>Ga0180438_10003107_pt1 | contig 25664 bp, 24 predicted proteins | sample SS_ome_12_FD_132455 | JGI IMG/M metagenome (GOLD analysis project Ga0180438, IMG submission 132455) | Hypersaline lake sediment archaeal communities from the Salton Sea, California, USA - SS_3_D_2 metaG | ecosystem: Environmental > Aquatic > Non-marine Saline and Alkaline > Hypersaline >... | reverse complement strand
GTTTACATCAGTTACTTGAACACTATTTACTTTACCATAAACAGAATCATCATAGTCTTTGCGCATACCTAGTGACCCAGAACTTGGTATATGTGCTCTTGAGCCCATTACTTATCCCCGCCTTTTCTATTTTTAGTATGTTTAGCTCTTGACATTATGTCTGCCCAGTTAAAACTCTTCTGTTGATCACCAAAATGATTAAAAACAGGCTCACTATCTTGCCCTAACAAACCAGACCAAGCCCTAACCTGGTTTAAGTTAATAGCTGTTGCTACATTATTATTCCACGCAATACTGTGAGAACAGCTTACTATGTTTGCATAGTAATTTCTATATCTCCAGTATAAAGGTCTATTTACCATTAATCCAAACTTAGGAATAGTTTCTAAACTTATGTTTCTAGCTTCAGAATTTATCTGCTTTAGCTTAAGAGAGGATAAAAGTAGCCCTCCCTCATATGTACTTACAAAGTCTTCGACTGCACCGTCCATTAGTCTGAAGCCTAACGTAGGTATCAAGCTCTTGTCAACCGCGTATACAAATTGTTGAGCGGAGTCAACGTCCCCCTCTTTTAACAAATAAATATTATGTGGCTTAACTCTATAAACCGTTAAAAGACCTTTATCAGAATTAGTATTACTAAAGCTAAGCTGCTCATCAAATCCCACTACAAAATGCTCACGATATTTAAATTCCGGAGGATTCATGAAGTCAATAAGATCTTGGTCATCAGTATTAAGTTCTAAAACAAGCTGCGTTAAATCTTCAGCATCGGAATAACCACCAGAATACTTCTGCGCAAATACGTTTTCATAAGTTTCAATTTTTTCATAAGGCGTAAGATCAGAATTATTAGAGTCACCAGACCTCGTCAAACCAGGTTTAAAAAATTCAGACGGGTCATGGTCGTACAAAGGATGTTCAAAAACAAAATCACCTTTTGGAGTAGCATAAAATCGCCACTCTATAGCTTGAGCCATATCGTACAACATCGAAAGCCTGTCTTTAAACACTGAATGAAAGTTGCCTACGCCACCGAAACCTCTACTCAAAATACCCTCTTCATCAAACGAGGATAGCCTAGCAGGGGATAAGTAGAATACTCTTCCATGCCCTACTGGATAATTTTTAAGATCCTTTCCTATAACATCAACTATTTGTTCAGTATTAAAATTTGACGCCTTAGCTAATGCAGAGTTGTTCAAGTTATCTGGGTTTGACCACGCAACTTGAGTCTTGACATCTACAGCCGTAGAGCTATACTTCATAGTTTCTAAGTCTGACTCACGAACCCTATGATGCAAGATCTCATTCCATTGCCAAAAATTATCAATCTTAATTGCTCCCAAGCTCAAGTCAAACTCGTCCGGGTCACCATAAACGTAAAACCCAACACCAAAGCGGCTAGAGCTTCTCTTAAAAGGAATATCTCCTGGAGAAGTCATAGCCTGCCAGCCAATTTCTTTTATTTTTCCAAAATTTGATTTAACCGTCTCTTTAAAACCGTTACCTAAATAACCTTTAATCTTAGAATAAATCTCATCATATGAATTAACAACGTCAGCCTGCTTATAAATAGTTTCTTCAATTTGCTCAGCAGATAAACCTAAGTTTGTTAAATACAAAATCAACTGTTCTTCATTAGAAACTTTAATTCCTAAAGGATCTTTACCATCAATCGACGGATCTCCTTCAGCACTAGTATTTGACTTATCGTGAGTGCCCTTATAATACTTAGTATTTAATTCAGAAAAATCTAAACCTGGAAACCTAGAAGCTACTGAAACTTTTGAAGCAGAGTCTGCTCCGAAAAAGTTTAACTCTAGTACTTCAGAAACACGTAATCCAGAAAAAATCTCTTTAGTAAGACGAACACCTATTTGGGAGTCCGGAGCAGAACCAACGTCATTAATAACATCAAATAACTTTTCAATATTAGCATCAACAAGTCCAGTTCTTACTTGAGAAACAGTATACCTGGCAATTTTAGAAACATCCGTACAAGTTATGTTTAGCACTGAGTCAAGATTAGGACCCATGTCTTCTGTCCAAGTATCTACAAACCCCGTAAACATCCAATACCACACTCTTGGGTCAAAAGGATCTCTAAAAGCTACTCTTACTGGGTCATTAAGATTAAAAATACAGTCTCCCTCTTGAAAAGGATAATTGAACAATAAACCCTGCTGCTGCTTAACTACTCTAACTATTTCACTAGCCTCTTTAGGATTCATAAATTGTCTGTTTTCTTCATTAAGAATTTTAGACCTAATAACCTCATCTTTAATAGAATAGTTTAAGTCATCTTCTCCAAGTTCTCCTAGAACAAAGTCCTTAGACCCAAATTCTAGCAAGCTACCGTTGTCTACATCTATTTTAGATCCTATAATAACAGAAGCTATACTTTCAGCATCATCTAGCGAGTTAACAGTTATTCCTTCAGCCTCTAACAAATATCTAACTTCTTCATCTGTTGAAGTAGCTAGCCTAACCTTAAGCTCATTGTACTTTTCAGGACTCAAGTCGCTTAAATAAGTAGCAACTTGTCCAGACAAACTATAAGTAGCATCGGACGACGAATTAAAAGCCTGTCCTGCATAAGGATTGGCGTATTCAAAACCAAATTTAGACGGATTATACGACTTAAGATAATCTGAAGCAGACTTGGCCGCCTTTTCTCCCTCAACGCCGCCCTCTATGGCAGCCTTCCAAGACCCTAAAATAATCATATTTTTATGAGTTAATGTATATTTTTCTCTATAATTAGCTAAAGTAATAGAACACGTACTTGGTGCTCTCTCAAGGCTACCCCCTGATTGATTAACACTAACTGAAATAACATCTCCACTTATATCATATCCGTAAATAAACACTTTAAAAGAAGGAAAAGCAGCTCTATACCTAGAATCTACAGATATTTCATCTATAAGTTTTGAACTGTTAGTATTAACCATAAAAACCTACCTAGTAAAGTTCTGACCCATAGGATTAGTAAACAAAGATCGCATGTTGTTTACTACAGTTGGGTATAAATAGTCCATTGATGGCTTGGAGGCTAAGGCAGTAAACCCAAATGAATAATTAATATTATAAGGATTATTAGCTACCTCAGAAAAATCCAACACTTTGTTAAAATGACCTATTAAAGTTATATAGCTGTTTCCTAATAAGGGGCTAGCGTAAGAAATATAATAATAAACAGGTTGGCCGGTTTTAGGATCAACTACAGGCTCCCTCGTCAAAGAATACAAATTCCAAAACGAAGCTAATTTAGCAGCGCCTGAAACAGCATAGTCAGATCCTTGTAGCATTACCCTTAAATCCTCATTTTCGATTTGAGTTGTACCATCTGAAAGCCTATTAAGCCACTCTATAGGACCCCTGTCTTGTATTTGAGACCTAAAACTACCATAAACTCCATTCATTACAGTAGCCGTTCTTATATTAATATTCCCGGTTTGACCAGAAAAGCTAACATCTAATACATCATTGTTCCTACCAGACCTGTTAGCCCAATGATAAAAAACAGCTCCACTTTGAGTATCTTTTCTAGTTATCCTTTTAGATTGTGTAAAAGCAACTGTATTAGGGTTAACTCTCATGGAGACTCCATGAATTTTTAACCTCTTCCTGTAGGAAGAGGTTAAAAACATTGGTACCCTTAATGATTTATCTTCATACGGATTAAAGGATTTCTCTAATACTTTAGAGAAATCCGAAATTAAATTACTTGATTCTGTTACAGCCATTTTTATCCTTTAGGCATATCAAAAATAGACTCATTAGTAGCTACTTCTGTTTCTACCTCTTTACCTGTTAAAGGATCTACCCCAGGGTGTTTCTCTTCAAATGAACTTATATACTTTTTATCTAGTTCTCTAGCGTTCTCTGCTTCTTTACCAGACTTAGCATAAAACCTAGCCTTACCTATATTTGCTACGTTTTTCTTACTCTGAGCAAAAGGAGGCAGTGCTCTCATAATTCCGCTCTCTTTTCCGTACCCCTTCCCTTTAGTATAATGCAAGAAATGCGTTGCCTTTCCAACTGGGTTTTCAACCTTACCTTGAAGTATATCCCTAGCAAAAGCAAACATATCTTTGCTAACTGATCTACCCAAATTTACTTTAGGATCATCGGAGCCTACAGCTGTACTGTAAGCACGTTTTTTGCCCTGTTTACCAAACCCTTTACCGCTTGTAATAACGTCGCTTAAAGATTTAGATCCTTTAGCGTTCTGAAGTCTATTAATAGCAGTAAAAGCAACACCTGCTAACTCTTTCTTACCCTTTTCAGATTTTAAATAGGAGCTACCTACTTCAGACTCAAGCATAGTAGCCAATACTCTTTCTTCCTCAGTATATCCCTCTTCATCAACTGATTCCCCAAAATGCAAGCCACAACTAGGGCAATCACCAACTATCTCAAAATTTAGATTTCCCTCCTGGTCAACACCGTTACTTACTAATGACAAAGGCTGTTGAGTAAACTCAACAGCTCCCTCAACAGTAGGATACTGATCCATATAGCCGCTAGCAGCAGAAGCATAAGTAGAGGCCGTACCAGGCCCATAACCACCGCCTAACTCAGAGGAAGCCTCTTCTGATAGTGGTACATATGGCTGAGGAGAAGGCAAGTACATTACAGGCTGAGGGCCGCTAGGAGCTGTCCCAATATAACCTGCCATAGGAACTTGCCTTTCAGGCATCTTCCATTTCTCGCCAAACATAGCCTTACCTAAATTAGTAAACGTATCTTTTAAACCGGTAGAAGCCGCAAACCCCTTTACAGCGTTACCCATAATAGCAAAAGAAGACATAGCTCTACTTATATGTTTATCAAAAGACTGATACTTCATCGCATCTTTCATTATTTTTTCATTTTCTTTTCTACCACCTGCTGTAAACATATTCTGGACCAAAGCTGGCAAAGATTTAAAAAATGCAATAGTAACAGCTAAAGAGTCACCTAGTATGCCCAACAAACTTATACCAATGCCGTGCATACCCTTCATCCACTCATTATAATGCAACTGAAAATCAGTAAGCTTCTTCTGTTCAGTTTCTAGGGATTGGGCTACCTGACCTTGAAACTCCGTAACTTTAGCATCCAGTTCTTTAACTCTAGCAAGGTCTCCGGACTCATCAGCTTTGTACATCTCAATAGCTAAACGAGCACCCTTTTTACCCCAACCAGGACCTTGCTCTAAGTAAACTCTAGACCTTTCAATGTCCCCGCCAAACTGCTCAATAACCCGCTTAGTAATCTTAACAACATCTTCCTTAAATTTGTCTTTAGACCCAGAAGATAATTTGAGCATTTCATCAACAAACTTATTCCTAGCAGCAATTCCATTCCCGTATCCAGCATACTCAGCAACAACAACTTCCATTTCAGTAGACATGCCTTGCATACCGCTAGCAATTTGCTGAACTCCCTGACCTACCGCCCTAACAGCTAAGTGTTTCGGTACCCCAATTTCTTTCCATCTCTCAGATAAAGTATAGGTAAGATCTATAATATCAGTAACTTTATAGCCCATGCCTTCTAAAGCATCAGTTGCTTGACCTATATACTCTAAAAACTTTAATGATCCTACTCCGCCAGTACCAGCTCCAGCAGCTAGCATACGAGTTAAGGCAGCTGAAGACTCTGAAATAGATAAACCAAATTTATTAGAAAATTCAATAGCTTTATCAGCCATTGTACCAGAAGCTAACTCAAACAGTTTATCTAAAGCTAATGAATAAGTTACAGCGTTTTCTCCAACCTCACCTAAAGCAGGATTAATATGCGTCAACACAGTTTCAGAAACAGACCTACCAGCTTGAGTAAAAGCATTTTGAATATTTAAAACCTCTTGCTCACCGATACCATAAAACTTCTGCATTCGCTCAGCATAAGCACCTAGCCACTGAGAAGAAGCCTCAACAACTCCCTTCATAGCAGAATCGGCAGAAGCAACTATTACGTTTTTAGCTTTTCCAGCTTGAGCCTCTAATCGCTGTTCTTCAGTTACACCAAAAACCATCGTCATTATACCACCGCCGACAAGACCTGTTTTAGACGTAGGCAATCTAAGCTTAGTCAGAGCCCTTTGAGACAGTTTATGCACTCCGCGCAACTCATTTTTAGCAAAAGAAGTCAAGCCGGTTATAAAAGGAGACGGTTTGGATTTTTCTTTAAATCTTTCACGTACGTTTTTATAAAGCTCTTCAAACTTGTTAGAAACACCCTCAAACGCAGATATAGAATTAGTAAGGTTTGAGCTAACATTATCAAAGCTAACCAATACCTCTGTTGAAAGATCCCTTATTTTAGAAAAATTGTCAAGACCTTTAGATACAGCATCTAATTTATCAGTAGATGCTTTAATGCCTAAAGCATCTACTGCACTCTTAACAGATTGAGAAACCTCTACTATAGAATCATTAAGACTTTTAAAATATTCTGTGTTTGACTCAGAAGTATCAGACAATACTTTTTCAAAATCAGAAAACTGAATTCTAATATTATCTAATGCCTGTAAGTCTATAAACATAGTGGTTAAGCACCCTCTTTAATTTGGGCCATTGCATTTTTAAGGTCTGTTGACGAAATAGTACCAGGGTTTTTTACATACTTTTTATTACCTTTAGCAGATCCACTACTAACAGATGGTTTATAGCTTTCTGATTTTTCAGGTAGATCCGTCTTAGCTGAATGTTTTCTATTCTTGGCTTGAAATTGTTCGTCAGTCTGTTCTCTAAAGGCGCTAAGTTGTTTCTGTAACTGTTTATAGGTTTCAGGGTCGATAACTCCTAGCCCTTTTCCCATCTCTGTTGCGCCTCTAGCCATAGACTCGCCTATATCACGCACAGCCATCCACAAAAAACCCTGATTTTTTTCTAAATATTCAACAGACTCTCCAAGCTGCTTCCACACATTTCCAGGATCTGCTTTTACAGCTAGCATAAGGTTATCAGCAGTCTCTTTCAAAACAGCCAGAGACCCATCTTTAAGAGCATCTCCAAGACCTTCAATGCCTACTAAAATGTCATCTAGGCCAGAAGCTATACCACCCATTTGAGTTGACATAGACTGATCAATAGCAGCGAATAACTTATCAGATCCTTCAGGATCTGTAAGCTTCATTGCATATGCTTGAAAAGTTGCAGGTATACTCTTAAACCCTACAATTAAAGTTCCTAAAATACCTCCAGCTATTTTTAATAAACCTTGTCCAATCTTAGCCATGCTCTTAACAATTTCATACTGAACCTTTTGAAGCTCCGTTAGTTGCTGCCCTTCGGTCTTAAAAGCATTCATAAATTCTTCAACTTTTTTAGGATCTATTCTACCCTCTTTAGTCATTGTTTCAATATCAGGTAGAGAGTCTAAAATCATCTTAGCCTGCTGAGGAGTAAACCCCAACTGAGCTTGAAGGGCGTACCTCTGTTGGTCTTCGTCACCTATGTTTGATACAATATCTTTAGCCCAGCTCATCATAGTCAGCATTAAGTTCTGCTGATCACCTGGCTGACCCTCAATAACTATATCTTGAAGTTTATGCCTAGCTGCTAGACCTTTGAGGCCTTGCTCCTCAAACATCCTCTCACCTAAGCTAATCTCTGCCCACATTGGTAAATTAGCAAAGCCTGATGCCAACCCAGAAGTCACTGTAGCAGCCATAGCTCCTGCTTTAGCCGGGTCTATTCCCATCTTTTTGTATTGTTCTTGAATACCTCTAAGAACCTGAGAAACGTCTTCAGCGTCTATTTGATACTGAACTAAGGCAGCAGAGCCGGAATGAACAGAACTTATAAACTTTTGTATGTTCATACCAGACTGTTGAGCAGCCAAACCAACTTGAATTGTTTTGGACGCCGCAGTATCCAACGAGTAACCGTAGTTTTCTATCATCTGTGTCGCATTTTTCATAGTAGACCCAGATGATAAGTTTAAAAACTTATCCAAAGCTAGTGTAGACGTTAAAGCATTATTTGTTACATCATAAAAGTTTTTGCCGTTTTTAGTTAAAGTGTCGTCTATTTTAATTCCTAAATTAGCAACCTGAGAAACAATACCTTGTATTTCTTTTCTAGGTATGGCCATTTTCTTTTGCGCTTCTTCAGCAAAAGCAGCCATCCACTTTACACCTTTTTTAACCCCAGCTTCAGTAATGCCACCAGCAGCTTCAGCTGCGTTTAGCATTTCACCACGCTCGGCGCCTAAGCGTTGTTCAAACTGTACACCTCCTACAATCATTCCTATAAGTGAACTAAACAAGCCACCTTTTGAAAACATACCAACTAAGTTACCAAGGCCTGCACTCGACGCAATACCCATAAGCGCTTTCTTAGCACCGAAACCCTCAGCCTTAAGTCTATCTTTAATTTTTTCAGCTATCCTACCAAGCCTAGTTTCAGCCTCCTCATCAGCAGCTTCCGCACTACCTAAAGCCTCGTCAGCTTTATTAATAGCTTCTTGGGCCATAGCTTGAGCATTCTTAACTTTCTCTAATACGTCTTTTAGTTGGCCCTCTACAGAGCTTCCAATGCCTGCAGAACCCAAATTAGCACCAGAAACAGCAGCTGTAATTCTTGAAGCAGCTCCTCCCTGTTTAGTACTTTCAGAAACTTTAGAAAAATCTACAGATTCTATCTTTTTAATATTTTTAACTATGCCGCTAGAGGCAGATCTAAGTTTATTAAAACTGTTAGATATAGATTCAACTTTGCCAACTACTCCGTTGGCAAATGAATTAATTGACTGTAAAGTAGTAGAAAGCTTGTTAGCCAAAGCGTCTGTCCTCTCATGTAAGACAGACATTTGCCGGTCAGCAGTTGTAATAGTAGAGCTTAAAGACTGAGATAACGAGTCATACGATGAGCGAAGCTCATCTACGTTTCTCGTTATCTCAGATAAGTCAAAGCTTAATAAATATTGTTCAGCGTCAGCCATTAATCTTCATCCACATAAATTTTAGGCTTACTAGGTTTTCTAGCTGGAACATTGTCATCAATCAGCTCATTAGCAGGATCTTCATCTGGATATTTATCCCTAATCTCAACTAGTGAATGAAGCGCTCTTTTAGTTCCTTCACTATTCCATATATTGTACTTTCGCATCTCCTCAGGATCGTCAAAAACCAGATCATCTTCATCTTGCATAAAAGCGTCCAATTCCTCAGGAGTCATATGCTTAACCTCTCCAGCCTCTTCTGCAGCTTCGTACTCATCTTGATGATACAAAGCTTCGTTCCTCTCTAATACCTCCTTAATCATTTCTTCTCTACCGACATACATAGTTAAAGGTAAAATCTCATGGTCTTCTGGTTTTCTATAGCGAACTATAGGGTCGCCCATTGCATCTACTCCTACTTGCTCCTCTATAGGAAAAAGATTTAAGCCCAACATATGAATAAAACTCTTTCTTACCAAGTCTCCTATAGCCGTGTACTCTTTATATTTTGTTTCCTCTCTATTATAAAGACTTTCTAATTCAAAAAGCCACTGAGTGGCATTCATCTCTTTTACGCTAGGATCAGATATTAAAATATCTTTTCTAGACAAAACCTCAGCTTTAATCCGAATCTCAGCTACTGTATTTCTCCATCCTGGGAAACTTCGATCTAGCTCGTCTTCTTTTCCGTCTCCGAAGTTTCCTCTGACAAGTTTTTTAGTTCACCCTGAGCTTCCCGCCTTCTTTCTTCAAGTTGCCTCCAAGCAGCATGAAGATCATCAATATAATCAGCTGAAAGTTCATTCAAGAACTCCAACATCATGTTTGCATAAAACTCTTTTTCACTTCCGTTACTAAGCTTCATAAGGTCAATAAGCTCATCTTTAGTCCTACTCTCTACAGCTTCTTCAAAAAGCTCTTGAGGGGAAGCTCCGTCTATAGAACGAATTCCTATAGCCAATTGAGCCCTACGAATGTTATAGGCAAGGCCAAGCTCAGTTCCATAAGGTGCTTTATTATAAGCCCATCCTGATTCATGGTCATTTAGAAGACGCATACGGTACGTTCTACCTCGTACTGTAAAATCATCCTCTATAAAATTCGATGATAACTCTGCATGAATATCTCTTAAAATTTGTGCGGCATTAGACATAGCATTTACCTCCTGCTACTCACCAAAAAACGTTGTTTAATTGGGTTATGTTTTTATTACTCCCACCGCAGCGGGGTTACCATATAATATACTCGGAAAGACTAAATATTAACCAAATACGTTTTTAACAATACCGTCAACGGTTTCTTCAATTCGAGACTTTATTTCACCAACTTTGTACTTTCGTACATAAGTTAAAGTCGCATTAGCTCTAGTGATCCTATCACCTTGAGCTGAATGCGCTCTCCCAAGCGAATTAAACCAGCACCCTGTATAAGTGTACATCTCGATAGATCCGTCAGGATTGTCCCACCTTTCATTTATAGAAAATGGATTATTTTGATCAGTTAACATAACTATATCAAAATTTGGCCCCCAACAATTCTCCATTTTCTTAGTATACAAGTCTATTCTATCAATACCTATAGTTAGACCTGTTAAAGCGCCTGGTGAGTTTTCACAAACTACACCTGGTGCTGCTGCATTAATCTCATAAACATGGTCTACAGGCCTACTCTGCTGAGGATTCCAACCTTGAATATGACCAATAGTTTGTCCTTTTATTCTGATGGACAAAGCATGGTCAGTTCTAGTCAGTGTTTGCGGAGCAGTTGTCCCACGAACAGTACGCGCCTCCGGATCGGTGCGCGTACTGTTTTTACCGAACAAATCATTTACGAAATTAAATTCAGAGGGCAAGATAGCTACTCCTCAATTACTGAATTTTAACCTTGTTAGCATAAACCAACGAAGCGTTAACCTTAGTAATACGGTCGCCCTGCGCAGAGTGCGTTCTACCCAAAGAAGTAAACCAACAACCAGTGTATTGCCATTTTTCAGTAACTGTAGTACCCTCGGCAACGTTAGTGATAGTTTTCCATTTCTCAGTAACCGTAAAAGGTTTAAACTGATCAGTAAGCATCTCTATATAAAAGCCTGGTCCCCAAATAGTTTCCATACGCTCTAAATAAAGGTCGTACCGATTAACCCCGATAGTAAGACCGCCAATATTTCCAGGAACGTTTTCAACCACAGAACCGGAAGTAATACCTTCCCTAGTAGGTCCTATTTGAAATACAGGAGTAACCGTCAAACTCTGTTGAGGATTCCATTCCTGGATGTGACCGATGATGACACCCTCACACTGGATGGTCATAGCATGGTCAGATCTAGTTGAAGTATAAGGTGTTACCATTATTAGCTCTCCTTAACTATTAAGCAGTGAAGAAAGGATTGTCAACGGAGTATTCACCGAAGAATCGCTTAGCCACATACTTAAGATTAAACCAATATTTAAACGTAAACGTTCGAGGATCTGTCGAGTCTTGAGCAACTTGAATGTCAGTAGTGAAGTCAAGCTCCCTAATAGTACCGTCAGAATTACGATACGGACCAATAGAACCTGCATTAATCTGAGCCTTAATAGCCAAAGCAATCCAAGACTTGATGTCCGTAATAAAATCAGAAAGATCGTCAGGAACGATACCTACAACATTTTGCTCCAGAACGGTCTCAATCGACCTTGTAACCGCGTCTTTCTGAGCGCTAGAGCTAGGCTCTTCAAACTGCACAACGCCGCCAGATTCGGTTGTAAGCGGGTCTGTGAGGATAATGTTGCCAGCTCTTAAAGTGTTAACATTAACACCGTTGTCAGCCAGTACATGCCTCTCGGCAGTAAGATATGTAGTAAACGTACTGTCTGTCAAGAAACCAGTTATGTACTTGTTAAGCAAAGCATCAGCAGGACTCGACAAAGAACAGAAAAGCGCCGCATCAGCTGTTGCAATATAGTTACCGTCTAGTGTAACCGTAAGCTCAGAACCGTCTTCAAGAGTAATAGTTCTAGAGCAGTTAGCAGGAGCACAAAGAACCAAACGTCCGCGAGCAGGAGAATTAACGCCAGGCTGCAACGTCTGAGTAGAAGCATAAACAAAAGTGCCGGGAGTATCCGGATCTCCAACTGACGTACTTCTAGGCATACCAAACCAACCACGTCGATATTTCTTCTCGGTAAGAGAAGACATATTAGCAACATGATTCATAAGTTTTGTTTGAGTAGAAGTCATATCTCCAGTTACAGACGACAAACAAACAACATCTGTAATTGTAGAAGAATTCTCACAACCATCTATAGCAGAATTAATTTGAGTCTGAGTAGGTGTACCTGCAACAGCACTGTCATTAACCTGACAAAGAATTAACGAAGAAACTCCGTTCTCAAACGCAATCTCAGCTCCAATTGCAAGCTCGTTAAGAGCGTAATTGTAAACCGTCAAAGGAGAAGTATAATCGTACAGTTGATCCAAATTATAAACACGGGTCGGATTTTCGTAATCAGTAGAAGGCCTAGTATAGTCATAAGTGCAGTAATAAGCAGAACCGAACGAAGGACGAGAACCTGTTCCCAAGTAAGAATAACTAACTACACCTGTTGGGAAAGTCAACGAAGAGAACATATCAGTAATATAAGTATCCGTTGTTGAATAAAGAACGATCTCAGTGTCAGCACCCGTCTCTACAGGAAAGTTAGCAAAGTCTTTAGGGGCGGTAAAAGTCAAGACACCGGCTAATACTGTTGCCACCTGACCATACAAAGGGCCATAACCAGCCGTTATAGCGGCGGCATCAGTAGCTAAATAAGTATTAATTTCCAAAGCAACTTCAGCAGCCGTAGGAGTAGCGTCAGCAGATAAAGTAACTGTAACAGGATCGTTTCCGTTTACAGAAAGCTTAACTTCGTCGTTTGTGCCGGTAACAATGTTAGCCCATCCAGCTTCATTATCACTAGAAACAGTCGCCTGAGCAGATGTACCTGATATAAACCAGTCTACAGTATTACCCGTCTCTTCAAAGTCAGTGTCCTCAATATAATTATACGCCCCAGGAGTAGATCCTACTCTAACAACGTCAGAAAGAGGGTTAGTAGCATCAGCGTTAGACAAAGCGTCTGTCAAAGTGTCAACTGTACCGTAATCAATTGTAAAAGTATCCCCAGAAGCCCAAGAAGTAGCCGCAATAGTAACAATAGAATCGGCTTGAATACCAGCGCCTACAGCCGGTGCCCAGGCTCCTGCACCTGTACTTAGTATACCTGCAGCGTCCAAAGAAGGATCATAAGACAAAATAATCTTAACATCAGAAGCTGAAGTAGTAACCGGAGAAGTCAAAGTAAGCTTATCCCCCGGCGATGTAGCTACAGCAGAATAAGAAGCTCCATAAGTAGAAGACGCCAAAAACGCAGCATTAATTTCGGAAACAGCCGTAGCAATAGGGAGTACTGCATTGTTTGTCAGAGTAATAGTTATAGGATCTTTTCCATCCATAGACACAGTAAACAACTCTCTAGTACTCGTGTCTACCGTAGCAGTTGCATTAGCACTTTGCAAAAAGGCAGCATTAAAACTCCACTGACCTAACGCCAGGGCATTCCCATTTCTGTAAAGAACAGCATTGTTCCTATTCCTATCAGAAGTATTTGTAAGGGTAGCAGTATGAGGAGCAGTACCGGCAACCGTAAGCGTCTCATCAAGGACCTTACCTCTAATAATAGCCTCATCTGTAGTACGCCTTGTTCTAGGAGCAGTGCCCACTAAACACAACACTCTATCCGCACTGACAGACACAGAGCTAGGCTGAATTCTCTCCTGTACATAAACTCCAGGATCTGTATAACTCGATATGTTAAGAGCCATTCGTCTTCTCCTTGTTAAATTAACTTAGATCTAAACACTCCAGCTAGTATTATAACTTAGACTTAGTTGGAAGATTAAAGTAATAAATATTAAACTATTTTTTGTAGTTTATTCCTTGAAAATAGTCACCGTCAGGCGAAGTAATGCTAGAAGAACCCGGATAACCTGGATCAGAACCCCCATACTCAGGATTTATAGTTCTAGGGGCATTATCGACAAAAGCAGGAGCTGTTACTGTTTTATCTATAAAATCTTCGATGAAAATGGGTATACTCCCCCTTATAGCATAAATCTGGTCATACTGCTCCCCACCCTGTCTAGGCTTAGTTATCTCAGTAGACCATAAAAACTGATTCTTTAGTATAATATGAAACCACTCTTCAGGATCTAGATCTCTATCAAAATAGCTTCTTCCAAAGAATTGAAACCTCCTTTTTTCCATATAATATGAAAAAAAGGAAAACACAAGGTCTGACAACTCTGTTCGAGTTGTCAGACTATCTGTAATAACATCAATGTTAATTACCATGTCAGCTGCACTAACGTACCTCCTGCGAGGTACGTTAGTTGTACTCAAATAAGTGTCTGAATCTCCAACAGTAAAGCCCAAAGCTGTCAAAAGTTCTGTAGTTCCGTCAGTAATCTCTATGTATTTTGCTAAAGTATTTGCTGAAGCAGCGCCTCCAGCAGCTATTCTAATAGCACCACTTGAAGTAGAACTCCAAGTGGAAAATAAAGCTTGGCTAGTGTTTACATAGTTACACAACTCGGCGGCAGTGACGTCTGTAGCGTCACTGAACGCCGTTGAAGGAAAAGCGATAGTGCTCGTTAGAGCACTATCTTCTGTACCACCAGGCCAAGTCGTAAATTCAATGTACCACGGATCGTCAGATCCGTGGTCTATGTTAAAATTCTCAGTCTGTGTTCCAACCACAGAGGGAGAATATTGGACTACAGAAACTAAGTTCTGACCGATACCCATAGATTTCTGCTTCACGTTAGCTGAAGTAATAGAAATCATAGGGAATTTGTCAGGAGTGTCTGCATAAGCTAAAATAGTGTTAACAACTGTTTGTAAAGAGTTTTCTCCTGTAGAAGCCCCCAATGCATATTTTTCTATATTAGGAATAGAAGTTATCTTTTCAGTAACATCGGAAGTCTTATAATTAAAATATTGGTCTAGTTCAACTAAAAAAGCAGACTTAGCCGTTTCTACTAGTTGACCGAACCTTGGAGGATCATTAGAATCATAAGGAGAAGTTGCTACGTATTTTCTGTCATCATAATTTTCAGCTACCATTTATTCCTCTTCAGTCTTTAAATACCAATCAACAAAAACTGGGTCACTCTTAAAAACCCTAACAGGAACTTTATCAATTCCAAAGTCAAGAGCTGCTTTCCAACGATGATGCCCATTTAAAATTACATAAGAGTCAACATCTTCATCAAAAGTTATAGAAATTGGAGGTAACTCGTCTGGCCAACCCCTACTCTCCTCAAAATCAAATAATAAAGATTTTATTTGGTCATCATCCTGGTCATGCTCAGTTGGCTCTAGTATATTAGGATCTACATAATCAAAATAAAATGAATCAACAACTTCTGCTATTCTTTTATAATTACTGTTGTTTAAAAAGAATTTCATTAGTTAACCTTTATAAGGAAAAGGAGGATCAGGTAGTTTATCTTTTAATTCAGGTGCCGCATTCAACAAATTATGATAGGTAGTTCCATGATACTGACCATCAACATCACCATCTCCATACACTAATTCATACGCAAAATTAAAATCGCCATAACTAAAATCATCTTGAGATACAATATCAAACCCCTCCCATCCGTAATCAACACCAGCTGAAGCGCCTACAGGGTTAAGATAATAAACCGCTACTATTTTATTCTCTCCAACATCTTCAGAATACCTAAACTGCTGAGTAACTTCCATCAATGCATTCTGAGATATTTCTTTATTCCTAGCAAAATTTCTAACTTCGTCAGTAAAATTAGACAAATTCATAAAATTACCAAAAGGTTCTTCCATATAGCTAAATACTTGATTAATGTGCGACTTAGCATCTTCCCAGTCAACATAATCTCCCTCAAGCATAGAAGAATCCTCTAAAAACTCATAAGCCGCTTCTTCTATCTCTTCATCAAGGGTATCAGAATTAATATTATATAAATCAACAAATTGTTTTAAGCTCTCATATAAAGCAGGCTTAACCATTTCCTCAGCATCATAATCAGTTTTGGGATCAAAACCCTCCATATTCAATTTAACGACTACAGGGTAATCATTAACATAATGATTACCCTGTTCATCTTCCTCAGTTGACCAATTTAGTATTCTACCTACAGCATAGGCAGCGGCAACCTCAAAAGTAGAAGCAGTGTGAAAACCAGGGTATTCTAAAATACCCTGGTAAGTTTCACCCTGCGACATAGGAGGGTTAGCTAAAAACGGCATAGAAGTTTTATTCAAAACTTCTGCTATTCTTTTATAATTACTGTTGTCTAAAAAGAATTTCATGTCTATTTACCAAATTAAACTGTAATAACCAACTTCGTCGGCAACCCTCAGCGTAAACGTTTGAATTGTAATTTGATAACCACTAGGATCGCTCATCTGCCAATCCGTCATAACGTACTTACGATCCCCTGCTAAAGCTCCGTCCAAAAACCTAAAAGCTACAGACGGCCCCTCTAACAACTCATCCTGCGTATTCTCTGTATAATTAACGCTGTCAAATGAAGATAAACCAACCGTCCAAAAATTCATTGTATAATTAGGCAAATCTCCGTATTCACTCTTTATATAATTCTGCCTTGGCTTACTATTTGTTACATAAATCCAAGGTCCATATACATACTTACCATCAACTTGATCGTTTAAAGCAATAGTAGAAAATCTAGCCCTAATTATTTCAAATAAAGGAGATAAAATAGAAGTGCTAGTTCTCGTTAGCGTGGCCTTAAACCTAATTGTTCCAGATGAAGGATTTGCCGTAGGCAAATCCGCTATGTCTTCCCAAGTAGATCCTGAGTCAACAGAGTATTCAACAGTTATAGAAGAGTCTCCAGCAATCCTTATAAAAGAACTAACATCATATTCCCACTCAGACCCAAAAACAGTCCTAGAAAAAGACTTGTCTCCAGATTCAATAGTCCCAGTTGTCGCAGTACTCGTTAACTGAACTTTTGAAGATTTAAAAGTATTCGTTACTTCAACGTCAGTTAAAGTAACGTCAGAATCTGTTGCAGACATCCACAAAGTTTCGTATCCAAACTTTGTGTATCCAGGAACTAAGCCAACGCCGTGACAGGAAGAGCACTTCCTGTCAGCGGCTTTATGATGCTCACTATAACAAGAACACTGCTCTCCCGAGTCAACGCCTATCCACAACTCTGTTCTAAGACCGCTCCCTATTACTTTATCAAGTAATAGAGCCCTGTTCTTCTCATATTTCTGAAGCTCAAATATATGCTGATAAATAGACCTACCCCAATAGCCAGGAGACATATTCCCTAAGCCTTTACAACCTCCCCTATTCTCCATTATCTCTTTTATGCCCATTGTGCTTGCCTTTAATAAATATTTAAAGCTTTCCCTCCAGTAAAGCTTCAAATAATTCGTCTATTGTTCTCTTCTCGTTGGTATCCTGTAAAAGCTTTAAAAACGTATTCAATGATTGAGGATCTAACAGATTTGCAAGGCGACGGTTATCCTCGCCTTGAGGATCTGTTAGATCCGGTTTTAGATCTTTCATTATCTATTTCCACCAGCAATAGACCCTCTAAAAATTGAGCCCGAGGGTGCCGAACTGAGCATGTGATACCATGAAAGTCCGATACCTAGCTGCGCTCCTAGAGTACCACTTCTTACATATTGTAGTTTAAACTCGCGTACGTGTCTGTCAAGCTCCATCGCTAAAGAATCTCTTAAAGCTTTTAAAGGAACATAATGTGTCTGAACAAGAGATTCCCCTTGAGATGCAAACGATTGAACGTCAGTATCCACCGCCCACAAAATTTGAGAGTCTAAACCAAACACTAAAGCAGATCTACAAAGTATTTCCCACGCCGTATCAATTGGAAAAGCTTCTAAGCTAGACCACATAGGGTACGGTTGTACTTCGTTGATCCTAGCTAGACCAGCTTGCAAATATATTGTAAGCTGGGCATCTGTATAACCTAAGTTACAATACTCTGCCGGATTAACTATTTTAACAGTTTTATCAATTAATAATCTAAATCTTGGAAGCAACGATAAAACCTTCGGAGATACTATGTCACAGACTTGAGTTTTGTAAATATCCTCTGAAGAGGAATTTTTTCTAAGGTGCCAGTTTGCTAACAACACTCCCGAAGAGTCCGTTTCGTTATCTTCGGTACCAAACGTTATTTGGTACCGACCAGTTGAAGGGTTACTTATCCTGCGATTGTCAGGATAAGTAATTGGCCAATAAGTTTCACTGTATATAACAGTACCAGCAGCATTAGTAATTTCTAAGTCTAGCTCACCCGATCCAGAACCGTCAGCGAGTATAGTTTCATCTATATTTTGCGGATTTCCATTTTCATCTTGAAAAGTTATACTAATAACAGCTTTTGAATTTGTACGAATTAATGTAGTACTATCAAGAACTGACGTCGGCGGTTCTCCAGGAGTTATTAACATTTCTTATTCCTCTTCTGTTATAAAACCTATACTAAAGACAAACACAAGTAAATACCTATTATGCACCAAAAATAGCTATAGAAACATTAGCATCCAAAGAATCAGCTTGTGCTGAAATAGACGTAACTGAGGCTCCACTAATAAGAATAAAGCCATCAGCATCCAAATTAATGGTTGCTGTAGGGACTAGCGTAAGAGTAATTGCCTGATCCGAGCCTACGTATACTAAAGTAGCCTCAGAAATTGTCCCCATAGAAATACTTGTAGGAGCACTTGTAGGAACGCTATAATAAGTTATCATACTTTCATCAAAAGTAATAGAGGGACCTGAAGTTGAGCTAGGACTAACTGTTGGGCTACCTAAAGCTATGCTCGCACTAGGGCCTGATCCAGTTACATACGCCGTTATTGTTCCGCTCATAGTTGCAGTACTTGACATTATTCTTTCTCCTATTTAAGTGTTAAATTTAATCCCTAGCTTCTTGCAAGCCGAAGCTCAACCCTACGGATAGAGCACCTCCAGCAAGAAGCCCCAACGCGAGATACAAAGCAGGACTCCTGTACCAGGAGTCCTTTTTCTCCAATGCTTTTCGAAGAGCACTAGTTTCCCGGATTCTGAGGTCCTCAGAATCCTGAAAGTTTTTCTGCCAGACTTCGGAAAGTCTGGCCTGTACCTCCAATTCTTGTTTTGTAATATCCAACAATAAATCTTGTTTTTCTATTTTCAATTCAAGTTGAGGCACAAGCTCGTTCTTCATCTTTTTATATTCTTCAAGGTCCTGCAACATTCTCGTCGCAGTCTCTTCATCAAACCACAATCCAACTTTACCATTATGCTCTACAACTTCAGTTGATAAAGCATTAAACGGAACCAATAACACTAAAAGTGTTAAAAATAAAACAAACCCCTTTTTCAAACTAATACCCCAAATCTTTAAACCTATCAGCTTTTTGCTGAAGAGTTAATTTATTTATTTCCGCCTTGCGTTTGGAAATATCCTTTTTAATAGAATCGATTCTATCAGTAATAGAATCGATTTCTTCCTGTACACTATCTTCACTGAGCTGAAGTACTTCTAGTTTAGCCTCTAATTTATCAATCTCTTTTTGGTTCTTAGAAAGCTCAATTTTCTTTTTAGTAATTGCAAGAAGTAGTTTATCTTCAATTCCCCAATAAAGACAAAGAATCAATGAAATAATACCAAGCGTTGCGGTAATCCATTTCCAATTCTTTTTAATAAAGATCCAAGCTTTATTCAACTTCTTCATCGGATACACTCTCAGTTACTATCTTTTTAGCAAGCTTAGCTTTAGAAGCTAAGCTTACAGTTACAACTTTATACAAGAACAGGCTCAAGCATCCTAATCCACCTCCGACTAGAATACTTGATTTCCAAGATTCCTCAGGAAGCAAAAAACCTCCTGCAACACCTAAAATCAATGGCAAAAAATGTATAAGTCTTTTACCAGTTAAGGTCTTGAAAAACGGAATACGTTTTTTAAGACCTTGTGTTATAAAAGCCACTACAATAGGAAGACCCACATAGGGTCCATAGTTAGTAAAAATATCAATAATCTCTTGCATAAACAATCCTCCTTTAATACTAATTAAACGTTTGTTCCTACAGTTTCACTTACAAAGGTTACTAATAGCTCTAAGTCATTAGCAGTACTGTTTACAAACTCAACAACTACAGGATAACCTCCAGTATGATGAGTTGAGGGAGAACTCGGTGAATTTCCAGGATGTGTTGAAGCATCTTCAAAAATCAATTCAGCAACATCTCCATGAAAAGTCCAAGTACCAGCAGCATCGTCAACGACCCACGTATCAACAATCTCAAAAGTATTCGTAGCAGACGACGAAACTACAAACGTTCCGTTGTAGTTTGTCGATCCTGTAATAGTCACGGTGTCTCCATCGGAGAGACCGTGACCTGCTGAAGTAACGATGACGTGGGTGGCATCACCAGCGTCAGCGTATTGTGTAATTGCTCCAGTAACTACAGTCATTGAAGCAGCTGCGCCCTGAGACTGCCCACCTATATGAGTAGACGCAGAAGCAAATGGAGTACCATTCCATCTTCCACCCAAAAAAACTTGATACGTAAGATCATCTACTAAAACAGGTTGAGTTGACTTAACAGAAATAGAAACATTCCTGAAAGGCATACTTGAGGGAGCATCCCAGAGTCTTTCAGTGGCTGCAGCAGCTATAGAAAGAGTTTTTGTAATTTGTCTATATTGACCCATATCTTACTCCTTTAAAAAGTTAGATCTATCCCGTTATCTTATTTTATCAGATTTATATTAGGAAAGTTAAATTTGAAGAATTAAGTTCTAGAGATCGTCTTCTTCTTCATCTAGCAGAGATTCAAGCATTTTGTTAGCAAAGTTTTTAACACTCTTGTAAACGCCTTTAGAAGAAATATATTCCCAGTCTTCAACGGAAAGTTCTTTTTCGAGCATTTCAAGCTCTTCCACAAAGTCTCCAGCCTTAATTCGCATAGGACCTTGATCTTTGCCAGCCTTAACGCAGAGACCAACAACCGTAGGATTAATCTCAGGAGCTTTCTCAGCCTCTTCCATAGCCTCTTCCAGTTCCTGGTTGGCTTTTCGCTGAAGACGCTCAGAGGGCATCTGTTGCTTGTTCTGGAGCCTGCTCTTCAAGTTAAGAGCTTTTCCGATTTCCTCATCAATAGTTGTGCTATTTCGCTCAGACAGACGATCATAATATTCCATATATTCGTCTTCAGTAAGAGGTCTAAGAGCTTGAGGAGAGCGAGTCACGAGTTTTCTAAAGTCGGGACTCGTTTTAATAATTTCAACAGGAACATCCATAGTAAGGTTATAAGGACGCCTCGTTTTAGGAATAACTACGTGGTACTCTTCACCAGACATGCCTTTAAAAGACATAGAAATCTGAGAGTTGAGCATGTTCTGTACGAACACCTCTTCATTCTCTTGAAAATATTTAGAAAAGTTTACAATAAGTTTGCTTCGTCGACTCTCTTGTTGTTTCGGAATTGCCATATCATCATCTCCAACTTCTCCCTTTAATTGTAGAATAAAGGGGTCGCGACAGAACACTTTGGCTCTGCCATTTTTAATTAGTATACGCGATTTAGCTGGATTTGTGTAAGATAAAAACTTATTGTTAGAATCTAATACAGGAATATTATTATCTTTACCCATATTACCAGCCTTCGCTGACCTCCTGCTTATTATTAAGCAAGGTTTACCTCTTTTTAGAAAATAAAGGGCAACGGCCAGGGAAAGGAGGGGGAAACCTGGCCGTGCCCTAAAACCTAACTACTACTTAGAACCCTTAGCAGCGGCACGAGCGTTCGGAGCACCGAAACCTACCATCTCTACGAAGGCCCAACCCTTGCGAGTCTCACCAAGCGCATATTTGTTGTAAGGTTCGGAGAACAGAGAAATACGCTCACCCATCTCACCGAGGTAATCAGGGCCAGTACACGCATAAAACGTTCCAGCAGGAATAACTTCCTCAACACCAGTACCAGCAGCGGTAAGGATCTGAGCATTCAACAGGTTACCGATGTAACCAGCCAAGAGCAGCTCACGCTCGGTGACAGGGTCAACGGCGGTAGACATGTTCTTGATGATGTCAGACAGCTCAGCACGATTGATCAGGAAGTGTTCAACCAACAGCCTGTGTTGCTCAACCTGGAAGCGAACGTCCTCGAAAGCACCTACGCCCAGCGAAGCAAAAGTAGTTGTGGTGTTAACAGCGGTAGAAAGTCGATCCAACAAGTCGATAGCAAGCTTGTCTTCCTGAAGTTCGATTTCCTGACGAGCAGTATCCTGCGCACGCTCAAGGACGTCAAAGTTCATTTGATAAATGTCCATGATGTCGATAGCCGGAAAAGACGTAATCTTTTGCTCATTCGGCGTGATCCATTTGGTTTTGATCTTGGCTTCAGGCGTTTGACCGTCTTGACCAATGATGTAAGCAACCGAACGGATGTCTTTCGGGATACGGAACAGCTCGGCCTGGCCCAGCTGGCGCACACGATAGATCTTACGAGCAAAGCCCTCGTAATCGAGGATAGCTTTAATCGGAAGAGCCAGTTCTTGACCCACCACACGAAGTCCTTGCTCCGAAGGATCTTTCAGGGCAGCAGCCAAGATCTCACGACGTTGGTCCAAAGAGTACTGAGCAGATTCGGCATTCGCGAATGTCAAACGGCCAGCATTTCTCTTGGTAATGTCGTTCAACAGGTGAGAAACCTGAACAAGCGCATCACGCTTGTCAACAGCGTTAATCTCGCCATGGTTGTCGAACATACGACGAGACGTATCGGACGCAGTCACGTTACGGCTGGAGTCGTAGTCAAAACCTTGTGGGTTAAAAGTTCCATTTCCCTCAAATAGAGACTCGTCTTGCCTGTCAGCCATTTTCGTACGGGGACGAACGGAGAGACGACGAGGTTCTTTAGTTTCCTGAGAGGGAGCTTTCGATGCTAATTTTCTGTAAGGATTACCCATTTTTAGTACCTACCTCTCTAATTAAATAACGGTTTTGATGCCGATAAACGGATCAGCCGGTGTCGGAATCTGCACGCAGTATCCAACAACAGGACCAGAACCGATAGTAGCATCAGTAACCAAACCACGAAGCACTTCAGCTGTAGTACCAGCATGAACTGCGCCGTTGATCGCCCACGTTGCCGCTGGATCAAACATCGTAGTGTAAATAATAGATCCGGCACCATGAGCAACCGTAACCTTATCCGATTGGATAGTTACGTCGTCATCAAAGTTCCAGAAGTTCTTACCGTCGTCAAGCAAGTCCTGAGCCGTAAGAGCGTATTGATAATTAACATACACATACGCACCATCAGTGATAGTACCACCACCGACACGAGTAACAGTACCGTTTGCATAGCTAACAGTATAGTCGCTACCGCCACCCTCAGTGTACACAATACCTGCAGCAGGATCAGTAGCAACACGAACACCAGCTACAGCACCAGCAGCAGTTCTAAGATTGGCATGAGCCAAGCTAGTAGCGGTTGTTCCGTTAAGTTGAATGTACTCACCCACGACCGCGCCGTAGAGCGTAGTGGTTTTATTGTACAAAGCCCAGCCATAGGGGGACCCGGCAGCGCCGAGTGCAGCACCTGTGGTCAAATCAATGTTACCGTTAGCGTCGAGCTGAACAAGCATACCCGCTTGAAAAGTAGCCGTAGACGCAGCAACATAGTCGCCAAACGAATTGATCACTTGGGAGCGCTGGTGGTCGAATCCTCGCTCAATAGTATCAACACGAAAGGCCTCTCGTCTTGGTTCTAGTGCCATTTCACATCTCCTTGTGTTAGGTTATTCTACAACTATACCTTAAACCGCTTAAGAGCGTTACTACGCTTGCTCAAGCGCGTGTTACCCATAGCTGTTCGAATTCCACCAACTAAATTATCATTATAGGTAGAGGTATCAGGTCTACCAGTATTTACTTGAAAATTCCCTTCGACAGCAGCCGTCTTGAGATTTTCTTTATGTTCAGAAGCTTCCCTGGAAGCTTCTTCACTAACTTCAACTTGTTTAATGTTAAGATTGCCTAAATCTGATTCTAAATCAGTAAGATATTCGTCAGATTTCTTCATGAGACCAGCAGTTCTTTCAAGCAATAGGTCTACAAACTCGTCCTGACCAGCAGAGGCAATCATTTCAATAAGCTCACCGGCATCAGCTTGAGGCATTCCAGTGTACTCGTCACCATTAGCAAAAGCTTGCTGATTAGCAAGAACATCCATGGAAGCCGCTTTATAAGGATTCTCGTCATAGTTAAGAAGCATTCTTGTTGAAGCAAGCTTCACGCATTTTACAAACTTCTTAATAAACTTTTCGTTAGCCTCTTTAGCAAGCTTCTTAGCTTTAGCAGCATACAGCCTCTTAAGGTTAGCCTCAACACTTTGGAAATCAACTTCAGCACCTTCCTGAGAAGCATCAGCAGGCGGATCCAAGCTTTCTTGGTGGACAGTGTCTTCTTCTGCAAGAGCACTCTCAGGCTTAGAATCAGGAGCCGGGTCCGTAACGAACTCAGCATCACCCTCGACACCCGCAGTTACGGTGTCATAAGTCTCTTTTGTGTTAAACTCAGCCCCTTCAGGAGAAGCAGAAGACGGCTCTTGAGGAGCATCTTTAACGAGGTCATCTCCCTCTTCAGTAACAGGGTCTGTGGCTTCAGGAGTCATAGCTTCGTCAAACACCGGCTGAACGTCTTCATCAACGCCAGCTTCCAACTTGGTTCCACACTTTGCGGCTGCCACTTTAGGTCCTTCGTAAACAATCCATCCGAAAACCTTGTTAGCAAGCCTTTTAACGGAACCGAGATCTTCTTTATCTTTAGGAGTAGCAATAAAAAGAGGTTTTCCGTCAAAGGAAGCCAAGATGTCTCTGTTTCCAAGAATACGCACTGCAACCTTGGAGGCAGTCTTAACATCCTTAACACCCATTTGAGTAAGAGAAGCTTCTTTCTTATCTTCTTCTTTCTTATCTTCTTCTTTCTTTTCCTCTTTTTTGTCTTCCTCTTTTTTCTCTTCTTCCTTCATCTCAGCAACCCTGTTAAGGACAGCTTCTTTATCAGACTTGTCCTCTTTCATTTCATCTTTTTTATCTTCAGGCTTAGCGTCAAGTTTAGGCTCTTCTTTTTTGTCTTCTTTTTTAGGCTCTTCTTTTTTGTCTTCAAGTTTGTCTTTAAAGTCCGGCATCGAAGGCTCCTTCTTATCAAGTAAGGAGTCCTTTTCAGGCTCCAAATCAAGTTTAGGCGGCTCAAGATCTAATTTATCTTCAACAGGACCTCCTAAAGCTAATCCAGGCTCTGCATCAAGGCCATCCATAGGACCAGGCAAAGGCTCTGGAAGTTCAGGCTTAATCTCAGGTTTAAGATCAGGCTCAGGCTTACCAAGCTCTCCAGAACTCTCCAAAAACTTAGAAACCATCATATAAGCGTCATCGGGATTCTCAGCCATCTTAAGCTCTGCAAGCAGCTTGTCAAAGCCAGGAGGCGCAACCATTGCATGCTTGCGCCCAGCTGCAGACAACAAATCCCTTTTTTGAGCTTTTTTAATTGACCTCTCAGAAGCAGTCAAAGGAGCGTTGCCTTATTCATTAATATTAAGCTCTGTCTCAAACAGTTTAATCCTGTCAAGACTCATATTATGTCCCAGGTCCG
>Ga0180438_10003105_pt1 | contig 25668 bp, 32 predicted proteins | sample SS_ome_12_FD_132455 | JGI IMG/M metagenome (GOLD analysis project Ga0180438, IMG submission 132455) | Hypersaline lake sediment archaeal communities from the Salton Sea, California, USA - SS_3_D_2 metaG | ecosystem: Environmental > Aquatic > Non-marine Saline and Alkaline > Hypersaline >... | reverse complement strand
GCTTTTCGCGAAAAAACTGCTTTTTATGGGGGTTTTTGATGGGTGGGCGACCTGGGAAGCCGATCGAGCTCCATGTTTTGCAGGGCAATCCTGGCCATTTCAGCCGCGCTGAGATTGGCCGGCGGCGCGCCGGGGAAATCCGGCTCGGGACCAAGGGCAAATTCAAGATGCCCGGGCATCTTCGCGGGGACAAGGTGGCGAGTCGAAAATGGCGCGAGCTTGTCGCTCTTTTTGTTGAAACCGATGCGAGCTTTGTGACCAGTGCCGACGTCGAGGTGATGGCTCGGTACTGCGCGACCTGTTCAGAGTATGAAAATTTGCGGCAGTTGCGGGCTCAGATCGTAGCGGGTGCGGACAGTGAAGATCTAGCGACCGTCGAGGGTCAGCTCAATAAAAAAAACGAGATAATTTTACGGCTTGAGGGCGTGTTATTTTTGACTCCGCTTGCCCGCGTCCGGAACGTAATCCGGAAAGCCGCGCCTCCGGCGGAGGATCCGCTCAAGCGCGCCGGGTTTGGTAACGTATGACAGGCGCCCCAGCGAAGCGTCGCGCGCGTGCTGTAGAGTCGTTTCGCTCAGCGGCTGAGGCCATTGGGCCTGTTACGGCGGGTATGCCGCGTCGGATGTAAGCAAGGCGTTTAAGGCCGAGCAGTTGGATATGTTTAAGGGGCTTCGTGTGTGGGCGAAGTAATTATGGAAGGGGCGGTTTTGTTGCGCGGCGTAGAACGGGCCCGGCTTGTGGATATTTTGACGTTTGACAATCCGCATGCGCGAAAAGATCAGATATGCTTATATGCCGACGCCGTATTAGACTATCGTGAGGCTGAGACCAACATCCGTGAGAACGGCAATGTCGTTTTACATCCGCGGACCGGCACGCCGATCGAAAATCCGTATATCAAAGTTAAAGCCGCGGCCGCGCGGCAGTTGTTGGCATTGGGAAAAGTGAAGAATGTCGGGCGGGTATGGACCTGCTGAGCGAGCTGCGTGAATATTCCGACTCGGTAATTGCCGGCAAAATCGTTGCTTGTCAAAAACATCGCTGGGCTTGTGAGCGTTTTCTGTGCGACCTTGAGCGCGCTGGATGCGCTGATTTTCCTTATGTGTTTCAGCCTGAGAAGGCGGCGCGGTTTTTTCGGTGGATGGGCCTTTTCAAACACCGAAAAGGTGTATTGAAGGGTAAGTATATTGAGCCGCACATAATACAAAAATTTGTTTTTGGAAATATCTACGGCTGGATAGATGTCAACACAGGTTATCGGCGGTTTTCAAAACTATATTGGCAGGTCGCTCGCAAAAATGCCAAAAGTCAATCGTTGGCGGCTGTTGCATCTTATGAGCTTATGGCTTTTGACGAAAGCGGCGTCGAGGTCAACGAAGTTTACTGCGCGGCAACAAAGCGCGAGCAGGCGATGATCATTTACGACGAAACGGCGGCAATGCTTCGTGGCTGCGACGTGCTCAAGGGCAAGTGGAAGGAATCATACGGCAGAATTAGACACATAAAAACCGGGTCGTTTATGCGCGCGCTGTCTGAAGAGGACAAGCGGACGGGGGACGGGTTGAATCCAAAATGTGGCGTGATTGACGAATATCACGCGCACGATACATCGGAAATTTACGACGTTATTGACTCGGGGATGGGTGCCAGGGCCGAACCGCTTATGGCGATCATTACAACCGCCGGCTTTGACTTGACATATCCGTGTTATCGTGTTGAATACGATTATGTCGCGCGGATACTAGATCCGGACAATCCGATCCGCAACGAATCGTATTTTGCAATGGTAAATGAACTAGACAAAGATGAAAAAGGCGAATTAGTCGACAGCATAAAAGATGAAACCGCTTGGGCTAAGGCAAATCCGATTATTTGCAGCTATCCGGAAGGCGTTGCGTATTTGCGTCGAAAACAAGTTGAGGCGATTGACGCCGAGGAAAAGCTACGCAATTTTTTAACAAAGCACATGAACGTATGGGTCCAGATGGATGAGTGCAGCTACATGAGCCTTGCCCGGTGGGGAGCTTGCTGTGGTGAGATCCCGGAGTTGAGTGGGCGCGAGTGCATTGTTGGGCTGGACCTATCCGCAAAAATAGATTTGTGTTCGGTGGCTTTTGAGTTTCGGATCGGGGAGCTGTATATCGTGGAGAGTCACTCCTTCATGCCGGCAGAGGTCGTGGCGACCCGCGAACGGGTTGATCGCGTACCGTATGCGCAGTGGGTGCGCGATGGCTGGATATCAACCGTGCCTGGCGCTACAATTGACTACCGGTTTATTCGCGCCTGGGTGGAGGAGCGTGCTAAGGGCGCCGGCTACTACATCGCCGAGTGGTGTCTGGATCCTTGGGGCGGGCATCAGATTAGTGGCGAGCTGGCCGACGCCGGCGAGACTGTTGTCGAGATTATACAGGGGATCAAAACATTGTCCGAGCCGACGAAAGATTTTCGAGAGATGGTGTATTCTGGCCGGGTACGCCACAATGGAAATCCGGTGCTTACCTGGGCGCTGGGTAATGCAATTGCCGACGAGGTGGACCGGAATCGCAATTTAATACTTAACAAAAAGAAATCCAAACAGCGGATCGACCCCGCCGCTGCTTGCATAAATGCCCATGTGCGGGCTATGGTATACCCGTGGGACGCTGGGCCGCCTCGGGTGCTGTTTGTTTGACCAGCCCAAAAAAAGCAGGCCAGGGCTTGCATTTACCCCGAATTGCATATATACTATCGGTAGTAGTGGGTCCGCCTCTTGCCCGCTAGGTGGTGGACGGCCCCAAACTGCAGCGGCGGCGCGGGGCCGTTTTTTACCGAGGGGAGTCGATGGGCTTGGTATCAAAACTCTTCGGCCGACGCGACAAGCGCAGCGCGAGCTTTGGCTTGCGCGGTGAATCCCCTTGGGTTGTCGCAGATTTGACTGCAGAAAAAACCGCAGCGGGGGCGGCTGTTTCCGAGTCAATCGCGCTTGGGGTTACGTCGGTGTGGGCTTGCGTCCGGCTGATCGCGCACGCGATCGCAATGCTCCCGATGCCGGTTTATCGTCGGCTTGACCCGCGCGGAAAAATGCGTGCGCCTGAGCATCCGCTGTATCGGCTGCTGCACAATCAGCCGTGTCCGGAACTGACTGCGTTTGATTGGCGCCGTCTGTTGGCGGTGCATCAAAATGTGTGGGGGGCTGGCATTGCAGAAATCGAGTTCGACCGCTACGGCGAGGCGCTGGCATTGTGGCCTCTTCCGCCTTGGCGCGTGAATCCGAAACGCACGGACTCCAGGGCATTGTATTATGAAATTGTGCTTGACGACGGCACTACTCGCGCCCTGCAGGCGTATCGCGTGCTTGTGTTTACGTCGCTGCAGGCGCAGACCGGCGGATGGCTTTCGCCGATCGGCGTACATCGCGAAACGATTGGGATGAGCCTGGCGTTGACCGAGTTCGGCGCCAAAACATTTGGCCAGGGCATTAACCCGGCTGGACTGCTGACGCATCCGGGTCGGATGAAGGAACAATCGGAAGAGGCACTCCGGGCACGGTTTTTGCCGTATGAGGGGCTTGGGCGCTCGCATCGCCTTATGTTCCTTGAAGACGGCATGAAATTTGAGCGGGTCGGCATGCCTCCAGAAGACGCTCAGTACCTGCAGTCGCGGCAATTTTCAATTTCCGACATCGCCAGGATTTACAACGTGCCGCTGCATTTGCTGCAGTCGCATGAAAAATCGACATCCTGGGGAAGCGGCTTGGAGGAGCTTAATGCTGGCTTTGTGACGTATACGCTTCAGCCGTATTTGACTCAATGGGAACAGGAAATTGCCTCGAAGCTATTTTCGATTGACAACGAACATTTTGCCGAGTTTTTGGTCGCTGCGTTGTTGCGTGGAAAATTGAGCGATCGATATACGGCGTATGCGACCGGGCGACAGTGGGGCTGGCTCTCGGTGAATGACGTTCGCGAGCTTGAGAATATGAATCCGGTGCCAGATGGCGATATGTATCTGGTTCCTGGCAACATGACGCCGGCCGATCAGGCCGGGCAACAGATTGCCGCCGGCGCAGGCGATGGCGGCGCAGGGGGTGATGATGAAGTTTAAGCTTGATCGGATCAACGTCCGCGCGTTTGCGCTGGAGTCCAACGATCGTGTTGAATTGCGAGCCGAGGGCGACGCTCCGCGCCGGGCTGTTGGCTACGGGGTTGTGTATGGGCGTGAGGTCGAGATTTTTCCGGGGTTCCGGGAACGGATACGCGAGGGGGCATTTACCGAGTCGCTGGCCGATGGGCATGAAGTGAAGTCCTTTTTTAATCACGACTCCAATTTTGTGTTGTCGACGACCCATAGCGATCCGGCGTTGGCGCTGACCGAAAACAGGAGCGGCGTAAAGTTTGACACGCCGATCCCTCCGACATCCTACGGGCGCGACTTGGAGGTAAACATCGAGCGCGGCAACGTCCGCGGCGCGTCGTTTGCGTTTGTCGTCCCCGAGGGCGGTGATGAATGGACTGAAAAAAAGGGGGTATATTATCGGGAAATCTTGCGGGCCGAACTGCTTGAGATTGGCCCGGTGACTAACCCGGCATATCATCAGACGTCGGCGGGCCTGCGCTCTGCCGAAGGAGCTGTGGACGAATACCGGGAGATTTTGCGGGCGCAACAAAGCGCCGTCGAGCGCGCGCGGGAAATGGCGCAGCGCGAGCTTGATCTAAATTGCCGGCGCCTTGACGTGTTGGAAAAAACCTAACCCTATCAAGGAGCGTGGGGATGAGAAATGTGGAGCAGATGAAAAAGGATCGCGCTGCGAAAATCAAGCGCATGCGCGAAATCACAGACGCCGCAGGGGTACGCGACGATCGGCGCATGACCGAGGCCGAGGGTGCCGAGTGGCAAACGCTGAACGGCGAGGTCGATCAACTGCAGGCCGAGATTGAAAATGAGGAGCGGCTGCAGCAGCTTGAGATGCACGGCACGCCGCCGCCCGTGACGCCTTCGTTGGTTGGAAATGGGCGCCCGGTTGATCGGGAAACTGCACGCGAGCGCATGCTGCGCTTTGGGCAGTTTTTGCAGGTCGTCGCGTCGATGTGTGCGCCCGCCGGTGCCAGTGTGCGTGCTCGGGTTACGGATGAGATGCGCGCGGCGACCGGGCTTTCCGAGGGTGTGCCGGCCGATGGTGGTTTCCTGGTGCAGACCGCACACGCGACTGAGCTGCTGCGTATGGCGATGGACGCCTCGACGCTGGCGCGCCGCTGTCGGAACATTCCCGTTGGTGCGACCGCGAACGGGCTCACGATCAACGGGATCGACGAAACAAGCCGGGCAACCGGGTCCAGGTGGGGCGGCGTGCGCGGCTACTGGCTGGCCGAGGCGGACGAAAAAACCGCGAGCAAGCCGAAGTTCCGCAAAATGGAGCTGAAGCTAAAAAAGCTGGCGGCTTTGTGCTATGCAACCGATGAGCTGCTCGACGATGCCGCGGCGCTTGGCGCGGTAATTTCCGAGGCCTTCCCGGAGGAGTTTGCTTGGCTGATCGACGATGCGATCATCCGCGGCAATGGCGCCGGGCAACCGCTGGGGATCCTCAATTCGCCGTCGCTGGTGACTGTTGCCAAAGAGGCTGGGCAGACCGCTGACACGATCGTTTATGAAAACATCGTGAAGATGTGGTCTCGGATGATTGCCCGCTCGCGGCGGAATGCAACCTGGTATATCAATCAGGACATCGAGCCTCAGCTCTTCACAATGGCGCTGGTGGTCGGCGTTGGCGGTGTGCCGGTGTATCTGCCCGCGAACGGGGCGGCCGGCGCGCCCTACGGTACGCTTATGGGGCGGCCGGTTGAGCCGATCGAACAGGCGGACACGCTTGGCGACCTGGGCGACATCATGCTGCTGGACCTGTCGCAGTATATGACAATTGACAAGGGCGGCGTTGAGCGCGCAGAGTCGATCCATGTTCGGTTTGTGTATGACGAAACTGTTTTCCGGTTTGTGACGCGCGTCGACGGCCAGCCGATGTGGTCGAGCACGCTGACGCCGGCGAACAGCACAAACACGCTTTCGCCGTTTGTGACACTGGCAGCGCGGGCGTAACACCGCCGCGGCGGGCATAGAGGGGCGACCGTCACAACACTGTTGTTTTGGGTATCAATCAGAGGAGGTCAGTGGTGATTTTCACACAAAAGTTCGGAAACATCGTCAACGTGTTGGTGCCGGCAAGCCGGGCGCTTAACACGGCGTCGAGCGTTGTGAATCTCAAGGGGTTTGGCGCCTGCACGTTCCTGGTGCAGAAGGGCGCCGGGGCGGTGGGGACCGCAACCATTACGGTCGACGCCTGCGACAACACGACCCCGAGCAATACCACGGCGATCGCGTTTCGGTATCGGCGCATGGTCGCCGCGACCAATGCAAACGCCTGGGGTGCTCTTGCTGCCGCAACTGCCAGCGGGTTTGCGACGACCGCGGCCGCCAATGACATGTATGAGATCAGCGTTGATCCGTCGGTTGTGGCTGCTGCCAGCGTCAACAGCGCGACCGGGAACAGTTACGTCCGCCTGAATATGACCCAGGTGGACGCGACTGCGTGTCTGGTCGGTGTTGTGGCGGTGCTGTGGCTGCCGCGTTACACTGGCGCGGATGTCCTGTCGGCGGTCGCGTAATCGCGGCCGGTGGTGTTTTCATAGGGCCGCCGGACTGGCGGCCCTTACATTAACAGAAGGGGATCACGGTGGCAAACAATGCAACGGGCAAAGCGGTGCGCGAGGTCACGCTGGGTTTGCGCGTCGACCGGGCAACCGCGACGCTGCCGCAAACGACCGCGGCGGCGATTTTCAACATTGTCGGGGGTCGTGTCCTGATATCGCAGATTGTCGGCGAGGTCACAACGGTTATTCAGACGCAAGCGAACAACACGAAGCTGACCGCGAACCCGACAACCGGGACCAGCGTCGACATCTGTGCGGTGCTGAACATCACCGCCAAAGAGGTCGGCACGCTGTTCGGCATTTCAGGGCTGAACACCGATGCGCTGATCGGGGTAAATGCCGGCGCGCTTCCTGCGCAGACTCGCGGCGTGGTAGTGAATACCGGCACAATCGATCTGGACTGCGCGGCTAGCAATACCGGTAGTGTGAAATGGTGCGTTTGCTATGTGCCCATCGATGACGGTGCGTACGTCGAGGCGGCATAAGGGCTTATTGGCGCGGAGCCCTGCGGGGCTCCGCTGCACCATCTTAGCAGCGGGGCATCTATGAGGTGTACAGTTACGCGGCGATTTGTGGACGGGCGTCTTTTCGGCGCTGCCGTCCCGGCGATGCGCGAGGCGGGCGACATAATCGACGCTGAGGGCCTGCGATTGATGAGGCTGCAGGCGTACGGTGTGATTTTGCCGCCTGTCGCGGCTGAGCGGGCAATTTCCTCTCCCGGCGAGGTGCGTCGGCGGGGCCGCCCGCGGAAGGGGGTCGCGTGACTGTTTTTATTGACTTGGGCGCCTATCGCGGGGCGACAATCGGGTCCTTCCGGCGCTCGCGGGCATTTGTGGAGGGTCAGACGGCGATCTATGCCTGGGAGTGCAATCCGCATCTTGCCGACGTCGACTACGGCGAGGGCGTCACGGTTGTTCGCGCAGCGGCCTGGGTTGCCGACGGCGAATTGCCGTTTTACATCAGCCGGGTTCGCCCGGAAAAAGTGCAGGGGTCTTCGGTATGCAAAAACAAGCGCACCGGAAACCTTGACGTTGAGAATCCGGTAGTTGTGCAGACAATCGACTTTGCGCGGTGGCTGGGACAATTTGCCGCAGTTGATCACGTTGTCGTAAAAATGAACATCGAGGGCGCAGAGTACGATGTCCTGGAACACCTTTGCGACACGCAGGCGATACGTTTGATTGATGTCTTGCATGTGCAATGGCACTGGAACAAGTGCGGCATCGCACCTGAACGGCATAGGGCATTAGTATCGCGGCTGGAGGCAATTGATACGCTTGTCGTGCATCCTGGATACGGGGTATTGCGCAGTGGTCGCTGAGCGCGGAATTGTCTTTGTCGTTTTCGGGGAGCGATTCGATCGGATTGCTTCGCGAACAGTGTCTTATACGCGCGAGCATACCGACTTGCCGATCACGGTGTTGACAAATATAGACACAAACAATCGCTCGCGCGATTGGCAATGGGCAAAGGGCATTGAGTTTGTTTATATTTCGGAGCCTGACGGGCGCAACCGGTTTATAAAAACAGCGTTGCCGAGCTATTCGCCATATGAGAGCACGCTTTATCTGGATTGCGACGCGACAGTGCAACGGTCAGGGATAGAGCGCGCGTTTGATTTGCTTGACTCGGCGGATTTGCTGCTGCGGGTATATGGGGATTGGGACGAAAATACTCGGGTGCCGGGATATTACTTGCGGGCTTGGCAGGCTCTTGGCGTTGGCGTGCCAATTCGGATTTATTACGGTGCGTTTGTTGGGTTTCGCAAAACGGATGCGGCGCGTGATTTTTTTCGGCTGTGGCAGGCAAACTGGATCGCGTCGGCAATTCCCCGCGAAATGCCGGCATTGGCGGCAACGGCGGCAACGGCTCGCGAGCGCGGCGCGGTTATCGCCGAGGTGCGCACCGCGGCGAACCTGTTTTCTTGGAAGCCGGACCGCTTGGCGGTCGTGCAGCACGAATACGGCGACTCGCGGCGGTTTTGGGAAATCTTCTGGCTGTTGCGGGGTGTAAAATGGAGCACATAGGAAAATACTTGCGTCTTGTGACGGCCCCGACAGTTGAGCCGGTGACGGCTGCCGAGGTACGGTTGCATACCAGAATCGACTCCAGCGCCGAAGATGCGGTGTTGAACGTGTGGATCGCAACGGCGCGCCGCTTGGCAGAAGACTTCCAGCGGCGGGCGTATATTACACAGACCTGGGAGTGTGGCTTTGACGCGTTCCCGGCGTCTATGTTTTGGCTTCCGCGGTGTCCGCTGCGCCAGGTGCTGCAGATATCGTATTTCGACGTTGACAACGACGAAACGATCCTATACTATACTCACCTAAATGACGAAACGACAAGCACGACGCCGGAGCCGGATCCGTCGGTTGGGACGGATGATTTTTGGATTGATCTTTATGCCGAGCCTGGCCGCGTGTCGTTGGCTTATGAAACGACTTGGCCGACCGCGACACTGAGACCGATAGATGCTGTGCGGGTGCGGTATGTGGCCGGGTATGGCGCGACCAGCGCGACGGTCCCGGCGGCGGTGCGGGATGCGATTATGCTGTACTGTGCCTGGCGGTACGAAAACCGGACAGCCGAGGCTGGCGAGGCGCCGGAACAGTTTTACAACCTTCTGAATCCTGAGCGAATATGCTGGCCGTAAAGAAACGTCGAAATAGCGTATCGGTTGGTACGCGCAACTATGTGGCGACGGTCGATTATCGTTTTGGTGGCACGCTTCGCCGATTGGTTTGGCGCGGAGTTGACACCGGCTTGATACGTGAGGGGTGCGAATATTGGCGCTCAGATGGCGACGGGCGAACGCATTATGAACAGGAATTCGGAGCCTTACACAACATTAGTGTCCAGGAGCGCCCCGACTCCGTGCGGGTTGTTTCGACTGCCGGCCTGGTTTCTCCGCAGCTCCAGCGCGAGGGTTTTGCCTGCGTCGGCGGCGAAGGTGTGACGCGGTACGATTTTTACGAAGATCGGATTATTTCAGAGTCGGTAATGCGGCCGGTGTTCGGGTATCGCATTGTTGACAAATATATATGCTGGGCTCCGACGGCATATCAGTTTGTCAACGGTGTGCCAATTGGCAATCCTGATACATCTGGTTGGTGGCGCGCGCATGTTTCTCGGCCATGCCAAGTATCAAGCGCGACATCGTGGTTTGGGATCGACTGGACCGACGGCGAAATTATGGCGGCGGTGTATCGTTCCGAAACAATGCTTGAAGTCAAGCCTGAATATCGAGACAATCAGGTTTTGCGAATGGAGTATCGCTGTGGAGCGTAGCGGTCGCAAAACGCTGGCGACTGAGTTGCGGCATCGCGTTACGGTAAAAACCTGCGGGCGCACGGCCGACGGCGAGGGTGGCTTTACGCGCGCCTATAGCACGGCTGGGACATATTGGGCCAGCATATCGCCGATACGGGCGACTCAGGTTTGGGAATATCGGTCGATCAACGTCGAGGCGACGCACTTGGTATCTTTGCGTGGAGCGGCCACGATTGGCGAAACCGATCAGATCGTCTACGGCACTCGCGTTTTTGAGGTGTTGACGGTTGAAAATATCCAGGAGCGCGACGTCGTGCAGGTCTGTACTTGTAAAGAGGTGCGGGCGTGAATCGCGCAATTGGCACAGTGTATCGGTCATATCTAGGCGAAGTTACGCGCGATATTCGCAAGGCTGAGCGCAAGCGCGTGCTTGCCGCGGCGAAGCATGTGCGAAAGGCTCTGGGGGACAAGGTAAATCGGGTTGGTGTATCATTGGCAGGCGCGCCTCCTGGAAAGCAATCAGGCCGCCTGCGAAAAGGAATTGCGTATACGGTTGTCGATGCCGACACGGCTTTGGTGGGGTTTCGCGCTCCGGCGCACCATGCTCACTTGTTGGAGTTCGGCACGCGTGATCGGATAGTAAAAAAAACCGGAGCGTCGGCTGGTCACGTTGCGGCGCGTCCGTTTTTTGTGCCGACGCTTCGCGAGGAGTCTCCCGCTGTGGAGCGGATATTTGGCGAGCCTTGGACGGACTATGTTTGAATCAGCCTTGCAGTCCGCGCTGATCGGCGATTCTACTTTGGCCGCTTGTTTGTCAACATACGGCAGCGGGCCTGCAGTGTTTTCCGAACAGGCGCCGGAAGACCTGTCTTTTGAGGCAACCTATATTACATATCGGATTGACAAGCAACAAGGCGGCCATTTGGTCGCGGACAGATTTACGGTGTATATTGACATTTGGGCATACGGCGAAAAGCGCACAACCGGCCGCGCAGCCGCCCAGGCGATCGACAACTTGCTTGATTATCAGGTGCTGACCGGACATGCGCGCTATCATAAAATCAGATTTTTTCGCGAGTCCGGCGGTCCGGTCCCTGAATCAGATCCGCGGGGCTGGCATTACAATATCGTATTTACGGCGCGCGCAGGGCGCCGTGCGTGGAGCGAAAATCTTTAACAGGAGGGTGTAGAATGTCAAGACAACACGGAGTCACCGTAGAAAGTTACCGGCGCATGGTGATCGACGCTGGCGCGGTATACAAAAACTACGGCGAAACCGGCGAGCTGCTGCTTGGTGCGACGCGTGGCGGGAATACGTTTACGATCGAAACCGAGTATCGGGAAATGCCGGTGGATGGGGCAAAGGGACCGGTCAAAGGCTCGCGGCGAATTACTCGCGTGAACGCGAAAATCGTCGCGAATTTTGTAGAGTTCACCGAAACGATCCTGGGTCTGGCGTTGCCGGGCTCGGCTTCCGCTGTCGACGGCGACTATACGGTGATTACTCGCGCTCTTACGTTGGCGCTGAGTGACTACAACACCAATATCGCGATTGTCGGCGAGGTTGCCGGAAGCAACGATCCTGTCGTCTGCATTATCGAAAATGTTATTGCAGACGGCAATCTTGAGATCGCCCTGGCGGACAACGAAGAGGCGGTAGCGGCGGTGACGTTTACGGCGCACTTTGATCCGGACGCGCTGGATGCCGAGCCCTGGGAAATCCGGTGGCCCGACGTGACGACTGAGGACTGAGGTCTGGTGTAACAGCGCGGCCGGGCAACCGGCCGCGCCTAACCTTGCGGGGGATTATGGACATCACTATACGGCGGCTAACAATGGCGGACGTGATACTGGTCACACGATTGCTGCGTCATCTCGGCGACAATGCCGGAGAGTTGGTGCGGGTGATTGCGTCGACTCGCGGAAAAAAGGGGGCCGGAACAGGCGAAGACGTCGACATCGCACAGATAGGTCTGCGCATTGTAATGGCCTGCTACGATGCGGTATTTGAGCCGACGATCGACTGGCTGGCTTCGTTGTGTGGATTAAGCCGCGAGGCATTTGAGGCAATGCCGCCCGCCGCGCTTCCGGCGGTAATCGACAATCTGGTACATTCTGAGGATGCACGGGATTTTTTTACTACGTGCTGGAGCCTATACAGGTCGATGCCGCGGTCCGTGACGCCGCTGCGATCAGGCTCCGGCGCGTAACTGGTCACTATCGGCTGTCGATGGCAAGTCTTGGCTTGTGGGGAGTTGGTGAGTATGCGCAGGCCGCTGAGTATGTCGCTGAGCAGAGAGTTGAGTCCGAAAGGCAGTCGCTTGTCGCGGCATCCTTTACTGCCTGGCAGCTCGGGGCGGGACAAAAAAAAAGCTTTGGCGAATATCTCCGCAGCCTGGGGCTGCATGAGCGAGAAAAACCGATGAGCGCAACGGAAAAAGCCGCAGTGGTGAGTCGGGCATTGAGTACGGCGGCGCGGATTTCACGGCTGGACCGCGCGACCCAGCGGCGCAGAAAGCGGGTGCGGCATGCGTGAGTTGTTTGCGCTGGTCGGGAAGCTCGGGATCGAGGGCGTCGGGCTTGTAGAAAAGCAGCTCGCCACGATCGACAAAGACGCGCGGAAGCTTGAGCGGTCGATTGACCGTATGGGGAAGCGGGTTGCTGCGGTCGGTAAGAGTATGAGCCGCGCTTTTACGGTTCCTTTGGTCGCGATGGGAGCGGCTGCATACAAGGGGGTGCAGGCGGCTTCCGACCTGGCCGAAACTACTGCCAAGGTCGGCGAGATATTTGAGGGATCCGCCGGCGAGATTGAGGCTTGGTCGAAAACGACAGCGACGGGTATGGGGCAGTCGCGCACGCAGGCGATGGATGCTGCGGCGAGTTTCGCAATATTTGGAAAGTCGGCGGGCATGGCCGGCGGGGATCTGGTAAAGTTTTCGACAGATTTTACGAAGCTGGCGAGCGATCTGGCATCTTTTAACAATACAACTCCGGAGGAGGCAATCGTCGCGATCGGCGCGGCTATGCGCGGGGAATCGGAGCCGATACGGCGGTATGGCGTGCTGCTGAACGATGCGACGCTCAAGGCCAGGGCGATGAAGCTGGGAATTATTGAGACCACAAAAGACGCGCTGACTCCTCAGCAAAAAGTCCTGGCCGCCTCGGCCGAGATTATGGCGCAGACCACGACGGCGCAGGGTGATTTTGCGCGGACGCAGGATGGGCTTGCGAATCAGACGCGGATATTTAAGGCCGAGGTTGCAGACCTCACTGCGAAATTTGGCCAGGCGTTCCTGCCGATTGCGCTGCAGGTCACGGCGACGCTGCGGGATCGGCTTTTGCCGACGGTGCAGCGTTTGGTCGAGTGGTTCGGCGGGTTGAGCTCGGGCGCGAGAAAAAATATAGTTGTGTTCGGGGCGATGCTTGCGGCCGCCGGCCCGCTGGTCTTGGTTATCGGAAAGCTGATATCTGCGTTCAAAATCCTTGGGCCTGCTATCGCGCTGGTAAAAAGCGCGACGCTGAAGCTTAACGCTGCGATGCTGGCGAATCCGTATATCGCCGCCGCGGTGGCTGTGGGGGTATTTGCGGCGGCGATATACGGGGCGGTCAAGGCGTATCAGACGCTGCGAGCAGAACACGACGCTTTTACGGTCCAGACTGTTGAACAGGCCGGGGTAAAGAAATTTACTGCCGGGGTGGATGCGCTCACAAAAAAAATCCGGGACAATGCTGCGGCGCTGTCCGACGAGGCCGCCGCTCAGGCACTCCTGGGCGCGGATTTTGACGCTTTGGCCGAGCAGGCGCGCGAGTTGGGCTATGTAGTTGAGGGCGACCTGCAGGAAAAGTTGGCGCGGCTGGTAGAGATTTCGCATGCTGTGCGTGGCGGCGTATTTGAGATGGGCCGGGGCCTGGCGACCGCGGCCAAGGGCGCGCAGGCAGTTGCTGCCGCAACGGTTGAGCAAACAAAGCTCACCGAAGAGCAGATCGCCGCGTTGAAAAAAGAAGCCGCCGAGGTTGTGAAGTTGGCTCAGACTCGCGAGGAGTTTGAGGCCGATTGGACCCGCAAACTGGCCGAACAGGTCGGGACCAGGTTGCAGATATTGGACATGGAGGAGCGCGAGGCGATTGCGCAGGCCGAGGCAATCGAGGCCGACACGTTTGCGATTCGGCTGGTTTATGCGGCGCGGCGCGAGGAGTTGGCTGAAGAGGAGCGAAAAAAAGCCGCCGAAAAGGCCAAGGCGGTTGCCGATGCGGCAACCGAGTATCAACGCGGATATACTTTGGCGTTGCTGGGCATGACCGGCACACGGCTGCAGATATTAGAGCAGGAAAAACAGGATGCACTGCAGAAGGCGGATGAGCTTGGCGCCGAACGGCTGGCAATCTTGCAGTATTATGCCGAGTTAGAGCGGCAAATACGGCGTGAATCCTTCGACGACTGGCTTTCGACCGCGCAGTCTGTGATCGGTCAGATCGCGGAGCTGGGCCGGATGTCGACCGAAAACCATCTGGCCGAAATTGACCAGCGCGTCGAGCGCGAGAAGGCGGCTATCGACGCGTCGGTCCTGAGTGAAGAGGAAAAGGCGGCGAAAAAAAAGGCAATTGACGAACAGGCAGACAAGGAACGGCGAAAACTGGCCCGCGAACAGGCAAAGCGGGACAAGGCTGCGGCGATATTCGGGGCAATAATCAACACGGCGCAGGCTGTTTCTAAAGCCCTTACACTCGGCTTTCCTCTTGGGATCGTGATGGCGGTCCTCATGGGTGTCCTTGGCGCGGCGCAGGTCGCGCTGATTGCCTCGAAGCCTTTGCCGGCGTTGGCGGAGGGCGGTCTGATCCGCGGCGGCCGTGGCGGCACGACGGCGCTTGTGGGCGAGGGCCGTGATGATGAGCTGGTGCTGCCGATGCGGACAGGCGCCGAGGCGTTGGCTGAGGCACTGACGCGGCGCCTTAGCGAAATAAGCCTTCCTGAGCCTCGCCAGGGCGGCGAAACTGCCAGGGCTGAGACTGTGCCAGCGGTGGCGTTTGCGACTGCTGGCGGGCCTGCTGGCGGCCGTGCGGTGCATCTGCATATCGGCACGCTGATTGCCGACAATTTTGGTCTGAAAATGCTTGAGCGACGGTTGCGGGACATCAGGATCGGCGAGGATCAACGGAGGGGCAACTAATGGCGGCCGGCGATATTTATCTCGGGATTGTAGGCGGTACGCCGCGACTGCTAACGCCGTATGGCCGCAAGTACAGCGAGGCAGACATTGAGCTGCACCGCGAGGACCGTACTTCGCAGGGCACGCTGGTCCGGGATGTGATCGCAGTGAAAAAGCGCTTCACGATCAGCTACTCGTCGATCACAAGTCGGAACCTGCGCCCGATTGAGGATTTATACAATGCGGACGCCGAGCTTGAGCTTACGGTGTGGTACGAGGGCTCCACGACCACGACCAGCGAATACGATTCCTGGGACGGTGTGGAGCGGTATACGGTTTTGATGCAGCCGGTGGAAAAAACGCGCATGCTGTTGTCTGACGGCGGTATGTGGGAAAACGTGTCTATTACGCTGGATGAGGTTTGATGCTGTCGGTTTCGGCGGATTACACTGCGGCTGCGACGGCCACGATACGCGACCCGCGCGCCAGGGTTACTGTTACCTGGACCGACCAGGACATTGACCAGTCGATTGCGGCCAGCGCGAATGATGAAAACCGGGTGACTTATACCGACCAGGTTGCCGACGCAGTAGAATCCGTGCCGTATAAATGGTTTCATTTGTCAGGGGACTGCAAATTGACCGGCGATTTTCACCCGATGCCGAACGCCGGCGAGGATGATGATTATCAGGTCGGGTGGTGGGGCGCGGACCGGTGCGACGGGTCTGCTGTATGGGGCGCCCCGTATCCGACGCTAACCGTCACATGGGACGCGCGCCCGGTGAATCGCCTGCGTGTTGTCGGCGACGATAAATACGCTGAATACCCGGTTGATTTTACGATCACGCTGTATAACGGCGTGACGTTGCTACACACTGAAACTGTTACGGGGAACGCCGCGGTCGAGTGGGTGCTGGATCTGTCGACGCCATACAACAGCGTTACCGAGATGCGCTTGGCGATATCGAAATGGTCGGCGGCGAGCCGGGTTGTAAAAATAGTCGAGGTGTATACTGAGGTTGTCGAGGTTTACACCGACGATATTTTGAGTCTTAATCTGCAGGAGGAGCGGGAGCTTTCGGACGGGTCGCTTCCCGTTGGCAACATATCGGCGAACGAACTTGATTTGCGTTTGCAGAATGTTGATGACAGATTTTTTCCAGGAAACACGGACAGCCTTCTTTACACGGTTATTAAAGCGGGTCGCAAAATCGTCGCCGAGCTTGGCTTTGTTTTGCCTGACGGCTCTATCGAATACGCGGCGCTTGGCACGTTTTGGTCTGGTGATTGGGACGTGCCGCTGAGCGGCACACACGCGGGGACTGCCGCGCGCGACCGGATGGATCGCTTGCGGAAAATGATTTATACGTCCAGCGACGTATACCACGACATTGACCTGTACGATTTGGCCGAGGACGTATTGACATATGCCCAGGGTCTTATGCCTGATCTGTCGTGGTCGATTGCGGCTGCGCTGCACGACTACGAAATTGAGTGGGCTTGGTTTGAACGCAAAAGTGTGTTTGATTGCCTGCGGGACATTGCCGGCGCTTGCTGCGGCCAGGTGTATATGAGTCGCGAGGATGTGCTGACGATCGTGGGGCCGCTGTGATAACCATTAATTTTGGCCCCGGCGAAACATACACTTCGCTTGGCTCTGCGCTGGCATATTTGGCTGGCATTTATACGGTGACGCCCCCTGTCCCGTTTACGCAGGACATTACGCTGCAGAATACTTGTGCTGCAAATGCCCATACGACCGAAACGGGTGCGTCTTTGACCCCGCCAGAGATCTATGCGGGTAGTTATACTCTTGCGATTTGCGGGATCGCCGGACACGACGGAAATCCTGCGGCCATGAATTATATCGGACTCCCGACCGGCGTGGCGCGTCGGCACATGATTGTCAAGGGCAATTTGGTCATACGCGATTTGGGGTTTCGGTGTTTGGACAACTATACTGATATTTTGTTGCACCTCCGGGCCGACTACGCCCCTGCGACGATATTGGTGGAAGATTGTTATTTTGACGGCACATTAGATGTGTCGAGCAAAGCTACGGGCCTTAACACATATGTCAACGCCGCTTCGTCCGCGCTGATTCTTAATTGTAAATTTAACAGGCTGTTTCGTGGGTATATTACCGACTACAACGGTTTGGCCGGCTATTGGGACGTGCAGAACTGTAGCTTTTACAACTGTGGCAACTGTATTGTCGCAAGCAATTGGACTAATTCAAAAGTACGGATAAAAAATACCGTAGCCATGGCGGCCAGTCCGTCGCAGCGCGCTTTTTATAAAATGGGGAGCTATCGGCCTGCGTTTACCAATTGCGCTGATGATGACGGGACAATCGGCGCGCACACTGGATATCTCACGCCGATTAGTGCCGCCGATTTTCTGTCGGTTGACCCCGCCAACGCGAATTTCCTCAACATTGACAAAACAAGTCAACTATATACGGCTGGCACGACCAGCATACTTGCCGATAACGACCACGGCATAGAGGGTAACGACAGGCCCAATGCCAATGGGCTTGTTAGCATTGGCGCCCATGAGCCTGCTGTGACAGTCAAGGTTCCAGCCGAGGGTATGATAATTGATGCCGGCGCAGTGTATAAAAACTACGGCCTCGCCGACGAGGTCTGTATCGGCGCGACTGCTGGCGGAAACAAATTTGAGATCCAGACAACATATCTAGATCAGGGTGTGGACGGTGGCGCTGGCCCGGTGGCCGGCGGTCGCCAGGTTTTGCGATGTGTGCCGTTGATTACTGCGCGCATTGTGGAGTTTACGCCGGCGATGTTGTCGCTTGCGTTGCCTGGCAGTGTCGCGACGCCGAACGGCAACCGAACAGATATCGCTCGGGCGGCTGAAATTGCGCTGAGTGATTATGCCGAAAATATCGCGCTGGTCGGCGAGGTTTGGGGTGTTGGCACGCCGGTGGTTTGTATAATTCAAAATGCGATCACCGACGGCCCGGTTGAGCTTGCTTTGACGGACGGCGGCGAGACCGTGACGACAATGCGATTTGCTGGACATTACACAATTGACGATCTTAAGACCGATCCGTGGGAGATACGTTGGCCGATGATCGAGGTTGAGGTCTAATGCCTTATACCATTGCATCTTTTTTTGACCTGGATCAGCCAGCAAAAACCGAGGAGCTGGCAAATCAGATCGAGGTCACGACGCAGCCGCTCACACCCGCCGCTGTTGCGGCTGAGGTATATCGGACCAGGGAACCGATATCGATCGGCGACGGCGCGACCATTGCGACAACGTGTCTGTATAATTCGCCGCCGGTGTTGCCTTCCGCGGTGGGTGGGTATGCTGGGGCTTCCGCCGTTGCGTATGAAACCGACGCCGACGGAACTCTTTTGGGGCCGACGCTGACTATTACGGCGGCGACTTATTACGCCTGGGGCGGAGAGATCACTGTTCAGAATGGGCTTGGGCATGCCGCATATTTTAAGATCGCGATTACCGGGCACGCGTTAAACGTCGACGGAGAAGAGGTGTACAGCACTGAAGACACCGGGTCAATTGTGTCCAATGGTTTGCGAAAATATCAGCTCAAAAAAAATGCACTTGTTCAGTCGCTGACAATGGCCGCGACGATTGCCGACGGTCTGCTGGCGGCATACAAAATGCCGAGGAAGGATATCGCGCTGGACTGGCGTGGTTATCCGGCGCTTGAGCTGGGCGACGAAATTACGGTTCCGACCTACAACAAAAACGGCGTCACGACGAATCAGGATTTTGTTGTCGTGCGCCAGACTCTGCAATTCGACGGGACGCTGCGTGCGCGGCTTGACGGGAGGCTTGTAGTATGAGCACTGCCCCGGTGGGATGGACGGCGCCGGAAACCGGGTGGATCCCGGATGATGGCGTCACGGATACGGATCTTAATGCGATCGGCGAAAACCTGGACGCGATTGAAACAGGTTCGCGCACGTTGTCGCCGACAACGCCGACCGGCCTTTCAGCGGGGCTGCGGACGCTGCTAGATTGGTTTGCCGGACAGTGTTTGCGTTTGAGTGGAAAAACGAATTGGTATGATGCTCCGGCGTGGAATCCCGAGACCCTGCGGGTGTTGTCCGGCGGCGTTGGCTGCATATCAAACCTTGGCGTTTTGGATACGCGTGGCTTGGCTGCCGCGGCCGAAACGGCCGCGCTGCAGCAAATTGCCGTCAGTGTTCCAGTGGGTTTCTCGCTAATTTTGCGGCGGATCGGGCATTGGATCCTGGGCGATTCGACCGTAAATATGCACCTGCGGGTTGCTGCGACTCTTCATACGGCGCGCCTTTGGGAGTCTGCATTGCCGTGGGGTGAGGCGACGCCGGATCATGTATTGATTTCCAACGATCCAACTTGTCCGGCGTATACTGGGTCGGCGCTTTTGTGCGGTGTGCGGGCGAGCTACTATAATGCCGGCGCCATAACGCACAATTTTTACACCGGCGGAGGCTGGAGCGGCATGCTTGAGCTGGTGAATGAGGAAAATCCGTATACGACCACGACCACGACGGCGGCGCCATGATCGAAATACCGATTTGGATTTTTTTGTCAACGATGTTTTCTGTGGCCGCAATTGTTGCCGGTGCGGTGTGTTGGGGCGCGCGCATGAAGTCGCGTGCTGCTTGCCGGGCAGATATGGTGTTGCTGCGAGGCGCGATGTCCGATGAGCGCAAAGAGATCTGGAGGAAAATCGACGAAATGTATACCTGGATGCTGACCGGGCAAATAGTTCTGCGTCGTCGGTCGGGGGGGTGAATAATGCCGCGTTGGACAGTTGGGATGCCGAGTTACAACAATTTTACCGAGGTCTGGTTTACCTGTCAGGCATTGCGGATGTATCATGGCGATATCGACATGGAGATCGTTGTCGTTGACAATTACGGCGACCTGGCGCTAAAGGCTTGGGCTGAGAAGGACGGCTCGGCCTTTGGCGTGCGGTACGAAAAATACGCCGAACATGTTGGTGTGTCTCCGGCTAAAAATAGGATTTTTGAAGTCGCGACCGGCGAAAATGTGTTGGTGATCGATTCCCATATCATGCTTGCGCGCGGCGCATTGTCCTGGGATATCCCAGACGACAATCTTTACCAGGGGCCGATTATCCGGGGGAACTGGCGCAGCTATTGCGCCGAGTGGCTTCCTCGGTGGCGCGCTGGGATGTGGGGGATATGGGGGCCGTCGATTGACCAGGTGCCGGATGCTCCTGTTGAGATATGGGCGCAGGGAGCCGGCTTTTTTGCCTGCCGGCGGGATTCCTGGCTTGGCTTCCATCGCGAGTTCCGCGGCTTTGGCGGCGAAACCGGATATTTGCAGGAAAAATACAGAAAATACGGTCGGCACGTTTACTGCGAGCCGCGCCTGCAGTGGATTCACTTTTTCAACAGCGCGAAGCTGGGCGGTCGCGCGCTGACATATCCGATGCAGGTTCTGGATCGGGTCCGAAACTACCTTCTCGGATTTGAGGAGCTGGGGCTGGACACGGCGCCGATTGAGCAGCACTTCGGCAGTGACGCGGTTGCCGAGGCGCGGCGCACAACAAGCGCCGATCGCGATTTGGCTTTGCGCCAGTTGGCTGCACGTTTTGCCGCGGGGGTTGCGTCGTGACATCGCGCGACACCGAACGGATGCTTTTGTTATCGGATCCGACGTTGGCAGAAAAGGTCGATCGGCAAAAACAGATGCGCCGATTTGAGCACTATGTCTCGCAATATTTGCCCGAGTTGCACGCCGGCGGCATGCGGATCCTGGACATTGGGACCGGCGCCGGTGAGATGCTGGAGGTTGCGCAGCGGATGCGGAACGATGCGGTTGGAATTGAGAGACCGCGCAGCCAACGGGCGGAACATTATCGCTTGTGGTGGCAGACGTATTTACGACTGGTCGAATTGATACATGAGCAGCGCCGGCTGGCGGTTTGGTACGTGGATTTATGGGCAATAATTGCCGGCATGTGTCCTGGGCTGCGCGGGCCATTTCATGCAATCAATTGCCGCAACGGCCTGCAGCATATTTTTAAGGAGCATTTCGACAAGACCGGAGCCGGCCTTGGAGCCTTTGGTCGCTGGATTTTTACGGATGCTTTTGCGCGCGACTGGCGCATTGTTATAGATTGGTGTAGCGAGATGCTTGTTTCCGGCGGGACGATTCTGCTTGCATCGCGGGGGGCGCGAAACCTGGACGAATACGCTGAGTGGACTCGGATGCAAGCTGCGGCGGCCGGGTGGCGGGTGGCAATGGAAGAACGTGGCGGGCTGGTGATAAAACTTGTGCGCGAAAGGGGTTGAAAATGTACGATCCGAAGTTGACCGCAGCGAAGACCGGGCAGAGTGCCGTTGTGTTGGCAATTGCATCTATCGTCGGAACCGTTCTCGCGCCGAAGCTCCAGGAATGGGGAGTCACGATTGATACGCCGGTGTTGACCGCTGCGATTATCACGGTGGTCGGTTCGGCCGTCGAGGGGATTCGGAACTGGATCAAGCACAGGAAGGACAGCTAGTTACGATCCGTCGGCCGTTGTATTAAATGACCTGAAAGAGGGAGAGAACTCGTGAAACAGATGACGCGAGGGTGGTGGCTGATTGCCGCGGTAGTCGTGGCGGTGGTTGGCGCAATGGTGGCGTGGTGGCGCGGGTGGCATATTGCGGCGATTGTACTGGCACTGATCGCCCTCGTGGCCGGACTGTTTGCTGTACGTGAGTGGCGCGCCGTTGACGCGATGGAACGGTCTCGCGGCATGGTCGTGGACACCGTGCGAAATACTGTCAGGATTACTTGGAGCCCGAACGATAGCGGGCAGGTGGCACGATGAGTCGTATAGTGTTAGCGTTATGCATTGCTGGCTTGACCGTTGGCAACGTGTCGGCTGTCCGAGTCTGGTCGGCGGTCGGCGACACCAATGCGAACGATGGCGCCAACTACTCGGGCGCGGGAGCACTACTTACTACAGATTCGCTGTTGCTCGACGGCACGAGTCAGCATCGTTGGTGCTTGACGGATACGCTGACGGTTGCAGGGATTCACTTGACTGCCGGATACGACAGCTTGATCCGGCAGAATGGATACAAAATAAAAGTCAACTCGTATTTCAAAACATATGCCTGCTCCACATATCATTATCTTAACGATACGATGGAGCTTTACGGAAACTACGGCATATTTTACGTAGATAGTTCGCTGGAAGATGTCCGGTCGTGTGCCAGCGCCTACATGAATACCTGCAATTTCAATTTGATAGTGTCGGGCAACTGGGACACCCTGGAGAATCGCGCATACACGATGCACATTAATTCGTTGCGGATGGCTTTTCCTGAGTGTACTACATACAGTAACAATATTGACTTTACGTGCCGCCAAACTGTTTATATGATGGGCGGGGTATACGTGTCCGGGGCCGAAATGGCCGCACGGTGTATGGCGCCAGCCACAAAGCCCTTTGACATCACGGCCGGCACGATTATCTATGATGGCGGTTGGCTTGTTTTTGAATTGGTGGAATCGGGCACATATATCCTGGACGGCATACAGGCCAATTCGATATTTGGCGCCTGTACGAAATGCCGTGCTGGTTCGCAAAATCTAACGTCGATTATTGTCAAGCCCGTTGGCAAGGGGGCGTATATCGTAAATCAAAACGGCAATCACCATCTTGACGGACCTATCTATATCGTGAACAGCACTGACAGCAGTACGCTGACGTACAATGTTCTTGACAATTCGATATTTATTAACAATGACGGGGCGATCGTGATGGGCGCATCCAAACGGAACGCCGCCTGCTCGGTTGTTGTCAACCTAGGGTCATCTATCGACACCGTGGGGGGTGTTGACTTCGGCCGCGCTTTTACATCGTGGCCGGACAGCGGGGCGACTACATTGAATATGGATAGCGCGACAATCAGAGTGCACTCGTTTTGGCGAAACTACGATCAGGGACATCCGACAATTAATCCGGGCACCGCGGCCGTGACGTTCTATAAATCTCCCGGGAGCGGAGGAAACAATTACGTTGAACTGTATGGGCAATCATTGTACGATGTCACCTTCGATACATCGTCGCCCAATGCATATTTTGTCAACGCCTTTCGGGTGCGCAATTTGACTGCGAACGCCGACACGTTTTCAATAACCGACCACGCCGGGACTGATAGCGTGACTGGCACTCTGTCCATCGGGGCAAATTGTTACTTTGATATGTCGGACGCCGATGTGTATGTTGGCGACAGCCTGACGGTTTCTGCGAACGCCGACACATTTCTCACAACTGGCGGCGGGATTTCCTTGGGTGATAGTGCTGTTTTGAGTACTGGTCGGCATGCGTTTCCGAGTACTGCGTTGGCTGGAGATGCGCAGATAAACGGGCGCGCGACCTTCGCCCGTTTTCGGCCGACACCCGGAGCAACGTATACATTTTCAGCGGGCGATACCACGACATTTCTACAGTTGGAAAGTACTGAATATTGAAGGGGAGCACTATGAAAAAATTTCTGGCGATCTTGTTGATCGGAATGTATCTGAATCACTTGGCTGCAGCGACTCGAACGTGGTCGAGCGGTGGCAGCACGGATATGAACGACGATGCCAATTACTCCGGCGCGGGTGCTCTCTTGACAACTGATGATCTGGTATTCGATGCGACCAGCGTGGTAAATGCGACCGCGACAGCGGATCTTGAGGTGAACAGTATCACCGCGACAGCCGCCTATAGTGGCGCGTGGAGCATGGGGAGTACGTATAAACTGACTGTCAACGAGGCGTCCGACAGCGCGATAAATTACAAGGGAACTGGTGCCACAACGTGGGGAGATAGTTTGGTCTTGGCCGGCACGAACGCCACGGTGCATATCGGCGGCGCGGTTGCTTCGTTGACGGCAGCAGCGTGCGATGTCGTGTTTAACGGCGGCGGGACATGGGACGTTGACAAAGGTTCCACGTGGCAAAGCTTGACCATTGCTGCATCTCAGAGCCTGACCACGACCGGCGCCCTGTATCAGTTTTTTAAGACAAGCGGAACGCCGTTGACAATGGGCAATAATGCGACCTTGACATGTAATCACGTAACAGATGACCACTTCGCCTTTTATCGGCAGTCCAGCGGAGATGCCTTCTCTATCGGAACTGGTTGTACAATCAATGGAACTCGCTCCCCCACGTTTCGCGGCGAGGGGGCAATCGTGCTTACGATGCCCGCGTTTACGTATACTGGCACGGACACTCGCGTTCTCGCAGCGTCAGGCACTGCCACAGTGCATACATTTCGCTGGACGGGCAATTGGGATCTCGGCGCGGCGGAATTGCATATCTACGATGGGAATCAGGCGTCAACCTTGACAATAGATTTTGACCAATACGGCATCACTACCACGGGCAACCTTGCGATTGGCCGGCAAAAAAACACGGGCGGGTTGATGCCAATCAGCATGGGATCGGGTACGTTCAATATTGGATCGTTTAACCAATATTCAACATTCAACGCGCTCCGGCAGAATCTAGATTTAGAGACCGCGACTATCAATTGTGCGGGGAGTTTCGAAATATACGATAGCTGCACCGTCACGCGCGGCTCGGCAAAAATTAATTTGACGGGGGCGGCGACAGTCACCACCGACAATGAACGGCTACCTCGCGTTAATGTCAATGCGCCTGGTGGAACTGTTAACTTCGCCGACCGCATATATCTGGACACATTGACAGTTGCCGCTGGTACGGTGACACATAGCGGCACCGGAATTGATACGCTCGGGTATCTGTCAATCGACGGTGGAACGTGGAATATCACGAATGATACAATTGCGGTTACGTCAAACGGTAAGGGCAGCACGGCCGGGGCAATATCGGGAAGCTCCACCTCTCTGTTGTCGTTTAGCATGGAGGACGCTCATTTTGGTTGGTTTCCCGGGGATACCATTCCCGGGCGGCTGGAAATGTTAAATTCCATGTATCTGGATTCTGGGGGGGCTGTTGCACGCATTACCACCGTGGCAGGAAAAACGTATACGTATCAGGATGGGAAAACATTTGTGTTCGACGCGATACCTGGAAATGATCTGAGCGGAACAGCTGGGAATATCATACATTATAAATCGTCAACGCCCGGCACGGCAGCTATTTGGGAGTGCCCAACGTGCGATACAATCACGGTACAGTATACGAAATTTACTGATATCACGGCGCAGTAAGCAGAGGTACCTATGCCATTTAGAATTGACGCCAGTGATGGCACAAGTGAAAGCGGCGGCGGGAACCAAGGGGTTCTGTTTTTTGGCGCCCTTAGCGCGAATCCCGGATCCGCTCTTGCCGGCGTGAATATCGACATCGACAATACCGGCTCTGGATTTTTCGGCACGATGATCGTTCGCTGGGGCGGCGCAGGCGGGACCAGCGGCGATAATATCGTTGTTGCCGCTCAAAACAAGATCACTGTGGACGTGCCTGCGGTTGCGCCTGGGTCTTATGACATTTACGTCGAAAATCCGGACGGTGAGAATCAGACGATCGCCGGGTTTGTGGTGTTGGCTCCTACCACGACCACGACGACCACGACGACCACGACG
>Ga0180438_10003104_pt1 | contig 25675 bp, 22 predicted proteins | sample SS_ome_12_FD_132455 | JGI IMG/M metagenome (GOLD analysis project Ga0180438, IMG submission 132455) | Hypersaline lake sediment archaeal communities from the Salton Sea, California, USA - SS_3_D_2 metaG | ecosystem: Environmental > Aquatic > Non-marine Saline and Alkaline > Hypersaline >... | reverse complement strand
TTATCCACGGTGACTTGGGTTATCTTTTCCGCCTTCGGCTTTAACTCCGCGGCCTCTGGGGGAACTTTCTCCTCGATAACCTCGACCTTCTCCTCGGCCACCTCCGCTGGTCCCAGGCGCTCCACATCCACGAAGAGCTTCTTCTCCACTTTCGTGATATTGTAGTTGACCGTCCTCGTTAAACCGATCTCAATCCTTCCCTTTCCCTCGTATTGACCGATGTCGATCTGGGTCAGCGTACCGTTGTTCACCTCAATCGGAACGGGAATATCCTCAAATTGGCCGCTCGGGATATCAATGGCGATTCTGAGGGGGTCTGTCAGAAGCTTAAAGAAGGTATATTTGAGGGGCTCCGATCCTTCCACAATGATGCGCGTGTACGTGGGTTCCTCCCGGAAGCTGATTTCCCGAATCTTGATGGGCGGCCCCTCCGCCATCTCCGGCGTCACTGGTCGCGTAGGTCCACGGGCACAGCTCACGAGGCTCTGTATGAGGAAAATGAGGCTCAAGGTGCAAGCCCATCGAACTGTTTTGTCCAAAAATGAATGTCTCATCTCACTCCCCCTTCCTCAGGCTTTCTCAAGGGCATGGAAATCTCCCGCCGTTTTGTCTGGCCGAATATATCCCTATATGTCTCCTCAACGATTACTCGATCCTCATGGATCTCCTTGACACGTCCATCTCCAGGGCCGATGAGGGTTCCCTTGCCGATAATAAATCCCTTCCCGCCTGCATCCTCCACCAGTGCCCGATATCCCCCCGGTGCCTTCAAGATTCCCACTAATTTCAGCTCGCTCACATCATACCGTTGAAGGGGCGTAACAGGAGCTTTCTTGCGGACCGCTTTCTTGGGCCCGAGGGCAATAAAGGGCTTAAAGGGATCTCGCTTTCCCACCGGGTTATAGGTGTAAAGGGGCTCCTTTTTTTCCTCTGCCACCTTCACGTCTTCCTTCTTGGGGGGTGGCTTCTGCCTTGGGGCTCTCTTTACCACGGTCACCTTTGACGGCTTCGATCCGCCCTCACATCCAAACATGAGGAAGATGGAGATACTCGCTATTAAGAGGGCCTTGACGTAGTATCCCCTGATTGCCCTATTTCGTGGGCTCAGTACTTGTTTTCTCTGCACTGCCCTCCTCCTTGGTCTCGAGGAAACGAAATGTGGTGGCCACACATGAGGTTTTCACCACCGTTTCGCCACCGATTTGTTTTACATCACTCATGGAGAAGTTGAGGATATTGATGATTCTGTCCAGTTTGCTGACCTTGTCGAAGAAGGTGGCCACGTTGTGATAGCCCCCTAACATGGTTAGCTCCAAGGGAACCCGAGCATAGAACTCCTGAGCCTCCTGGGATTCTGGTTTGTCTGATTTTGTGGTCCCTCCTCTGCGGCGTGGTGCGGGTTTGGGTTTATCGGAGGCCTCGGTTGGTGCTGCCACCCGCTCTTCGGGTTTCGGCTTGAAAAGGAGAAATTCCAATCCCGATCCCTTCCCCAGGCTTGAGATGTTTCGCAGGAGGGTGGGTATCTCCTTTTTGTTCGGGAGCTGGGCCAGGGCTAAGGCGAGCTTCTTTTCCAGGTCCGCGGCGTCCTGTTTGAATTTAGCCAGTTCTCGCGCAATGGCTTTGCCCTCCTGCAGTTCCCTATTCAATTTGCCCAACTCCAGCCTCAAGCCTGCCAGTTTCGCCTGCTGGGGCAGATAGACGAGATAGCCGTAAACGCCCAGAATAACGACGACGACCGCTAGGAGGATAAGGGCTTTCTTGGCCGTGGGCAATTTGGCAATGGAATCCATGGAAACGGCCATAACGTTCTCCTTTACTCTGCAACGGTACTGGTGATGGTAAATTTCTTGATATTAATTTCCGTCCCCTCGGGCTTAAACCGCTCGGTAACGATCAATTCTACACCCCGGAAATACTGAGAGCCCTGAAGGCTCGTCATAAAGTTGGCGATAACCTCATCATCGAGCGCCCATCCCTCCATTTCCATCCTCGCTCCTTCCTTTTTCAGTGAGCGAAGGCACATCTTGTCCGGCATATGAGTGCTCAGTTCATCCAAGATCCGCACCGGTGTCCCCTTTTTCTTTTTCAAATCGTTGATGATGGCTAATTTCTTCTCGAGCAGTTTCACGTCCGCCTTGTATTTCTCGATCTCTCGCTTCATAGCTCGCAGCTCTTCCAACTTCGCCTTGCGATCGCTGATCTGACGCTGCAAAGCGCTCGATTGATTCATGTAGACCCATTGGACGAGCCCGATGAGCAGGAAGACCAAAATCAGGACGAAGATGAAAATGGAAATCTCCCGGCGAAGGCCGACCTTTCTCCTCACGGCCCTCGCCATCAATAAATTAATTCGAATCATTTGTCCCCTACCCTCCTTAAAGCCAGGCCGACACTGACGGCCATTATTGGTTCCATTTCCTTGAGATAATCAATGTCCAAATCCCTCTTGGAGGAGTCGATCTGCCTGAAGGGATTAAGAACCTCCACGGGAATGCCGGCCTGTTGTTCGATGATGTTTTCAATGCCGTTTATCTTCGCGCAGCCCCCGCTCACGAAGAGTTTATCGACTTTCTCATCGGAGCTCGTGGATCGGAAGAAATCAAGGGACTTCGTGATCTCAGTGGCCAGGGAACTGAGCTCCGATTTCAAGGTCTCCTGGACAACCTGCTGACTGCCTTCATCCATTCGATTGCCCAATTTCAAGCTTTCGGCCTCCTCAAAGTCCACATTGAGCTGCCGTGCGATTCCCTCGGTGATGGCATTTCCGCCGGTGAATATATCCCTTGTGAAGGAGGAGACCCCTCTTCTCAGGATATTGATGTTCGTTACGCTCGCTCCGATATTGGCGAGGGCGATGGTCTCCCCCCCTACGGGATAATTCGCCTCGAACATATTTTCGAGGGCGAAGGAATCAACATCAACGATAACGGGATTAAAGCCCGCTTCAACGATAACGGCAAGGTAGTCATTGATAATGTCCTTCTTTGCCGCCACCAATATCAAGTCCATCAACTCCTCGTTCCCCGCGGTGGGCCCGAGAATTTGAAAATCGATGTTCACATCATTGATATCAAAGGGAATATATCGCTCCGCCTCCCATTGAATTGACTCCTCGAGCTCATTTTCCGTCATCGTAGGGATGCTGATCTTCTTAACGATTACGGAATGGCCCGATACTGAAGTCACTACATCCTTGGTCTTTATTCGCAAAGCGCTGGACAACCCCCTGACTGAATCGACGATGGTTACCGAGTCCATGAGGGCCCCATCAACGATGGCCTCCGGGGGCAGGGGAGCGATTCCGAAGTTCCTCAGTTGATAACCCCCTTTCGCCTCTGCCAGTTCCAACATCTTAACGGAACTGGAGCCGATATCCAAGCCGACCACGTTGCCTTTCCTTGAAAATAGCATGGGTTTACTCCTTTCCCGTTTTCGCTCAATCCCCCCCGAGAAGAGAATCACGGCTCTTCCGGCAACTCGAAAGCGCTAAGCTTCGGAAATAGCGTATTTCTTTAGCTTCTCCCTTAACGTGGATCGAGAGATCCCGAGCACCCTCGAAGCCTTGGACTTATTCCATTCCATCAGCATCAGGACATCTGTTATGTGTTTCTTCTCCGCGGCCTCAAGGGTGAGCTCCGCGCTATCCGTTACCCCGACGGAGGCGGTGTCCCCTTGGCTCTTCCTCAGCTCAATGGGCAAGTGATCGGGGAGTATCTCGTTGCCATCGGATAGGATCATCGCCCGCTCCACAATGTTCTTCAGCTCCCTTACGTTTCCAGGCCACGAATAGTTGAGCAAATACTCCCTTGCCGCTTCCGATATTCCCGTTACGTTCTTTCCCAGTTCCCTTTTATTCTCCTCGATAAACCGATTGGCCAAGAGCAAAGTATCCTCCCTCCTCTCCCTCAGCGGCGGCATTTCAATGACCATGACCTTTAACCGATAATAGAGGTCTTTTCTAAATTGTCCCGCGTTGACCAGGGCTGACAAATCCTTATTGGTGGCAGCTATGATACGGATATCGACGCTGATCTCCCTTTCCCCCCCTACCCTCATAAACCGTTGGCTTTCCAATACCCTCAAGAGCTTTGTTTGAAGGTAGGACTTCATCTCAGCGATTTCGTCGAGGAAAACCGTGCCTCCGTTTGCCAGTTCCAAAAGGCCCTTTTTCGTCCCCTTGGCATCGGTGAAGGCCCCCTTTTCGTAGCCGAAGAGCTCGGTCTCCAACAGATTTTCCGGGATTGCCCCGCAATTGATTTTCATCAGCGGCTTATTGGCTCTCTTGCTCCGGTAATGAATAGCATTTGCCGCCAATTCCTTCCCCGTTCCGCTCTCCCCCTGGATTAAAACCGATGTCCTCGGGGTTTGGCTGATCATTTCGATCAGCTCCATCACGTTCTTTATGAGGGGGCTGTTGCCGCAAATTTCGATACCCTGATGCTTCTCTCCCCCCTGGCGCTGTAGCCGGCGGATTTCATTTCTCAGGCTCTGCGTTTCAAGGGCCTTTTGAATAAGAATTTTTAGCTCTTCCAGTTCGAAGGGTTTATCGATGTAATGATAAGCCCCCGACTTCATCGCCGTGACGGCAGTCTGGACATCGGAATAAGCGGTCATCACGATAACCATGAGGTCGCCTTCGATCTCCTTGATGCGCTTCAGAACATCGAGCCCGTCCATATCGGGAAGACGGATATCCAGCAGCACTAAGTCAAAGGGTTTATCCTTAATAGACGATAACGTCTGTCCCCCCGTTTCGGCAGTAGAGACCGCATATCCCCTTTTTTTGAGGACATCGGAGAGCGTTTGCCGCATGACCTCATCATCATCCACAATGAGTATGGCCGCTTTCATTCTCTCTCCTATTCGGGCTCCCTCGGGAGCGTAATGGTGAAGGCAGTCCCCTTATCCACCTTGCTCTCAGCCTTTATGCTCCCTCCATGGTTCTTGATGATCTGGTACGTGATGGATAGCCCTAATCCGATGCCCTTTGGGCGAGTGGTGAAAAAGGGATCGAAAATCTTCTTGAGATCATTGGCCGGGATTCCCCTTCCGGTGTCGGAAATCGATATCCGAACGTAATCCTTCCCGGGATTGACCAATGGGGCCGATGCAATGGCCTCGGCCTGAATTTTCAATTCGCCACCCCTTGGCATCGCCTGAATCGCGTTGAGAAAGAGGTTCAAAAATACTTGGTGCATTTGATTGAAGTCCACCTTGACCCGTGGCAAGTCTGGGGCGTATTCCTCGGTGAAATTGATGCCCCTGTTGGCGATATCCTTAATGAGAAGGGGAATGATCTCATTTACGATATCCTTGATACTGCAGAGCACCGGGTTCAATTTCTGAGGCTTGGCGAAGGAGAAGAAGGTTTTCAGCAGATCATTCAGCCGGTCGATCTCCTTGGTAATCCGATTGAGGTACTCCCTTTTGGAATCATCTTGGGGCATCTCCTCGCCCAGCGCTTGAGCCGTGGTCTTTATTCCCGCCAGGGGATTTCGTATCTCGTGGGCTATTCCCGATGAGAGCTCACCCACGGATACCAATCGATCCATGCGGAGAATCTCCTCCTGAAGCTTGAGGACATTTGTCATGTCCCGAAAACTGATGATCCTGCCGATTTTCCCTCCATGAGAGTCCAGGTGATCGGTAATGTTAAACCCAACGGGGATTTTAGTCTTGTCCTTTCTTAGGATGAGGCCTTCCCTTCTGGAATCCATTTCATCGTGATCCCTAAAGGGGGTTGGCATGGTCTGCTCCTTCTCCCTCAGGGACAATATAGCAAAGGGCTTTCCAATAACCTCATTCCTCGAAAATCCCAGAATTTTCTCCGCCGCACGATTAAAATGGGTAATTCGTTCCTGCATATCCACGAGAATGAGCCCGCTGCCTATGCTCTGGATGAGGCTCTCGGTAAACGCCTTGAGCCGCTGAACCTCCTCGCTCAGCCTCTGAATCTCCAGCTCCATGGACTTCACCTGATGAACGTCGGACTTCCATGATTGCGTAGACTGCCGCGTCATCATTTCCCTCTGCTCAATCCCATTGCTTGCCCACGTTGATTGAAAATCAGGCCTGGCCGCGAGCCTTCAACCGGTCTATATTCAGGATATAAACCACTTTGCCGCTCTCCAGACGGGACACGCCAATCAGGTATTTTGACCCTTTTCTCTCCCCCTCCGCGGTATTCACGAAAAGGCCCTTATTCCTCAATACCCTATCCACCAACACCCCGATGATTCGACCCCTCTCCCCGGCGAGAACAATCCCCCGGGATCTCCTCGCCCCGCTCGGACCGAGATTGAATACCCTGGATAATTTAATCAGCGGAATTCTCCTCCCCTTCAGCGCGATGGAGTCCTGAGCAGCAATCCTCATGGCGGAGTCCCCGGTAAGGTTATAGGATTTCACGACCGAGTTGCTGGGAATGCCAAAAATCCGATTTTGGGCCTCAACGAGCAAGACCTTTTCCCCCATATATACCTTCTGCCCGAGTATTTCCCGCTGAAACTGCCCCGAGACGTCACCCAGCTTGCCGAGGCAAATCCTCAGGTAACTACGTATTTTTTCCAGTTCATCCGATAATCCCTGAATTCCGTCATCGAATATGAACTCATCCTTCATTCCCTTAACCCGGTTAAGGGCCCTGCCCAGTTGGTCTTCTCCATCGTACAATCTCATCCGGTGTTTTTCCAAATCCGAACACAGCTTCTGAAGGGATTCGTCTTGAACCTTGTCCTTTTTCTTTTCCCTGCCGAGCCCCAGGAGTTGGAAGTGGGAATTGATCCCCTCAACCACTAGGCTCTTGAAGACGCTCTGTTCCGCTTTTTGCGTGGAGAGGAATTTTATGACTTCCTTTCCATCCTGCAAGAACCTCAGGGCCTCAGGCGTGATACTCTTCTCGTCGTTGAGCAGGTAGAGGGAGACTTTTCCCATCATGTCGACAACTCTTAAAAGGGATTCATCGTCCCGGTAAGTGGCTTTCAAGCCACCCAGTGCCGCAATAATTCTCTTGAGGATCTCCGGGCTGAATTCCCACTCCAAGGAGAGGACTTCCACTTCCAGAGTCTCGAGGCCCTTGGGCAGCTTCTCCTCTCCTGGAGGCTTTTCGAAGGGCAAGGGTTCCACCGGAGAAGGTGGGATCTCTTCCATTTGCGGTTTGACCTCCGGAGGCAATGCCATTTCTTCCTTTACAAATTCTTCCTCTGGGGCCGATACAATTTCTTCCCTCACGGGCTCTGACTCTACGAGTTCCGCCTCTGGGGCTGACGGGGTTTCCTCCTTCGCCGCCGGGGCTTCTATGAGGCTCTCTTCAAACTCGTCCTTCCCAATGGATTCCTCCATAAACTCAGGGGAAATATCGGGGATGGGTTCCGCCCGTTCAGCAATGCTCCTCCGCACTTCCCCCAGTTCCATCTCGCCATCGGCGCCCGTTTCTACAAAGAGGGAGTCTACCGCCGATTCGATTTCCTCATCCAAGTGATCATTTTCGTCATTTTTCATGAAGCTCAGTCCTAACTAAAGGGGTGTTCTCTTAATCCCCCTAGAGTCGATCCATGGAGAGAACCTTCCGGCTCACGTCCTTTACAACTAATTTGCTGATTTCCCTCAACGTCTCAAAAACCCCGAATCCTTTCAATGCGCTGGCCTCAAATGCCGGGACCTTTAGCATCGAATTCAAATCCTTCTCGAGAATGTCCAGGGGCAGGATTTCGGAGTCGCTTCCATCCAAATCCCGTTTATTATACTGCATGACCAACGGGACGCTCCGAATGCTCAGCCTCTTCTCGGCCAAATTCTTGGCCAGGTTGATGAGGCTCTCGATATTCTTCTTTCTCTGTACCTTGAGGGAATCCGCCACGAAGACCACCCCATCCACCCCCTTTAGTACGAGCTTCCTCGTGGCATCGTAGTGAACCTGTCCGGGGACCGTGTACAGCTGCACCCGAATATCGAAACCTCGGATCTTTCCCAGATTGAGAGAGAGAAAATCGAAGAAGATGGTTCGGTCTCCGCCTTTCGTATCGATGGAGACCATTTTCCCCCTGGTTCTATCAGCGGTCTTGCTGTAGATGTACTGCAAGTTGGTCGTCTTGCCACAGAAACCGGCCCCGTAGTAGACGATCTTGCACTGGATTTCGTCCTTGCTGAAATTGATAAAAGGCATCCTATATCTACCGTCTCAAATAGTCACGCATTATTTAAACAGGGATTAAATCCTAAATCCGAAGCACTAAATCCTAAACAATATCTAAATCCAAATGACCAAAAGCTTCTCTTCTAAGTCATATTGTTTTGAGTTTTTGATTTCGGTCATTTGAAATTGTTTAGAGCTTAGAAATTAGGATTTCGGATTTGCTTGTATTCTCTCCTTTACGTAAATATTCATGTCGTCATACGGATCACTCGGAGCTCATTTGTTTGGATCTCTCGAAAATCGAGGAAAAGATCTCCAAGAGTTCGTCCGTGGCCTTGTTCACCCTGAGCCTCACCAATCCCAGGGAGGTCTTTTGATCGAAGATAGTTACCACGATGAGATGTTCGCCCACCGCTGAAAAGTAGATATTCTCCTTCCTCCCCTTGTGAAAAAGGAGGTTGAATTCATCTTCACCGAGGAGCTTTGCAATCTCAGCGGTTGCACCGAAGTTGGCCGCCGTTAGGGCCGACAGCGCTGCGGCATCCACCGTTGCCGGATTACCACTATGGGCGATCAATTGTCCAGACCTGTCGATCAAGAACACGCAGTGGGCCGCCGCGCTTGCCACCATCTTGCTCAGGCAGTTATCTATCTTGGCTATATCCTTGCCGGAGAGAATGATGTTCATCGTTTCCTAACCACCTGGTTCCCGAAAATCTCGGGCATGGCTGCCTCAAGGCTGAATTGCTTTATCTCTTTTCCGAAGTCCGCCTTAATCTGATCCAGCTCTCTCTTGATCTGTCCCAGTATCCCTTTTTTGGAGAATTGATGTGAAAGGGCCTGTATGGTCAGCCCCAAACACTCTCCCAATCCCCTCGTTAACTCACGGATATCCGTATTACCCGTGAATACGATTTTCCCGTTATTATACCGAAACTCCGCGGCGAAGGGATCCAAGAAGGGATATTCATTAGATTTCCTAACCAGCACCCTTCTCAATTCGGAACCAAAGACTCCCTTCTTGAGCAATCCGTCCACAACCGTCTCTATCGCAGACATCGTATCCCCCAGTACCCTCAGGAGATCTCCTAACTCACCACCCTCCCCGACTTCGCCCATTTGATCGGAAGATGCCGCAAGGTCGGCGCTATAGACATTGAAAACCGCCCCAGCGCCCTGAGCCTCCTCCAGGATACGATTCAGGAGGTTCGTTCCAGAAACGAGGTCTCCGTCATTCTCGGTAAGGATCGTCTCTATTGGCTCCCCTTCTTGGAAGAAGATTACGCCGCTCCCCTTGCCACTCCTCAAGGCGATTTCGATGTAGCCCGTATGTCTTTCCTCACCGAGTTTCCCTATTAATCGCTGCAGGCTTGTGAAGTCCGTGGATAGATCTTTGTAAAGGATCTCCCGTCTCACCGTGCTGGCTAAGACCGTGACCATTTCAGGGGAGAGCTGATAGACGTTGATCACACCATCCTGCTCTTTTGCCTTGGATATGATGTTGCTAATGGCCCTCTGACCAAACCTCTTTCTGTCACCAATCTGCTCAACGGCATTGATAACATCTCCAGAATCCATAAAGAGAACCGCCTCATAGTCTAAAAAGCCGATTTTGACATACCCACTGAAACCCTCCGATTTCAACGAGAGGAGCAAACCATTCAGGTTCGTATAAGAGGTGCTCAAATTCTTGTGTACTATTTCGCCTTTCGGAAAGATCATATCCTCTATCCCTTACGCCTGCCCGCGGGGGATACTATCCAGCGTCTTTTTCAATGAGGCGAGAAAGCGGCTAAACTCAGCGCCCTTTTTCAAAGCAATCTCCACATATTGGGGCCCGTGCCTGAAGATCATCTTCCACGTCGGTGTATTTCCGTAGACTATTCGGTTGAGCTTGCCCATTCTAAAGGAGTCTCCCACCCTCTGCCCGAATAACCCTAAGAAGGCAACCAATACTCCTTCCTCTTCTACCTCGGCCATGGATTCGGAGGCCTCCACGTTCCCGTTTCCCGATACCACCATAACCCCTTCGCATTCCGGCATCTTCATGATCAGCTTGGACATCTGCTGGGATACATCAGCAATTTTCCCTTCTTCTCCTTCCTTCTTTCCTTCCAAACGGGGAGATCCCACATCTGGGATGGATTCCGCGGTCTCCTCTCGACTGCTTTCCTTTGGCCTTTGAATTTCGTCAATGCCAGAGCCAGCCTCGTCTCTCCTCTTCACGCCCTCCATCAGCAGGTGTTCCCAGGGTGAGGAGATGGTCTCGCGAGGTGGAAAGGCCCCGATATTGGATACGAATTTCCCCTCCTGCCATCCGAGGATGGTATAGAATGCCTCTTCCCCCTCTATGTTATCGTATTCGGCGTGTACGATTTCGCCATCATTAAAGTAGATTACCCCCCTGTGATTATCCTTTGTAATGACGAGGGAAGTCGTCACCCGGCCAAGACAGTTCATTTGAATAATATCCGTCAATTGGAGGTCGAAGAGCTTCCCCTCGAACCCCCTCTTTTCCTTGACAAGATCGAGGATCAGTTTCCTTATTTCATTGATCTCAAACGGTTTTTCGATGTAATAGAGTGACCCTCTCTTGCTGGCCTCCTTTTGCACATCAGAGGATCCGTAAGCCGTCATGATGATCACCTTCGTTTGGGGATAATCCCTCTTTACGTGAACCAGGAGGTCCAGGCCGTTGATATCCGGCATCCGAATGTCCGAGATGACGAGATCGAAGGGCATCTTAGCCATAATTTCGAGAGCCTCTTTGCCGTTGTTGGCGATCTCAACCTCGTACTTATCCCTATCCCTCGAGAGGCTTTTCGCCATGCTCCACGTGAGGGTTTCCTCGTCGTCCACTATGAGTACTTTCTTTATCTCCTTTACCATGTCTTCCTTCCCATTTGGCGTCAGCCGAACCTCGTCAGGAAGAACGTTTCCTCCTCAGCCGCTCTATAGCGGCTCTGAGGCTCTCCTGCATTCTCTTAAAGGACTCGGCAAGCATGCCCACTTCATCGCTGGAGCTTATCTCAATCTTGGTATCCAAATCCCCCAGGCTTATTCGGTCTGCCACATTGGTCAGGTATACGATGGGCTTGACAATGGTTCTCGAGTACATGGAGGTGACCAATATAACCACGATGAGGGATACGCCCATCACGATCAGAAAGACGACTCGTGTTCTTTCGGCCTTGTTGACGATTCGTTGTTGGATCTGTCTGGCCGGCTTTGAGAATTCATCGATATAGGTGGTGGCTGCAACCACTAAATCGGTTCCCTCGATGGGGGTACAGTACATGTATTTTGGCCTTGTCACCCCGTCGGCATCCTTCCAGTCATAGTAACCGTGGGATTTTCCCTTTAGACTAGCCTCCAGGATCTTCCAGAATTCCGGCAGTTTCTTGCCCAACGTACTGAGATCCACTCCGACGATTTTCGAGTTCTTGTGGAAATGGTTGATGGCCTTATTGTCATGCACTGCGGTATACCCTGTTCGGCCCACAGGCTGTACCGCGATGGCCTTGAGGGTTTGCGAATTGTAGAGCTCTTCTCTGGTAAAATGGGGGTGGGACTTGATGAATATCTCGATCTGTTTTGCTATGTCCAGGGCCTTCTGTTTGATCATCTTCTCCCCCAAATCGTTGAGGGACCGGACGCCTTCCTGGGCTGCAATTGATTTAATCTCCTCTATCTGCAGCATATAGATATATCCAATCACGACAAATGATATGACAAGGGGAATCAAGATCCCAATGGTCAGTTTAGTCAACAGGCTAACGCCCCTCCTTCTCGTTTCCGCCATGATCGTCTCTCCTTATTCCTGGTTCACGCTCTTCCTAGAGATCTCGCAATACTTCAAGCATGCTTCTCTGAAACCCTAGTATCTTTCCCTCGTCTGCAATCTCAGAGCTGACCGCTTCGACCAATTCCGCGGCCTTGTTCTGAGGAAAGGCGTCCCGTTGTTCCCCCATCTCCGCGATCTGGTCATCCACGATAACCGATGCAATGGGGCCCAGTGCCTTGGCCAGTTCCCCGTCTACCTTCTTGAAGAACTCCCGTGCCATCATCTTTTCCGGCGGCGGCTTGGGTTTTTCCACGACTTCCAGAAGACCCGCAGAATAAAGCTCGTACAGGGTTTTTGCAACATCAAACTCATCCAGGTTTAAGGCCCCGGAGATTTCCGCCACGGACCTCATTGCATCCACCTGAGTGAGTATGTTCCACTCCGTTGATTTTAGGTTTATATCGTCCGAACCTTTATGGCCAGCAAGTCTGAAGACGACATCCATGGAAGGGATGACCTCTCTGATGTGTTCCCACTCCTTGATCCTCTTTTTACCCTCTTCCAATAACTGATCCGTACCGGTTTCAATTGATTTTTCCTCCGGTAGGACATCCGGGTTGAAATTGAATCTTCCGATCATCCACGTCATCATCACGAGAAGCGCCTCTTTGCCCGAATTGGCTTTGCTTGAGGCATGGGTAACGGCCCCATTCTCCACGTATATTTCCCCCGCATCATTCCCCGTACTCAAAATGAGCTTTCCCGTTTTTCCCTCGGAGAGGAGCAATCTCAAGATGTCCACCAGTCTTATCTGTGAAAGATCTCCCATAAAAACGTCCGGCATTCAGCCTTGCCCTCCACGACCGAACCCGTAGCAACCGATTGTCAGAACCACCTCCCCAAACAGCAGTCCTCCATCTATGCCGATGTATCCGGCTTCGCATCTTCAGGAACCAATTGACTCAGGATTTCCCTATATTCCTTACCCAGATACTCCTTCTGAAGTAACCTTCTCCTCCATCCACCTTTTTGGAGGAGTTCCTGCATTTTCGGGTCCCCCGTTATCTCGGAGACGACTACATTTGTCTTCAGTCTCAGCATCGGGATATCAACATTTGGATCGCAAAACACCGCCAAGGTGAAATTCTTCAAGCTCCTTATCATCACTCTTCCATCTTCAAAGAGCAGGTCCAAATTATCCGATCTCTTGCTCATGGTCTCCAGGAGGCCCACCACCTGGGTTACCTCCTTTCCCATCATCGCCAGATGTTTCATGAAGACCATGGGCATCTCCTTTTCAAGTATCTTCCCGGTATTGTCGCAGAGCACGTATCCCCAGACCCCTTTTATGGAATTTATTTCCTCCAACTTTTCCTTCATCAATACGACCTCCTAAGCCGAAATTGTTAATTAAGCAAAATAGATGCCAATTATTGTCTTCTAGGAAAATGAATTTAACTCATTGATATTATGATATTTTTTTAGATAGCGGGTTTTCGACCAATAATAGGGGTATCAGAAAAAGCCCACATGCCCGATAAAATGGTCGATTTTTGGCCGTCTCATGACCTGCTGTACGAATAACCCTCTGACGCTAAGCGTTTGATTCGCCCAAAAACAGCAAAAATTTTAGGACTCGTTATTATAATAATATTAAATGATTAATGGTGTTTTCTATAATTTACTTTAGATTTTGTCTCCTTTTGCCTTAAGTTTACAGAGGGGAAACGGTCTTGATGGCCAAATTTTGACCATATGGACAAAAATTGTTCATTTCAGGTGGGGCGATAAGTTCGAAAACGATCCACCTCTTGCGGCACCCTTCTGTCCTATTCCGGCTTGACTTTCATCGGCCCTTTATGTAATAAATTGATTTAGTAAAAATGGCTGTTAGGTGAAGGATTTGAACCTGCCGAAAGAACATCTCTTCGATATTGCTCAAAAGTACATAAAGAAGGGGCAACACAAGAAGGCCATTAAGGAATACCAGAAGGTCCTTGAAAAAGACCCCAAGAATATCCGGGTGCGTCTGAAGTTAGGGGATTTGTTTCTTAAAAATGGACACAGGGATAAAGCCATTGACGAGTATATGAAAGTCGCCCAGCAGTATGAGAACGATGATCTTAATTTCAGGGCTACGGCTATCTACAAGAAGGTCCTCTACCTGGATCCGCAATTGGTTGATGTTTACCATAAATTAGCAAACCTCTATCTAAAGGAAAATTTGATCGGGAGTGCGCGGCTGCAATACCACAATATCCTCAAGATCGAACCTGATGATCCCATAGCCCTAGAGGCCCTGGAAAAAATCGAACAGGACAGGGTTCAGGGAGAATCACCATCTCAGGAAGGCCCCGTTATAGAACTCTCCCCCATGGTCGAGGAATCTACCTCGGAACCCGCCCTTCCCGGCCGGGAGAAGCCAATGGAAAGTGCCATCATTACGGGCCAACCCGAACTCCAACCGGAAACCGATACTAAGGACCTAGAGACGCACTATCACTTGGGTATTGCCTATAAGGAGATGGAGTTAATCGATCATGCCATCGCCGAATTTCAAACCGCAGCGGCGGATAGGGAGAGGAGATTCGATTGCCTCGTCATGTTGGGAATGTGTTTCATGGAAAAGGAAGAATACGATCAGGCCATCAATTGCTTTAACGACGCCTCGGGGGTGAAAGAACTCAGCAAGGAACAAATGATCAGGCTACGGTACCGGCTCGGGTTGGCCTATGAGAGCAATGGCATGAACCAGGAGGCCCTGAAGGCTTACCATCAGGTCATCGATCTGGACAGCACCTTCCTGGATGTAAAGAATAGAATCGAACGTTTAAAACGACCTTCGTAAAGGGCTCGCCCAAACCCCCTCAACGGAGCATCTGCCTCCAGGTATGGATCCTTATCCTTTCCCCCACTAATTTCACCGTGATCGCATGGACCGTGGTATCGCTGGTCTGGATGATAATCTGATTGTCAGCGGGGTTGAAAATGATATCGGAGGGGAGTCCATGGCCTACAATAATGGATCGAGGGACGGTTCCCCCTACCTTATCCCTCTCGTCCACAACCCCATCGCCGTTCACATCCAACACCGGTGAGTCGGGGGCACATCCCGTATTGTATTGAACGGCGTAGAGACGAGCGGTGCCTCCACACTTACAGGGATCATCGATGTCGGGCTCGAAGGTGGTGAAGAAGACGATCCCGCCGGCAACCAAGGGCGATGCGGTCACCCTCTCCCCGGAATTCACGGTAAAATCGATGTACCATCCCTGGGAATCTTCCGCCGAGTTGCATGCGCTGGTCTGGTTTGTTAAGCTTCCCCTCGTAACGGGTAATCCATTGTCCTTTATCGCGTAAAAGCTCTGGATGGTGGTGTCCAGCCTATCATCCATCGTATAGTACTTGCCCGTACCGAAATAGACGAATAGGTGACTCGGGTCAGCATCATAATAGGATAGGCTCATGGGGATGGAGATAGGTTGAGCCGGCAAGGTTACAAAGAGCTGCTGCTTCGCCCAACTGGCCGGATCGACATCGAGCGTGACCTTGAACACCCTCCCCCCGAGGTCGCCGGCATACAGGGAATCCAACAATCCATCGTCATTCGAATCCGCGGCCGTAGGACTATTTAATGGATCGCTCGGGGGGCCTTTCAGCTCAACGTTACCGATGATACTCCCTTCCTCCACATCGAGGGCATAGAGGTTCCCCCTGGGCGGGCTATTCTCGAAGCCCGAGCCGAAGAAGGCCGCCAACTTCACCCCCTTTTCCCCGACCTTTACCCTTCCGATAAAGGGTATGGACCAGCTCTCCCCCAGTTCGTTATCTTGAAACTGCCATAGGGGAACGGGTTCGTCCCCCGTTACATCCAGTGCGAAATAGGCGTCTCCTCCCCCCCGCTCGCCGCAGATCAAGATGGTCTTTAATTCGGTACCTCTTTGGAGGCGAACTACCACGGGCGAAAGGTCGACGAAATACTCGTGGCAGTAGTCCATTCTGGCCAAATCCTTCAGTTTTCCCAGGAGATTGTTGGGAACGAAGGCCCACTTTTCCGTGCCGGTATTGCTGTCGAAGGCGTGAACTACCCCGGCATTGGTGCCGACGTAGACGGTATCTCTGGTTACGGCCGGCGTGGAGTGGACGATATCGCCAATCTTATACTTTCTCTTCCGAAACTTCTCGAAAGCCTTGTTTCGGATGTACTCGATGAAATCCTGCGCCTCGGCCCGATCGGAGAAACCCAGGAGTTCATAGAGCGGATGGTTATCAGCGTCCGTTATGTTGACATTCGAGCTCAGGAGCTCGATTCTCCGGACCACCTTTACCCCATCCCCCGGCTCGTCATCCAGTGCCACAAAAATCCTCCGTGATTCGGGCGATCGATACCTCAGTGAGGATGGTCCGTCTGCCTTCTCATCCCATACGGGATTGGGGCTCTTGGGATCGTAGGGCAGAGAGTACGCCTCGAGGAATCCTCCCCACGTCTCCGGGTCGAACTTGGCCCGAAAGAGCCTGTTTTGTGCCTGCTGAGCGGTGGAGATGATGGAGGCTGCCGTTCCCGATGCGGCTTTCTTGATGATATCTGCAAGGGCGTTTTCGAAGGCCTCCTTCAGTTGGTCGTAGTCATCCGCCGTGAAGTAGAGGCCGCCACCCTGGGTTCCTGCCTCTTCCAGGAGCTTCATGTCGATCCTGAACCCAATGGTATAGGTGATCACGTTCTGGATCTCCCCATTGGGGCCCTCCATATCGCTCCGCAAGTCGTTGTCATACATCCACTGCGCTACATCATCGAGATAATTATGGAGCTCCCTATCATCCCAATCGGGAAAATCGGGTTTGGCATATGGGGTATCCTTTCCGTCACCGTCGTGATCCCCCACGGTGTCCACCAACCGGTCCCAATCGCTATCGCAGTTCGACTCGCCATCGGTCATGAAGATGACGAAGTTCTTCTGGCACCACCACTGAACGGGGCTGGAATTGTCGATGCGCTTTCCGTAGTCATCGGTATCCCTGGCCGAGTAGGCGCTCCGGCCACTATAGTATTGATAGTTGCTCCCCCCATCTCCCTTATATTCGCCCAATCCCGAAGGGCCCTTTCCCCCCGCGAAGTACTGGGCCGCGGTAAAGAGCGTCTCCGCCAGCACCGTATAGGTGTGGGGGACCGTGTCGTACACCTCCATTCCATTGATGTAATCGATCAATTCCTTTTTCTCCGTCCCGACGGGACGGAGGAGTTTTCCCCCGTGCCTCTTGAAGTCCGAATCGGTACGGAAGCCCTTACGGGTCTTGGGGTCCTCCCAGTCCCACTTGGAACGCCTTCCCTCACTGCTGCTCCCGTCGAGGCGCATCAGGCCGAAACGAACGCCTTCCGTCTCGTCGATGATGTGGGTCACCACGTTCTTGGCGATCTGCCAGCGCGTGCGGTTGTAATTGTACCAATTATCGTAATTTCCCCTGTCCGGCATGCCCACCCAAGGCTCGTACGTCTTGTTGGGATCGTACGGCGTACCGGCATCGTCGTTGAGCATGCTCCCGGAGTGATCGAGGACGATCAGGATGTTGGGCATGACCACCCGTGTGATGAAGGGGGGCGTCTCACACTTCATCGCGGAAGTGTGGGAAACACCCAAGGGAAGGATGCATAAGACGAGGAAGCTGAGAATGAGCGTTTTTTTCATTTCCCCACCCCTTTTCCCCCGCCCACCTGTTGGAGTAGCAGAAAGTATTATTAGCCTCTTATAATAGTTCAATTTCCAAAAAAAGTAAAGAATAATGGGCCCGGAGCTTCTTCAATGTTGTCGAGAACACCATGTTCCTCTCCCCACTGTTCGTGTTTGTTGTCCGTGTTCGTGATCAGTTATTTGTTATTTGTTATCTGTTATTTGGCATTTAAACTTTGAGATTTTGCCTTCAGCGTCCAGCCTTGCCCTTGTCCTTAACCTCAACCTTAACCTTAGCCTCAGCCTTCCACCGTTCCCCTTCCCCTGGGTATTGGAGCTCATATGGGACGTGGTGTAATTCCCGTTACAGGTTGGAAAAGCGCGGCGGCCTCCAAAAAATAAGCCACCCACAAGGGGTGGCTTAAAAGCCAGGCAGTCGGTGGTATGAAATATTACTTGATACTCATGGGCTCGCCCGTCCTCTTGATCCAGAGGACTTCCCCCGGGGCGAGGAGTTGGGGCAAGATATCGGCGTGCGACGAATCCTTTGTGAACCGGATCTTCTTGCCCGAGAAGAAGTTGTTGGCGTCCAGCGCTTTCTTTCCCTTCCCATAGGTGATAAAGAGCTCGTGTCCCCCCTCCATGAACCTGATCGACTCAAACATGAGGAGATTGGGAGGGCTCTTCCGTCCCTCTTGCGGCGCCCAGACAACCCTTTGGTTTTTCCGGGTAGCAGAAGTACCGCTCCCTTCCCGCAGACCCGCAGAGCCCCAGTAAGCCATGCGGTGGATCTCCTTTTCAGCGAAGACGATGTAGCCATCCATGCGGGTTCGATCCGCCTTCCCAATGGTAACTGGAACCAGGTAACCCTTGGAACCCCCGATGGCCAGAACCGGAACCGAGAGCACCATGATGATGGCGATTGCCAAAAACAAAAACCCCAGCTTTTTTGATTTCATGATATGACTCCTCTTGTCGATTTTCCCTTACTCGATGACCTCCCTCCACGAGTGGACGGTCAGCTTCTTGCTCAACACATCGATCTTGAACTGGTGGATGGTGGTATCACTGGTCTGGATGATGATGGTACTCTCGCCGGGGTCGAAGACGATGTCCGAGGGGATTCCGTATCCGATGCTAATGACCCTTCCGTCCTTCATGGCGTCCATGTCCTTTTCATCTATGTCGCCATCGCCGTCGGCGTCGATCACCGGCTCAGTGGGAACGCACCCAGCCTCGTAGCCGACGACGTAGAGCCTGGCAATTCCCCCCCCCTCGCAGGGATCATCGCTGGGCTGAAACGTGGTGAAGAAGACGTACCCCCCGATGACCAGGGAGGCGGAGATAACCCGTTCTCCCGGGCCCTCCAGGAGGTCGATGTACCACCCAAACCCTTCGTGGATATCGGTACAGACGTCCGCATTCGTCTGATCGGCCAGTCCACCCCTTCCCACCTTCACGGCGTTGTCCTTCACCGCGTAAAAGCTCTGAAGGGATAAGTCGTCCTTGTCTGCCAGGGTGTAGTACTTCCCCGTCCCGAAGTAGGCCATTACGGTAAGGTCCACGTGCTCGATACCCGTCTCATCGTAGACGGAGAGGCTCGTGGGGACGGAGATGGGCTGAAACATCCCTGCCCCTCCGGTGCTGAGGATGTGGTGGCTCTTCCACTTACTGGGGTCCGCCAACTTCGAGTCGACCTCCACCACGAAGAGCTTCTGCTGCAGGCAGCCCACGAAAATCCTGTCCGTGTAGCCATCCATATCCGTATCGATGGCCCTCAGGCTGGGAAGCTGGTTTTCGGGGGCTCCGGTCAGGAGGAGTTCCTTTCCCATCTTCTCACCTGTCACTATGTTCACGGCGAGAAGGTACCCCTTTGAATCCGCGTTGTCACGGCCCGACCCGATGAAGGCCAACCACTTCTCTCCGTTGATCCAGCACTTTTCCACGGCGGGGATGGTCCACGATTCCCCCAGGGCCGGGTCGCTGAACTCCCACGCGGGCTGAACCAGTGCGGGATTCTGTGCATTGGTGATATCCAGGGCGAAAAAGGCCTTTCCACCGGCCCGCTCCCCTCCGACCAGCACCTTCTTCAGGACACCGCCCACCGAAATTTCGGCCACCTTGGGCGCGAGGTCCACGAAGTACTCGTGGCAGTACTCCGGCAGGGTGAGATCCTTCAGTTTGCCCAGGAGGTTGTTGGGGATAAAGGCCCACAGTTCCTCGCCGGTGTTGATGTCGAAGGCGTGGAGCATCCCATCGTTTGCCCCCACGAAGACGATATTCCCCGATATTATGGGGCTCGAGTAGGCGATATCCCCGAGCTTCCACTCATCTGCTCTCAACCGATAGCCTGCCACGCTGTCGCCCCGGATGTAGCGGATGATCTTCTTGGCCTCGGCGTCATCGGCGGCGCCCAGGAGGTCGGACAGCTTGTCGCCATTGGCGTCCTTTGTCCCGCTGTTGGCCTCGGTAAACAGCACCTTGCCGTTCATCTTAACAGGGGCCCCTTTTGCACTGTCCACGGCGGTGAAGATGTATCGGTCGACCGGGTTCTTCTTCTGAAGCTCGGCTCCCGCATCCCAGACAGGCACATCCCCCTTTGTATAGGGTAGTTTGAAGGCCTCCAGATGCCCCGTCCATGTCCCGGGCACGAACTTGGCCCTGAGGAGCTTCCTGACTCCCTGCGTAGAGGTTGATTGGACGGCCACGGCCGTCCCCGAGGCGGTCCGTTGGATGATGTCGTTTACGATCCTTCCAAAGGCGTCTTTCAAGTCGTCATAGTCGGCGGCGTAAAAGTACATTCCCCTTCCATGATTCTCATCAGCGGCCCTCTCGAGTAAGGGCGAATCGATCCTGAGACCGACGACATAGGTAACGACGTTCTGTACCCCCGGCATAATATCGTCATCGGTCCTGAGGTCGTTCTCGTACATCCATTTGGCAACATCGTCCACGTAGTGATTCCCCCCGCTTTCGTCCCATTCATCGACGTTGGGGTCATCGGCCCCGTCCCCATCGTAATCCCCGACGAGATTTAGGAGACGATTCCAGTCGCTGTCGCAGTTCGACTCCCCGTCGGTCAAATAGATGACGAAGTTCTGCTGGCACCAGTGCTCGATGGGGCTTGAGACGTTGATGCTGTTCCCGTAGTCGTCCGTATCCCGGGCCCAATATTTTTTACTTCCCTTGCGGTATTGATAATTGTTTTCCGCGTCGCCCTTGTACGTCCCCAACCCCGCGGGACCATGTCCCCCCGCAAAGTACTGCGCTGCGGTGAAGAGGGTCTCCCCGTTGACGGTATAGGTGTGGGGGATGGTGTCGTAGACCTCCATCCCGTTGATGTAGGCGATGATTTCGTCTTTATCCGTCCCCACCGGGCGGAGGAGCTTTCCCCCGTGGCGAACGAAGTCCGAATCGGTACTAAACCAGTTTTTCGTCACTGGATCCTGCCAGTCCCACTCGGACCTCTCTCCCGTGCTGGCGGCTCCATCCATCCGCATCAACCCCCAGCGAAACCCATCGCTATCAGCGAGGAGATTTGTTATTACGTCCTTGGCAGCCTCAAATCGGTTCTCATACCCGGGAACGTCCTCGGTCTTCGTGCTCCCCGAGTTGTCCAGGATGATGAGCACGTTGGGGGTAACGGCCGTATTGACGAACGGAGGGGTTTCGCAGTTCATGCCGAAGGCCGAAAGACCCCCCAGAAAAACCAATGTTATGATAGTCAAATAGAGACAACGTTTCTTCATCGTGTTCTCCTTTTTCCTCCTCGCGCTATTTCGGAAAGACATAGCTGGCCATCACCTCGATCTCCTTGACGGCATTTTCGGGTCCAAACCCGATGGAATTGACCCGGTAGTAGCGTCTCTCGAACATGGTCAACTCCCAGCCGGGAGGTGGAGGCGCCGTGTAGTTGACGTCGATAATACGGTAGCGGCTATAGCAGTTCGGGTCGTGGTTGGGATCGAAGACGTATTTGGTCCCCTCCATGGTGGGGAGGGACGATTTATCCGGAGCAATAGGACCCAAGCCGAGAAGCCAGGCCAACCCACTGTCGACTGCCGCGTCGGCCGCGTAGAAGGCCTTCTCGGAACACCGTTGGTTTCCCGATATCCTGATCTCGAGATCCGATGTCATCACGGCCGCAATCCCCAAAAAGGTTGCCGTAATCATAACCAGAACGGCGACCACGAGGGCAACGCCGCGTTCATTTCCCACCATCGATTTCTCCTCTCCGCTCATCGTTCTCATCATTTCCTCCATCGTCCCAGGAATCCTTTTACCGAAGATTTCGAAGCATAACCGCCGACCGCAGTATCCTCTGTCGGTATCCCCCATTCTCCATGTAATCGGGATCCGGGTTCCTCGTTCGGGCCGTCAATGTAATGGTATACCAGGTTTGATCGTCCTGATCGTCGGGGGTGATCTGGATATCCTGGATATTCCCCGCCAACCGGGCAGCCTCGCCTCCTCCGGCCGTCATGACTTTATCGTCCCTCAGGAAACACCCCGAATAAGGATCGATGGTGTACTCCAACGCGGTAACCCGGAAAACGGGAACCGGATTCATCACGGTTCCAGCCGGGTAAGTCCCACTGATCCCCTGATTTTCCGCGGTCTCCAGATCGGTATCCACGGTAATGCTGTTGTTGGCTACGGCGGTTATGGTGAGGGTTTCCGTTCCCATACTGAGCACATCGCCGGAGGCCAAGCCGCCGGTATCCACGAGGGGGATCTCCGTGCTTCCCTTCTCCACCGCGGCGCTCAAGATGCCCGTTGGGTATCTCACCGTGGTTTTCCCGCTGAGGTCAAGCCTATTTCCGGAGACACCCGTGACCTTGAGCCTATCGATTCCCCCGATAAAGATATATTGCCTGTCGCCCGTATCGAAATCCGAGGCCTCATCCGATGACCTCAGGTATATCTCCGTAGATCCCGGGGTTATGGTCCTGCTGAGATACCCGCTGGGAGCCCCGAAGGCCCCCACGATGGTGATGGAATCGAATAATTGTTCATTGCCTTGATATTTACCTTCCTTCTTAATCTTGATGGCATTGCTATACGTGGTTTTATTTATGGTGACGCCCGTATCGGGCATGCCGTACCCGGCCATTCGCATGTCCCTCACGAGTATATTCATGGCCATCCGAGCATTCTGCTGGGTCTCGGCGACCTGATCCTGAACCGTATACGCCTTCTGTTGGGAGGTGAAGGTCTGATAGATGGCCCCGACAAGGATGAAGCTGAGCACCAGCGCCACCATGAGCTCGATTATGGTAAAGCCCTTAGGGACTGATAGTAATTCCTTCACTCTCTTCATCTCCCTCGTTCCCCTCTCAGTAATCGGCCAACGACGTAGCCAGGGAAACCTGATGGTTTCCATTATCCCAGCTGACGGTCACGGTGACCTCTTTCGTCTGGCCCACCATCTGAACCGCCCATTGCCGGGCATAGTTTATCCCGCGAACCGCCTGATCGTCATTGTGAGTACCCAACACCACGTTATTCCAATCATCCCTTTTGAGATCCTCGATCTTATCCCTCGCCAAGGTTATGGCTTCAGTCATCGTCCCACCGAAGGAGTTGCCCCGGATGGAGATGATCTGAAGTCCCGCGAGGGCAAGCAGTGCTACGGATAAGATGATAATGGAGATCAAAACCTCCAGGAGCGTAAATCCCTTTTGATTCTTCAACCGAATCCTCATACCCTCCTCCATACGCCCACGGCGCTATGGGTTCCAACCAGAGCCATCCCAGTGGACAACCTCTATAGCCCCTGTGGCGGTGAAACGAATCCTCGCACATGAGGCATCGCCTCTGTTATTCTGTAAGTAGGTCGATCCCACGATCCCGTTCAAACGATCCGGCCCCGCAGTACCGTCAGGGCTGAACTCCACGCGGTTGTTGAGAAAGGTGACCCCATCCCCCACCTCACCTCCATCAAACCAATTGCCATATCCATTGTCCCCAAAGCCTACGTTTGGATAGTCGCTGAGGTATCTTGCCGATAATTCCCAGGGCTTAACATCCCCCTTATAGCCGATATCATCATTGGTTCCCCAGGTTTCGTCTGCGCCGGGACTGCTCAGGATTACATAGCCTTGTTGGTTGACGTAGAACTGGATGGCCCACTTCCTGTTTTCCTTGATGGCTCCTAAGCGGGCCAGATGCATGCTGGAGGCCACATCCCTAACGGCGCTTTTCAGTCGGTAACGGGGTAACCACCTGCCGATGTTCGGAATGGAGATCATTACCATCACAGCCAGGATACCCATCACCACGGTCAATTCGATTATGGTCAACCCCTCTGTTCCTTTGATCCAGCTTTTCACGTCGCCTTTCCCTTTCATCTTATTAATAAAAAACCGGATTGCCCGCTCAACGAAATACTCCCAGTCCATTTCGACAACCCGGCTTTGCCTCAAAACCGACTAAAGAATATCTCCTACCTTTGTCTCAAACCCATCCCATCCAATGATCGTCTTCGCCTGTTGTCCTGGATTAAGCAAATTTCGTGCCATCCGTGATGTAATGCGCAACTAATGAAAATCAATAGCTTTTTCGTTATTTATATGAGCACAATGTGTACCAATGAACGACCGGATTTCCAAAAATAAAACAACAAGCCCTGGGGTAAATTGAAATAAAAAGCGAAAAAGGAGGGGCGGACTATCACGGCCCATTCAGCAGGGATCGTTACAATTTTTCTCACCCGTTTCTGAACTTTTTGCATATCGGGCGTATCATTAATTATGCTGTTATTTCAAATGGTTAACGGCTTGATCTCACTACCCAACGGGAGTCATTGAGCGCCCGATTTTGCGAGGAGAAATAAGGAATGGGAGGTTAAGGTTATGGCTGAGACGATAGAGTAAGCAGTAGGCAGTTCAAGGAGTGGGCAGTAAGCAGTAGGCAGTAAAAAGAGGAGGCTGCGATAATATGGTGCTGCAGTCGGAAAGGGGAAAAAGGTTAGAGGTTAGAGGTTGGAGGCAGAAGGAGAAATGACAAATAACAAATAACTGATAACGAACACGGACCACGGACACGTCGATGAATCCCAAATGATAAAGGTGAAAGGCTGAGGCTGAGGTTAAGGGAAGGAGAGTGTTGCGGTCAGGGCGCCGTACAGCACTGTAGCACTGCTTATCTTCGTTAATACTCTTGGGCCGGGTAGACGACGCTGGCGATGACCTCAATTTCGGCGCAGGCCTCGGGCTCATCCTCTGCGGGGCGTTCGGGCGGTTTCTCGAAGCCCATGGAATAGACTTGGTAATAATAGCGCCTGAACTTCGTTATATCCCACCCCGGCGGGGGATTCTTGGAATGGTGCAGGTCGCAGATATAGTACTGAGAATAGATGTTGTCATTGTTGGGATCGAGGACAGCCTCCGTTTTCTCCATGGTTGGGAGCCTTGAATCATCGGGCTTGGTCGCCCCTGAACTGGCCAACCAGCTCAACCCATTGTCAATGCCGCCGTCGGCCGCGTAGAGAGCAGCCTCCATACATCTCTGGTTGCCCGACATCCTCACCTCAATGTCGGAAGTCATCATGGCCGCAATGCCCAAAAGGGTTGCGGTAATCATGGCCAGAACGGCGATTACCAGGACTACTCCCTTATCGTTTGTCATGCCGCCCCCTTATAGGTTCCTGAGCCTCACCTGGGATTCCAAGGTCCTCGTCCTGAACCCATCGTTTTCGCGATAATCGGGATCTCTGACCCTCGTCCTGGCCGTCAATCGGATGGTGTAGAGGGATTGGTCATCACGATCATCCGGAGTCACTTTCAGTTTCTCGATATACTCCGCCAGTTTTCGGTCTATATTCCCCTCAACGATGTCATTTCTGCTCAGGAACGGAATCGGACGCTCAGGGTCCTCAGTTTCGACCTCGATTGAATATTCCAATGCCGTAAGACGGTAAATAGGGATGGGGTTTACGTATGTCCCCGCTGGATAGCTCCCCAAAACCCCCTTGTTTCCAGCCACATCCGGATCGGTATCAATGGTGATGGTATTGGTCCCCACATCTCGAACGATGAGCCTGTCTTGGCCGAGAAACAGGACGTCCCCTGCCCGCAGGCCCTCCGTGTT
>Ga0180438_10003103_pt1 | contig 25684 bp, 18 predicted proteins | sample SS_ome_12_FD_132455 | JGI IMG/M metagenome (GOLD analysis project Ga0180438, IMG submission 132455) | Hypersaline lake sediment archaeal communities from the Salton Sea, California, USA - SS_3_D_2 metaG | ecosystem: Environmental > Aquatic > Non-marine Saline and Alkaline > Hypersaline >... | reverse complement strand
CCCCACGGAAGCCACGGCCACGGAACTGCAGGTCTCCACCGCCAGCTTCAACACCTCATCCCTCAACCTCTTCCATGCCTACAAACCAGGGCCGCTGGATTACTCCGTGGCCGTGGGTCTGGCCAAGAGCGACGGGTATCTCAAGAACGGCGACCTCAGCTCCGGCAATGTGGATCTTCACCTGGGCTATGATTTCAAATTCAAGGGCCGATTCACCGCCGACTGGGCCTACAATCAAATCCGGAAGGGATTCGTGGTGACCAACCGGAAATCCAATGATCCCGACGATCCCAATTACAGCTCACCCCTCGATCCAGACTATGCCGCCTCGGACGGCGAGTACATGTACGGAGGCATGGGCGCCTATCCCGAGCCGGGCAGCTGGTGGGAGAAGAAGAAATGGATGTTGGACCTCGGATACGAACAGGCCGTCCGGGAATCCGGATTGGTGCGGCTCCGGTACTGGCGCAACCACGGCGATCGCGAAGCCTACAACACCCGTATGACGGCCGGCCGGATTTTCCACAAGGACTTTTATGACGACCGCTCGCAGGGGGCGTCGGCCGATTACACGCACTTCTGGAAAAACCACACCATATCGACCGGCATCGACTACGCTCATCTGGTCGACGACGGGGACATTAATTACGCCGATGACTTCCGCGCTTCTTTCCGCAATGAATACTATGTGGGAGCCAAGACGTTGGACTTCTTCGTGATGGACGAAATCCGGCTGATGCGGGACAGGCTGACCCTAGTCCCGGGAATCCGGTACATGTCCTATGACGGGGTTTCCGGGCCATCGGGAGAGATCGAACTCATTCCCGACATCGAGATGTCCGGGTGGTCGCCCTCGTTGAAGGCCACCTATCACTATGCAGACGACAGCCTGGTCTACCTGAGTATCGCCCGGGCCCTGCGCATGCCCACCCCTCCGGAACATTACTGGCACTACGATCCCGATGACGCCGGAGTGGATACCAGCCGGCTGCCCTTTGAGGAGGAGGACGGGCTGATGCTCCAGGGCGGATGGCGGGCCCTGCTGCCGTCCCGGACGAAAGTCGAGATCTCCCCCTACTTCTACGACATCCGGAATTACATCCAGTTCGATCTAATCAACTTCGTCGCCTACAATATCGAAAGGTCCCGCATCTACGGCATCGAATTCGAACTCACTCATCACTTCCCAAACGGCTGGTCCACCTTTGTCAATTACACCTATCAGCAGAGCGGGACCGAGGGTGATCCTTTCATCGAGCTCTTCGTGCATGCTGACGATCGGAATTTCGATGAGCTTCCCGGCCTCCCGGCTCACCGGGCTAATTTCGGGCTCCAGTACAAAGCTGCCAACAACTCCAGCGTGGCGGTGTACGTCCAGGCCGTATCCAAACAAAACGTGATCTACAACAACAACCGGCTGTGGAATACAAGCCTTCGGGTTCAGGAGCAGGATTCCTATATCAAGGTCGACATCGAGGGCCGCTATCCCCTGGCGGGATTCGTGGAGGTCGGCCTCTTCGCCCGCAACATCCTGGACGAGCGCTACCAGGAGCGCTTCGGATTCCCCGCCGCCGGGCGGCACATGGGATTATCGCTGAAGGCCCTCTTCTGACCGATCTCGACAGCCCCCCGATCTGACATCACATATCCTCTCGATAGCAGCCAAGATATTTGAACATCACCGTCGTGCTCTTAACCTTTTCCAGCAGGACTCCTGCATCGCCGTCGATGTCGGGAATCTGGAAATCGAGAAAAAAGACGTACTGTCCGGGATCTTTGCGATTCGGAAAGGATTCAATGCGAGTGAGATTGACTTCGTCGTCGGCAAAAATCTTCAGGACTGCAAACAAGGCGCCAGCCTTATGGGGAGTCGAAAAGATAATGGAACACTTGTTCATCCCCTCTCGATCTTCCTCCTTAGCCAGAATCAAGAAGCGGGTGATGTTCGCCTCATGATCTTCGATGTTCTCCTTGATGATTTCAAGGTTATAGAGCTGGGCGCAGAGTCTACTGGCAATGGCTGCCGCCATATGGGGATTTTCCTTGGCCAGCATGCGGGCGGCTCCGGCGGTGTCATAATAGGGGCGAGGCTCCAGATTATGTTTTTTGAGGAAATCTTGACACTGGGAGAGGGCCTGGGGATGAGAGAATACCGAGGCGATCCCACGATAATCCGTATCCGGGTGTGCGAGCAGACAGTGGTTGATCCGAAGCTTGATGGCACCCACCACACGCAGCTCCGTTTCTAATAGGAGTTCATTGACTTGGTTGACGGCGCCTCCTAGAGAATTTTGCACCGGGACAATTCCGAGCTCGAATTCGCCGCGCTCCACGCCTTCGAACACATCGGAAAACTGCGGGCAGGGAACCGGAATGAGGTCCTGGTCGTAATTTCTGGCCGCGACTTCTCCAAACGCGCCGTGTTCCCCTTGAAAGCCGATCAACCGCATCCGTTCCTGCTGGAGTCTGTGACTTTCCGACATGATCGTCCGCAAGATTTCTCCTGTAAATATTTCGCTGAGCAGCTTATGAGATTCACAAAAGGTTTTGAGCCGGGCCAGTATGTTATTCTCCTGTGGGGAGACCTCAAGCGTCTTGGATCGCAAGACCAGCTCCAAGCGTTCATTGATTATTTTCAAGATTTCATAATCGATGTGGTTGAGCTTCTTTTGGATTCGTTCCGATTCCATAATATCCTCCTCGATTTTAATAGGGCCGCTTATGTTTCCTCAATCCATCCAACCTACCGGAACGTTGGGACAGGTTCCCGATTTTCGGGGATGAATGGGAAGGAGTGCTATATTTTGGACGCCTCAGCGCCCAAAAAAGAAATGGTAGGCAATGAAAGATTTCCGGCCGAATGTCATGGTAGAGGTTCTGATCCTATTTTCCATCTGTGCGGTATAATTAAGCAGATTTGACCGCTCCTTGTCAAGTCCATAATGATTTATTGACAGAGGGAATGATTTCACAAGATTCTATTCCGGAAATTGGCGTGCCCTCCGGCGCAATCTCTATGACAATGATACCCGATTCCCGACATGTTCTCTCCTGCGAATCTCGGATTTTGAGCTCAGGCAAATGCTGTCCCGAATCATCGCATTGCCAGGTAAGTTTTAATGTGTTATGAGTATCCCTCATGCAGCTGAGCCTATGGGACATCACCATCTTCACGGCCTTTTTCGCCTTGGTTGTGGGAATCAGTTTTTACAAGAGCCGCAGGGAGGAAAGCAGCGAGGACTATTTCCTTGCGGGCCGGGGCCTTAAGTGGTGGCTGATCGGGTTCTCGATCGTCGCCGCCAATCTTTCGACCGAACAGTTCGTCGGCATGGCCGGAAGCGGAGCCGGAAACGTAGGACTGGCCGTAGCCGGCTATCAGCTTTTGGGAGCGGTCACCATCGTCATCGTGGCCCTTTTCTTCCTACCCCGTTTCCTGAAGGCCGGTATCTACACCATGCCGGAGTACCTGGAATACCGCTACAATTCCAGGGCCCGCGGCATCATGGCCTTCTACACCATGGTCATCTATGTGGCGGTCACGATCACGGCCGTGATCTATTCCGGCGGCCTCACGCTTCATACCATTTTCGACCTTCCTCTCGGCTGGGCGGTCTGGTTGGTGGGTCTTATCGCCGCTCTCTATACGACATGGGGAGGCCTAAAGGCTGTGGTCTGGGCCGACCTCTTTCAAGGCTCGGGCCTTCTCATCGGGGGGATTTTGACCGTGGTGCTGGGATTTATCGCCGTAGGCGGGATCCCGTCATTTCTGGCTGCTAATGCCGACCGCCTGCATATGGTGCTACCGGCTGATCATCCCGAACTCCCCTGGACAGCACTGGTTATCGGTCTATGGATCCCGAATTTCTACTACTGCGGCCTAAATCAGTTCATCGTACAGCGCACGCTGGGCGCGGAGAGCCTAAAGCAGGGCCAGATGGGCATCATCCTGGCCGCTGGCCTGTGGTTGTTGGTCCCCTTCGCCATTGTGTTCCCCGGGATCATGGCGGTCCAGTTATACGGTGACCGGCTGGGTACGGCAGATATGGCCTATCCTCTGTTGGTCCGCAATTTGATACCAGGCGGGCTGCGGGGATTTATCTTTGCGGCACTGGCAGGGGCGGTGATCAGCTCCCTGGCCTCCATGCTGAATTCTGCGGCCACCATTTTCACCATGGACCTATACAAACGCCACTGGAAACCGCATGCCACGCAGCCACAACTCATCGCCATTGGGCGCTTGATGACCGTTCTCTTTGTGATCATAGGGTGTCTGATCGCGCTCCAGCTGAACAATCCCAAGTTTAAGGGCATCTTTCACTACATTCAGGAATTCCAGGGTTATATCTCACCCGGAATCCTGGCCGCCTTTGTCTTCGGCTTTCTATTCAAACGCGCCCCGGTCTCGGCCGGCGTGGGTGCGCTGGTAGCCTGTGTCCCGATTTATGGATTGCTGCAACTGCTTCTCGGGCATATCGCCTTTTTAAACCGGATGGCCATCACATTCGGCATCCTCGTCCTGGGCATGGGGCTTCTCACTTGGCTGCGCCCGCGCGATGAGCCCTGCTGCATGCCCGTCAGGCTAGATTTCGATCTGAAGCCCTCTCCACTGGTCCTGGTACTGGGAACGATGATCATCCTGGCCGTGGCCGTATTTTACGTCATCTTCTGGTAAACAACTGGGGGACGCTCCCCAAGGTACCACCCCAGTACTTCTGATAGGTAAATACTCAGTACTACGTAAAGTCGATCAAATTTGTGGCTTAAAGCAGAAGTAACGTGAATTACATCGCTGGGGTGGTACCTTGGGGAGCGTCCCCCAGTTAAAAGAGTTGAGTCGCGGGGAACAAAACTGTATAATGCTCCCGCAATCTGATGCGGGTAACAACATCCTTCAAGGAGGTCAGCATGGATAAGTCCACTCCGAGATCCTATCTGGGCATGGTTGTCGTTCTCGGCTCCCTGTGGGGGCTCGCCGAAGCCGGCTTAGGCATGGGGCTTCGCTCCTGCGCCGCCTACGTCTCCGGCGCGCTCATGACCGGCGCCGCTATGTTCTTTGTTGCGGCCGGTTGGGCGATCTCACGCAAAATCATGGGAGTCGTTCTCATGGTTTTTTTGGCGTCCGGATTCAAAATGTTCGACGCTCTTCTCCTTTCATACCCCCTGACTCATGGCGCCATTGGGAATCCCATGTTCGCGTTTTTCATGGAAGCCCTGGCGTTCCTGATATTAATCGCCGTGATGAAGGCTGCATTGACGCGAAGGCTCACCGGTCAAGCCCTACTGGGAGGGATGGCCGCACTGCTGGCCGCCAACCTTTTTCCCCTGGTCCGATTCGCCACCGGTGTTCCGGCCTGTGTGGTGGCCGGCACCGGATATCCCCTCTCCCTTTATTACATCCACGTTGCAGTGGCGGTCACTATGGTGACGGTCCCGCTGGGTTTTTGGGTCGGCGAACGTCTGTCCGCCTGGGATTTTCGAGTCTCCGAAGCTCACCACCGGAAAGTATTCAATTCTATTCTCTCCCCGGCCGCGCTCGTGCTCTGCTTGACAATCCTTACGCTTCTCCGCCTCACTTGATCCATCACCTGGGCTGACTAAGGAGGAAAAAATGGAGAAAAACACGGTTTCCAAACCGCGACGGCAGGTCTCGCGCCGCAATTTTCTCAAGGGATTCGGCGGCGGGGCCTTAGGGGCGGCGGTAGCGCCCCGGCTCTGGACCCAGGAATCCGACACGCTTCGCACCGATTCGGGAGATGTCCCCGTCTTCACGACCAAACAGGTGACATTCTCTCTGAACGGACGCTCCGTCACTCTGGTAGTCGAACCCCGCGACACCCTGCTCGATGTTTTGCGGGAGAGGTTCAATCTGACCGGGGCCAAAAAGATCTGTGATCGGGGAGAGTGCGGCGGCTGTACCGTGCTCATGGACGGCAGGCCGATCTACGCCTGCATGTATCCTGCGGTCCGTGCCCAAGGAGCCAACATCACGACCATCGAAGGCTTAGCCATCAAGGATAACCTTCACCCGGTTCAGCAGGCGTTCATCGAAAAGGACGGCTATCAATGCGGATTCTGCACCCCCGGATTCATCATGACGTCCGCGGCGTTCTTGAGTCAGAACCAGGAGCCTACCCGTGCGGAAATCCAAGCGGCGCTTTCCGGCAATCTCTGCCGTTGCGGCAACTACGTCAAGATCTTTGAAGCGGTGGAATCCGCCGCCAAAAAGATAAGGGGGGCATAAGATGGATACCAAGCGACACATCGATGATTGGGAAATATCATCCCGGCTCTTTGATGAGGAGACCGGCGAGATCGGCGCAGACATCCCTCCCGCCCCGCCGGCGGAAGAACCGCAGGATTTCAAGCACATCGGAGCGAGGACGCCGCGCATAGACGGCCGTAAGATCGTCACCGGCAGCGCTCCCTACACGCAAGACATTAAGCTTAGAGGCATGCTCATAGGTAAGATCCTTCGGTCCCCGCATGCTAAGGCCGAGATCGTTTCCGTCGACCTCAGCGGTGCAAAGAGTCTCAAAGGAATCAAGGCCGTACTCCAGCTCGCCGAAGGGAAGGTCGACTTCGCCGGGCAGCAGGTGGCGGCCGTGGCGGCCGTCGACGAAAATACCGCAGAGGAGGCGCTAAGGCTGATTCGGGTTGAATACAAGCCCCTCCCCTTTGTCGTCCAGGAAGGACGGGCCATGGCCGATGACGCTCCCCAAGTATACGACGATCGGCCCAATGTGCAACCGTACCGTGATTACAAACGGGGAGATGTCGAAGCGGGATTCAAGCAGGCCGATGTGGTGCTGGAGCGAACCTATAAGACCTCGGTTGAGATCCACCACCCTGCCGAAACCCACTCCAGCATCGCCAAATGGGAAGGCGACCGCCTCACGGTCTGGGATTCCACCCAGGCCGTACACAGCGTGCGCAATGCATTGGCCTCAGCCCTGCAGATGCCCTTCAGCCGGGTGAAGGTCATCAAACAATACATGGGCGGCGGATTCGGCAGCAAGCTGGCGCTCAGCAATCAAACCGTGGTTGCCGCCAAACTGGCCAGAATATCGGGACACCCGGTCAAGATCATCCTCTCCAGAAAGGATAATTCCCTCTGCGTCGGCAACCGGCCCTCCACCGTCCAGAAGATGAAGGGAGGCGTCAAAAAAGACGGAACCATCACGGCCTTGACCCTAGTCAATCACACCAGCGGCGGGTTGAGGCGCGGAGACAGCTGCAGCATTCCTTTCATGGAAGTGTACCGGTGCGAAAACTGCACGGTGGATGACATCACGGTCTATATGAACACGGGCGCCTCCCGGCCGACCAGGGCTCCCGGCCACACCCAAGGGACATTCGGATATGATGGGTTCATGGATGAACTGGCCGCCGCTATTGACATGGATCCCCTGGAATTCCGGCGAAAAAACTATACCGAAAACAAGCTGGGAGGTACCGGCATTCCCTACTCTTCCAAAGGGCTGAATCAATGCTACGATTTGGGAGCTGAAGCCATCGGCTGGGAGCGCCGCAACCGGCGGCCCGGCGAGGGCTCGGGCAAGATCCGGCGCGGATTGGGCATGGCCACCCAGATCTGGGGAGGCGCCGGCGTGCCGGGCACCCTGGCAGATCTTATGATTTACCCGGACGGCAGCGTGGAGATCAAATGCGGAACCCAGGACATCGGCTGCGGGACGCGCACTCATATGGCGGTGGTGGCGGCCGAGGCCCTGGGACTGGACCCGCGGGACATCACCGTCAAGCTGGGCGATTCGGACTACCCCTATGCCCCCATCTCCGGCGGCAGCCTCACCACGCCCTCCGTGGCTCCCGCCGTACGCGATGCGGCCCTCAAAGCCGCCGAAGCGTTGAAGCGGATCGCCGCCCAAAAGCTCGAGGTTCCGGCAGAAAGCCTGGTGCTGGCGGACGGGAAGGTGTTCGATCCCGACAACCAGGAAAAGACAATCGCGTATTCAGAGCTTTTCCAAGGACAGGAGAGGCCGCGGCGCGAAACGGTTTTTCACGGCGAGCGCAAGGGACTCCCCCCGGGTTATGCCTACAACTCCTTCGGCGCCCACTTCGTGGAGGTGGAGGTCGACACCGAGACCGGCCGTATCCGCGTTCTCAAGGTCGTGGCCGCCCATGAAGTGGGACGGATCATCAACCGCCAGACCGCGGAAAGCCAGGTGGTGGGCGGGGTGACCCAGGGCATCAGCGCGACCTTGTTCGAACAGCGCATCATAGACGGCACTATCGGTAGCCTGGTCAATCCAAACCTGCGTGATTACAAAATCGCAACCTCCCTAGACGTACCGGAGATCATCCCTATCTTTGTGGACATGGTGGACCCGCGCATAAATATCCTGGGCACCAAAGGACTGGGGGAGCCGCCGCGCATCCCCATATCCGCCGCCATCGGCAATGCCGTATATAATGCCATCGGCGTCCCCATCCGGGAGATCCCCATGACGCCCGATAGGGTCCTCAGCGCCTGGAATCAGAAGGAGGTGGGCTGATGAGAAACTTCAAACTGGCACAACCTAAGACTATAGCTCAGGCCGTCGCCCTGTTGAAACAAGACAGCGAGAGCCGTGTGCTTATGGCCGGAGGCACCGACCTTCTCGACGAACTCAAAAGCGGCATCATCCAACCCGATACAGTCATCGATCTATCCACCCTCACAGACGGACACGATATCAGGCAGGATAAAGATGTGATCCGAATCGGCGCTCTGGCCAAAGTCGCACTCCTGGCCGAAGCCTCCCCAATCCAGGAGTACTTCCCGGGATTGAGGGAAGCCGCCCTGTCGCTGGCCACACCCCAGCTCCGGAACATGGGTACCGTCGGAGGTAATCTCTGCCAGCGGCCCCGCTGCTGGTATTATCGGGATCCGCAGGCGGCATGCCGTAAGAAAGGGGGCAGCCGGTGTTACGCATTCAGGGGCCGGAACCGCTACCATGCCATTTTCGGCGGCGGGATATGCCATATTGTCTTTCCTTCGGATTTGGCTCCGTCACTCATCAGCCTGGATGCCGAGGTGACCATCACGTCACCTGAAGGAGATCGGCGTATGCCTCTGGAGGAATTGTACGCTCTGCCGAGCGCCGACGTGCGCCGGGAAACCGTGCTGGAACCGGGCGAAGTGCTCAAGGAGGTGGCCGTCCCCCTTCCTAAAGCCGGAACGAAGAGCACTTACCTCAAGATCAAGGAGCGTGGAACCTGGGATTTTGCGGTGGTCTCCGTGGCCTTGAATGCCGTGGTAGTCGGCGGCATTTTCCAAGACGTACGGATCGTTTGCGGGGGAGTGGCGCCCGTCCCGTGGCGGATGGCGCAGGCGGAAGGCCATCTCAAGGGAAAGAGGGTCACCGAAGACCTGCTCCGAGAGGCCGCCCGAAAAGATCTGGCACAGGCCCGTCCGCTGGAGGAAAACGCCTATAAGGCGGATCTATTGGAAACGGCGGTCTATCGTGCCGGCCTGTCCGTCTTGGGATGAGGGTGAGGGCACGACACCCGATCAAACAGCCCGGCTTGTTATGACCTGATACCAACCACTTCGAATCCGGCCACTGTAGAAGAAAGGACTTAGTACCTCCACCCCCGGTCAAGGATAGCCGGGCAATCTTCGGGAAGCCCATGAAAAGATCCAGGAGAAGGCCATGACAAAAAACATACGATTCCGACTCAACGGCCGGGAGGAATCCCTGACGGTGGACCGGGAGCGCATGCTGCTCTGGGTGCTGAGGACCGACTTCACCCTTACTGGCGCCAAGTACGGTTGTGGAGAGGGATACTGCGGCGCCTGCACGGTCCTGGTCGATGGAGAGGCGGTAAGGGCTTGCCAGCATTCCATGGCGGATGTGGAGAGCAAAGAGGTCATCACCATCGAAGGACTTGGCCGCAATGGGGACCTGCACCCGTTGCAGCAGGCATTCGTGGAAGAAGATGCCCTCCAATGCGGATTCTGCACACCCGGCATGATCCTCACCGCTTACTCCCGGTTGCGGAAGAATCCGGATCCGTCCTACGACGAGATCGTCGCGCACATGGACGACAATTTGTGCCGCTGCGGAGCCCATACCCGCATAATCCGCGCCATCCAAAGGGCTGCAAAAACCATGCGAGGAGACGCCAGATGACCAACGAATTCGATGACCTGAGCTTCGTTTTCACAGACATCCCGGACACCGTTGCACTGGATCGTCGGGAATTCCTGAAACTCCTGGGCGGAGGCATCGTGATCCTGTTCTCAACCGGTGAGGTTCCGGGGCTCCAGGAGCCCGCAAGACAGAGGCGTTTCGGCCGGCAGCTGCCCGACGACTTCAACGCCTTCCTCCGGATCGGTGAAGACGGAAAGGTATCCTGTTTCACGGGAAAAGTCGAGCTGGGTCAGGGTGTGATCACATCTCTGGCCCAGATGCTGGCCGATGAGCTGGAGGTCCCGCTGGATGCAGTGAACATGGTTTTAGGCGATACCGACCTCTGTCCCTGGGACATGGGGACCTTCGGGTCCATGACCACACGCTTCTTCGGACCTCCCCTCCGCGCCGCTGCGGCCGAGGCTCGAGCCGTGCTGATGGAGCTGGCGGCGGAGCGGCTCGAGATCCCGATCTCTCGATTGAGGGTGGATTCGGGGGTGGTGACGGATGCTTCTGATCCCGGACGCAGGGTGAGCTATGCGCAGCTGGCCAGGGGGCAGAAGATCGCGCGGCGGCTCAACCGAGAAGTGAGCCTGGAAATCCCCTCCGCGTTTTCCATCGTGGGACGACCCGTGCTGCGGCGGGATGCGGTCGAAAAAGTCACCGGCACAGCCAAGTACGCCGGCGACTGGCGCGAACCGGGAATGCTGTACGCGCGTATCCTACGCCCCCCGGCTCATGGATCCGTCCTCCAAAACGTAGACACCTCTGCCGCCCGAGAGATCGCGGGGCTCAGGGTGATCCGCGAAAAAGACCTCATCGCCGTCCTGCACCAGGATCCGGAGCTGGCTGAAGCAGGATTGAATCGGATCCAGGCGGAATGGCGGTCTTCCGAAGCCACGGTCGACGAGATCAGCATCTTCGACCATCTTCTTGAGGTCGCCCCAGAGCCGGAAGTGCTGTCTCAGGAGGGAAGCCTCGAGGAAGGAGAGAGGACTTCGCATCAGATCATCGAAAAGACCTATCTGGACGGTTATGTGGCGCATGCCACCATCGAGACCCACACCGCGCTGGCGAAAATGGAGGGAGGCCGCATGGTGGTGCGCGCCTCAACCCAGACTCCGTTTCCGCTCAAGGACCAAGTCGCTGAGGAACTGGGCCTTCCCTCCGAACAGGTACGGGTCATTCCTCCTATGGTGGGTGGGGGTTTCGGCGGCAAGACAGCCAACCGGCAGGCCTTAGAAGCCGCGCGCCTGGCTAAATTAACCGGGAAACCGGTGCAGGTGGCCTGGACCCGGGATGAGGAATTCTTCTACGATACCTTCCGGCCTGCAGCGGTGGTCAAGATCAGATCCGGTTTCGATGAGGACGGATACATCCGGTTCTGGGACTATGAGGTCTATTTCGCCGGCTCGAGGGGGGCACAACACTTCTATGCCATCCCAAATCACCGGACCCGGGTGTACAATTCCGGCTGGCGGGCGGCCCCCGGCGTCCATCCCTTCGGGACCGGCGCTTGGCGGGCGCCATCCAACAATACCAACACCTTTGCCCGAGAGTCGCACATCGACATCATGGCGGCGGCGGCCGGCATGGACCCTCTGGAATTCCGGCTGAAGAACTTGAAGGACCCCCGTATGCGGCGGGTGCTGCAGAAAGCGGCGGAAAAATTTGGATGGTCTCCGGCCCCGGCCCCCTCAGCGCGTGGATTCGGCCTGGCCGCCGGGATCGATGCCGGTACTTATGTGGCCCACATGGCCGAAATAGAGGTCGACCGCGCCACGGATCGGGCGAAGGTCAGACGAGTCGTCTGTGCCCAGGACATGGGCTTGTGCGTCAATCCCGCCGGGGCCGAGATCCAGATGGAGGGCTGCATCACCATGGGTTTGGGTTATGCCCTGACCGAGGACATCCGCTTCACGGGCGGGGATATCCGGGACCGCAACTTCGACACCTATGAGATCCCTCGGTTTTCCATGCTGCCCAAGATCGAGACGGTGATCATACCCGATCGGGAAGCTCCTCCTCAGGGCGGGGGTGAGCCCGCCATCATTTCCATGGGCGCCCTGGTCTCCAATTCCGTCTTCGATGCCGTCGGCGCCCGCGTGCTTCAGCTCCCCATAACACCGGAAAGGATTCACGCCGCTAAATCTTAGATCCCGAGCAGGGAAGCATTGCCCGAGGGTTCGGGTTGCATCAGATCAGGGACTTTTCAAAGATGGTATATTCCTTGGAAGGCTCTGCTTTCATCAACTCGACCAGGCTGATGGTCAGCCGGTTGTCCTCCAACACCCAGCCGACATCGCAGTACTCATACCCGGCGGCTTGGGCATACTGTTTCTGCTTCCAGATCATGAGTCCCGCCAGGCCAAGCCGACGGAATTTTTTCTTGACCCCCAAGTAACCTAAACGAAATCCCGCGGCCCGCTTCTTCGTCAGCAACGCCCAGCCGGCACGAAGCATCTCGCAGCGGCGACACCACTTGGCAGGATGCATCCGCTCCGCAATATTCAGGACGCCTCCGAAGAATGCCGCCGGTTCATTATCGATATAGACAAATACGAATAGCCGCTTGTCCATGACGAACAGCAGGTCTTCGATGACTTTGTCAAACTCTTCTCGAGTAAAGGGAACGAAGCCCCAGTTGTCTCCCCAAGCGTCGTTATAGATATCGAACATTTCCTGTTTTCGAACTTTAAGCGGACGCTCGTTCCAGACCTCGATCCTAACACCCGGGCGATCCATCAGACGTTGGGCGATGCGCTCCAGCTTGTCTTCCATGGGATTCTGGACGCGGATTTCCCAGGAAAATATCCGCTTTACGGGCTCGAATCCACACTCTTGGATGAGATCCGCATAATAGGGCTTGTTGAAATGATAATACATGACCGGCCGTGAATCGAAGCCGCTGGTCATGCAGCCGGGCGTCGCTTCGTTTACGGGGAGATTCTGCGGGCCCCGGATTGTCTCCATTCCCTGATCTTTGAGCCAAGCCGAAGCCGCATCGAGCAGGGCCTCGGCCACCTCCACATCCCGGATGGCCTCGAACTGTCCGAAAAAACCGACCTTGTCCTGCCAATAGGTGTTGTGATTATGATTGACGAACGCGTTGCACCGACCCAATATCTCGCCGTTCCGCAGGGCCAGGAAAAAGACCATCTCGGCATGGGAGAAAAAGAGGTTGCGCGGCTCAAAAAATCCGATCACCCCCAGGAGCCTGAAGCCAAGATACTCGTAATCCAGCAGGGGGATATAGGCGGGATCTCCGGCATAGTGATCCCAGTGAAATCCTACGAATCTTTTCAGAAGCCGCTTACAGCCGGATTCTCGGTTGGAAAACGATATGATATTGAGTTCTTTCTCACTCATCTGCGACGACGTTGCGCCCTGCGGATTCGCCGGGTTGCCCCCTCCGACACGGCGCTGTCAAGATATCATAAATCCGTTCGAGAGGTCAAAACCTGTTTTAATGGAAATGCAGAATCCTGTCGTCCCCCGTTTTCTTGCGGCGGATGTTTCTTTCAGATCCGGGACGTACGGAAGGAGACGGGATCAATCCTGCCCTTGATCATCGTCGATGGCCTGCCGGTAGGTCTCGGGATCATCGATGTCCTGGAGGATCATCGCCTCGCCGACGGCTACCTCCCGAATCGCTTCGGGATGCCGCCTCATGAGTTCCCGCAAACCGATGTTCGGAGACAGCATCGAGATCTCAGGGTGGTATCCGGACGGGATGAGGACCGGGTGACCTCGACGGCCCTGATAGACAGGAATGAGGATGGATTCGGGAAGCCTTCGGTGCAGGGCGAGCAGCTGCCGGATGACGCCGGAGGAAACCGCCGGCTGATCCCCCAGCGCGAGCAGGGCCGCCGTGACGCCCTTGGGAAGCGCGGAGAATCCAGCCTGTACGGACGAAAGCATGCCGGATCGATACCCCGGATTTCGCACGATTTTCACCGGATAGGATTCAAGCCGTGCGGAGAGGGTCGCGGACTCGGCACCCAGAACCACGATAATCCCGCCCATAGAGGTTTCCAGCAGCGTATCTATGACGGTTTCCAAAATGGTTTTGGAGCGAAAGGGAAGCAGCATTTTAGGCTGCCCCATGCGTTTGGATTCTCCGGCGGCAAGGACGATGGCCCAAATCATGTGTCGCTGTGTTTTTTGGACTTACGGCCGCGCTCCAGGGTGAGTTGAGCTGCGATGCTGACGGCGATCTCCTCCACCGTCTGAGATCGAATATCGATCCCTATCGGGGCATGGATCCGATCCCATTGCTCTTCCGAAGCCCAGCCCCGGTCGAGAAACTGGCTGCGCATCAAGGTGATCTTGGTCAGGCTCCCGATCATGCCCAGATAGGCGGAAGGGGCAGCAATACAGGCCCGCAGAGCTTCCGCATCATGTTGATGTCCGCGGGTGACGATGACGATATAGGTATCCGGCCCGATTGGCAAGGATTCGATAGTCGGGCCGATGTCGCCTACCAGGATAACATCGGCATCGGGAACGTTCTCTGGATTGGCGAACTCGGGTCGGTCGTCGATCACCGTGACCTCGAATTCCAGGCGCTGCCCCAGATGCGCAACCGCTTTCCCGATGTGGCCGGCCCCGGCGATCACCAGCCGAGGCAAGGGGAAGATCGGCTCGACGAAGATCATGCCGGGCGGAGGATCGGTGGAGGATGATTTGCCCCCCTCAAAAAAAAGACGCGTTCTCCTCTGCTCGAGACAGCTGGCGATCTGTTTGCTGAAGCGCGCCCAAGGCTCAGAACGGCCCTCTTCCTCACCCAAAGGGGTGGAGAGTATCCAGTTTCGACGCAGGAACAAGCTATCGGCTTTCCATTCCATATAAGTAACCAAAACCCCCGGAGCGCGTCTTTTTTGGGCTTCGCACAGCGCGCGGAAAGCAGGAGCGTTCCGGTCGGGTCGGGCGTCGATCAACATCCGGACGGCTCCGCCGCAGATGGCCCCTTCGGGAGAGGCCAGGTCGGCCTCCAAGTCGAACTCATAGAGCTCGGAGTTGCGGGATTTCAATGCAGCCACCGATCGACGCTCCGCATCCTTCTCTAGGATTCCCCCGCCCAGGGTGCCCATGAGTAAGCCTTCGGCGCCGAAGAGAGCGGAAAAGCCCGGCATCTGAGGCGTCGATCCCCGGGCATCGATGATGGTGGCCAAGGCTACCGACTGCCCTCCATCGATCCGTTCAAGCAATCGGATGTGTAAATTCTTGAGTTGAGGATGCAGGCGCATAGACGATATCAAATATTGAATTTTTTCTTTGTCACCCCATTCGGGACGGAAGCCTTTTCCTGATAGATGTCCCAGAAATGGGTGCGGGCTTCTCCCAACCTCCGATAAAGGGCATGGGTATCATCGGCTTCCTGAGTCCCGATGATCCGGTCCAATTCATCGACCAACAGCAGCTTTTGGGCTCGATTCAATATCCCTGCGGTCCCGACGCTGCAGATCGCCACTATCTGGTTGCTTTGCGAGCGCTCGATAAGCTCGCCGTAGGTCATATCCCGCTCCTCCAACCTTATCCCAAACTGTCTGAGTATGGCGCAGATGCCGGCGATGGTGACCGAGGGAAGGATGAGTGAACTCTCCGGGATTTTGACCACGGTCCCATCTGCCAGGGCGAACAGGCAGCAGGACGAGTCCCATTCGGTGATCTTGCGAGTCTCAAGCGGAGAGTCGGGATGATCATCCAGAAACAGCGCCGATCCCGCCTCCGGAAGGATCTTCCGCGCTTTGTCAACCGCCCTGACGCTCATGAGATAATTGATGCCCAGCTTGAGACAGCCGGTCCCGTTTACCCCCACGGCCCGAACCATATCGGGCACCACCACTCCGCTGAAAGGCTCCCCCAGATAGCGGTCATAGCGGCAGGCCACGCCTCGTATGGCGGGATTGCCGGGAAAGGTTACACCGATCGATTGGTCTTCATCAAAGGTAAACGGCCTCAGGTATCCCTGGGCTTGAATATCGGCCATCTCCGACAGGAAATCCTGTAGGTTCGGATTTTGAAAAAACCGGCGAAGCACATTCTCCAGCTCCTCCAGTGTTGGAACCATGCGCTGCTGCGCAGTACTGAGGTTGAACGCAATACCTCGCCGGAAGCGCTCCAGGTTCTTGTCCAAGTTAAGAAAGATGACCTCCAGTTTCCCGCGGTGATCGCGTTTGCAGAAGAAACGGATTCCTTCGAACGCCAGGAACAAACCGTAGTGGATGGAGCGTGAGACCGCAAAAACCTTGGCATCCGACTCGAGGATGTCGAACGATTTATCCCTTAAAATATAACGGAACTGTTTTGTGGCCCATTTTGTGCCTTCAAATCCTGCCATTGGTCTAATCCTCCGGAACAAGCGTCAAGATTGAAAGGAAAAATCATACATATCACATTTTTACACAGATTTTAAGCTCTGGGGGACATCCCCCAAGGAGCCACCCTGCTGATTTCACGAAACTGATTTCCGGTCTGTATCCACTTTTTCTGCACTTCGTAGGGTGGTTCCTTGGGGGATGTCCCCCAGAGCACCATTCGCTTTATTCGTATTTAAGCGCGGCGGCAGGACTGGCGACTGCAGCCCGGACCGCCTGAAAGCTCACCGAAACCAGCGCCACCAGCAACGCCAGGCCCATGGCCGTAAAAAAGATCCCGATGCCAAGCCCCGACCGATAGGCATAGTTCTGGAGCCAGCCCTTCATGGCGAGATAAGCTAGGGGCCAAACGATCACATTGGCCACCAATACCAGCCAGAAGAACTCCCGGCACAGCAGGAGAGTGACCTGCGCTATCGAAGCGCCCAGAACCTTGCGCACGCCGATCTCTTTGGTGCGCTGTTCGGCCGAGAAGGAGGCCAGCCCGAAAAGTCCCAGGCAAGCGATGAAGACCGCCAGGACGGTAAAATATTTCAGCAGAGTGCCGATCTTGGATTCGACCCGATACATGCGGTCGAATTCTTCATCTATGAAGCGGTAATCCAATGGGTAATTGGGAATGACACGCCGCCAGATGCTTTCCACCGCTTTCAGAGAGGTCGTCACATCACCGGGAGCAAACCGTATGAGCAAATACTGAATCCGCTCCCCAACTAAGAGGGCCAAGGGTTCGATCTTTTCCCGCACGGCTTGAAAATGAAAATTTTTCATAACTCCCACGATCTTTCCTTCCACACCCATGAAACTGAAGCGCTCGCCTATGACCGTCTCCTTGTCCATCAGCGCTGCGACCTCTTCATTGACCAAGAAAGAGCTTGACGTATCGGACTGATACCGTCGGGAAAAGGCCCGCCCCTCCTTCATCTCGATCTTCAAGGTTTCGATGTAATCGAAATCCACCGCGCTGAAGCCGATCAGGACCTGTTGCTCCGGATCCTTGCCTTCCCAGTCGGCTCCCCCGGAATTGCTGCCGATGGTAGAGGGCAGGTGCGAAGAACCGGTGACGCCTAATATCCGGCCGTCCTTGACCAGCTCGGCCTTGAGGGCCGGATAGGATTCCCGAATACCGGCCCGCAACGGTATGTAGATCAAATGCTCTCGGTCCCAGCCCAATTTCTTGCTCTGCATGAATCGCAGCTGATTATAGACCACGGTGGTGCCGATGATGAGTCCGACGGACAGCATGAATTGAAAAACCACCAGGACTCGACGAAAATTTACCGCGCCGGCTCCACTTTTGAGGGATCCCCGCATCACCCTGACCGGCTGGAACGCAGACAGGAAAAGAGCCGGATAGCTTCCCGCCGTTATCCCAACCAAGAGCGTGAGGCCGATCAGCCCGGCCAAGATCCCGCCGATTCCGGTAACATTCCAGGACAGCTCCTTTCCCGACAAGGAACCGAACGCCGGCAACAGCAGGGTCACGATGCCCACCGCAAACACCAGGGCGATCACCGCGAACACGACCGACTCCCCATAGAACTGACGGATTAGGTGACCCCTCAGCGCGCCCACCACTTTGCGCAGCCCCACTTCTTTGGCCCGCTTGGCGGATCGAGCCGTCGCCAGGTTCATAAAATTGATGCAGGCGATGATCAGCACAAATAGCGCAATAACGGAAAAGATATAGACATACCCGATGGGGCCCATGGTTTTCTCGAACCCGAAATAGGCATGCAGGTGGATTCGGGAGTAAGGCATAAGCTCAAGGTCGGTGACACTCTGAGGGACCCGGGCTCGGATAAATCCAAAAATACTTTCGTTGACCTGAACCCTTGAAGCCTGCTCTTCCAATTGCACGAATGTCAGGATGGAATTGGATCCGAAGCTGTTATTGGTCCTCCCGGCCTTCTCCAGATATGCATACGGCACCAGAATATCAAACTGGAGGGAGGAGTTGTGGGGAATTTTTTTCAGCACTCCGGTGACCGCGAATTCATACTGGTTATTGACCGAGATCACCTTTCCGAGGGGATTTTCGCCGGAAAAATATTTCTCCGCGATCTCTTCCGTGATGACCATCGAATAGGGAGATTCCAATGCCGTCGCCCTGTCGCCTGCCAGGAGCGGGAATGAGAACATCCGTAGAAACGAAGGATCCACTCCCCGGATATCGCTTTCGAAAAAGGCTTTTTCTCCGTATCGAAACAGGTGCCCCCCGGCCCAGACCACACGGGCGGCGTCTTTGATGCCGGCGATCTCCTCCTTGAGCGCCGGAGCCAGGGGGTGGGGAGTGACCGTCACATGATACACTCGGCCGGAATAGTGCTGGTTCTCTTCGACCCGGTATAAACTGGAAATATTCTCATGGAACTTGTCGTAACTCAGTTCATCCAGGACCCAAATGGAGATCAAGAGGCAACAGGCCATGCCGATCGCCAGCCCGGCGATGTTGATGAGCGCATATCCCTTGTGTTTGAAAATATTCCGCAGTGTGACTTTAACATAATTTTTGATCATGCCGATTTCCTCCATCGGTTGTTTCCCTGGCTCGAATGTTTTCTCATAGGTGGCGCATGTAACATATTCAATACGCGCCGTGTATTACGAAGTGAGATGGGATTCGATTCACGGCATCCTAGCCAAAACATTATGCCCATAGGAATAGGACGCAAAAGACATGCGGGAAGTTGGCAAAGCAGAGCAAATATTTTATGCTGAAAAGAGAAAGATCCCGATCCATGAGACTGATCGCAGCGACCGGATCGATCCTCCTGACGCTCATGTTCCCTCCCGCGTTCGGTTCAGCATTCCCGGCGCTCGAGATCCATCTGGGGGATCCCTTGGAGGCCGGAAGGGAGGGGCTCCTATTCGGAGAGGTGGCGGCGGTATGCGAAGATGCCGATGGCCATTTCTATGTGGTGGACCGGCTGGAGCATGCGGTTCACAAATTTTCTTCCCAGGCAGAACACCTCCTCTCCTTCGGCCGTCAGGGCCAAGGCCCGGGGGATTTTCAGCGCCCCAATCGCATCAGCCTGACGTCATCGGGGGATCTGGCGGTGGCGGATGAGATGTTCACCGTTTCCTATGTCAAAACCGACGGCACCTTTCTCAAGCGCATTAGACTCAACCATGCCATCACCCCGGGCTATATCGGAGACCTCCGGTTTTATGCCTGGCGCTGGAGCCCTGAGGGACAGCAGCAGATACTGCTCGATGCGGACAGCAACATCCTGGCCGCTTTTCACACCGTACCCCGCGACCGGTTCTCGATTTCCATCCCGGACCAGTCCGGCCGCGAGGTCATGTTCAATTATGGGCGGGCCGCCTACACACCGACCCTGCTCTATGCACAGCAGGGAGAACTTGCCGCCTTGGCCGTGAGCGACCGGTATCACATTCAACTCCTCGATCGCGAGGGCAACCCGGTAAGAATTCTTAAGCGCAACCTGGAGCCGGAGAGTCTGAGCAGAGAGGAACGGAAGTTCTTCGAGGATGAATTCAAGCGGTTGGGCCGCATGCGCGGCTGGCCGCAAAGGGCGGTGCGGGATATCGGCCGGCGTCTGCCCAAGACCAAGAGCTATTTCGATCGTATCCTGCTGTCGCCGTCGCATGTCTATGTGTGCCGGATCAGCCAGGATATCACAAACGAGGATGTCCCGCAGGAGCTAGATGTCTTTCACATCGACGGGACGTTTGTCGGGACCGCTTCCATTCCCGCGAAACCGCTCTTTATATCAGCACGGCGCATGTACTTCCTCCGCAGCGACACGGAGGGCAACTTCTATCTGGTGGTGCGGGAATACAGGCTGACTTGAGGGAGCGCCGCCGATATCGGCTGAACACCTAAGATCGAGTCAATCTACGCACACAAACAGCACCGACACCCGCGCCTAGGACCCGATCATTTCCGCGAATGGAGGGCGATGCGGTTCCCCTCCGTATCCAGAAAAATCCCCATGTGACCGATCTCCTCGGAGATTAGGCGCTTGGGCTGCAGGACCTTTCCGCCGGCCGCTTCCACTCGGGAAAGCTCCACCGCCAGGTCTCCGCTGAACGCCGTAAAATAGATCAAGACTCCGTTTGGGGAAGGCGTATAGGTCTCTTGGTGGCAAACCAATGATCCGGGGGATCCCATGCTCTCGGGGATCCATGGGAACCAGGCCATGTCCAGTGGTCCCATCTGTTTCCGGGTCATTTTGAAGCCAAAAACGGTTTGGTAGAACTCTACCGCCCGGTCCATATCTTCGACCGGGATTTCGAACCATCCGACGACATTGTGATTGACATCCATGATCCTACAGCCTAGAGAGATTGATCTGGATTGTCAATCCATATTCAGTGGTCCCCGGGTATTCATGCATTGCAATTTTGTGCCGCTGTTCTAAAATAACACCACTTATGATAAAGCTCGAAGGATTTCCCATGAAAAAATTCACCCAGATCCTGAAGGTCCGCTCGTACGAGTTGGATGCCCAGGGACATGTCAATTATGCCGTTTACCTCAGCTATCTGGAATTCGCTCGGGTGGCGACAATGGAGCAGCTGGGAATTCCGTTCCAGGACTACCTACAACGAGGAAAGGGGATCGTCATCGTCGAGGCGCACATCAAATACCTACGGCCCGCGACGCTGGGGGACGAATTGGAGATCACCCTGGAGGGCATCGAAAGGGGCCGGACCAGCCTGACTTTCCGGCAGGATATCGTCCACCGACGCACAGGAGCCAAGGTATTGGAAGCCGAGTTGGTCGCTGTCTTTATAAACCGGGAAGGCAAGCCTCGCCCAATGGATGAGGAGTTCAGACAGGCATTCTTTTAGCCGGAGTCCTGCTCAGGAGGAGCGATCCAGTGCCGTGGTCCGCCAAACATATCCGGGATACGCCGCCGCCTTGCTTTTGGGATCGCTGTGGGCTTTGGTTCCCGCCGGGGCCGCTTCGACCCTGTTCGTGGTTCGGACCGCCTTGTAAGACCGGGCCCTCAGGCAGGAGCTCCCAGGATATTAAGACTATGCCCGCCGCGTAGGCTTCCGCTTTCTTCCGGGTTTGTGGTAGGGATTATGTCCTTCCGATGACGAAAGGGAACCTTCCCCAGTTCCCCGCTATTTTTATTCGACGGGGAAAAAATTCCTGATTCTCATATTCAGCCTAATGATTCCCGAGCAACTTCTGCACAGGGAGGCCGACTCCGAGATGATAAAGACGGATTAAGGGAAGATGTCCGATCCCTATTCATATTTGAGCGAGTTTACCGGATCGGCCTTGGCCGCTCTGACCGACTGGACGCTCACAGTGGCCGTGGCGATGGCCAGAGCCAAGCCGGCGGCAAATCCAAAAGCCCACCAGGGGAGGGAAATCCGGTATGCATAGCCCTGCAGCCAACGGTACATGGCATAATAGGCGACCGGCCAGGCCAAAACATTGGCGAGCATGACCCATTTGGTGAAGTCTTTGGACAGGAGGAGTACGATATGGGATGCGGTGGCGCCCAGGACCTTGCGGATGCCGATCTCTTTCGTACGCCGTTCAGCCATATACGAGGCCAATCCGAAGAGCCCTAGGCAGGAGATCATCACGGCCAAGAGTGAGAAGGTGCGAAAGATGGTTCCCGTCCGCTGTTCCGCTCGGTACAGGTCGTCCAGGGCATCGTCCATAAAACGGTAGCGGAAGTCAAAGCCGGGCGCAAACTTATTCCAGACCCGCTCCATATGGGCAATGGCCGCCGGCATCTCCTCACCCCCGATACGCGCGAACAACACCCGGCTTCGCTCGGGAACAAAGATATGAATCAAAGGATCGATCTCTTGATGCAGGGAGCGGAAATGATAATCCCTGACCACTCCGACGATGGTGCCCTCGTCGTCGGATAGAGAAAGCTTTTGACCGACCGGATCATCGATGCGCATGGCTCGGGCGGCTGCTTCGTTGATGACACACGAAAATTTCTCATCGGTGGTAAATTCCTGGGAAAAGGGCCGTCCGTCGACGATCTCTATCCCCAGTGTCGCGAAGAAGTCGGCATCCACGAAGGTGGCCCGCATCAGGAGTTCTTCATCCGGGCTCTGTCCTTCCCATCTCCAGAGGCTGTTGGAGAAGGAATAACCATAAGTCGGGACATTGGCCCCGGCCGCCACCTGGAGGATGCCCGGATAGCTCAATAATTCCTGTTTTGCCGCCTCGAACCTATCCCGCATCTGGCCCCGCATGCGAAAATAAAGCAGGTGCTCTTGGTCATAACCCAATTTTTTGTGCCGCATGTAGTCGATTTGTGTGTACACCACCAATGTGCAAAAGATGAAAAGGACCGAAAGCGAGAACTGGACGACGACCAGCACCCGGCGGAAGGCGGAAGATTTCATCCCTGAGGGCACAGCGCCCTTGAAAATCCGTACGGGCTGGAATCCGGACAAGAAGAGCGCCGGATAGCTGCCCGCGATAATCCCGGCCACGAGCGCGACAGCCAGCAGCCCCATCCAGAGCCAAGGTTGCGTGAATAGAACCGGTGTCAATTCTTTGGCCGCAAGCTGATTGAATGCCGGGAGGAGCAACCACACCAGGATCAAGGCCAAGGCGAACGCGACCATGGCCAACAGCATCGATTCGCCGAGGAACTGCTTGATCAAATCAAAACGGTAGGCCCCCGCCACTTTGCGCATACCCACTTCTCGCGCCCGGTTGGAGGAGCGGGCGGTGGTCAGATTCATGAAATTGATGCAGGCGATCAGGAGAATGAAAAACGCCACCAGAGAAAAAATCGTGACATAGGTGATGTCGCCGTGTGCCATGTCGAATTCGTACCGGGAATGCAGATGGATTCTGGTCAAAGGCTGGAGGTTGAGGGCCGCGTCTTTTTCGATGGTGGGTTTGTCATCCAGATAGCGGGAGATCTTGGCGACGACCTCAGCGGCCGGAACATCTTTGGTCAAGAGTACATAGGTGTTGAAGCTGCTGTTGTTCCAGCGGTCCACGGAATAGCCTAGCTCTCGACCGAATATAAAGGGGATGAGAAAATCAAACTGAAGGTGGGAGTTACGCGGCACCTCTTTCAAGATACCCGTGATCTTGAATTCGAATCGATCGTCGGCCAGAAGTATCTTTCCCAGGGGATCTTCGGCGCCGAAATATTTTCGGGCCATTTCCGCGGTCAGAACCATAGAAAAGGGATCGGACAGGGCCTCCTCCGGTTCCCCGCGCAGGAGGGGAAAACTGAACACCGAAAAAATCGAACCATCCGCCATGCCCACCAGCTCATCGAAGACCTTGTCCCCATAGGATAAGCGCATACCGCGCCGGGTGAAGCGTACGGATTCGGGGATATCGGGAAAATCGGCCTTCAAGGACGGACCCAACGGCCCTTGGGTGATGGCCCAAGTGGTGCTGTGATCGGTGAAATTGATTTCCTGAATGACACGGTAGATGTCTCCGGCCTTGGCGTGAAAACGGTCGAAGCTCAGCTCATCCTGAACCCACAGCAGGATCAGGATGCAGCACGCCATGCCCACGGCCAATCCCGTGATGTTGATAAAGGAATAACCCGGGTGGCGGACGATATTCCGGACGGCGACCTTGATGTAGTTCTTAAGCATTTCTCAGCTCCAGTGCATGAGATGCTAGAGAGGGCCGGAACGGCCGGACCGCCGGCACCAAAATTTCGTCATGACCGGACAGAAGCTTTATCGGCATTCCATCTATTTGTCCTGAATATCCGGACGTATCCCTATGTCTATACGCTTCAGGACGACAAATGGTTGGCCATAGGATTCAAGAAGTTACACTTGGGGTATCAAACATCTTCTGCTCCACGCCCGCTCTGGTGTAGAATGAGAGGGTGGCCAAGGAACGCACCATCGTGCATGTCGATATGGATGCCTTTTATGCGGCGGTGGAACAGCGCGATTACCCCGCCTACCGGGGCAAGCCGGTGGTGGTCGGGGCCGATCCCAAGGGCGGAAAGGGGCGGGGTGTGGTAGCGGCGTGTTCCTATGAAGCCCGCAAATACGGCATCCATTCCGCCATGCCCATATCCCTCGCCTACCGGAAGTGTCCGCATGCCATCTTCCTCCGCGGTGACATGAAAAAGTATATACGAGTCTCGCGTCAGATCCTCGCCATCCTGGAGCGGTTCACCCCCGACATCGAGCCCATCAGCATCGACGAAGCCTTCCTGGACATCACGGGGAGCTCCCATTTGTTCGGCACTCCCGAGGAAACCTGTAGGAAAATCAAAGCCGCCATCAGATCCGAGACCGGACTGACCGCATCCATCGGATTGGCTCCCAATAAGATGACCGCCAAGATCGCCTCTGACTTGGAGAAACCCGACGGCCTGGTCATCGTGAGCCACAGCGGCCTGCTGGACTTCCTGCATCCCCTGCCGGTGGGAAAACTCTGGGGTGTAGGGAAAAAAACATTGGAAGCGCTTCACCGGATGGGAGTGTGCACAGTGGGCGATTTGGCTGCGCAGGATCGTAACGACCTGGCGCAGCGGTTGGGCAAACCAGGTGTGCACGTATGGAAACTGGCTCACGGGATCGATCCGCGGGAGGTGCGCGGAGAGGACGAGATCAAGTCCGTGGGGAACGAACACACCTTCCTGCAGGACGAGACAGACACGCAGCGTCTCGAAGATACCCTGATGTGGCTGAGTGAAAAAGTCTCGCGCCGTATGCGCCACCGGAACCTCAAAGGCCGTACGATCCATCTGAAGATCCGGCTGGGTGATTTTTCGACCTACACCCGAGCCGTAACCCTGGAGCATGCCACCAATTTCGTGGAGGATATCTACCGCCAAGCCCAGATCAAGCTGGAAGAATTCCTTTACCGGAAACAGCCCGTGCGCTTGATCGGCGTCCAGGTATCGAACCTGGAAGAGGAGGTTCGGCAGCTGGACTTGTTCCAGGATGTGCGTCCCATCCGCGAAAAGCAGGAACGCCTCCACGCGGCTGTCGATGTCATCAAAGACCGCTTCGGAGAAGACGCCATCAAACATCGAAAAAATTAGGGGACGCTCCCCAAGGTACCACCCCGCTTATCCGATGTGTCAATTGGCTTAAATAGGGTTCGCTGAAAAAAGCATTTAGGTTCATTTTCTTATATTGTTCGTTTCAGAGATTTTATCATCTTTGATTCTGTTTTTCTGCCTATCTCATTTTGTTCATGCCTTGTTGACCGCT
>Ga0180438_10003102_pt1 | contig 25688 bp, 22 predicted proteins | sample SS_ome_12_FD_132455 | JGI IMG/M metagenome (GOLD analysis project Ga0180438, IMG submission 132455) | Hypersaline lake sediment archaeal communities from the Salton Sea, California, USA - SS_3_D_2 metaG | ecosystem: Environmental > Aquatic > Non-marine Saline and Alkaline > Hypersaline >... | reverse complement strand
TGCCATGAGGATTCTGTGCGGACCCAGGGGGACAAAGTTGAGCGCCATGCGTCTGACTTCGTCCGGGTCCGGCGCCCACAGCAGACGGTAGCCCCGTTCGTGCACGGCGCGCACAGCCCTGTGCGGCGTGCGCCCTGGATACCCCACGGCGATGCCCGGCCCGGCCAGGCGCAGTGTGCCCATGAGATGCATCGAGCCGAAAGGCAGGTCGACGCCCACCACTTCGGCGCCGATATTGCGCAAGGCCCAGGTCACCTGATCCGCACCGGCTTCGTTGGTCCGCAGGCCAGTGGCCACCATGGCTGTGTCCTCGTCGAACCAGACGGCGTCCGCTCCTTCAAAGACGCCGTTCCCGTGGACACTCAGCAGGATGGGCACATCCAGCGCAGCCAACCGGCGCGCGACGTGTCGCTCCTCGCCAGCCCGCACGGTGGATGCCGGCCGGGCCAGGATGGCCCCCTCGGGTGTCATGAATAACAGGTCGGCGCAGAACAGATTGTTGGGTGTGGTTGGGCCGTCCGGGTTCAGGTAGTGCACCTCTACCCCGGCCGTTCGATAGGCTGCCGCCAGGGCGTCATGCTGCCGGCGAAACAACGCGACGTCAATGGGCGCTAGCATCTGCACCGCGTTTGGCTCGATCAGCCCCTCGATCTCGGGGCCGGGCCGGTGGAGAAGCACTGCCTGCAGGGTCGCCCATTCCAGCCCGACGCCCCAATCTCCCCACACGGTGCCCAACTCCTGGCGCAGGCTCTGCGTGCGTGGCGACCAGCCTTCACCGCCAAACGCCGCAGCGACCGCTGATTGCTGAGAAACGTCGTCCATCCGTTCACTGCCCTCCTTAAAGACCCTAAGGGTTTGTGAAAACACCTTTGAAGACCATGATCTTGGGCATCCCGAAAACCGTTTTGTGATCGGTTCTTCTGAAAACCCTTAGGGTCTGAATCTCAATAAAGTGGAACGCCACTCGAGTCTTTCCAGAGTCTGAAAAACGACTGTCATTCCTGCAGCAACACGCAAAAGAGAGACCCCCGCCTCTTGAGGGTGCGCATTATACCATCGTTCTGCAGGCTTGACAATGTGGTGGCATAGGGCTTGTCTCACATCTCCAGGTAGGGCGGCTTTTCTGGTGGGCTGGCATTGCCAGAGCCGCGCCCTGGTCTCGATACGCTTGGCTACTCGACCGGCGGCCCCTGTTTGTAAAGTGGGGCTGGGGCATTGTCTTATGGCTCGAGCCTGTGTGCTGCAAAGCGCAGGCGTACGTAATCGGCCGTCCAATGTCCTTCAGTGTCGCGTAACTCGGCTGTCAATGCTTGTCGCACGTCGTCTATCAGCGACCTCTGCTCCTGTTCTGGCAGCAGGGTGATGAACTCCTCCGCAAATGTGTCCAGCCAGTCGCCTATGTCCCCCGGCAGCCTGGTCGGTCGCGGAACCAGTGCGATCTCTTCGACCTGAAAGCCGTGTCTCTCCAGTCGCGCTTGATACGCTTCCAAGGTCGGAAAAACCCAGGGATTGGTGCCCGCCGCGTCAATTCCCCGCCGCTCGAGGGCGGTGCGAATGGCTGCTTCGATCGTGGCCACGTTCCCGTGCCCGCCCAACTCGGCGACAAAGCGCCCTCCTGGTTTGAGCGCCCGCCACACGCCGGCCAGCACCCTGTCGGTTTGCTTCATCCAGTGCAGGGCCGCGTTGCTGAACACGGCGTCAAATTCGTTCTCGAAGGCCATTTCTTGGGCGTCCAAAAGCCGCACGTCTAACCTCCGGGCTCTGGCGGCGCTGACCTGCTCTGCACTGGCGTCGATGCCGACGACCTCGCAACCATAGGCGGCGATTCTCTCGGTCAGAGCCCCATCCCCGCAACCGAGATCGAGGATGCGCTCTCCAGGTTGCGGGGCCAATACCTCTATCAGCGGGACGGCAAGTTCGGCCACGAAACGGGCGTTTCGTGCATACCGATCAGGATGCCACGATTGTTGGCGAACCATTATCAACTCCGACGCCTGGCTGCAGGTTCATGTCTCACTTCCTACCAGCCATGCTTTGAAGGCTCTGCAAGCCTCACCGGCGATTGGAATCCTGGGAAGTCTGAACCGATTGCTGTCTGACCAGAAGGGTTCTGCCACAAATGCACCCGCATAGCCGTTCTCGATCAGCGCACTGGTTAACCGTGGCTCTGATCTGCCATGAGGAAAAGCACAGAACAGAAGGCCGTCGTTCCAACGCCTGATGGTCTGCGTGGCGCAACGCACATCTTTTGCGATTTCATGGGCAGCAAGTTGGCAAAAGTTGGCGTGGGAGGCTGTATGCGAGTGCATCTCCCACTGGTTATTGCGCAACTCCAGAATCTGCCACGGGGTCAGGTGTTTAGATCGGGGAATCGTACTGTGATCCCAGACATTTGTCCCTCCAATGTAATCCGTGATCAAAAAGACGGATGCAGCCACACCGAGTTCTCTCAACACCGGGAAGGCATGCTCATAGACGGTGTCGTAGCCATCGTCAAAGGTGACAAATGCCTTCTTTGCAGGGCCTTCACCAAAGAAATCACGTAGGGTGAGGATCTCAAAGCCCGTGTCGAGGAGCCAGGCAATCTGTCGTCGAAACCCGGCGGGCGAGATCGACCATTTGTTGCCTGGATGCGGAGTCACGTGGTGGTAGAGCAGAACCGGATGTTTCATCGCCCCGCCACCTCTTTTATCGGCAGCGCAACCACGAATTCTTTCGCCTGCGCGACCCATTCGCAAGAGAGTACCGGCCTGGGAGCGGGCACCCGGCTGATCCGTCCGGGAGCCCGGTGCTGGCCAATGTGTACAAACATTGTGTCAGCCAGTTGCGCCGCTTGCAGGCCAAGGGCGTGATAGCAAAGCTGGGCATGGTGTTCACTGGATACTGGAATCATGGATCGGGCCACCTCCATTCTTACCAGGTGGGGATTAAAGACGTAATGGTAATTCCCAATCAGAAAGCTCTCCTGCCAGCGCTCTGTTTGCACGGGTTGCGCCGTCGCGTGGTTGACGGTTGCGACTGCATCCTCCATGGTTCTCAATCTTGTCGTTCCTACGTCAGGGCGAGTCCGAAAGAGCTGCAGGATGCCCTGTAGATGTTTTTCCAGCGGCAGCTGGCAGAGCCAATCATCCTCGAGATACAGGATAAAATCAGCCCTGTAGATACGGCTCAATTCTACGAGCTGTGAGAAGCCCCAGCCGATCCCATGGTTTTCAGTCGTCGTATACACTTTTTCAAAATGACGCCGCTGATCCTTGAATACCGCGACGGTATCTTGTAAAGTACACTGGTCGAGGGCAATCATCTTGAGCGTCGTGCCCAGAAGCGCCTGGTTATGCTGTATGAAGGCATTGACTGTCTGAGCCAGGTATTCTGCGCGTCTGAATGACAGAAAGCAGACGAGGATCATGTCAGGCTCCCTCGCTGAGACAGATTTGGCACAGCTCGCTGGGGATCTGTCCGGCTGACCATTTTCTGCGGTTTTCGACCGCTGCGCAAGCGTTGAAAACCTCTTTCACGGACGAAAGGTTTACATTTCCCAGGTACATGTGGCAATCTACATCGGTGCAGCAAGGTGTACACGCCCCATCCCAAAAAATCACCAGGTTGTTGAAATGCCGGGCGCAACTCCCAAAGTCCAGGCCGGAGGGAAAGTCCCTGGTGGCGTCGAAATGAGTGCGATACGGAAGATATGGGCACATCTTGAGCTTGATAGTCTCAAACAGGTCAATCACTTTCCCTACTCTGATATCGCTCTCCTTCACTGGCGCCACCATCGAGGGTACGCCGGTTTCCTTGGCGAGCTTTAGGCTTTGAGCTTGCCAATACTTTATGGCTTGTAGCGCCATCTGAGGCGTATTCAGGACGGCCATCTCTCTTTTTCTCACCGCCGCCGATAACTGTGCAGTAGAAAGCAATTGCAGCGTGATCTGTGGGCCATTATCCCTGGCGATCCTTTCCCGCATAAGCAGAATGATTCCTTCTACAAAACCCTCCCAGGAGATCCGCCGTCCTGTCACCCGGGTTGACATTTCAGCGCCATGGGCGTTGATACTCAGCTTGAGTGCCTGGACCCCAGGGTGGAGCAGCGCATGTACGATCGTGGTGTTCAATCCTGTGGCGTTGGTATAGATGCGCAGGGGGAGACCTGTGGAAGTGGCATATGCGACAGCTTCTGTGAACCGTGGATGCAAGGTGGGTTCGCCAAACCCAGCGATAATCACTTTGCCCCAGGTTGGAAAGTCGAACCCGGCCAATTCGTCAATGATGTTTTTGAACAGTTCGAGGTCCATGGTGCCCTTGGGGCGTGTCATGTCATGGCGCAGGCAGAAACCACAGGCTAGATTGCACAGGTTGGTCAATTCAATATCTACAATACTGGGCTGAATCATGAACTCGCAACCTCTTGTAGAAAAAGCTCCAATTCCTGCGCAATGACGTCGACGTTGAATCGAGTTTCGGCGATTCCACGTGATTCCGATCCCATCTGTCGGCGCAAAGTCTCGTCGGCCAGCAGTTTCTGGATCGCCGACTGCATCTCAGCGGGTGTGTCTACTCGATACCCATTGACCGCGTCCAGGATCTGATCTTCGGTTCCCAATCCCTCCTTCAGGCCAATCACCGGAAGTCCGCAGGCCAGAGTTTCACTGACCGCCCTGGGACAGGGGTCAAATAGAGAGGGGTGGACACCCACCTTACATCTCACAAGCACTTGAGGCAATTCGCTGTGTGCGATGAATCCCAGGAAGGTCACGTTCGCTGGCGCCATCCTGCGGAGTTTTGACGCCATTTCCCCCTTGCCCACGATATGCAGCCGGCCCTCCAGGCTCGAGAAAACCTCCATCAGCATGGCGACATTTTTCTTGCGATAGTTGTTCTTTCGGAGGAACCCTACCCAGACACAATCCAAATCCTTTTCAACCGGAGCTGGTCTGAACTTGTCGACATCGATTCCTGAGGGGAACACACGGGTGCGCTCGATCGGGTATCCTGTTTGCCTGCAGAACCGATCGCGAATGATGCGGGCTTTGAAAATAGATGCCGACACGATATCGTGGTGGCGTGCGATCTCATCCAGGACGATGCCCCTCGTCGCGGCAGAATTGCTGTACAGGATGTAGTGGGCCCCTGGGATGCGCTCCTGCAGGCACAATAATGTCTGAATGCGATTGGCAGAGTGCAGCACAAGAATATCAGGCTGCCATGTTCTCAAGAAGCTCAGCATTCCTTTGCTCTGTGATCCAGTTTGAGCCGAAGAGATGGGATCTGTCGGAAAGAATTCGTACCGGACGCCATCTCGCCAGGCGGATTTGCGTCCCTTATCTGTCATCAGGCATACCAGGTTTGAACGCCCGTGTGCCACCCTCCGGCGGGAGAGGGCGTGATAACTGTTTTCGCCTTTCAACCAATCCTCATCTTCCAGTTCTACTTCGGCTTGCGTCGTCCCCCAGACTTCGGCGATTCTCACTTTTGCTTACCTTCTCGATTCGGTACCTTGCCGACAGGCCAGCAAGCACTATCGTTGCCGTTCAACTCTGCTTTCACGCAGATGGGTCAGGCTTGAGCGCGTGGGAGCCCAGACTGGCTCGGATAGGGGAGCTTCGGTCATGTAATTTGCGATTCGAGTCAACAGCCCTCGTGGATCCTGGTTGGCTCCCACAACGATGCGTCTTATCAGGCAGGGATCCTCATGCCAATCCAGTGTTCCACCGCCTCCTGCGACAAATCCGGCGTCATAATGCATCCGGACGACCTGTGCAATGTCTCCATTCACACCTCCAAAGGGGTAGGCAATGGTGCGAACAGGTTGATTCAAGTGTTGCATCAACTGATGTTTGCTTTCAATAACCTCTTGAGTGGCTTCATCGGGGGGCAACATGGTCAACCGGCGGTGCTCTATGCCATGGCTCCCAATTTCGTGCCCCATGGCGATGGCGTCGCAGAGTGCTTGCCAGCCGAGATGTTTTCTCTTTTTGAAGGCAGCGCGGTCCCAGGTATTCGATCTGCCGACCCAGCCAGTGGGCACAAAGATCGTGGCCTTTATTTTCAGCTCTGCCAAGAAAGGGGCAATGGAGAGGAAATCCTGATAGCCGTCGTCAAATGTGAGGACGGCGATACCTCTGGGAAAACGGCGGTCTTTTTTCCACAGCCTGGCGGCCTGCGCTGCCGTGACAAATGTCAAGTGTTGGGCTAATTCCCGAATGTGTGCTTTGAATTGATGCGGTGAAACGGCATACCGATCGTCTGGAGCCTCGTCTATGGCGTGGTAAGATATGACCGGTATGCGGGTGGGATAGAGCCAATGATCTGTGGACAGAAGCTCTGAAAAAGTCCGCCGCCGGAATGGCATTTCTTCACAAGTTGGACCCTGCTGGAGGATGATCACGTCTGTCTTGTCGTCTATGACCTTGATGCGCTGAAACCCCCTGCCGCTAGGTCCGAAAAGCTGGTGGCGCCATCGCCTTGAATCCTTGCTCGCCGCGTTCTTCTCCTCTTCTGCCAGGGAGGGGGGTTGCTTCCAGTCGATTTTGAGGAGTTCTACACTCTGTTCGACATCGTAAAAGCACTCTGCGGGCGAGAAACCGGCATTGCATGTTCTCAGCCAGTAATCGTGGTGTTCGATGCCATAGGTCCCGAATCCAGGGTCAAAGTGACCGACGCGTTCTACACACGCCCGGCTGATGGCTTGAAAGGCGCCTTGTGGGGATTTATGACACAACCATAGCCTGACGCCATCTCGAATCACCTGTTGCCGGCGCTTGAAGTAGTTCGCCTTGAAATGGCGTGGCCGGCTGGGGTCCGGTGGGTAGTATGGATCAAAAAAAGAGAGGTATGGAACGACGGCGAGCCCCTGGAGGTAGGTTTCGAGCCACTCGGGCCTCAGGAAACGAATGTCATCTTGAACCAAGAAAATCGCATCATACGCTTCGAAGAACTTTAACAGGCGGTTGTTAGCAGCGGGGATCCCTCTTTGAGAGCCGGAAATCGCCCAGATGGGATAGTGTTCAGCAATGGACTGGAAGTCGCGGTTCCACAGGTCAAACGACACGGCGACTTGGGCCGGCAGATCGAGGTTGTCAAAGAGTGAATCCAGGCACTTTGTCAACGAGTCGGGCCTGTTATAGGATAGAATACCGATGCCAACGCGCATATCAGTGTCTTGCGAACGGTCGCAATTACAAGATGAGGCTCAACCTCTGATTGACCCTGCCACGCCCTCGACAAACAGCCTCTGAAGTAAAAAGAACAGGATCAGGGTCGGTAGCAAGGACATGGTTGCCGCAGCGCACATCAAAGTCCAGTTGGTCGAATGTTGACCTACAAAGGCATACATACCCACGGCCACCGTTCGCAAGTCGGGCCGGCCCAAGGTGAACACGAGGGGAATGAAAAAGCTGTTCCAGCTATCAATGAACTCAAAGAGCACTACCGTGCCTATCATCGGTTTAGCCAGTGGCAGCGCAATCCGTTGGTAGAGCGTGGGGAAATTGGCTCCGTCTATAATGGCTGCCTCTTCCAGTTCCGGTGGTAAGGTGGTAAAGTAACCGACAAAGAGGAAGGTGTTGAAGACCATGCCGGTGGCGGCATTGACCAGGATCACGGCCCACAGGGTGTTCAGCAATCGGAGGTGCTTCACCAGCTCAAAGATGGGTATGATCGTGTACCCCCGGGGTAAAAACATGGTGGCCAGGACGGACCCGATGACAAGCTTTTTGCCGGGGAAGTTGCTTCTCGCCAGCGCATAGCCTGCCATTGAGGTCAAAATCACGATGATCAGGGTGCTCGTGACCGTGACGAACACGCTATTCTTAAAGTAAATGCCGAACCTGGCCGTCTTCCATGCCTCGGCATAGTTCTGCCACATCAGTCGCTGCGGCAACAGGTCTAATCCGCCCCCCAGGAACTCTGATCCGATTTTGAGCGACCCGGATAACATCCACAGAAAGGGATACATATAGAGAAAACCAAACACAGCCAGGGCGATATGAAAAACGGACTGCGAGAAGAGACGGCGCTGCCTAAATGCTTTCATGGTGTGTCATCCGGCTTTCCGTTGCTGCGCTGTGTATCTTATGGCTGCAAGTTGCAGGGCACTGATCCCCATGACCAGCAACCCCATAAAGAACGCGGCAGCCGATGCAAAACCCAGGTTGGCGTCGCTGCCTCCAACCTCGTTGGCATAGAAGGCCTGGCGATAGATATATGTGCCGACCACATCCGTGGCAAAGTAGGGCCCTCCCCTGGTCATGACCTGCACGATGTCAAATACTCGCAGGCTGTGGAGAACTGTAATGAGCAGGACAACCAGACCTACTGGTCGAATGAGTGGGAGCGTAATATGCCAGAACAGCACAAAGCCACCGGCCCCATCCACCTTCGCTGCATCGTACAGTCCCTGTTCGACAGATTGCAAGGCTGCAAGAAAGTAGATCACCGGGTATCCCAGACCTATCCACACGCCGGTGACAATGATTATCCACAGGGCGGTGTGAGGATTGCCTAGCCAGTCAATCGGTCTTTCGATGAGATGGAGTCTGAGCAGCATCGTGTTGACGTCATGGCCAGCCGTGCTGGTCAGCAGGGAAATGACAATGCCAACTATGGCCGACGAGGTGACGACGGGGGAAAAAAAGATGGCTCTGAAGACAGGTCTGGCTCTGAGCCACCGGCTATTCAGGACCATCGCCAACCCCAGGGCAAGGGTGAGCTGCGTTGGCACAAGCACTGCCGTGTAGATGAAGGTGTTCTTGAACGCATTCCAGAACAGCAGGTCTTGAGCGATGCTGACATAATGCGTGACTCCAACAAAGTCCTTGGGGATGCCGATTCCATCCCAGTTGTAGAAAGTGTACCGCACGGACGCTAACAACGGGTACAGCGTGAAGCACAAGAACAGGACAAACATCGGCATCACAAAGATATATGACCACACGTGCTTCTTGAGGTGTGACTGAGGGCTGTTCATCAGGTTCTCCCTGACTCGATTGTGAGGGAGGAGCCAGGGGGACGCTGCGGACAATGCGTTTCCCTGGCCACTGCTTTACCTCGTGCTACCTGAGCTACTCCTGCGACGGAGTGACATAATTCTCCATGGGATCCCAGTCGGGGAAGATAAAGTCTTCGATGCTGACTTCCGCGCCTTCGTCTCTGGCCTTTTGGATGGCCGCTTCAAGCGCAGCCTGCTTGCGTTCTTCCAGATCTTTCAGTGCCTGCCGCCAATCGACTATCTGCCCGGTATAGATGCCAACCAATACGTCACCTGTATCCGGGACGACCGGCTCGGGGATGACCTGAGCCGCTTGCGGGTTGCAGGCAGGGGGGTATGGCATGAAAACCACGTACTTGGTGATCGCGTCGTACGCCTCCCAGCTCGCCGGGTCGGGGATGTTCTGCGGGTTATTGAGCTCGCTGTACACGGAATATCCCAGCCCTTGAGTGACCATTCGTTCGTGAAGACCGTGTGATGAAATCCAATCCAGCCACAGCCATGCTTCATCCGGATGTTGGGTCTGGGACGACATGAAAAAATCGCCATGCCCGGATGCAATGGCCATCCCACCTCGGCGCCCTTTGTCGGGGACAGGCAGTGGAACGGCTCGATAGTTCTGAAAATCCGGGAAATCGCGCTTTAAATTGTTGGCTGCGTAGGTGCCGCTCATGAATATCGCAAACTTGCCCTGAGCGAAAAAAGAGTAGACGTTGCTATCATCCACCGTGCTTTCGTAGGGATACACGCTGCCATCTTTTTTCATCCCTAGAAGCAATTCGACGATCTGGGCGTAGGCCGGATCGGTGCCAAACGTGTAGCGCCCTGTGCGCAAGTCAATCTCATATGAACCGGGTGCGCCTGCCAGGCTGGTGAGTTCAAACCACCAGCTCAAATGCCTGGAATCCTTGATGCCGATGCCCATGCCGTAATACTCGCCGTTGCCCGCTTCCGTGATCTGCTTTGCCATGGCGCGCACATCACTCCACGTCTGCGGCACCATGACATTGCCACCCTGGTCAACCAGGCCTGCCTGGCGAAACATATCTTCGTTGATGAACAGCACCCGGTCTACTTTGGACGCATAGGTTGAGAAGGCATAGACCTTTCCTTCCCACATGTTCCTGGTTTCGACGAATGAACCTTCTGGGAACTTGGCCAGCCACTGTGGCGTGATCCACGGGTCAAGCGGTTGAATCCATCCATTTTCAACCAACTGGCTGAAGCGGTGCCGTCGAACAAACGTATCTGGTGCGCTCTCCGACTCAAAGGCAAGCGCCAGGGCTTCGCGATAGGCATTCTGATCGGGAAAATGTGACACCTCGACCGTGATCCAGGGGCATTGCGTGTGGAAAAGCTCGGATTCTTTGTCAAAGAAATCACCCATCGCTCCACCATACCACTCCCAGAACGCAATTTCTACTGGCTGTGGCAACGGTGTCGCAGTGGGGGCGGACGGCTCGGGTGTCGCGGTTGGCACCACGGCAGGTGTGGCACAGCCTGCCAACACGGCGGCGACGAGCACAATTACAGGGAGAGTAGGATGTAAGAGTCTGGCTTTCATGGTTTTGTCCTTTCTGAACCCAATGGCATGCCTCAAGACCTAACAGGTTTTCGCAAGTTTCGTCACTTGAGGCCCAGTTTGTCACTCGGCAAGTGTTTTGAACGATGAATTTCAGGCAAAAAACCCGTCAGGTCTAATCATACCGAGAATTGCTGGATTGCTCTTACCCTGAAGCCATGTCGACACCGTTCGCCGGGTGTTGGCCGGGATGAGGAGATGGGGGGATAGCACCAGTTGGTAAATCCTGCGATCCCCTGATCCCGGCGAAAAACACCTCGGCTTGATACGCTCGCTGAACGCTGCGCTATGTCGACAACACCGGGATGTGAGTTACAATAGCCCTGACTTGGCGCTGTTCAACCAGCCGGCGTCCGATTGGACGTCCGTCTTGTAGATGACCAGGTCAGCATCCCATTGTGCATCGGTCAAGTACACGATTTTGTCCGCCTCGCTTTGAATGTTGGTGTAGCACCAGATCGGGCTTTCCGTGGCCTCCCATTGACTCGTCGTTTCATAGACGACCAGGTCCGCCTCTGAACGGATGTCGGTGACAAATACCTTTACATCTGCTTCAGATGCGATGTCTGTTTTGAACAACTTTGGCATTTGATAGTCTCCTTTTTGTGATGGGGGTCATTTCCAACGGATACGAATTCCTGCACTGCTCAGCCAGGGTCTTCTCTGTCTGCCGCTTGATGCCCGGCAGCGTCCTATGCTGCATCGTGAAACTGCCCGGTGTGAAAAAGAGACAGCCGACCACCTGTCAAAATGGCTTTCGGGTCAGGTGATCGGCTGAGGATCGCTCGCCAGGTTTTCTTCCTCCACGATGTCCTGTGACGGACGAGCTGGGCGTACGGCTATTGTAGCACCAATCGAGACGAGTCGCAAACCGCCTTTTCAAAATCAACGTATCTCTTGTCGTGAACATCATACAGGTAGCAATCTCGCCCTCGAACCATATCTGTTTTGACCGGTTGGTAACCGGAGCATCTCAGAACGTGACTCATATTTACGAGACACTCTCCTCGTCAGGCTCAATGCCCAACACGTACTGGTTCATCCAGTCAAGAAGCGCCTGGTTTTGGACACGGCGCAAGATCGGTTCCCCCATAATAGACCCGGCGTGAGCGCTCGCCGGGAGGCGCAGCATCTCGACGACGCAGCCGTTGGCCTTCAGCACGGTGTAGAACTGCTCCGACTGCTCTGCCGGGCAGCGATAGTCGGCCTCGCCCTGGATCAACAGCGTAGGGGTCGTGCAAAGGTGGGCGTAGGTGATGGGTGAACAGCGGCGGTAAACCTCGGGTATTTCGTGCGGCAGCCCGCCTAGCTCCTCGACGGCAAACCGGGGACCGATGTCGCTGACGCCGTAGAAACTGGTCCAGTTGGTGACCGGGTTCTCTGGCACCGCTGCCCTGAAGCGGTCCGTCTGTCCCACGATCCAACAGGATAGATTGCCACCACCGGACAGGCCGCAACAGCCCAGACGCTCCGGGTCGGCAATGCCCTTCTCAATGGCGAAATCAACGCCGGCCATCAGATCCTTGTAGTCCAGGTTGCCCCAATCGCCGGTGATCTGGGTGGCGAACTCATCTCCATAGCCTGTTGAGCCGCGCTGGTTGACGAACAGCACGGCATAGCCCGCACCGGCCAACATTTGAAAGTCGAAGGAAAAGCTGTGACCAAAGCCAGAGTGTGGCCCGCCGTGGATGTACAGAACGGTGGGGTAAGGGGCCTCACCGGTGCATGGTTTGAGCACCCAGCCTTCGACCTGAACGCCGTCAGCGCTGGGGAACAGCAGGCGCTCGACGGTGGGCAGATCCCTCGCCGCAAGCAGGTCGGCGTTGAGGTGGGTGAGTTGCCGCTCGCCGGTCCCATCCACATCGGCGATGAACAGGTCCGCCGGATTGTCAAGCGTGCTGGCGGCGAAAAGCAGGTGCTCGCTATCCAGGTCCAGCGCAAAGGAGGCGCGCTGACCCGTCACCACCGGGATCCACGACTCGGGTCCCGCCAGGGCGATGCGGTAAATCGCCGCCGTTCCGCCGTCTGTGACCCGCATGTAGGCCGTCGAGCCATCCTCGGTCACCAGGATTTTGGGCACACGGTTCTCCGTGAGTGTCGGCATGTCAGCTTGCAGGCGCCCTCCTACGCCCAACTTGAGGCCCGCCGTACGGCATTCGGGCTCACCCCCCTGCCTATCGATCACCCATAGGTCGCTCTTGGAGCCGTTGGGGCGGCCGTGTGGTTTTCCACAGAAAACGATCTGCTTGCCATCCGGCGCCCAGGTGGCGGAGGTGACTTCGCCCCAATCTCCGGTCATATCACGAACCTCGCCCTCCAGGTTCACCACACCAAGCCGGCCAAGATAAGCCGAGTGCGAATCCGGGGCCATCGTCGCGTTGAACAGGATCTCCCCGCCATCCGGCGACCATTGCAGCATGCCATTCTGCCAGTCGTCGTCCGTCAGTTGCTTGGCTTCTCCTCCACCTGCGGGGATCACGTAGACGTCCTGCACCACGTCGTCCAGGTATCCCAGCGCATCAAAGCGATAGGTATGGCGTGACACCCGGTAGGGCCTGGGTGGCGCGGGTGGATCCGTGGCTGGCACTGCGGTAAAGGCAATGTACCTCCCATCGGGCGACCAGACGGGGCCAATGCCGACCCCTTGCTTCATAGCGGTCAAAGCCCGGGCCTCCCCGCCATCCACCGGGATGAGGTAGATCTGCGGCTTGTCCCCGCGCGTCGAGAGGAAAGCAATCTGTCTGCCATCGGGCGACCACTGGGGATTTGAGTCCCGGGCCAGCCCTGCAGTGAGCTGGCGTGCGTCGCCCGTCTCCAGCGACAAGAGCCACAGGGTGACGTATTCCTTCTCCTCTACCTCTTGAGCTTCGCTGTCTCCATTTGCCTTCGTCTCTTCTCTCTCACCGTGGGAGATGGCATAGACGACCGTCTTGCCATCCGGCGAGAGTTGTGCACATAGGTGCAGAAATTTGAGCTGGAATAGATCGTTCTGTTCAATCGTCCGTGGTGCTTTTTTCTCGCTCAAGTGACACTCCTTTTACTGATTCCTGAAATATAGGCTGATTCAAATGCCGAAATGGCCCAGGACGAGTTTTGTCGAGTCATCAACAGAAGTGGTCTTGTTCCGGCGATGAACCATGATACCTAGCTGTCTGCTCTCAGTGAGGATAGTCTCTGATATCAGTCTGTCCCACTTGAGGAACTTTTGCCAGGCACCTTTGGGATAGGCCAAACTGAGCACCGCACTTTTCATGGAGGCTCTGCCTGGATCGTCGTTCCAAGCAGTGGCATTGGCTTCCACGTCTGTTTCCAGGCAGACGATTCTTTCGGACGGGAGCACCTGTGAGAGGATGGATGGGTGCGTGATCCCGCCATCTACGAGCAATGGCCCCTCCACAGGGTTACGCTTCAGGTCTTCAGCGAACAGATCCAGGTATTCGACATTGGCGGCTCTGTTCAGGCTGTTGAACTTCTGCCACGATAATGACAGAACCCACTGTAGCGGGTCGCTTGCTGAGAACCAGGTCTTGCTGGCTGGATGACGTTCCCAGGTGTAAGACTCTATGTATGCACCATAGACGTGGGCGTCCATGTCATAGACAGGGAGATTTCGCCGTGCGGAAATCGACTGGCAGACGGTAGACTTGCCGGAACAAGCGCCCCCTATCACCCAAAAGATCTTCTTGAAGCCAGAGAGCCTGTTAGCAGCCAGTTCCAGCAACCGCCTATTGTAATTGAACATCGTGTGCAAGCCTTGTGGTGGCTAGCGGCACTCGCATAACCCGGTCGGGTACATGCGCAGGGTACGACCCGTCCGCCCGAAACCGTGCTCGCCGGCATGGGGGATGGGCGGCCCCCGACCTATTGCCCACGCGGGGGGAGCCCGACCCGAGATTCCGATTCCTCCAGCAGGTCTGAAAGGTGCTGCTGCCAGACTTTTGGAAGAGAATGCGTGCCGTGACCGCGTGTCTCGTCGCTCGTCGGAATTAACACGTAACGGCCCCGTTTAACCCGTCTGATCTCCCGCTCCATGATGCCGAGCTCTGGCGGATTGACTTGATCATCTGCAGAATTGACCGCCAGCAAGGGAGCCCGGATCCGCTCCAACGTAGGCGCTGGATTGTAATCTTGCGAAGCTCCAAACTGATACAGCGTATCATTCGCATCAAGCCGTTCCAGGTAGCTCTGAACCAGTTCGTCGAAAAACTCATCTGCCTGTTTCTGTGTTGGCGCTTGCTGCCGCCATTGCAGTGGGCTGCTGACCATGAACAGCAGGGTATGAACCGCCGATACAAGGCCTCGCGGCTGGGTTTCGTACTCTCCCCCCTGCCACTCGGGGTCATGGCGAATCGCATCCATGATCATGCGCCTCATCATCCGATTGCGTCCAGCGATTTCGACGGGCAAGCTTGCCAGAGGCATCAAGGCATCCATGAAATCTGGGTAGGTTTCCCCCCACAGCCAGGTGTGCATGCCGCCCATCGAAGTGCCCATGACCAACCGCAAGTGATCGACTCCCAGATGCTCGGTCAGAAGTCGATATTGTGCCGTCACCATATCATCGTAGCCATAGTGCGGAAAGCGCGCTCGCAAGCCATCGCTGGGCTTACTTGACTGACCGTGCCCAATGCCATCAGGTAAAATGATGAAATAGCGTGTCGCACTCAACAGCTGCCCGCACCCGAAAAGCACGCTGGCAAACTGGTCTCTCAGGAATGCTTGTCCACTCCCTCCGGTGCCATGCAAAATCAGCACGGCATTGCGTACCACGCCGGCCTCATCCCGAATGGGTTGCCCGACCGTGACATAGTGGAGCTTGAGTGCTGGCAGCTTGTCACTGCTTCCGAACTGAAAGTCGCGTAGGATGAAATCACCCTCGACAGGTGTTGGGTATTGTGTGCCAACACCTGTGGATCCTACTGTGCTGGACGTGTGAGCCATGATGAATCTCCGGTGATGTCCTGGCGAACTCGATCGTCCATCCCCTTGGTACTTGTCCATTATTAACTTCGCACTTTGGGTCTGAAATCACGCGCACTGTGCTGTACCCTGTCCTGGTCGGACAGTACCAGGGCGCCCAGTACAGTGTAAAACGGACTAAGAAATGCGGTGCACTGTCCTGGACCCTGTCCTGGTCGGACAGGACCAGGGCGGTCAGTACAGGGTTATTTCTGGACAAGTGCTTACGCCATCTGTCGAATGCGCACTTGTATGCCCTTCTCCTCGCTCAGCAATTCCTCAAGCTTGGAGGTGTCGCTGTCCCCGTAATGATAAGGATAGAGAACCTTTGGCCGAAATGCTTTCGCAGCCTCAGCCACCATCTCTGGCGTCATGGTGTACGGCAGGTTCATCGGCAGAAATGCACAGTCGATGTCCTGAAGGTCCTTCATTTCTGGTATGTTCTCTGTATCCCCAGCGACATAGACGCGCTTATCGCCACAGGTCACGATATATCCATTCCCGACCCCTGGGGGATGAAAGGGCTGTCCATTCTCGCGCTTGTGGACGAGATTGTACGCCGGCACAGCCTCAACCTGCATCCCATTGACCATGCGCACATCCCCGTTGTACATCACGATCCCGCCTTCGACCTGCCCTGCGCAGGTCTGGGTCAATACCACCGCCGTCTTTTCCGTCCGCACACCGGCTAATGCCTGTAGATCAAGGTGATCGCGGTGCTCATGGGTGATCAGAATGACATCCGCTCGCGGGAGTTTTGAATAGTCTGCCACCCTGCTGAACGGATCGACATAGATATTTTGCCCCCTGAAGGCGAACATCAAGCTTCCATGGCCAAGAAACGTGATGTGGAGGTCTCCAGCAGATGTGGGTATCACATCTGTTTCAAACTGTTCCTGAGCAACCATCGTCCTCCCTCCTTGTTGGGAAATATCAGTCATTCATTGCGTAGCCTATCGGCCTGGGCACAACACCAGCTCTTTGGGAGATTGCGTCTCAGCGCGTGGTTGGGCGCACTGCATAGTGCGGCCAAGATGATTACGATTGACCCATCAAACGAAGCCTGAGGCGCTGCAAGAGATTCGGAAACAGTTTTCGACGCAACCTCTTTGTCATCGGATAGCCTGGGGCAATTTGCTGGAGAACATCGTAGTACTTTTCAGCCGCTTGACGCTCCCCTGTCTCAAAGAAGTAGATCCCTATCAAGCCCATAAAGCTCGCCACCTCCGAGATATGGAAGCGCTTTCGCTGTGGATAGAGCAATTTCAGGTCAAACTTTTGCTCGAATATCTCCCCTATCTTCTCGTAATCGCGCTTGTCTAGACACAACTCGGCGTAGTTCAAGCGTGCAAACAAGTAATCAGGATTGCGCCGATAATTCTCCCGAGCCACGGCTTCCGATTTCTCGCGCTGGCCTGCCCGAGAATATGCCACGCTGAGATAGTTGTATAACACGGGTATATTATGGCTCAGGAGCATCATAGAACCGGAATTGGGTCTAGCACGAATCCCATAAACAGCAACGTGCCTGTCTCGTTGTCACGAATTGCACACAAGAACGGGCGATCAACTATCATGCTGAACCGGCTTGCCAGGCTTAACAGCATGACCACCGCTGTGGCTGCCGCCGCTTCGGTGCCTTCTTCGTTCACTTCTATGAATGTCTTGTGGATGACTTTGCTAATCACCACAGGCCCAGCACCCATACCCAGGAAATCGACTCCTGCCAATGCCTCGCCTCCAAGAGCCACCAGGTTGGGAAGGAGATCTGCTCCATATTCTACCTTGAAGCGTGGCAGTACAACATCACCCTCCACCTCGTGGAATCTGGACATCCACTGCTGCCAGTTGTCTATAGTGAGCGTTTTCTGAAACTCGCTGATGGAGACGGTTGGCCTGGGGAGAAAGACATACATGCTGATTCGGCGTTCGCCGTAAGGCAGACTGACCGCCTGGAAGCTCTTATTCTCATAATAGTCATAGTGTCCCGACTGCGACATCATTGGAAGTAGCTTACGACTTCCGTCGAGTAAGGTAAACGCCCTCTCCTCGGTCTTTTCCTCCTCAAACTGACTCGTCCACATGCCCCTGAAGTAGATGGCGTTGATCAGAATCAATATCGCAGAACTTACGATGTCGGGTGTGACCAGTTTTCTGATCTTGTCATGGGTCTTGCCGGCAACCCACTTGTTGATAATGTCCGCCGCGCCAGGATCGCTAAAGTCCACGGTGGCGACCTCGCCAGCATAGTAGTCCCTGATCCGTTGAATAAAGTCGGAAGCTGGTTCAATACCAGTGCGCGCCCAGATCGAGTTAGCGATGGACAGTTGAACCATGGGATCGAGACTGTCTTGCATTGACATGAAGGTTGCGTTAGCCTCATTGACTTCCTGTAAACTCAGTCCCGTCAACCCAAGGGCGTTGGCCATCGCTTGCTTTGTCTTGCCCTCCGCACCATTATACGTCATCGCCAGTGCAACGGCTACACTGAACGAAGACAGGAGCACATTCTTGCCGCTGTCTTGCTCGACGAGTTGGGACAACAACCGGAAACCCAAGTCGTTGTTGGCAGCAATCAGCCTACTCATATCAGAGTCAGTCTTCATACTGGATTCACCTCCCTACCAAGAAACAGAATGCTCCCTGTGCTATGCTCACGAATCAGAAAGACAAAGGGATGATCGGCGCGAAAGATAGGCAGAGGCAAAGGCAGCCCCTTTGCTTTCATAATGACGGCTGTCGCCGCCGTCGCCTCGGTGCCTTCCTCGTTTACAGCTACAAAGGCCTTGTGCAAGACCGCCGCAAGGCACAACAATGTCGTGCCATCCATACCAGAAAAATCGGCGTCCCCAAATGCATCCACCATACCCATTGATTTCAGCGTGTCGTCCAGCCTGAACGGAAAGGTTATCTCGAACCTCGGCAGGAATACCTGGACCTCACTGTGCCACAGATTCCCTGTCCATCTGCCCAGATTCTCTACCGTCAAACATGCTTCGAGTTCTGCCAGTCCGTCAATCTCTGTGGGCAAGAGCACCACCATGGACAAATCATCCCCGGCATAGGGCAACTCGAGAATCTGCAGACCATCGTCTCGTCCATACCGCAACTCATGCACCTGGCTCATCATCGGCACTTGGACTTGCTCAGCGGGCGTGACCCAAAATGGCGCATCGCTGGTAAGACGCTGGTCAAATTGGCTTGCCCAGTCTCCCTTGAAATAGATGGCGTTGACCAGGACCAGGTAGGTCAAGGCACCAAGAAGGCCAGGCGGTATCATTTCGTGGATCTTTTTGTCCGTCTTTTCTTCGACCCAGGCGTTGATGGTGCAGCGCGCCCTTTCCGCATCCTCGTAGTCGACTGGGGTAATCCGCACCCCATAGTACTGCTTTGCCAGCGCAAGGAACGCTTCCAGCAAGGCATACCCGTGCTGAGGCCATAGCGCATTGGCGACCCTCAGCTGGATATGTCCCTTGCCCGCGGTGTCACCCAACTTTGCCTCCAGCAGCGCAAACGCCGGATGAAGCTGCTCCTGATCCAGGACAAAGTGGAGGGCCTGCGCCATCTGGACTTGCGTATTTCCACGGGCGCCAGCATAGGCCATAGCCAGCGCAGTAGATATGCTGTAGGGGGAGAAGAACAGGTTGCCCTCCACCGCCCTTAGCTTCTGGTAAAGAGCGAGGGCGAATTCGGTATTTCCTCGCACGACAGTCTCCAGGCTGGAGTAGACGTTTTCCTGAACGCCCTGTTCGAACTGATTCACCTTTCGCTCCTTTTAGGGCTGCCTTCTAGGGGGATGCACCCGCGATAATGTCCGCCAGCTCTGCCCGTGCCGCTTCCCACACGTCGGGGTCTGTAGGCCAACTAATGTCTGCCAGCACCCAGGTTGGGTCCTCAGGATCGGTGGCGCCGACTTCCCATAGAATGCTCGGAACCACGCTATTGACGATTTGGGCGGTGCGTTCAGGATCGATGGCCGCAGACAGCGTGAAATAGTCCACATCCTGTACCCCACGCCGCCAGTGCTTCAGGCGCAGCGAGGCAAAGGGCCCCTGCACGCCGTAACTCTCCTCAGGATAGCGCGTGTCGGTACCGGGATAAAACAGCACGCCATCCCCATTGAGATAGTTCCAACCCGTCTCACCCAGCACGTCGTCGACCCCCTCTACCTCGCCATACGTCTGCGCCCGTTGAAAAACATTGGTCTGGAGAGTGTTACCCTGATAGTTGTCATAGTACGTGGACGCCCAATAAAACCAGCGGTCAACCCCCATCTTGTACTGCCCCCAGGCCAATTCACGCAGAGCCACTCCTTCATCTTCGATGGCAAACGAGCCGGAAGTGGGCCGGTTGCTGTTGTACATGTAGAATCGCTGGTCAGCGTTGGCCAGGGTGCTGTCGACCGCATTCTGCCACACATCGGTCAGACCGGTCGAATACCAGGAAGAGGGTATATCGAGGGATGGCGTATTCGTCGCCGCTGTAGGCAGATCAATTGTTGCCATTGACATCAAGTGCTGACCAGGCCCCGAATTGTCGTCCATCCACTGAGACCATTGCTCGATTTGGGCGTAATCGTCAGACTCGTCTATCAGGTAGAGGAAATAGTCAGTCGGCGTGGCGAACGCCTGGGCATCGAACCAGTTGACCCACGCATCGGTGTGGGTCCACATCTCTGCCTGTGTGCCATCTTGCCAGGGCCAGCTGCTGTACGTACCGATAGAGTAGACGTTGTTGCCCACCCCGACGCCGACACCATCATACCCCCTGGCAGGGGTAAAGAGTGTACCGTTCAGGCAAGATGTCCAAGTGGCATCCATTTGTTCAATCTCGGTATAGTCGTCAATGAGCGAAATCTTGTGACGATGGGCCAGTTGGAAGTGCCGGTCGGCAAGTTCGAGAGATTGGGCGTAGAAGGGGGTCCCAGGCCTGGGATACGCATTGTCCTCGCCGAGATAGCGGTCATTGATGCATTCACGACACAAGAACAACATCGTCCTGGCGCTGGGCAGGTCGGGAAGGGTGAAATTCCGTATCCGCAGGCTGATGGGAATCTGCCGGATGAGTACACCGCCTTCTGTGATGGAAATCGTGCCGGTGTAATCGCCGGCAGGTACATCCTGCGGGATGTAAATGTCGCCCCAGACGGATTGGTTGGTGCCAGCGGGAATGGTGAAAGGCGCGTTGAGTTCGAGTGGCACGGCGATATCGGGGTAGAACTTATCGTGGCACGGTCGATCCTCCCAACTGCCGACGCCCTCACCGGTTTCTTTATCGTAGGGACGGCGGCAGCGCTCCGAGATATGCCGCTCGTCATAGTCATAACCGAGAAAGAACAGATCAGTACTGATCCCCCTGATCTCCAGGTATCGCACGTAGAATAGTTCGATGTTGCGGCCAACATAGTTGAAAACAGCATCGCCATCCGCTGGTGTGGTCGTGATGCTGGCCCCCTCAGGGCCAATCAACTCCGTCAAGCTCACGTTCACGTCAGCAACGTCTATCGTGGGTGCTTCGAGGACCAGATTGAAGGATACGACTTCGTTGCGAGCGCCGAACAGGGAGATGCTCGTGCCATCCCACACCGAATTGAGCACCGTCCTGGGATCATTCGTGGCCCGCAATTCGTCGCGTGTGACTTTGTCGCCCCCTTCGTTCGCCCACACGTGAGCGATATCGCCGGAAGCAAGCGGTGGGCTGGGTTGGTCGGGGGTGGGCGCGGCCGGTATAGGGGTATCAGCTGAAGACGCTGGGATAGGGGTGAGGGTATGTGTCGGCTCGGGAACGGGGGGGCTTGTTGGTGATTCCGGCGCAACAGCAGTTCTGGCCTGTAGCGTGGCCTCAACACCTGCGTCTATGGTGGCTTGAATGTCTGCTCTGGCTTGCTCTGTACCGGCCACAGCAGCATCTACGGTGGCCTGGATATTCACATCTTTTTCAGGTGAGCAAGCAATTGCGCTGCATATCAGCGTCATCAGGAGTATTCCTGCACCAAGATTCCTGATCTTGTGCGCTTTTCTTCTGCAATTTAGGAAAATCATGCTTCACCCCTTCAGCTTTAGTTGAGAACCCCGTCCCGTGGGGCCAAATAAGCGATAGTTGCTCCATCAGGGCTGATCTGGACGGATGCTTTATCGGGGTTGCCTTGGGCTGGTTCTAGACACGCCCTCCCGGCCAACGGACTAGGGCGAAACCTCCAACGCGATTTCGGCCATCAGCGGGAAGTCCCTTTCACGCTGCTCGGCCGTCGCGGCTTCGCCGGTTACCAAGCTGTCGCTTACGGTCAGCACAGAGAGTGCAGAAACCTTGAACTTGGCCGCAAGTGTGTACAGACCGGACGTCTCCATTTCGGCAACAAGTGTGCCATAGGCAGCCCATTTCTTCCACCATTCAGGATCGTCGTCGTAGAATGTGTCGGAGGAGAACATGCCTCCCACATGTACTCTGGCCCCACGTTCTTTGGCGGTCTCATAGGCCTTCAGTAGGAGATGAAAACTGGCTGTCGGTGCATAATCCATTCCTTCGAAACGAAGCTTGTTGATGTGTGAGTTGGTCGAGGCAGCCATGGGGAGCACGATGTCGCCGATCTTTAGGTGTGGCTGGAGTGCGCCACACGTTCCGACCCGAATCAGTGTCTTGACGTGATACTCGGTCACCAGCTCTTGCACATAGATGGACAGGGTTGGAATGCCCATGCCGGTTCCCATGATCGAGACGGTCTTGTCTCCATAGCGGCCCGTAAAACCCAGCATCCCGCGGACCTCGTTGTAGCAGAACAGATCCTCGAGCATTGTTTCCGCGATGTGCTTGGCTCGCATCGGATCTCCGGGTAGAAGAACCGTTGGGGCGATCTGCCCCTGCTGTGCGCCGATATGTATGCTCATCCGACACCTCACGATGGGTTGGAGACGCAGGTCGAAACTGCGCCCCGGTGCTCATGGTGTAGAGATTCCCTCAGTGTTTACTGCCTGCCTGCGGCCTCTGCCCGCGCCTTGATACCCTTGAGCATCTTGGGCTGCATGATCAATGCGCCCGCTTCGGTGGGGATGCCCAGGCCCAATGCGTTTCCCAGCCCGGGACTGTAGTCGCCGCGCCAGCGGACGATGAGCCGGGTGCTGTTCTCCTTCACCTCTTCCAGGACATACACCCAACCATTGTTCAGATAGTTGGCCGGCATCGCCTCCGAGAGGTCAAAGGTCTCTTTAGTATCCCAGTCGACACGCGCCAGCAGCACGAGCAGCCGATTCGGCTCGAGGGTCACCACCTCGAAGGGACCTTGTTCAAAGATCCGGATCGCATCCCCGACCTTCAGGTCTTGCAGCTCGGGGATGATGCGCTCCGCTGAACGGTCACCATCGTAAAAGTTGGCGCTTCCCGTGAACTTGTAGAACCAGTCATACGTGTACCAGCCGGCGCGCCCATAGCCAATCTGTACCAACCAGGGCCAGACCTCCTCCGGTGGCGCGTTGATGGTGATGGCCTGGGTGTAACCCACCTTCACGTTGGGTACCAGGTCATCTCCGGGCAAGGAGCGTCCAAGCTCTGCGTCGGTCGCCCCCCAGCGATGGCTCCGCGGCCGGAGCACCACCAGATAGGCTGCCAGGACGATCGCGATGACCAGGGCCAGGACGCCGAGAATTCGAATGAACATCATCCGTTTCTTATCTCCCTCCAGGTTGTTCTGATAGGTCCGCGTGCCTCCAGTAGCTCAGGACGGCTTCCAGCCGGTGCACAAAGCCCGGCACCACGATGATGCCCACGGCGACGGCTGGCCCCACGATGAGATGGACCTTCCCAAAGAGCGCGCACAGCACCAGAGAAACCGACGCTGGCGATAACCGGCCGTACAATGGCGATTTCGGGCAAACGGCTTGCACAGCAAGAGGTTAAGCGACATGAACTCTTACTTTGGGGCCAGTTCGTACCAAAAGTCAGCCAGGTACCCTTGAGGATCACTCTTGAAGAGTTGCCTGATCACTTGTGGTTTCCCATCCTGGCACCCCCATTCGTACACCGTTGCCCGCCCTGTCACGGCAGCAGGGATGCTATCCGCGCTGGGATTCGCTCTGCAAAAGTCTTCCATTTCTGAGGTCGGCACTTGTGCCGTCTCGGCTTTCTCCAGGCAAGGGAGATTGGCTCCAAAATGGCAAACCCACACGCTGTTGTTCATACACCGCCAAACCGCGTTCTGTTGGAATTCCAGTGGCGCATCAGCTGACACGATCCCTTGCCGGTTCATGCCTTGAATAATGGAATCCGGCATCTTGGCCCCATTGTATCTCCCATCCGGCGTGTCAATGGTCCCCACGGCCGCACAATATGCAAAGGGGTCGTCATATGGCGATTGCCCGGCCTCGGTATGGGGACTGCATTTTCCAGCAAAGTAATCCCACACGTCGCAGGTTTGGCCATTCTTGAAAGTACAAGTTCCCTGCTCTTGGGCCGTGTTGCTGCTGTCCGTGACCTGATACTCTCCTCCTGTGATAGCGCAGTACTGAGCTGCCGGCGTGATATAGCCGGTGATGTTGATACCGCCAACCGGACACTCACCGCGGAGCATGGCCCACTCCTCGCATTGCCTGTTATCTTTAAACATGCACACGCCATATTCGCCGCCATCGCCGCGCTTCTGAATGGCCAGCGTGCCGCCCTGCTTGGCACAGTTTTCCGAAGCAGGATTGGCAATCTGGCCTGCCGGCTCTTGCGTGGGGGTAGGCTGCGGCCTCGTTGTGGGAGTGCAACTGACCACTGTCGCAGCCATGCAAAAAGCCAAGACCATCATTAGAACTCGAGATTTTGTGTGAAACATAGCAGTCCTCCTGGTATTATAGGTTATAGGTCGCGTATGCCAGTCCGGCGTCGATCATGTCTTGCCTTCGCCACTGACCGAACGGATCATATCCGATGATATATTGACCAGATGCCCAAACGGTCGCCCGAACGGATCGCAGAGCGAGTGGTCCGGTGACTCCGACACTCGTCTATCTGCTCTTGGCACTTGTCCATCAATAACTTCACTTTGAGACGCAGATTAGGCGCACTGTGCTGTACGCCCAGTACAGTGTAAAACGGCCACTAGATCCCAAAGTTGTTTTTGGACAAGTACTTGGGTTTCCGGGCGCTGAACAGGGCGTGCCCCGCAAGCATCCAATGAACATCAACGCCGACAAAGCACTTGTCCAGAAATAACACCGCATTTTTGAGTGCGTTTTACGCCTGATTTCAGACACAAAGTGCGAAGTTAATAATGGACAAGTACAAAGCCCGCCTGATCAAGCCACCTGAGTTGATCGAACAGCGGTGAAGGCTTGTCAATATCTTCGGGGTCAAGGTACCAAAAGGTATTCCAGCCCTCTCTCACAAAGAAATCAAAGGCCGCTGTATTCCCGCCCAGATCGAGGGATCGCTCCCGAACGACGTGGTCCCATGTCTCGGCTGCGAGGCGCTCTGCCGTTTCGTTTGTGTGCTCGACGATATCGGCGATGACGAACGCGCCCTCATCTACGAGCATCCGGTGCACGTCGAAAAAGAGTTCCTGTTTCTGTGGCCCGGTGAGGTGATGAACGGCCATCGATGACACAACGGCGTGGATAGGCCAGCCGGGCCTTCTCCAGGCTGCGGAGGCGAGGTCGAATGCAGTGCACCGAAACCTGTTCCCAAAGCGGGCGAGGCGTCCTCTGGCCCGCTGCAGCATTTCGGCGGACCCGTCGAGCCCATGGACGGTGAACGCCGGGAAGCCATCAAGCAGCACTTCGGCCAGAAGCCCCTCACCACAACAAAGGTCGACAATGACGCTGGGGCCGTCAAGGTAGGACAGGAGGGCAGCGATCATCTGCATTTGGCGGTCGCGCTCGGGGACAAAGTAGCGGCCGTAGTCCATGAATGTGCGGGACGTCTCTTCGCTCCAGCCGGTTTGGCTGGCGGGATTTTGTGTATTCATCGGAGGTTCTCTATCCACACGTCTATGTCCTTGGTGTAGCGCGGATACCCGTGCAATGCCACCGCATAGCCATCGATGACCAGGTAGTGAACGTGATTATCGTTTGGGTGTGTTTCATTTCAGTTGAGGCGGAAAGGTGCAACGCACTTTGGGGCTCGCAAAACGTTCCAAAACACCGGAAAATGCTTCCTTTTGGCATCCAAGCAAGTGCGTTGCACCTC
>Ga0180438_10003099_pt1 | contig 25713 bp, 18 predicted proteins | sample SS_ome_12_FD_132455 | JGI IMG/M metagenome (GOLD analysis project Ga0180438, IMG submission 132455) | Hypersaline lake sediment archaeal communities from the Salton Sea, California, USA - SS_3_D_2 metaG | ecosystem: Environmental > Aquatic > Non-marine Saline and Alkaline > Hypersaline >... | reverse complement strand
CGGTCCACGTCGTCGGCCGTCAATGCGCCGATAGACGTGGGATTGGGTGGAGAAACGGCGGGGGCGGTCACGCGTACGTCTTCGGCCAGTTCGGGGATCAGTTCCAGTTGGCCCTGGTACTGGGAAATTTCTCCCTGTACCCGGACCTCGGCGCCGATGCCCGGCTCCGGCCCGTTGCGCATCCCGTCGTAGACCGACTGCCACAGGAGGACGACGATCGCGCCGGTGGTGTCATCCAGCGTGAGCTTGACGCCGGCGGAGAACGGGTTCACGTCCACGACGGTCCCGCGCACGACGGTCAAGTGCCCGACGTCCGCTGTGCTCAACTGGTCGATCGTTCTTTCGACGGCGATGGACACCGGTTGGCCGAGCGGCACGATGTCGGCGACGGAGGCGGGGACGAGCTGGGGCGTGTCCCGGTAGAGTGAGACGGTGGCCACGGCCTCGACAGATTGGCCCGGGGAAAGGGTGGGGGAGGTACCACTGAGCGCGACGAGGTCATCACTCACGGCGATGGGTATGGCGCCCGTCCCGTCGCGGACTGTGATCAGCGTCAGCCCGTCGTACGGTTCATAGGCGCTGCGGACCTGGCCGCGCACCCGCACGCGCAGGTGCTGGTCCTCCGGCCCGATCGTCCCGATGGCGCGATCGACCGGTTGGGGCCGGGTGATCACCAGTTGTTCGGGGATGTTGATCGACAGGGACAGAAAATCCTCGCGCACGCGCAGCGTGCCGGCCACCTCGACCAGGTCGCCCGGCGCCGGCGCGCGGCCCGCTTCGATGATCTGCCGCGTTTCCGCCCGATAGGCTGTGACCAGGATCTCCCCCGTGTCGTCCTCGATCCAGAAGCTCAGGTACTCGCGGTCGGCGTCGTAGGAGGGGGTACGCGTGCAGTGACCCTGAACGCGGACGTAGGTCATGTTCATCGTTGCGCCGGCCTGCCCGATCTGCACCAGCGGCACCTGGGCGCGGGTGGCGGCAAACCAGAGGATGGCGAGCCCGGCAGTGGCAAGCAGGACGGCGGTGATCTTGACCACGTAGAGGGGAATGCGCCCGGACAGGCGGGCGCCGCAGTAGGGGCAGGCCTGGCACGGCCCGACGTACCGTCCGCAACTGGGGCAGTGGCTCATTGGGACCTCCTTGAGCAGTTGGCGATGAGCGAGCGGTGCGGACATAATGTACTCCAACTGGCCGAATTTGTCCAGTTGCCCGGGGTGGTACACGCGTTCGTGGCACTGGAGGCTGGGTGCTTGGGGATCGGCGCTTTGACTTCCGCGCCAGATTGGGTTATACTGCGTGCCCGTAGGTCAGGCCCACGGTGGTGGCTGGAGGAAGTGGGCGGCTGGAACGTCTGGAAGCTGATCTGTCGCCGGGTGCCGGGCTGTGGGAAATTGAATCTGAGTCCAGTGTTGTTCGGCTTAGCGCTGTCAGCTTGTCCCCGTTTGCCTGTCTGACTGAGTCGAATTGTTTTTCATGGGGGTTTTGTCGATGAGAAAAGGTCCAAGTTTTCGATCCAACCAAGGCTTGAGCGTGTGGGCCATCCTGGGATGGGGGTTTATGGTCGTGGTGGGCGTGGGGCTGGCCTGGTATGGTTTTACGGTGGGCCAGGGCGATTCGCAGCAGGCGGCCGTCCAACCGTCGGCCACGGCCGCAGTCACTCCGTTGCCGTCGCCGACGCCGATGCCCACGCTCGCTGCCACCGACACGCCGCCGCCGACGTTCACGCCGGAACCTACCGCGATTCCGCCAACGGACACGCCGGCCATACCCAACATCGTGGCCGGCGCCGATGGGGTGAACGTCCGTACTGGGCCGGGCACCAACTTCACCCGCGTGGGCTATCTCGACCCGGGTGCTCAGGCCTGGGTAACGGGACGCTACGGCGATTGGTGGCAGATTGAGTACGACGGCGCGCAGTGTTGGGTGTTCGGTGAGATCGTCACTGCCTCCAACGCAGACGGTGTGTCGGAGGTTCAGCCTCCGCCTTCACCGACCCCTCCCCCGCCGACCGCGACGCCGCTCCCTACGGCTACCGCCACCCCGGCAGGGCCGACGCCGACTACAGGACCACCTCCTGAGTTTCGCGGCCTTGAACCCATCAATTACTGGGTGGAGGATGCGCCTGGCCCGTTTAGCACTGGGTCCAAGATCTGGTTCAACATGGACATCAAGAACACGAACACCTATCGCGTTCACTACGAGTCGCTTGGAACGTGGGTACAGGAGACCGGGAAGTTCCAGGAGAGTTGGACGAAGCAGAAGTTTGGGGACCGGCAGCACTTCACCTGGCGCGATCACCTCAAGATCAAGAGCGCGGGCACGTATCACCTGTGGATGAGGATTTGCTTCACCGATGGCGCGTGTGTCAATCTGATGGGACCGGTCACCATCAAGGTCGAATAGCCGGGTAGCCACCCCGGGGACGGCCCCCTCCACGCTTTGGAGAGGAACCGGCCGGGGCGTGTGTGTGTGACAATGGGTTGGGCACGTCTGAGGTGCCCAGGCGACGGGGCGGCACCAATTGGGGTCACGGGACCCCGTTGGCGGCCGCCCCGATGTCGTCCCTGTCGCGCTGCGAACGGCGCCGCAGCAACCAGAAGGCCAGACCCATGCCCACCAGGCCTGCCCCGTCGAAGGCGATGAAGCGCAGACCGGTGGCCCGCAGTGGGGCGTGTCCGGCCGGGAGCGTGGCCCACATCCAGGTCTCCCCGGCCAGCCCGATGGCCTGCTGGATCAATATCACGGCGAACAGGGTGGGGTGCCGGGCCGGCCGGATCAACACGGGCGGGTAGGTCGCGTTCCACATCAGGAAAAGGATGCCCGTCCCGCGCACCAGCACCCGGCCCGGCACGCCGCTCACCTCGAAACCGGGCGCGTACCGGTCCGGCTGGGCGATGAACGCCAGCGCGCACGTGACGTTGAAGAAGAAGACTGCCCCGACTGCCAGTCGAGCCAGCCACAGCGAGAACCGTTGGCGTCCGTCCATATATGTCCTTTCCAGTCCGCCCGCACTCAGGGCAAGCTGCTCGAAATGACGGCGGTGTGGTGAGTATACATCTATTGCCCTGGATGCCCAAGTCGCCGGGTTTGAGGGTCGTGAAGGTTGGCAGATGGGGTCCTTTGTGGTAGAATTCCATCCCGGCGGAGTGGCCCATGCTGCTCCGCCGGATCTTGTCTGGAGGCGCATGATGCAGATCGGTATCGTAGGGTTGCCCAATTGTACCAAGACGACCATATTCAACGCGTTGACCCGCAGCCACGAGGACACGGCTGCTTACAGCACGGGGCAGGTCGAGACGCACGTCTCTGAAGTCGCGGTGCCTGATCCGCGCGTCGATCGCCTGGCCGCGATGTTCCATCCCCGCAAGAAGACGTACGCTCGCGTTCAGTATCGTGATATCGCCGGTCTCCGCGTCGGCGTCGGGCAGGACGGGGGGCTGGATGGCCCGCTGCTCAACGCTGTCGCCCAGAATGACGCCCTGCTCCACGTCGTCCGTTCTTTTGAAGACACAAGAATCCCCCATCCGGCCGGGTCGGTCGACCCGGAACGCGATCTGTCCGCCCTGGACTTCGAGGCCACGTTCTCTGATCTGCTCATCGTCGAGCGGCGCCTGGAGCGGCTGGGGCACGATCTATCCAAGAGGGGGGATTATGCCGGGCGCCAGATCGATCAGGAGGAGTTCGATCTGCTCACGCGGGTCAAAGAGGCTCTGGAACGCGAGATCCCGATCCGCGACCTGGACTTGACGCCCGCAGAGGAGAATCGCCTGCGGGGCTATCAGTTCCTCACCGCCAAGCCGGTCCTGGTCGTGCTGAACGTGGGCGATGATGGGAGCGATCAACCGGACGAGTACGTCGCGTATCCGCATCGGCGCTCGGCCATCGTCTGCCTGCGCGGTGCGCTGGAGATGGAGATCTCGCAATTGGACGCCGACGAAGCGGCGCTCTTCCTGGCCGAGTATGGCATTGAGGAGCCCGGCCTGAATCGGATGATTCGCCTGAGTTACGAGTTACTCGGTCTCCAGTCTTTCTTCACTGTGGGCGAGGATGAGGTCCGGGCCTGGACGATTCCGCACGGGGCGACCGCGGTGGAGGCCGCCGGTGCGATCCATTCCGATCTGGCCCGCGGCTTCATCCGTGCCGAGGTGGTCGGCTACAATGATCTGATCGCCGCCGGCTCCATGGTTGAGGCTCGCAAGCAGGGTCTCGTTCGCCTGCAGGGGCGTGACTACGTCGTGCAGGATGGCGATATTCTCACCATCCGTTTCAACGTGTGAGGTCGGAAACGCTCCGGTGCGCGTTTGGCACCTAGCGTGCACGGTGTCGCATGACTACAGGTATCCAGATCTTGTGGGTCTGCACGACGGTCGCCTGGCGGGTGATTGGCCCCAACACACTTCCGTCGATCTCGGCCGTGTTCGTCAGCGGGATGCCCCAGGGCGTCGATGCCGTGGGGGAGAGGGTGTAGGTGACCCGCACCTCGGTGCCCGCTGCCACGGTCCCGCTCCAGTGGATCTGCTCGCCGGCATAGGCCGGCGTGGGGCCGTGAGTGGCCGCCAGCGTCTCCGTCAACACGGCCATGTCGGCCGGGGGCGTGTCGGTCAGGACGGCGGTGGCCGGCAGGTTCCCGGTGTTGCTGATGACGACGGCGTAGTTGACAGTCTGGTGGGCAGGAAAGGATCGGGGTACGGCGGACTTGCGAGACGTGACCAGCACGGGCGCGGGCTCAGTCAGCACCGTCGTGAACGCCTGTCCCCATTCCTCGTCGCTGTGCGGTTCCCAGTTGCCCGCCAGGTCACGGGCGCGGGCGCGGAAGAAGTAAGTGTGGCCGTGGGCCCCGCTGAACGTTCCCGACGTCGCAGCCGTGTTGGTCAGCCACGTGGTCCACGATCCTTCGTACCCGTCGCGCACCTGCACGTCGTAGGCGGCGATCCCCGACCAGAGGTCCCGCCCGGCCCAGGTCACGGTGAACGCCGGTGTATCCACCCACGGGGGTAACGGATCGGCCGAAGAGGTGGGCGGTATGCAATCTCGGGGGTTGACCGCTGCCAGCAGGTCCCCCCCCACGTCGGCGTAGACGAATGCCACGTCGTCCATCGTCCGCCCTCCCGCGGATGCCGACGCTGCGAACGGTGCGCCCGGTGCGATCTGCGGCACCTCCCAGCGCGCCAGCTCGGCGCAGGTGTCACGATCCCAGATGGCAAGCAGGCCCGTGCCCGCGGCGCGCGGCGAGGTTGAGTGTACGCCGACGTGGAAGCTGCCACCGTTTTCGCGCACGCCCAGCGCGGCATCGGCCGTCGCTGCGCTCAGTTGGCCGATGCCACTCACCGGAAGCCAGTGCTCCGTCCACGTGAGCGAGTGGGCGGCCGTGATCATTGCCGTGTCCCAGAAAGTCGGGGCGATGCCGCCGTGCAATTCGACGTACGTGGACCCGTCGTCCGTCCAGTTATCGGAGTCGATCGGGTCCGCCCAGCCGAAGCCGAAGGCTTTGCTCCCGAGCGCCACCTCGGCGGGGAAGACCCGCGCGATGCCCTCGTCTGCGGCGGTGTCGTAGACGCCGGCGAAGTCGGCGCCTGCCTGAGGCCGCTCGAACAGGCCGAGCCACTGGTTCCAGTTGCCCAGGCGGGAGAAGTCGTGTCCGTCGTGCGTTGGCCAGTCCAGCACGGTGCCGGCGTTGAAGTCACCGCTGGAGTGCACGGTGACTTGCCCGGTGTTCAGGACGAAGCGCAGGTCAGGACTGACGGTGTTGGCTGCACCGGGGGTGAGCATCGCGTTCGTCCAGTACTTGTACGCGATCGTGCCCCCGGTCGGGTTCTCGATGCGCGGCCGGATCACCAGTTCGCCCCGGTTGGGCGGCAGGTGCAGCGTGATGGTGGCGCGGATGCGGTCGGTAGCGAGCGTGTCGCGAAGCGTGACGGTCACGCCCGCCGTCGAGGTGATCGCCTGGTATTCCCACGGCTCCCCCCACTCGTATCCGTGCTCCTCCACAGGCAGGCACCACTCGATGCCACCGACGGCCAGCCACCAGTTCTCGTCGCTGCTCAGATATCCCCAGCGTGTGGGTTTGATCACGGGGTTCTGGTACAGTTCGTTGTGGCCGGTGGGTTTGTACGTGATCTGGTAGATGCGCCCGCCCAACTCGGGGAGCAGCGTCACCTGGAGGTATTCGTTCTCCAGCACCAGCAACGTGTACTCCTGCAGAGATGGCTGCGGCTTGGATGCCTCATATGCGGCGCGGTCGAGATAGCGGTAGGTGATGTTGTACGTTGGGTCCAGGCGGCTGTGCAGGAAATCGGCGTAGGGATAGGTGAGGATGGCCAGGGTGGCAGTGTGGACCGAGGTGGTGCCCGGCGCAGGGGCGGGGATCACCGCGAGCGTCCGGCTGTCCTGCGCGTCGTTGAGCGCAGCGTCGTAGGCGACCGCGCGCAGCGTCACCGTATGCCCGCGGTGTGCGCTCAGGTCGAGCGTGGCCTGGTAGGGCGGGGCGGTGGCGACCGCCTGCAATTCGTCGCCGGCGTAGAACTCGACCTTGGCGACGGCGTCGTCGTCCGATGCGGTGGCCTGGACGGTGACCTTCTGCAGGACGACGTCTCCGTCGCCGGGTGTGACGATGCCCACGGACGGCGGCACGGCCTCCGCCCGCTGGGCCGGCGGGCGGCCGTAGGGGGCGGGGAAGTCCCGCCGGACCTGGCTGACCCGCAGCCCGTGCACGGTGATCTGGGCCACGTCGTCGGTCCCCAGGCCGGCCCCGGCGGCCCAGCCCAGGTACGGTATGCTCTGCGGATCGTATCCCATGGCCAACGAGCCGATCGTGTCGACGGCCACAGCGTCCCGGCCTGCCAGTATCAGACGCATCGGCGGATCTGCCAGCCCCTTGCCGGTGGGGCCGTCGGTCAGGCCCCGCAGTCCATCCACGACGACGAAGTCGAGGGGGTGGGCCATGTTGAGGTCCACGATGTGACGGCCCAGTTCGTCCTGGCCGTGTCCCAGGGCCATCTTGAACATCTTGGAGCCGGGCCGGTGGTAGATGTCGGAGGGGGCGATGCCGATCTGATTCTTGAGCGCCAGCGTGACGCCAGCATTGGAATGGTTCTTCAGCACCGGCACGCCGATGAGCACGTCCGCGTCGAGGATCACGTTGGGCAGCCAGTAGTCACTCCATATCAATCCGTGCTGCAGGTGCACCTCCCGCACGAGATCAGGGTCGTGCTCGTTGAGCCCGCCAGCGTCGTTCAGGTCCACGAGCGGCGCCCCGGTGACATCGTCCACCATGTCGCCGTCCAGATCGTATCCGGCGTCGTGGAAGGCGGCGACCGTTGCCCCGCGCTTGTTGGGCTGATAGTTGTAGTAGCATGCGGCGCCGTCGGCGACGATCACTTCCTCGGCGCCGGCCTCCAGCGCAAGCCGGACCACCGCGCGCACCACCCGTGGGTCGGTCACTGCCCCCTCGTCCGGCGGCGCGTTCCAAACCAGATTGGGTTTGACTACGACCGTATCGCCGTCGTGGATCATTTCGTCCAGGCCGCCGGCCAGGGCGACTGCCTGGCGTACGGTCGTCTCAACCTCGGCGTCCGAAGCCGGCCAGGACGGGGCCTGCACGACGGCGACCTCCGCAGGCCCGCCGGCTGAACGGGAGTACGCCGCCCGGTGTTGCAGCGCGTTCACGCTGCCCAACAGCGCCAGTAACCCCACCAGCGCGATCAGTTTCCATCGTCGCTTCACCCTAACCTCCAATCTCCGACGTCACGTGTCCCCCGTCGAGGATCCAACGTCCAATATCTACTGCCCGGCCCCCACGATCAGGTTGAGCGCGGTCCCCATCAGTGCTGCCCCCACGACGACGTAGGTCGCGTAGGCGACCAGGGCGCGCCGGTCGAGCAGCGTGCCCAGCGCTGCCAGGGACGTCAGCCGGGTGGCCGGGCCGGCCAGGAAGAAGGCCAGCGCCGCGCCCGGGCTCATTCCCTGGGCCAACAGGCCAGCGATGATCGGCGCCGCTCCGCCGCCGCAGGCGTAGAACGGAACCCCCAGGACGCCAGCCAGCAGCACGCCGTACCAGCGACCTTGCCCCAGGAGCGACGTGACCCAACCTGTGGGCACGAGGACCTGTAGCAGGGCCGACAGGACGATACCGGCGACGAAGTACAGGCCCACCGTCTCGGTGAGGCGCAGCGTGGAACGGGCGAACCCCATCCACTGCTCTCCCCGGACCTGCGCAGAGGTGGTGGGTGGTTGCGGTTGTGCAGGCGGGTGGGAGAGGGAGGGGCGTATGCCCGAGCTCAGAAAGACGTCCGGCCTCACCCGCCGGGCCAGCAGGCCCACCGGCAGGCTGAGGAACAGCACGCCGGTCACGTGCGCCAGCGCCAGGCGCAGCCCGAGCCCGCCGGCCATCATGATGAACAACTGGGGGTTGAGGAGGGAGGAGGCGACGAGAAAGGCCAGCGCGGGGCCGGGAGACGCGCCGTCACGCAGGAGTTCCACGAGCACCGGCACCGTCCCGTACGTGCACAGCGGCGAGGCGCCGCCCAGGCACACTGCTCCCGCCACCGCCCAGGGCCCGCTGCGATTCAGCCGGTGCCCCCAGCGCCGGGGCAGGTCCAGTTGGCCCAGGAAGGAGGCCAGCAGGATACCGCCGGCCACGTAAGGGGCCAGTTGGAGCACCTGATCCCAGGCGATCACTGCGGCCAATACCAGGCCTGAGCGTAGGTTGGCAATCATCCGATGATGGTCCGCCGGAGGCTATCCAGGGTCAGATTTCTCCGGTCTACTCAAACAGCCGTGCGATCTCGTCCCGGTCAAAACGGGGGAGCGGTCGTTCGCCGGCCGCGGTGCGCAGCACGACGCCCCGTTCCTTCTCGACCACGCGGCCAATGTGCGCCGACGCGATGCCGGCCCCGCTCAGCGCGGCCAGGACCGGGGCCACGTCACCGGGTGCGACCGCCATCAACAGCGTGCCAGAGGCGATCAGCCCCAGCGGATCCAGCCCCAGCCGGGCACAAAGCGTCCGTGTCTCGGGCAGGATCGGTACGGCGGCTTCGTCCACCGCCAGCCCGACGTCGGCGGCCTGCGCCATCTCCCACAGCCCGGTCGCCAGCCCACCTTCGGTCGGGTCGTGCATGGCGTGCACCTCTCCCGCGGCCGTCGCCACGGCCGCGTCCCGGACCACGCTGATGCCGGGATCGTGCAGGAAACCGCGGCACCGAGCCAGCAGCAGGACGTCCAGCCCCGCCAGCGCGTCCCCTTTCTCCCGCGCGATGATGGCCGTCCCCTCCACCGCGATACCTTTCGTGACGAGCAAGACGTCGCCAGGCCGGGCACCATCCGGGCGTACGAGTCTGTCGGGCGTGACCTCACCCAGCATACAGCCGACGACGATGGGACGATCGAGCCCGTGCGTGATCTCGGTATGCCCGCCCACCAGCGCGACGTCCAATTCGTGGCACGCGCCGGCGATCTGGTCGAAGATGGTGTCCACCAGGTGCGGGTTGGTATGTCCGCCGGGCAGCAGCAGTGTGGCCAGGAACCATCGCGCCGTCGCCCCGGTGCAGGCGACGTCGTTGGCGTTGACGTGGACGGCGTACCAGCCGATTTCGTCGCTGGCGAAGGTGATGGGATCGGTCTTGGCGACCAGGTGGCGGTCGCCGAAGGCGATGACCGCTGCGTCGTGCCCCACGCCCGGTCCCAATATGATGTGTGGGTCGGCGGGCGCGTGGCGGGCCATCAGCCGAGCCAGGTGTTCGGCGGGTAGCTTCCCGAGTGGGTATGAGGTGTGCATGGGTATATTCTATCGCATTCTACCGCACTTCTCCCGGCGGTGCAACCCGGCGTGGTCCAGTGGACGGAAGTTGGGAGGATCTCTCATGGGACATCACGCAACACGAGGGGTAGATAGAGGCGTTGTTGCACTTCGAAGATATCCTGGTGGACGTTGTGGCAGCCTTCGGCATTGGTGGCCCTCAGTGTCACGCTGTACGTACCGGTGCCTGTGTACACGTAGGTGGGGCTCACCAGCGTCGATGCGCCGATCCCGTCGCCGAAATCCCAGTGGTACGCCGTAGCTCCGACGGTGGTGTTGGTGAAGATCGCCGTCTCACCCGCGGAGACGGGGGAGTTGGAGGTGAAACCTGCCTGGGGGGAGGGATGGACGGTCAGCCATTGCCACGCGATGCTCTGGATGGGCGGACCGGCGGATTGGGCGGTGGCGGTCAATACCACCCGGTACGGCCCCGGTGTACTGTAGTGATGCACGGGGTGTGTCGCGGTGACGGTGGTCAACGTGGTCCCGTCACCGAAGTCCCAGGTATAGGTGATGGGCCTGGAACCGGTTGAGGTGTTGGTGTAGGCGACGGTATAGTTGACGCAGGTCGTGGTCGTCGATACCTGGAAGCCGGCCACTGGAGGATGCCACAGATAGTAGTCCTCTGTCTCGCCAAACGCATACCCCGCGGCCGGTCCGCGGCCATCCGCTCGACCTGTCAGGGGGTCGACGGGCGCCGGTTGTTCGCTGAGCGTGATTCGTATCCACGTGGGGTCGTACCGGTCACCCGGCTGGTAGGCTGAGAAGGCGGGTGTGGCCACGGTGTACAATCCCGGTGATGTATGGGGTACCACCTGATTCTGCACTGCCCACTCGGGCGCATCGCCGGGGGACGTGCAGGTGAAAACGTCTCCCCAGTCGCCATCCCGGTTCCAGTCGAACCAGACGTTGACGTAGTGGGTGCCGACGGTCCCGGTGACGAGTGTCACCTGGTAGTTAAGCGTGGTCGATGCGCAGTGATTCAGCGCACCAGGAACCCAAAGCCCGTCATCGGAGGAGGAGGAATAGGAGCCCTCGCCGTTGGGTGAGTCGATCGTCGGGCTGATGTTGTGACCCGCCCCCCACGTGCCCCCATCCTCGTCGAACGACGTGTCGGCCTCACCCTCGGCGCTGACGCTGGATCCCAGGCAGGAATCTATCGGGCCGGTGGCCACGGAACCGGCCTGCCTGTGCATCGGACCGTGAGGCAGGAGCGGCACGGTGCCGGTGTACACGGTGGGAAACTGGGCCTGCATCCCGGGGTATAGGCCCGGGTAGGCGCTCATACCGATCCCGTGGTGGTTGGTGCTGTCGGGTGCATCACCCAGGTCGTGCATCAGGTTCTGCAACGCGCCATAGGCGTCCAGCTTGCCGTGGCCCCAGGTGTCGTTGGGGGTGGATCCGGTGAACCCGTCGCTGGTGGCACCCTGCTGGAGCGCGGTCTCGATCTCAGACGGGGCGGCATCGCTGTGGGCAAACTGCATCAGGAGCGCCGCCACGCCGGCCACGTGCGGCCCGGCCGCGCTCGTGCCGCCAAAGCAGCCCTGGGTGGCGGCCGGGACGCCACAGGTATACTTGCCCAATGTGCTGGTTGGTCCTCCCCACAGTGAGTCCTTGCTCGCGCTGGAGATGATGTCGTAGTGGCCGGGCGCGGCGACGTCCACGACTTGAGCGTTGTCGAGGAAGCGGGCGCCCCGTCCGCTGAAGGGGCTGATAGCACCTGCGGTTGCACCGTCCACGTAGCCCCGCGTCACGTAGGAGGCGACGCCGATGCACGTGTCGCAGGTGCTGGGCCAGGTCGCGGTGTGCTTCTCCGTGCCAGTCCCGGTGTTGATCCAGGACGCGCCACCGCCCCACGCAGTGGCACTGTCGGCGATGTAGAAGTTGACCGTTTCGGCGAGGGCATGGGGGTTACCCACGTCCATCTGCCAGGTGCCCGGTGCCACTCCACTGTTTCGAGTGACGTAGATGTTGTAGAGCGCGGTCCCTCGGGTGGAGTTGGCCGCGCGCTCGCAGCCCAGGGTGTGACCGTCGCTGGTGGCGGTGTATTGCCAGCCGCTGCCTGCGGTCACGCAGGGGAGAGCGATGGTGTTGCCGGGGCCACCGGATGGGCTTGACAGCGTGACCGTCAGGTCGTTGCCGGGCGTGAGCCACACCATCGAGGCAAAGGTCTCGGTGATACCCACGCCAGAAGGGATGCTGAAGGAGTGGCTGAAGCTCCCAGCCGGGACGTCGTACTGCAAGTGGCGGCCTTCGCCGTGGATATTGCCCGTCGGTGCCACCTGGGCGGCGCCAAAGGTGACCGAGGCCGCGTCCATCATCTGCTCGTGGTTGGATGAACCGTCCAGATATTCCCACACCCAGCCACCGTATTCATAGAGCATAACCTTCGCTCCGAGTCCGCCAGCCCACGGGATGTAGGCGGTCTCCGAGTTGTTGAACCGGTCGGCCACCACCAGATCGGCGTCGGGTGCGACGCCGGTGTAGCGCCGCGTGTTGGGGTATGCAAAAATGCAGTAGAGCCCGCTTGGATCGCAGTGGAGCGCGTTGCCCCCCACCAGGATACCGGCCACGCCGGTACCGTGCCCGTCGACGTCGGCGGCCGTCAACTCCAGATCCGTGCCCCGCGTGCGCTGAACGCCGCCAGCGTTGAGCGTGGCCGCGATTTTGCTCTTCGGTATCCCTGCGCTGAAGCTTCCGCGCGGGATCAGGCTCTCGCCGTCCTCCAGCGTCCCGTCACCGTCGGCGTCGTAGGCCATCAGCATCAATTCGGTGTAGTCGTAGGCTCCGTTTAGATTGCCGTCCAGGTAGACCCAGTCCTGGGTGGGGTCGAAGCCCGAGGTATTGTTGGGGTCGCCCTGGGCGTTCCAGTAGCGCAACACGCCGGCAGCGGGCGGGAGCGTGTCGTAGCCGGGGGTGAACAGGTTGTCGTCCGGGGTCGAGGTATCCCAGTCGGTGCGGCCCAGTTCGTAGTTCCCGTCCAGGAATGCGGGATGATGGACGTCCACGCCGGTGTCGAAGTTGGCGATGATCACCCCCTCGCCGGTGAGCGGGATACTGACAGTGCCTGTTCCGACGTATTCCTGCCACACCGCCGGGGCGTGGACGGCGGGCACACTCACGTCCAATGGAGCGGGTACGACAGGGCGCCACGCAGCCTCCAACCAGACGGTAAGTGGGTGGGCGGCCAGGTCGTCGATGGCGTCGACCGGCACGGCCAGGCCGTAGAACTGGCCCAGGTGGGCCGGTTGGCCTGCTACCTCCTGAAATGTGATGCCCAGGGCTTCGATCTGTGTTCGGTCGGCCGGCGTCAACGCACGCCTGAAGCGGGCGTTGACCGTGATGACCCCGCGGGCCTGCGCGCGCGCCAGTTCTTGGCCCACCGACGTGCCGGGCGAGATTGGAATCCTTTCTCGCTGAAGGGATATGAGCAGTCCCAGGTTCGAGGCGATCTTCGTGTGGGGCAGGGAAGATGGGCTGGCCACGGAGCGGGTGGAGACGAGGATGAGGCCCAGGCCCAGGATCAACGTTCCGGCGATCAGCACTCGTTTCATGGCAGGAGACCTCCTATCTGGTCTGGACAACGGGCCGGCGGCAGCGGCGGTACTGGCCCTGGAAGCGAGAACATCGCCCGGTTATGTAGGGCGTGCAGCGCACGCATCGTAGTTGTGGGGTGGGTTGTCTGCGGGTTCCGGTCAGCAGATGGATGGCGTCATGGACTGTCGCCTCATAGTACCACATAGGCGCGGGGATTGTCAAATCGTCCCCGCGCAGCCGCGCAGCGTTGAAAATGCGGTGTCAGCATTCCTGCAGGAAGCGTTTCATCGTCGCCAGCACTGCCCGCAGCAGTTCCTCGCCCAGCGGTACCATCCGGATGTCGATGAACATCTGCTCCTCCGGGAGCCGATCGTCGAGTTGTTCCATTTCCTCGCGGAAGATGCGCAGCAGGTCCTCTTCGTGGTCCTCGAGGAAGCGCAGCAGGTCGCGCCGGGTCATGCGAAAGGCGATCTCACGGACAAAGCGTCTCATAGTATTGTCTCCTGTGGTTTCGTTGTATAGATATTATTATAAACCGAGGGGTGCGGTTTTGAAACTCGCGCCGGGCGGTGAATTGATCGTGTTGGCGGATCGGTCCCTGGTGCAAAATGGTGTGTTGGTGTAAGATTGTGCCATCCTTACCAGGAGGTGAGTCCGATGCCACTGCGAAGCGTTCTGGCCGTGATCCTGGGGGGAGGCCGAGGTTCGCGCCTCTACCCGCTGACCAAGTTGCGAGCCAAGCCTGCCGTCCCCATCGGTGGCCGCTATCGACTGATTGACGTGCCGATCAGCAACTGCCTCAACTCGGGTGTTCAGAAGATCTACCTGATGACCCAGTTCCTCTCGGCGTCGCTGCACCGCCACATCTACCAGACCTACAAGTTTGACCTCTTCTCTGGTGGATTCGTCGACATCCTGGCGGCCGAGGAGACAGCCAGCGGCATGGACTGGTACCAGGGGACGGCCGACGCGGTGCGTAAACAGCTTCCGCGTTTCGTCCACGCCCGCGTCGATGATATCCTGATACTCTCAGGCGACCATTTGTATCGTATGGAGTACGGGGATTTTGTGGATCTGCACCGTGAGAAACGGGCCGACGTGACCATCGCCGTCCAGCCGGTGGCCCAATCTGATGCCTCGCGCTTCGGCGTCCTCAAGACGGACGAGGAGGGGCGCATCACGGCGTTCTACGAGAAGCCCCAGGCCAGCGAACTGGATGGGCTGGAGAGCCTGGCGGACAGTGAAAAGCCCTACATGGCATCGATGGGCATCTACGTCTTCCGCCAGCACGTGCTGCAGGAATTGCTGGAGCGATCGGAGGCCGAGGATTTCGGCCGGCAGATCATCCCCGCCGCGATTGACGATTTCCGCGTATATGCGTTCCCCTTCGATGGCTACTGGGCGGACATCGGTACGGTACGCGCCTTCTACGAGGCCAACCTGGCGCTCACGCTTCCAGAGCCTCCCTTCGAATTCTACGATCCCGGACATCCCGTCTACACCCGCCCACGGTTTCTGCCTCCCTCCCGCGCGGATGGCTGTGATCTGGAGCGGACGGTGCTGGCCGAGGGGTGCTTGCTTCAAGATTCGGACGTCCGCGAGTCGGTGGTCGGGCTGCGCAGTATCATCGGGCCAGACGCGCGAATCACGAGGACGGTGATGATGGGAGCCGACTTCTACGAGACGGCCGAGCGAAAGGCGGAGAACCGCCGGCTTGACCGGCCCGACGTGGGCATCGGGCGTGGCTGCACGCTGGAGGGGGTCATCATCGACAAGAACGCCCGTATCGGCGCCGGGGTCACGATTCGGCCTCACCCGCCCGACGAGGATATGGTGGAGACGGAGAACTACGTCATCCGGGATGGAATCGTCGTCATTCCAAAGAACGCGGTCATCCCCGATGGGACAATCATCTGATCCACCGGTCACCCGGCGAACAGGGGTATGTGGTCGTCCTCCCTCAAGGCCATCGCCTTGACAATTTTCAGACACTGCGTATAATATGACCTTGGTCAATTTTGAACTTTGGTCATAAATGGAGATAGAACGATGAAACGGTATGTACTCTACGTCGCTCTGGGCGTCGTCGCTGTCGCTGTCGTCGCCGGAGCGATTGTTTGGCGGTCCGGTTCGGCGGCGCAGCCGGGGGATGAGAACCGCTCTGCCACGGTCGAACGGGGCGAGATGCTGGTGACGGTCTCGGCCAGTGGTGTTGTCGAGCCGCAGACCCGCGTAGGCCTGACGTTCGAGTCGCCCGGACGGGTGGCCGAGGTGGCTGTGGACGTGGGGGACGCGGTGGAAGCCGGTGACGTGCTGGCGCGGCTGGACAGTGGGCAGTTGGAGCTGCGGGTGCAGCAGGCACAGGCGGCGCTGGCGCTGGCCGAGGCACAACTGGCGCAGCTCACGGCCGGGCCGCAGCCCGAGGAGGTCGCGGCGGCGGAGGCGAACGTGCGGGCCCTGCAGAGCCAGGTGGCTGCGGCTGATGCCAATCTCGATCAAGTCGAGGGCGGTGTAGGCGACGCGCAGATCGCTGCCGCCAGATCGGATCTGGCCGCGGCGATTGCGCGACAGAAGGCCGCCGCCGATACGTACGAGATGACGTTGCAGTGTTTCGGGTTTACGCTGCCGACCGGGGAGAAGCGAAAGATCTGCCCCGCTCTGGGCGCACCGGAGGAGCAGGCGCGCTTCAATCTGGAGGCTGCCGACAAAGCGCTGGCGGCTGCCCAGGCCCGATTGGATGAACTCCTGGCCGGGGCGGACTCCGACGAGGTTCGGGTTTCGCAGTCGGACGTGTGGGCCGCCGCTGCGCAGCGCGACGCGGCGCAGGCTCAGCTCGACCTGCTCCTGGCCGGTGCGACGGAGGCGCAGATCGCCGACGCCGAGGCGCAGGTCGCGCAGGCTCGGGCGGCCCTGGAAGGGGCGGAGCTATCGCTGGAGCAGGCCGCCTTGCTGGCGCCCTTCGATGGCGTCGTCGCCAACGTCAACGTGAAGGTGGGTGAGATTGCGTCGGCGGGAGTGCCGGCCATCACCGTTCTCGATACCTCCGCGTTTCGCGCCAGCGTCATCGTGGATGAGATCGACGTGGGGCTGCTGGCCGAGGGGAAGACGGCCGACGTGACGCTGGACGCGCTTCCGGACGTCGTCATCGCCGGCACCGTCGAGCGCGTCGCGCCGGTCGCCACACTGGAGGGCGGCATCGTCTACTACGACGTGACCGTCGCGCTGGAGCCCACCGACGCCCCCATCCGCGCCGATATGACGGCCAACGTGACCGTCATCGTGCAGGAACTGAGCGACGTACTCACGGTTCCCACCTGGGTCGTGCGCGTCGATCGCAGCACGGGCCAGACCTACGTCCAGCGAAAGGCTGGGGATGAGGTCGAGCGGGTGGACGTGGAGTTGGGCGTGCGGTACGAAGGGCGCGCCGAGGTGCTCAATGGCCTTTCTGAAGGCGACGAGATCGTCTGGGTGCCGGAATCCTCGCCTTTCGACTTCGGTGGGCAGTAGAGCGAATGGGAACGGAGAGCAAGAGATGAAACGTAAGGTACTCTACGCGATCTTGGGCGTCGTGCTCATCGTCGCGGCAACGGTTGGCCTGATCGCCTGGAGATCGCGGTCGACGGCGATGGCGGAGGAGGACGTCCGTTCCACCGTCGTCAAGCGGGGGACGATGCTGGTGGCGGTCTCGGCCAGTGGCAGCGTTGAGCCGTTGGAGCGGGCAGGTCTGGCGTTCGAGGTACCCGGCCTGGTGGTCGAGGTCCCCGTCGAGGTGGGGGATGTGGTCGCGAGCGGCGACGCGCTGGCGCGACTGGAGAGCGATCCGTTGATGGTGCAGGTGCAGGAGTCTGAGGCGGCGCTGGCGTCGGCCGAAGCACAACTGGACCGGCTGCAGGCTGGGCCGCAGCCGGAGGAGGTTGCGGCGGCGGAGGCCGATCTGCGTGCCGCACAGGCCCGCTTGAGCGGCGCAGCCGCCAGTCTCGATCAACTTGAAGGGGCGGCCAGCGATGCGCAGATCGCCGCTGCCGAGGCCGAACTTGCCTCGGCGGAGTTGCAGCAGAAGACGGCTCAGATCGCGTACGATCGGATCGATAAGAAGGACAAAGATCGGAAAGAGCAGGCGAACTACGATCTGTACGCCGCCAACGAGGCGCTGGCGGCTGCGCAGGCACAGCTCGACGAAGTGTTGGCCGGGGCGGATGCCGACCAGGTGCGCGCCGCGCGGGCCAACGTCGCGGCTGCCGCTGCGCAGCGGGACGCGGCGCAGGCTCAGCTTGACCTGCTGCTGGCCGGTTCGACGGAGGAGCAGATCGCTGCGGCCGAGGCGCGGGTCGCGCAGGCACAGGCCGCGCTGGAGGCGGCGGAGTTCTCATTGAACCAAGCCACGCTGCGCGCACCGTTCGAAGGGGTCGTCGCGGCGATCAGCGTCACGGCCGGCGAACGGGCCGCGGCTGGCCTGCCGGCGATCACGCTGATCGACGATTCCCAGTTCCGCGTTCGGGTCAGCGTCGATGAACTCGACGTGGGGCGGTTGACCGAAGGCCAGACGGCCCAGGTCGAGTTCGATGCGCTGCGGGACGTCGAGATCGGCGGCACCATCGAGCGCATCTCCCCGGCGGCCACAATCGACGGTGGGGTTGTGAATTACGAAGTCGTCATCGGCCTGGGTGCCACCGACGCTCCCATCCGCGCCGATATGACGGCCAACACGACCATCGTCGTCGAGGAACTGGTCGACGTGTTGATGATCCCGACGTGGGTCGTGCGCGTGGACGGCAGCACAGGGCAGACGTACGTGCATCGGCGGGCGGGCGATGACTTCGAGCGCGTGGACGTGCGGTTGGGCGTGCGTCACGAGGGGTTCGCCCAGGTGCTCGACGGCCTTTCCGAGGGGGACGAGGTCGTCCGGCTTCCTGAGTCGACGCCCTTTGACTTTGGCGGCCGGTAGGGGCAGGGAGGTACGAATGTCACCGGTGATTGAATTGCAGGATATCTGCAAGGTGTACCAGATGGGCGAGGTGGAGGTGCACGCCTTGTGCGGCGCTTCGTTGACCGTGGAGGCAGGGGAGATGGTGGCGATCATGGGCCCTTCGGGCTCTGGAAAATCCACGTTGATGAACATGCTCGGCTGTCTCGATCAACCGACCTCGGGCACATATATACTGGAGGGCAAGGACGTCAGCCATTTCAACGACGATCAACTGGCCGAGATCCGCAACCGCAAGATCGGCTTCGTGTTCCAGACCTTCAACCTGCTGGCGCGCACGAGCGCGCTCGAGAACGTGATGTTGCCCTTGGTCTATGCAGGGGCAGGGCGGGGCGAGCGACAGAAGCAGGCCCGGCGGGCGCTGGAGGCGGTTGGGCTGGCGGACCGGATGCAGCACACGTCCACCGAGCTTTCGGGCGGACAGCAGCAGCGCGTGGCGATCGCGCGCGCGCTGGTGAACGATCCAGCCATCATCCTGGCGGATGAGCCAACCGGAAACCTGGACAGCAAGTCGGGGACGGAGGTGATGGCGATACTCCAGGAGTTGAACCGGGAGCAAGGGATCACGGTGGTCCTGGTGACCCACGATCCGAAGATTGCCCGGCACACCGGACGGATCGTTCACCTGTACGATGGAGAGATCACGCACGAGGAGGCAGTTCCAGAGCCCCTGGTGGCGGCGGTGGGAGGCGAGGTGTCGTGAGCATCACTGAGAGTCTACGTCTGGCCTTCCGTGCGCTGACGGCCAATAAGCTGCGGGCGGCGTTGACGATGCTGGGCATCATCATCGGCGTGGGCGCGGTGATCACGCTGATGTCGGCCGGCGAGGGAGTATCCGTCTACATCAACGAACAGTTCCAGGGCATCGGCACCAACCTGTTGTTCGTGTTCCCCGGCTCGGAGGAGGAAGCGCAGGGCGGGCCCCCTGGCGCCAGTGTGAGCAGTGCCGAACTGACGAACGCCGATGCGGAGGCGCTGCGCGATCCGATCCGGGCGCCCGACGTGGCAGAGGTCTCCCCGCAGGTCCTGAATTCGACTGTCATCGCCACGGCACGCCGGGACACGTTTGCCCAGGTGCAGGGAGTCACTCCAGAGTTCGCGGATGTGCGCAACTGGTTCCCCGAGGTAGGGGAGTTTATTGAGCAGGAGGATCTGAACAGCCGGGCGCGGGTCGCCGTCCTGGGGAAGACGGTGGTCGATGATCTGTTCCCCGACAATCCGTATCCGCTGGAGCAGACGGTCAAGATCAACAACATCCCCTTCCGGATCATCGGCGTGCTCGAAGAGAAGGGGGGTTCGGAGTATGGGGACACGGACAATCGGGTACTGGTGCCTTTGACCACGGCCCAGACCCGTCTCTTCCCATCCCGCAGCCGTTCGGGCGAATACCTGGTGTCCATCGTCATGGTCGAGGTGGTGAGCGAGGATCGGACGGATGCGGCGACCGAGCAGATCAAGGCCATCCTGCGGGAGCGACATGACATCGAGTTCACCGACGAGGACGACTTCTCCGTCATCAGCCAGGCGGACATCGTGGCCGTCTTCGGACAGATCACGGGCGTGCTGACGACCTTCCTGGGTGCGATCGCGGGCATCAGCCTGCTCGTGGGCGGCATCGGGATCATGAACATCATGCTGGTGTCCGTGACCGAGCGGACGCGGGAGATCGGTCTGCGCAAGGCGGTGGGCGCGAAGCGAAGGGACATCCTGTGGCAGTTTCTGCTTGAGGCGATGACGCTGTCGCTGGTCGGTGGCATCATCGGCGTCGGGCTGGGGGCGCTGGGGGCGGAGGTGATCTCTGCATTGATCGAGGACTTCAGTGCGATTCTGTCGCCCCAGGCGGTGCTGCTGGCGACGACGTTCTCGGCAGCGGTGGGCCTGTTCTTCGGCATCTACCCGGCCCGCCGGGCCTCACTTCTCAACCCAATCGACGCGCTGCGGTACGAGTAACCAAAACACATCATCTTCTCGTTCTTGCGGCGAGCAGAATTGGCATATGGCCGATTCAGCTCGCCGCAATTTGGTTTCATGGTACAATACTCCTCCCCACGAGAGCACGGTGCAGTTTTTTGGCTATCAACATAAGAAGCCCAACGGAGGTGCAGCGTATGAGCGAGGAACGAACCACTGTGTATCCCTATATCCCCAATTCGGTGCCCGCGGTGAAGCGGCGGATGCTCGAAGCGGTTGGGGCGCAGAGCACGGACGAGTTCTTCGAGGACGTCCCGGAGGAGCTCCGTCTCAGGAAACGGTTGAATCTGCCGGAGCCGTTGTTGTCCGAGTATGCCCTCCGGCGGCACGTCGAGGGCATGCTGGTCAGGAACAGGACCTGCGGGGAGTATCTGAGCTTCCTGGGGGCCGGGTGCTGGCAGCACTACGTGCCGGCGATATGTGACGAGGTGAACCAGCGCGGCGAGTTTCTGACCGCCTACGCGGGCGAGCCGTACGACGATCACGGGCGGTTTCAGGCGCTGTTTGAGTACGCCAGCATGATGGGCGAGTTGCTGGACATGGACGTGGTCAACGTCCCGACGTACGACGGGTTGCAGGCCGCCGCCACGTCGCTCCGCATGGCGTCGCGCATCACGGGCCGGCACCAGGTGTTGGTGTCCGGGGCCGTCAGCTCCGATACCCGGTCGAAGATCCGGGACTATTGCAAGCCGGGGATCGAGGTCAGGCTGGTGGGCTACGACTCCGAGACGGGGCAGATGGATCTGGACGGTCTCACGGCGGAGATTTCCCCGGCCACGGCCGCCGTCTACTTCGAGAACCCGTCCTACCTCGGGTGGGTCGAGACGCACGGGGACCAGATCGCCGAGATCGCCCACGACCACGGCGCGCTGTGCGTCGTCGGGGCCGACCCGATTTCGCTGGGCGTCCTGGCGCCACCGGCTGCGTATGGGGCGGACATCGTCTGCGGCGACATCCAGCCGCTGGGGATGCACATGCAGTTCGGCGGCGGCCACGCCGGATACGTCGCGACGCGGGATGAGGAGGCGTACGTGATGGAGTATCCCTCCCGGTTGTTCGGCATCGCGCCCACCTCGGTACCCGGAGAGTACGGTTTCGGAGACGTGGCGTATGACCGGACGTCTTTTGCGGTCCGGGAGGAGGGCAAGGAGTGGGTGGGGACGGCCGCGGCGCTGTGGGGCATCACGGCCGGCGTCTACCTGGCGCTCATGGGGCCCCAGGGCATGGTGGAGATCGGGGAGGGCATCATGGCGAGATCGCGCTACGCGATGCTGAAGATCGACAGGATCGACGGTGTCCGGGCTCCTCTTTTCCGATCGCCCCATTTCAAGGAGTTCGTCGTCAATTTCGACGGCACAGGCAAGACGGTGGCGGAGATCAACCGGGCGCTCCTGGCGCGAGGGATCTTCGGCGGCAAAGACTTGACCGGGGAGTTTCCAGAACTGGGCAACAGCGCGCTGTATTGTGTGACCGAGGTCCACACCCAGGATGACATCGACCGGCTGGCCGGTGCATTGAAGGAGGTCGTTGGCTGAGATGGATGCTCAAGACATCACCAAGCACAGGTTCACGGACGGGAAACCTAACTTGAGACGGTTTCACCAGGCGCGGTGGGATGAGCCGATCATCTTTGAACTGAGCCGGGAAGGGCAGCGCGGCGTCCTGGTGCCCGAGGTGGAGGATGGCATCCGGGACGAAGTCGGGGACGTCCTGGCGACGTTGCCCGAGACGGTGCGTCGCCGGCGGCCGCCCAGACTGCCGGAGCTGTCCCAACCCCAGGTCTTGAGGCACTACGTGCGGCTGTCCCAGGAGAACCTGGGCGCGGACCTGAACATCGAGATCGGGCAGGGAACCTGCACGATGAAGTACAGCCCCAAGATCAACGACCAACTGGCCACCGGCCCGAAAATCACGGACGTGCACCCGTTGCAGGACGAAGAGACGGTGCAGGGCATCCTGGAGGTGATGTTCCGGTTCGAGCAGATCCTCAAGGAGATCTCGGGGCTGGACCGGTTCTCGCTCCAGCCCGGCGCCGGTTCCGAGGCGATCTACACGAACGTCTCGATGATCCGCGCCTACCACGAAAGTCGTGGGGAAGCGGGCCAGCGGGATGAGATCATCACGACCATCTTCTCGCATCCGTCAAACGCGGCCTGCGCGCGGACCGCCGGTTTCAAGGTCATCACCCTGTATCCGGACGCGGACGGCTACCCGGATCTGAGGGCGCTGCGGGCGGCCGTCTCGGAGCGGACCGCGGGGCTGATGATCACCAACCCGGAGGACACGGGGATCTTCAACCCCAGGATCGAGGAGTTCGTGCGCGTGGTCCACGAGGCGGGCGGGCTGTGCGCCTATGACCAGGCCAACGCCAACGGGATCCTGGGGATCACGCGGGCCAGGGACGCCGGGTTCGACCTGTGTCACTTCAATCTGCACAAGACCTTCTCGTCGCCGCACGGGTGTGGGGGGCCGGGCGGCGGCGCCTGCGGGGTGACTGAGGAGCTGGCCCGGTTCCTGCCGGTCCCCGTCGTCGAGTTTGACGGGGAGACGTATTCCCTGGACTACGACCGGCCCGACAGCATCGGCAAGATCCGACCGTTCTACGGGTATGCGCCCGTCATTCTGCGGGCGTATGCGTGGGTCATGAGCCTCGGCGCAGAGGGGCTGCGGGAGGTGGCCGAGATCGCCGTGCTCAACAACAACTACCTGCTGCACAAGATGCTGGAGATCCCGGGCGTCAGCGCACCCTACGCGAAGGGCAAGCGCCGGATCGAGCAGGTGCGCTATAGCTGGGAGGATCTGGCGGAAGAGACGGGCGTCCATTCGGAGGAACTCGGGATTCGAGCGGCCGACTTCGGGATCCACTACTGGACCAGCCACCATCCGTTCGTCGTCCCGGAGCCGTGCACGCTGGAGCCGACCGAGTCGTTCTCGAAGGAGGAGCTGGACGAGTACGTGGCCATCATGGCGCACGTGGCCGAGGAGGCGCGGACGGATCCGGAGGTGGTCAAGACGGCTCCGCACAACAGCACGATCCACACCATCGACCACGCGCCGCTGGACGACCCGTCGCAATGGGCGATGACCTGGCGGGCATATCGGAGGAAAGTGCACGAGCCAGAGAACAGCGAATGAGGGATTCGGGGTAGAGGAGGTCTTACCCTGAGCTTGCAGAAGGGTCGGAGTTTGTGCCCGAGCCACCGTTGGGTATAATTGGGGACGAAGGGTAGCAATCGTGGCGTGCGAGGGCGGCCAGCCGCTGAGCCTGGTGCCCTGTCGCTGGCAGTGAAACCTGAAGGAGTGAGCCATGGGACAAGCAGAGGTATCGTTGCTTCAGCAGGCACTGGAGGTGGTTGAGAGACTGCCGCCGGAGGACCAGCAGACGTTGATTGACTTGATTCAGCGCCGGTTGGTGGAGTGGCGGCGAGCGGAGATCGCCGGCAATGCGGCCGCCACGTTGCAGGCCGTTCGGGAAGGCCGGGCTCGCTACGGTTCATTCGAAGATCTGAAGTAAGATTTGATCGATCTGGGTACACACGACGAAGTATACTGATGTGTGTGATGTGTGGATAATGACAAGTTGCGCTGGAAAGTCGTCCTGAGCCAGTCGAAGGATGACTTTTCGCCTTGTTTGGGCGTATCCGTTCATAGAGTGTCGCTTCGCCCAGCGCGCTCCACGCAACACGGAACACGAAATACGGAATACGCACCACGAGGGGAGCCAGGTATTCAATCGTGAGTTTTCCAGAAAAGCGGCTTGGCCTGATCGTGAACCCGGTCGCCGGGCTCGGGGGGCGGGTTGGGCTCAAGGGAAGCGATGGGGCAGAGATACAGAGGCGGGCGCTGGAGCTGGGCGCTGTGCCCCAATCGCTGAACCGGGCGGTCCAGGCCCTGGAGAGGGTCCGGTCTGTAGATGCGCTGGAGATCATCACCTACCCCGGTGAGATGGGAGCGGACGCCGCCCGGGTGTGTGGTCTTGTGCCCACGGTCGTTGGTTCGATCAACCCAGGTGAAACGACGCCGGAGGACACGCGGGACGCTGCCCGGGAGATGGCGCGCATGGGCGTCGATCTGCTGCTCTTCGCCGGCGGGGACGGCACGGCCCGCGACGTATACAGCGCCGTCGGAGATGGGATCCCCGTCCTGGGCATCCCTGCCGGTGTCAAGATCCATTCAGCGGTCTACGCCACGAACCCGATCAGCGCGGGGGATCTGGCGCGGTTGGTGTTGCAGGGGAGGGCGCCCCGCCTGCGGGAGGCCGAGGTTATGGACATTGACGAGGAGGCTGTTCGCCAGGGGATCGTCTCGGCCAAGCTATACGGCTATCTCCGGGTGCCGTTTGAGCGCCGGCTGATCCAGGGCCTGAAGACGCCCAGCAGCCCCGGCGAGGCGGCGTCTATGCGCGCGATCGCCCAGGACGTCGTGGAGGGCATGGAGACCGAGGAGGACCGGCTTACGATCGTCGGGCCGGGGACCACGACGCGGGCCATCGCCACCCGGCTGGGGCTGGGCAAGACGTTGATCGGCGTCGACGTGATCGCTGGTGGCAGGCTGGTGGCCAGCGACGTGAACGAGGCCCGGCTGCTGGAGCTTCTGGAGGGCCGCAAGGCGACGATCGTCGTCACGCCCATCGGGGGCCAGGGCTACATCTTCGGCCGGGGCAACCAGCAGATCAGCCCGCAGGTGATCCGGCGGGTGATGCCGGGCGACAGGAATTCGAAAGACAACCTGGTCGTCGTCAGCACCCCCGGGAAGATCCACGCCCTGGACGGGCGCCCGCTGCTGGTGGACACCGGCGACCGGGCGGTCGACAGGATGCTGAGTGGGTATGTGCAGGTGGTGACCGGGTATCGTGAGCGGATGGTGTATAGGGTGGAATGTTGAAGGAAAGGAGTAGGGAGTAGGAAATGGGGAGTAGGAAGTAGGGAGTAGGGAGTAGCGGAGGATGCCTTTACTCCCTACTCCCTACTCCTTACTCCCTGGTTTGACACAAGAGGAGGTTCGAGGAGATCTTCGATATGGGCAAATTGACAGGCAAACGGGCGCTGATCACCGGTGCGGCCTCGGGTATTGGGCGGGCTACGGCGGAGCTGTTCGCTCGGGAGGGGGCGGCGGTGGCGGTGGTGGACGTGGACGAGGTGGGCGGACGGGCGGTGGCCCAGGCGATCGAGGGTGAAGGGGGGCGGGCTATCTTCGTGCACTGCGACGTGACCCGGGCGGCGGACTGCCAGCGCGCGGTGCAGGAGACGGTGGACAAGCTGGGGGGACTCGACGTCCTGTTCAACAACGCCGGCATTATCCGGCGGGCCACGGTGATCGACACGACCGAGGAGGAGTGGGACCGTGTCATGGCGGTCAACGTCAAGTCGATCTTTCTGCTGAGCAAGTACGCCGTTCCCGTGATGGCCCGGGCCGGCGGCGGAGCGAT
>Ga0180438_10003098_pt1 | contig 25713 bp, 22 predicted proteins | sample SS_ome_12_FD_132455 | JGI IMG/M metagenome (GOLD analysis project Ga0180438, IMG submission 132455) | Hypersaline lake sediment archaeal communities from the Salton Sea, California, USA - SS_3_D_2 metaG | ecosystem: Environmental > Aquatic > Non-marine Saline and Alkaline > Hypersaline >... | reverse complement strand
CGAGGCGGGACGCGAGGCCTGGCTGGCCGGCGATTTCGCCCGGGGGCTCGACTTCTGGCAGCGGTCGTTTCGAGCCGGGCGCCGGCACCAGAAGCAGTTGATTCATTTGTTGTGCGGCCGGGTGCCGCTGGAGTTCTTGGTCCAGGCGTTCGAGCCCGACCTGGTGGCCATGCGCCTGGTTCACGCCCGCTGCCGCGAGCTGGGCGACCCGATGCTCCTGGCCGAGGCCCGGCGTCATCACGCCCGGGCCGCCCTGGCGGCCGCCGAAGAACGCCATGGCCCGGAGGCGGCCGACGCCTACCTCGAAGCCTATTGGCTCTACGGCCTGCTCCACGAGCGGGAGCGGGCCCTCGAGTCTGCGCGCGGGGCTTATGAGAACGACCCGAACAGCTACCCGGTGCGCGAGGCCCTGGCCAAGTCGCTCCTGGCGCTCGATCGGGCCGCGGAGGCCGAAGAGCACGTGCGGTGGTGCCTGGTGCGGCGTCCCAACAGCAAGGAGCTCGAACGTCTTTCAGCCCGGCTCGTGCGCCAGCGGATCGACCAGCAGACCCGCCCCGACCGCCAGGTGCAGCAGGCCGTGTACGAAGACCGATGAACCCTACTAACAGGCTGTCCAGAGAGTGTTTGTAGTGACCCGATTCATCGGGTCTTCCGGCAGAAACGTCCCATTTGGCCTGCTGACGACCGCATGAATGCGGTCACTACGAACTTCTGAGATGAACCCTACTGAGCTGCCGTGAACCCTCCCCTCGACGACAACTCCCGCACGCTTGCCGGTAGTCCGGGCCACGACCCGGTCGCCTCGGCTACCGGGCCGCGCCGCTGGCGCCCGTGGTGCTTCGTTGCCACCATGCTGCCGGTGCTGGTGGCTATCTACTACCTGAGCTACTGGCTGCGGTTCGAGGGACAGCTCGACGCCCTGGCCTGGACCTGGTTCCGCCGCACCGTGCTCTGGGTGGCCGCGGTCAAGCTGGCCATGCTCCTCTGGTTCCGCATCCACCGGAGCTGGGGGCGGTTCGTCACGTTTTACGACCTCGTGGCCCTGGTCCAGGCCGCCACGGCCGCCCTGCTGTTGACCGTGCTGATCGACCGCTTCTTCCTCGCCCGGCCCTCGATCCCCCGCAGCGTGTTTCTCATGGACTGGGGGGCCACGATCGTGGTGATCGGCGGGCTGCGGGCCGTGCTGCGCACGCTCCGCGAGCGGAGCTGGATGATGCTGCTGAAGCCCGGGCACAAGACGCCGGCCTTGATCGTGGGGGCCGACGACGCGGGCGAGGCCCTCCTGCGCTCGATGGTCCGCAACGGCCGGCTCCGGTACCACGTGGTGGGTTTCCTCGACCACGACGCCCGGCGCATCGGCACTTGCATCGGCGGGGTGCCGGTGATCGGCACCCCCGAGCAGGCCCGCGAGCTGGCCCTGCGCCACGGCGTGTCCGAAATCCTCATCGCCACCGAGCGCATCAGCGGCCGGCGCGTCCGCCGCATGGTCGAAGAGGCCCGGCCGCTGGGCGTGCGCGTCAACGTGTTGCCCAGCTTCGAGCAGATCTTAAGCGGTCGCGTGTCCGTCCAGCCGCGGAGCGTGTCGATCAACGATCTGTTGCGCCGCGAGCCGGTCGAGCTGCACCTGGAGGACATCCGCCAGTGGATCGACGACCGGGTGCTGCTGGTGACCGGGGCCGCGGGCAGCATCGGCTCGGAGATCTGCCGGCAGCTCTTGAGCTTCTCGCCCAAGCGCCTGGTGATGGTCGATCGCTCGGAAAACGGCCAATTCTTCCTGGAGCGCGAGCTGGCCGAGCAACCGGCCACGGCCGAGCTGGACGTGCAGATCGCCGACGTGCTCGACCGGCGGCGCATGCGCCGCCTGCTGCGCGAGTGCCGGCCCGAGATCGTCTTCCACGCGGCCGCGTACAAGCACGTGCCGCTGATGGAATCACACCCTGCCGAGGCCGTCAAGAACATCATCCTGGCCACGCGCGAGCTGGCCGACCTGGCGGCCGAGACGGGCGTCGAGTCGTTCGTGATGATCTCGACCGACAAGGCCGTCAACCCGACCAGCGTGATGGGGGCCTGCAAGCGCGTGGCCGAGCTCTACGTTCAGTCGCTCTCCGAGCGGTCCGGCTGCCGGTTCGTCACGGTGCGGTTCGGCAACGTGCTCGATTCGGCCGGCAGCGTGGTGCAGGTCTTCCGGCAGCAGATCGCCCGGGGCGGGCCGGTCACCGTGACCGACCCGCGGATCGAGCGATACTTCATGACCATCCCCGAGGCCGCCCGTCTGGTGATCCAGGCCGGGGCCATCGGCCAGGGGGGTGAAATACTCACGCTCGACATGGGCGACCCCGTGCGGATCGTCGACCTGGCGACCGACATGATCCGCCTCTCGGGCCTGGAAGCGGGGCGCGACGTGGAGATCACCTTCACCGGCCTCCGGCCCGGCGAAAAGCTCTACGAAGAGCTGCACGCGGTGGGCGAAACCCACCTGCCCACGCGCCACCCCAAGATTACCGTCGTCGACCGCCGCCGCCGCGACCCCAAACAAGTCGTCGGCGCCATCCGCTTCCTGCTCCAGCTCGCCGAGAGCCAGCCCGAGCTGATCGTCGAGACGCTCGGGCAGATCGTGCCGGAATACAGGCCGCCGGGCCAAGCTGCCGCGCAGCCGGAAGAGCCCGCCGATGTCCCGGCGGCGAAGGCGGCGTAAGGAAAGCGCCGGATGATGAGCTGCCGCTCGCCTTCGGCCGCCAAACCCGTGGAGCTTGTAGCGATTCTGACGCGCTACAGCGACCCGGCAAGCGCTCCGCGCACTTTTTCGACGCTGGTGCGGACTTCCGCACCGAGCGCCTCGAGGACCCGCTCGGCACGCTCGACCGTAATGCCGTGATATTCGTTTCGCTCATCGCGAGACACCTGCGACTCATGCACACCGAGTCTCTCGGCCAACTCCCGCTGGCTTAGGCCTTGAGCTACCCGCAGAGCAACCAGCAATTGACCGAGCCCCCCCAAGTTTCGCAGCTCGTCGAACTCACCTCGCTTCAAGCGTTCATAGCTTTCCACGTCTTCCTTTAGCTGCTCGTGAAACGAACACACCGGGTCCATTGCCCGCTTGATTTCTTCGCGGCCCAGGTCCATCGCCGCAAGCTCAGCCTTCTGCCGCCGCATCCGCTCAGCTTGCTCTCTTAGTTGCTTCACCGAGTGTTCGTACTCTGCATCATTTCGTATCATGGTCCACCTCCGATTCTCACGATTCCCCGCGGTTTCCCGTCGCCACGACGACGCCGAAACGCTGCGGGGAACTCAAGCTCGTGACCGTATTAGTCGCGAATGCCGCTTGGCTGCCCGAAGTGGGGGTACAGCTCCACGCGATACACGTGCCACATGGGAAGCTGCCGCTTCGCGTATCCCCGATACGGCCGGCGGCTGGCCGGGTCCCACGTCCACACCCTGTGCGGGTCCAAGAGGTTCAAATCCCGCTCAAGCTCACCACTTGCCAGCCTTCCGAGTTCACACTCAAAGTACCCGTCAATGTCGTTTGGATGGTCCTTGTCTTCGACAAAGGAGCCGTCCACGAAGATTTCGGTCACCCCGACCTGCCAGAGTTGACGCAAAACCACCCCGAGATTCACAACCAGTTGCCAACGCCACTGCGTATCCCACCGGGACTCTTCGTCCCTTTCAGGCCCCGTCACCAACATCGACCCGGCCAGGTCGTCGAGCGATAGCACGTAGTCCCCTGGCGGAAGAAGACCATCATCGGTAAAAGGCGGCAGTGACCCAGCTTCGAAGCTCATGTTGACATTCTAGCCCAGCTTGACACATATGTCAAGCTCTCTCGGGCCCCCAAACGCCCGCCGTGCCCCCGATTTGAGTAAGAACCCGATTCGTGGCATCCTCTGTCCTTTGTCAAGACGCGCGATGGCACCCGCTCGAACCCGGCCAGCCGCCGGTACTTGCCCCACCCCCGAAAGGTGCTACAATGTTATAACGCTGGATCAACCACTCCCTTCGCACCGCTGTTGTGGTGACGATGATCAAGAAGCTTAGCAAACACGGAAACAGCCTGGCCCTGGTGATCGACCGGCCGGTCCTCGACCTCTTGGAGATCGACGAGGGCACGCCGCTGGAGATTTCGACTGACGGCCGGGCGTTGGTCGTCACGCCCGTTCTCGACGAGGGCCGGCGCGAGCGGTTCGAGGAGGCGCTGGCATCGACCAACCGGCGGTACGGCAAGGCCCTGAAGCGGTTGGCGGAGTAAGACCGTGGAGCCGACGTTTCTCACCCTGGCCGAGGTGATCGCGATTCACCGCGACCAGATCGCCCGATATGGCGGCGCAGAAGGGGTCCGCGACTGGGCCGCCCTACAATCCGCCCTGGCCATGCCGGCGGCCGGAGTGGTCGGGCAGTATCTCCACGGCGACCTGTGCGAGATGGCCGCGGCCTATCTGTTTCACCTCGTCCAGAACCACCCGTTCGTCGACGGAAACAAACGGGTCGGGGCCGTGGCCGCCGATGTCTTCTTGGCGATGAACGGCGTCCACCTGACTGCCGGCCAGGATGCGTATGCCGATCTGGTCCTTTCGGTTGCCCGCGGCGAGACGCCTAAGTCGGCCGTCGCCGAATTCTTTCGGGCGAATGCCGAGTCGCGGTGACGGGGCCATACTGGCAAGGAGTGAGGGCGCGTGGCCGCCACTTCGATTGGGGCGGATTCCTGCGGCCCCCCGCCCGCTCACCCACACACTTCCTGCAGCAGCGCTTCGGTCACCCCGAAAATGCGCACGTGCTGGCTGGGGTAGCTGAGCTGCACCTTGACGAAGTCCTCGAAGCGTTTGCAGAAGGCGTCGACGATCACCGGGTCGAACTGGCGGCCGCTTTCCTGTTCGATGAGCTGCCGCGCGGCTTGGGGACAATACGCCTCCTTGTAGGGGCGTTCCGTGGTGAGCGCGTCGAATACGTCGGCCACGGCCACGATGCGGGCGGCCAGCGGGATCGCGGTGCCCGAAAGGCCAACGGGGTAACCGGTCCCGTCGAACCGCTCATGGTGGCAGCGGGCCACCAGCGCGGCCATCTCCATGAACGTCCCGCCGCCGTGGTGCGTGATCGCGTCCTCGAGAATGTCCGTGCCGATCAGCGTGTGACGCTTCATCGCGTCGAACTCTTCGGGCGTGAACCGGCCCGGTTTGAGCAGCACGTCGTCGCGGATGCCCACCTTGCCGATGTCGTGCAGCGCGCTGGCACGGTAGAGGTTGTCGAGGAACTCCCGGTCGATCACCCGGGCGTAGGCCGGGTCCTTGCGCAGCTCGTGGGCGAGGATCAGGGAGTAGGCCCGAACCCGCTCGATGTGCTGGCCCGTCTCCACGTCGCGCGACTCGGCCACTTTGGCCAGCGTGTAGATGGCCAGGTCCCGGGTCTCGGTCAGCTCGGAGGTCTTCTCTTCCAGCGCGGCCTTGGCCCGGCGGAGCTCCTCGTTTTCCTGCAGCGCCCGTTCGTGATCGCGCTTGGCCCGGGCCTCGGCGGTGACCTTCTTCTGCCGAAGGACGCACACGAAGGCGGCGGCCCAGACCACGCCCACCGCGAGCAGCCGGTTGGCGGCCGCGTGGAGCAGAACCTCATCGCCCTTGGGCGAAAGGAAGAACCCCAGCACCACCAGGCAGGACGCGATGACGCCCACGAAGTTGGTAAACGACGTGCGTCGCGACCAGAGGCTCAGGAGGACCAAGGAGACGTAGCCCGCGCCCACGTCGAGGCTCAGCGGCGTGATCGCGTCGATCCCGATCCACGCCATGGCGAGCAGGGCCGTCCACGACCAGAGGTTGCGTTCGGAGTTGCGTGAATCCGCCATGGCCGTGCTCGCATTGGGCCGCCGAGGCCGGGCGAGACCCCGGGCAAGGAGATGCCCGATACATAATCCCGCCTTTGCACCATAGCTTGCCGGTCTGGCCGTGCCGCGGCCAACCCGGGGGAGCGCGAGACTCCCCTCGGCTGAGCAGTTGGACAGTAGCGATTCTGCGGGTCGGGTGGAAAGAGCACGTAGGGTGCGTGCTTGCACGCACGTGCTCGTTCGCAGGCCGTGTGGCAGCACCCGCGTGCGTGCGAGCACGCACCCTACGGGGTTACTAGATCCCGTGCGCCTGCTCGTAGGCCGTGATGTTCGCCTCTTGCTCGAGCGTCAGCGCGATTTCGTCCAGGCCGTTCAAGAGGCAGTGGCGCCGGAAGGGGTCGACCTCGAAGCTAAGCGAGAGGCCGTAGGCATCGGTGATGGCTTGGCTTTGCAGGTCGACCGTAAGCTGGTAACCCGGGTGCTGCTCGGCCCGCTGGAAGACGTCCTCGACGTGCGCTTCGTCGAGCCGGATCGGCAACATGCCGTTCTTGAAGCAGTTGCTGTAGAAGATGTCGGCGAAGCTCGGGGCGATGAGCACGCGGAAGCCGTAGTCGGCCAGAGCCCAGGGGGCGTGCTCCCGGCTCGAGCCGCAGCCGAAGTTCCGCCGTGCCAACAGCACGGTCGCCCCGCGGTAATCGGGCCGGTTCAGCTCGAACTCGGGGTTCTCCGAGCCGTCGTCGAGGAACCGCCAGTCAAAGAACAAGAACTGCCCGAAGCCGGTCCGCTCGATCCGCTTTAGAAACTGCTTGGGGATGATCTGGTCGGTGTCCACGTCGCTGCGATCCATGGGAGCGACGAGGCCGGTGTGGGTGGTGAAGGGGGTCATGGGACTAGGGGCTAGGGATTAGGGGTGAGGGATTAGGAATTAGGGATTAGGGGTGAGGAGCTAGAGATTGGAGATTGCGGGCTGGACAATCGGGGGTTTGAGGGATGAGGCATTCGAAGATCGTGGGCGCGACCTCGTGAACCAGCCGAAACCGTACGATCCCATGTCATTCGATCCCCTAATCCCTAATTCCTTCACTTTACTCATACTCCCACTCGCGCACGTCCACAAACCGCCCCGCCACCGCGGCGGCCGCGGCCATGGCGGGCGAGACGAGGTGGGTGCGGCCGCCCTTGCCTTGGCGGCCCTCGAAGTTGCGGTTGCTCGTCGAGGCGCAGCGCTCTTGCGGGTCGAGCTTGTCGGGGTTCATGGCCAGGCACATGCTGCAGCCGGCCTCGCGCCACTCGAACCCGGCCTCGCGGAGAATCCTGTCCAGCCCCTCGGCCTCGGCCTGCTTTTTGACCAGCCCGCTGCCGGGCACCACCAGGGCGCCGACGCCGTCGGCCACGCGCTGCCCCTTGACCACCGCGGCGGCCGCGCGCAGGTCTTCGATCCGCCCGTTGGTGCAGGAGCCGATGAACACCCGGTTGATGCCGATGTCCGTGATCGGCGTGCCGGGCTCTAGGCCCATGTATTCGAGTGCCTTGGCGGCCGCTTTCTGCCGGGCGGGGTCGTCGAAGTCCGCGGGGTCGGGCACGCGCCCGCCCACGTCAACCACCTGGCCGGGGTTCGTGCCCCAAGTGACCTGCGGCTCGACCTCGGCGCCGTCGAACTGCTCCGTGCGATCGTACCGGGCCCCTTCGTCCGTGGCCAGCCCGCGCCATCGGGCCACGGCCGCGTCGAAATCCCCGGGCGCGAACTCACGGCCGCGGAGGTACTCGAACGTGGTCTCGTCCGGGGCGATCATCCCGGCCCGGGCACCCGCCTCGATCGACATGTTGCACACGGTCATCCGCTCTTCCATGCTCAGGGCCCGGATCACGTCACCGGTGTACTCGATCGCGTAGCCCTGGCCGCCGCTGGTGCCGATCTGGCCGATCAGGTACAGGATCAGGTCCTTGGCCGTCACGCCGAAGGGCAACCGGCCGTCGACGCGGATCTCCAGCGTCCCGGGGCGCTGCTGCAAGAGCGTCTGCGTGGCCAGCACGTGCTCGACCTCGCTGGTGCCGATGCCGAAGGCCAGGGCCCCGAACGCCCCGTGCGTGGCCGTGTGGCTGTCGCCGCAAACGATGGTCATGCCCGGCTGCGTCAGCCCCAGCTCGGGCCCGATCACGTGGACGATCCCCTGCTCGCAGTGGGTCAAGTCGTAGAGCCGGATGCCGAACTGCCGGCAGTTCTCCCGCAGCGTGTCGATCTGCTGCTTCGAGATCGGGTCGGCGATGGGCAGCGAGCGGTCGGTCGTGGGCACGTTGTGGTCCACCGTGGCCACGGTCCGCTCGGGCCGCCGCACGCCGCGCCCGGCCAGGCGCAACCCCTCGAACGCCTGGGGGCTGGTCACCTCGTGGACCAGGTGCAGGTCGATGTAGAGGACGGTCTGCCGTCCCTCCTCAGCGTGGACCACGTGGTCGTCCCATATTTTCTCGAACATCGTGCGGGGGGACGCCGTGCTTGGGGGGCCGGAGGGGGACATGGCGAGTCGCTTTCGTTCGCTGAAGTGCGTGCCGGGGGCGCGAAACAAGACATTATACGCCGCCCTTGGGTTCGGTCACCAGGACGGGACGGTCCGTGCCGGGTGTCGAGTGGGCGGGTTCTGCCCCTCGCCCCCGCGGCTCCCGCCCGCGGCTAGGAGGGTAGCCCCGAGCGTCGGCGGGGGAGATCAATTCCCCTCTGCGGCTGCCGCGGCCACGGCCATCTCGGGCGGGGGCGGCTCGCGGTGCTGCCACCAGGCCGCGGCGTCGGCCCGGGTCCAGCGGCCCGCGTCAGCGCAGCGGTCCAGGGCCTCGCGCAGCTCGGCCGCGCTCTGGAAACGCTCGGCCGGGTCCTTGGCCAGGCAGCGGAGCACCACCTCTTCGAGATCCCCGGGCACTTCCGCGCGGTGCTCCGAGGGGGGCACGACCTCCTTATGGGCGTGGGCGATCATCACCTTGATCGGTCGATCGTCCACGAACGGCGGCCGGCCCGTCAGCAGGAAATACATCACCGCCCCGAGCGAGTAGACGTCGCTCCGCGCGTCGGGGTGGCCGTCGCCCGTGGCCTGCTCGGGCGACATGTAAAGCGGCGAGCCGGTGATCGAGCCCTCCATGGTCAGGTGCATCGGCTCGTCGTCCTCCCGCGGCTTGACCAGCCCGAAATCCAAGAGCTTGGCCACGTCGTAGACCCCGCCCCGCTCGGCTGCGAAGACGTTGCCCGGCTTGATGTCGCGGTGGACCATGCCGGCCGCGTGGGCCTCGCTCAGGGCGTCGCAGACCTGGCCGGCGAGGTGGATCACCCGCTCCGGCGGCATGGGCCCGAACCGTCCGATAAGGTCCTCCAGGCTCATGCCCGGCAGGTACTCCATCACGTAGTAAAACGTGCCGCACTCGCCCACGCCGTAGTCGAAAATCTCGATCGTGTTCCAGTGCGACAGCTTGGCGGTGGCCTGGACCTCGCGCCGGAATCGGGCCACGACCTTCTGGTCGCCGGTCTTCTCGGGCCGGATGAGCTTGATCACACAGGGGCGCTTGAGCAACTGGTGCTCGGCCAGGTAGACCTCGCCCATGCCGCCTGCGCCGATGCGGCGCGTGAGCCGGTACTGGCCCAGCTTCCGGGCCTCGAAAGCCTCGCGCCTCAGCGTGCCGATCGTGTCGACGCCCAACACGGCAGCCACGGCCGCGGTGACGAGCATCAGGATGATCCCGCTGACGGCCCCGGGCTCGGCCAGCCCAGCCAACTCGGGCCGGGTGGCCAGCATGAACAGCAGCAGCCCGATCGGCGCGGCCGCCATGATGCCGATCACGATCGCCGCCCGACGGATCGGATTGGGAATGAACAGGGCGTAGCTGAAGATCAGGACCAGCCACGCGCCGGCACGGAACTCGAAAAAGCCCCGGGCGCAGCATTCCAGCGTGCTCAGGCTCTGCATGACCAGAAAAAAGGCCGCCGGCAACCCGAACACCGCGGCCTCGGCCGCGCGAAGCCACCCCAGGGAAATCGCGAGGCGGCTGAAGAGCAGTCCGGCGATCGCCCCGAGCACCACGGCCACCGTGAGGTGAAAGCCGAACAGGAACCCCCGGGCCGGCAGTCCGAACTCGGCCGCGAAAAGGTGCTGGACCAGGAAGACGCCGAACCCGGCCGCCAGGATCGTCGCGGCCAGCCGGAGGCGCCGGCGCAAGAGGTCACGTGTCTCGCCGGTCAGCTCGGGCCCGGTGCCGGTCACCAGCATCATCTGGGCGCAGGGCCCTCCGTCGCCGGAACCGCCGCCCGACCGGGAGCTATCCCTCCCCGGGCGGGGGTAACCGTCCACGGTGGCTGCCGTGCTCGTGCGGTCAGTGGCTGAGGCGTCGTGGTCGCTCATAACGGGCGTGTTCGTCAGAGGCCGGCCGGGAGGGGGGCGCGCAGTCCCGGGGCGAGATTACCTCATCTTATACGGATCACGCCCGGAAGGCGACCAAGGCATAACAAGGAGCGGTCCGGAAGGTTCGTAGTGACCGCATTGATGCGGTCCTGAGCCAGCTACAGGCCCCTTTCCTCGGGAAGACCCGATAAATCGGGGCACTACGAACAGGCAGTCGACGGATAGCCTCTACGCGGCCCGCCGGCGCGTGACAGCGGCCCAGGCGTCGATCTCGGCCCGCGCGACGGCCCGGACGGCGACCTTTCCGCCCGGCACGGTCTCTTCGAGAAAGACCTGCGTTTGCGGGGTCAGCAGGCGCGGCACGTAGAACCAAGCGGCGGCGAGGCTCTCCGGGTCCAGCCGCGCGGAGACGACCATGAAGTCGACCTGGCCGATGGCGTTGGCCCCCTGGGAGAGGGCCGCCAGCGGTTCGCCGGGCAGCAGCAGGACCCGGGCACCGGTGGACTTCAACAGCCGATGGGCCAGCTTGAGCGTCACCCCGGGGCCGTCGGCCGACGATCGCGACTCGAACAGGTCGATGCCCGTGAACTCGATCTCCTCGCGAGGATGGAACCGGGCGGCCGCCTCGATCATTCGCGTGGCCCGCTCGCCGAACCCGATGCCCAGCTCGAGTATGCGCCGGGCTTTGGAGCGAAGGATCGCCTGGTAGATTGGGCGGTCTGCAGGTGGTTTGGAGAAATAGGAAAGATGAAGGCACCGAAGACGGCTGGTCGTGGACAACGGTCTTCTCCTGGTGGGTGCGGGCAGGGTCGCCAGTGTGCAAGCATTTGTTGCTTTCGGCCACCCCGGAGCCCCCGGTCCAGCCGAATTCCCTCCGCCGGTATTCCTCACCAGAAGTACCCGCCAATCGCCTGCATCACGAGCGCCTGGCCGAACACCAGCCACACCAGCAGCCGCCGGTCGGCCGGCTCGGGCCGCTCGTGATCGAGCACCGCGGCGACCGGCAACAACAGATACGGGTAGATGAACAGACACGCCCGAGCGGTCTCGCCGGTGCGGAACGCGCCGGTGGCGAACATGGCCAACAGCGTGCCCACTCCCAGGACGGCGAGCAAGCCCAACCCGCGATACCGGGAATCGCTCCGTGCCGCACCGCCCCCGCGCACCAAGAGCACCAGCAAGAACGGCCCGAGAAAGACGAGTATCTCGGCGATGTTTTCCAGCCGGGTCATCACGTAGCTGACCGGGTCGGCCAGCAGCAGGAACCCGCCCGGGTTTTCCAGGGCCGAGGCCGTGCGAAACGCCCGCAGGTAGTCAAACCCGCACATCGACGCCATGGCCAGGTAGATCAATCCCACGGCGAGCAGCATAGCCACCGAGCGTCGGACACTGCGTGGCGCGAAGACCTCGTAGCCCATCAGGACCGGTCCCAGGAAGCAGGCCCCGAACGTCAGGAACGACGCCCCGAACAGGCACGCGGCCCCCGCGGCCACGGCCACGCCGTCGCGCGAATGCCCTACGGCCCAGAGCACGCCCAGCATGAGCGCCGCCATCAAGGCGTCGAGCGCCGCGCAGTAGTAGATCTGCACGGCCGGGAGCAGCAGCAGCAGGAGCGTCGCGTAGCGGGCCACGTCGTCCTCGACGTGCCGGACCAGCAGCCCGCGGAAGAACCACGCCGTGAGCACGACCGCGAGTGCGGCAATGGCCAGCGAAACGGCCCAGGGAGGCCCAACTAGCTTGCCCAGGGCCCAGATCGCCAGCACGGCCCCGGGCGGATGGGTGCGCGAGTGCCAGCCCAGCTCGGGCTGCCGGTCGTTGAACGTGGCGAGAAACGCGCCGGGCGACGCGATCTCTCGGGCGTCGTGATAGTATTGGTGTCCTTCGGTGTGCGGATGGACCAAACCGTAGTCCGGGCCGTGGATCAAGTTCGTCGCCACGACCAGCAGCAGCCCGGCCGCGACCACCCCGGCCAGGCTGCCGGTGACCCCTCGCCATGCCCAGCGCACGGTGGCCCAGAACCCGACCGCGATGCCGGCCGCCGCGGCCAAGTCCCACGGCGAGCCGCCGCGCCCGGGCAGCATCAACCGGAACATGCTCAGCGGCCACTTGCTCGGCACGTCGGGTGAAAGGTTCATCCGGGCGCAAGCCAGCCTCACCCCCTGGGCTGCCCCCCACCCCGCCCCCAGCGCAGCCACGAACACCGCCGTTATCAAGAGAACGTCCCGCGGCGTGAACAGGCGAGCGCGACGGTGGTTGCCGGAGTTCATCAGTGGGGCAGGCATCCCTGCCTGCCATGTCTTGAATTAGGTGGAAACCTCTGCGGGTTCATTCCGGCAGGCAGGGATGCCTGCCCCACTTACGCCGCCCTCCGCACCTCCACCGCCCGCTCGGCCGATGCCGCCCGAAGGACCTTCTCGACCGCTCGGGCCGTGTCGCGCACGTCGCGGCGGGCCAGCGTGGGGTGAACCGGGAACATCAGGCTCGTCTCGCCGAGTTGCCGGGCGACCGGCAGGCGCCGCAGCGGCCGAAACGGCGTGTCCTCGAAGGCCTTTTCCAGGTAGATCTCCGGGCAGATCCCGCTGCCGCACGGCACCCCCTCGGCACGGATCGCCCGCACGATCCGGTCCCGCGTCCAGCCGGGCGTGAGGCACTCGGGCCGCAGGAAGGCGTAGAGCTTGTACCGGGCGTGTTCGGTATGAGCCGGCGGGGTCGGCAGCCGCAGCGCCCCGAGCCGGCCGAGACGCTCGGCGAGAAACGCGGCGTTGCGGCGCCGCGCGGCGAGCCAGGCGTCGAGCTTTCCGAGCTGCGCCCGGCCCAGGGCCGCCTGCATCTCGGTCATCCGCGCGTTGGTGCCGAACGACTCGTGGACCCAGCGGAACACGTCCCCGCCCGGCCGGCGCACGGCGTCGAACCCCTTGCCGTGGTCCTTGTAGCTCCATGCCCGCTCCCACACCGGTCGGTCGTTGGTGGTGACCATCCCCCCCTCGCCGCCGGTGGTGAGGATCTTGTCCTGGCAAAACGAGAACGCGGCCACGTGACCCAGCGAGCCGACCGGCCGGCCCCGGTACGTTGCCCCCAGGGCCTGGGCACAGTCCTCGATCACCGCAAGCCCGTGCTCGGCGGCGAGCTGCACGATCGGGTCCATCTCACAGGGCCAGCCGGCCAGGTGTACGGCGATCAGGGCCTTGGTGTTTTCGCTTAGTGCCGCCCGGATCGTCTCCGGGGTGAGGTTCTGGCTCTCGGGGTCGACGTCGGCGAAGACGGGCGCGGCCCCGCGCATCACGCAGCAGCTTGCCGAGGCGATGAAGCTCCGGGCGGTGACGATCACCTCGTCACCCGGCCCGATGCCCACGGCCATGAGCGCGGTCTGAAGGGCCAGCGTGCCGTTGGCCACGGCCACGGCGTGGCGGCAGCCGACCCGGTCTGCGAACTCCTCCTCGAACTGTTGCCCCTGCCGGCCGGTCCAGTAGTTGACCCTGCCCGAGCGGAGCACGTCGGCGGCCGCCTCGATCCAGTCCTCGTCGAATGCGGGCCAGGGCGGATACGGCTTCGTGCGGACCGGCGGCCCGCCGTCGACGGCCAGTCGTGTGTCCCTGCTCATGTCGTCGTCCTTTCGCTATGCCTACCTCACGCGGCCACCGCCGCTTCATTGGGGCGTATCACCCTGGCGGGCACGCCGTAGGCCACCACGCCGTCCGGCACGTCGTCCACCACGACCGCCCCGGCGCCCACCAGCGACCCGGCCCCGATCTGAACACCGTTTACCACCACGGCCCCGATGCTCACCTGGCTGCCCCGGCCCACGCGAACCTCGCCAGCCAATCGCACGCCGGGCCCGATATGCACCCCGTCGGCCAGCACGCACTCGTGGTCCACGCCGGCCGCCGTGTTGACGATCACGTTTTCGCCGATCAGCGTGCCCGGGTTGACGACCGCGCCGGCGGCCACCACGCTGCCCGGCCCGGGTTGAACGTCGGAGGCCACGATCGCGCGGGGATGTATCGCCGTGGCCAGGCGGAAGCCGTATGCCCGGGCGGCCTCGGCCAGACGAAGCCGCGCCCGGCAGTCGCCGACCGCCACGATGAGGTGCTCGATGCCCGTTTCCCTGAGGCAACTGAGCAGCTCGCCTCCGCCGAGGATGGGGGCGCCGCAGAACGCCGTGCCGTAACGCTCCGGGTGGAGGTCGTCGAGCAACCCGGCGATCTCGTATTGCCCGGCCAGACGCACGACGTCGGCGACGACCCGGGCGTGGCCCGACGCCCCCCAAATCACCAGGTTCGGCTTCACGCTCACTGAATCGCTCCTTGGTGCGAAGATGCCATACGCGAGCGCGTGCCCGTGAACTCGGGCATGGTCGCATCGCCGGCGTGGCTAATCCCCTCGCCGCGCAGAACCTTGGCCAGCGTCAAGAGCAGGATTTGCAGGTCGAGCCCGACGCTCCAGTGATCCACATACCACACGTCCAGGGCGAACTTGTCCTCCCAAGACAGCGTGTTGCGCCCGTGGACCTGGGCCCAGCCGGTGATGCCCGGCTTGACCTCGTGGCGCCGGGCCTGCTCGGGCGTGTAGCGGTCGAGGTACTGCACCAACAGCGGGCGCGGGCCGACCAGACTCAGCTCGCCGCGCAACACGTTGACGAGCTGCGGCAGCTCGTCCAGGCTCAGTCGCCGCAACCGGCGGCCCAAGGGGGTCAGGCGCTCGGCGTCCGGGAGCGGCCGGCCGTCCGGGCCCGTGGCGTCGCGCATGGTGCGGAACTTCAAGAGCGTAAACGGCCGACCGCCTAGTCCCGGCCGCACCTGCCGAAACAAGACAGGCCGCCCCATGCGCCAACGGATCAGCGCGGCCACCACCAGCATCGCTGGCGCGGCGAGCAGCAGCAAAGCCGCGGCTACGGCGAGGTCGATGGTTCGTTTTAGTCGGGTGGAACGCATGGTGATTTGTTTCCCGTTGACCACTGACTACTGCTCCACTCCCCCGCGGGCTTCCGCCCGCGGCTATCAACTCCCCACTCTTCACTCCCCACTCCCCACTTCCCACTCCCCACTTCCCACTTCCCACTGATGGCTTGGCCTCATGCGGCCCTGCGCCGGGCCTCGCCGCGCACCGTGCCTAAGAGCACCGCCTCAAACTGCTCGAATAGCCGGTCCCGATCAAACCGTTTCTGGGCCACGCGCCGGGCAGCGGCGCGAGAGCGGGCAAGCCACACCGGGTCGCGAACCGCTGCGACCAGCCGCTCGGCCGAGCCCTCGATGTCTTTCGCATCGAGCACCAGCCCGCAGCCGGTCCGGCGGATGATCTCCGCCTGCCACCCCTCGTGGTTGATGGCCACGGGCCGGCCGGCTGCCAGGGCATCGAAAACCTTGTTGGCCGAGTTGTTCCACATGGCGGGCACGTTGCGAAAGACCGACGCGGCCACGTCGGCCGCCGAGAGCACGGCCGGCATCTCCCGCTTCGGCAGCGGCGACCAGAGGAAGAAGTTGTGGTCCAGCACGCGCAGACGCTCGGCCGTACGCCGCACCCGCTCTTCCTCGTGGCCCGAGCCCACGACCAGGAAGCGCACGCCCACGTCGCGATGCCGCACCGCCGCGGCCAGCTTGGCCAGGTAGTCGACCCCGTTGATGATCCCCAGCGTGCCGGTGTAAACCACCAGCGGCCGGCCGCCGAGCCACTCGTTGCGCTCGCGGAACGTCTGTCCCACCTGTTCGTCGACGCGGAACATACCCAGGTCGCAGCCGTTGGGGATGACCGTCACCTTCTCGGCCGGGCAGCCGGCCGCGACGATCCCCTCCTTCATGCCCGGTGAGAGGGCCACCACGTGCCTTGCCCTGCGATAGGCAAGACGTTCCAGCCACCGCGCGGCCGCGATCGCCGCCCGGCTCTTTAGCGCCCCCACGGCGATCGGCAGCTCGGGCCACAGGTCGCGAACCTCGAAGACCATGGGCACCCGCTGGCGCCGGGCAGCGTAGGCCGCCGGCAGCGCGATCGTAAGTGGCGTGCTCGTGGCAAACACCACGTCGGCCGGGATCGACGCCGCCTTGCGGGCCGCCAGGTACGAAAACTTCAGGAACGCCCTGATCCGCCGCGGGTAGCTCATCCGGTTCGAGTACGGGACCGTACACCAGTGGACATCGAAGCCCGCCTCGCGCGTGCGCACCCACGTGTCCGGCCCCGGGGCGTCGCGGGCCGTGATGACGTGGACCTCGTGCCCCCGCGCGGCCAGGCGCCGGGCCATCTCGTACGACCGCGTGCCGCCGGCCATGCCGGGCGTCTTGAAATACTGGTGGAGGTAGAGAATCTTCATGTCACGCCGCCCACTTTCGGTAGGCATTGAGGGATTCGACGGCCACGTTTTCCCAACGGTATTTCTCCTCGGCGAGTCGCCGGGCAGCGGCGCCGGCCCGGCGCAGCGCCTCGCTGTCGGCGTGGAGCACCTCGCGCAGGCCCGCGGCGATCCCCTCGGCCGTGGGCTCGACGCGCCAGCCCGCCCCGGCAGCGGCCACCTCGTCGGCCACGTTGGTCACCGGCGTGAGCAGGCACGGCAGGCCGTGGGCGAGGGCTTCGAGCACGGCCATGGGGTGGCCTTCGCTCCGCGAGGGGTGCAGGAAGGCGTCGGCCCCGGCGAGCACCCGGCTCTTGGCCTCGTCCAGCACCGGGCCTTGCAGGCTGACTAGGTTAATTAAGCCCAGGGAGGCGATTTGCCGGGCCAGCACGCGCCGGCTCCCCTGGCAATCGGGCCCGTAAAGCTCGACGCCGGTCCCGGCCGCTGCCAGCTCGTCGCGCACAAGTCGGCACGCCGCCAGCAACGTGTCGAGGTTCTTGTAGTGGACGTGGAGCCGGCCGATGAAGACCAGGCGCCGGCCGGGCGACCCGCCGGGCGTGGCCAGCCACCCGGCGTCGGGCAGCTCGACGCCGTTGCCCACGACGAACACCGGCCGCTTCCATGCCCGCGAGGCGGCCGCCTCGCCCTCGGTCAGGCAGTTGATCGCCGCCGCCCCGCCGACAAGCTCGTTGAAGAACAGCAGGTTCCCCAGCATCTTTTTCCACCGCCGATAGCGTTGGGCATTTCGGGTCATGCCGCCGCGGGGGCAGATCACGTAGGGGATGCCCGCCGCGCGGAGCTTGTCAGCGATCACCGCGTGGACGTAGTTGTACGGGCAGTGAAAAACAACCAGGTCGGGCCGGTCGAAAGGCCGTGGCAGGTTCAACGAAAAAGAAAAAGGGACCTGGTTTGTTTTGTGCGGCCAAAACAAACCAGGTCCCTTTTTCGTTGCGGCCAGCCGCAGCTCGCGCCCGAACACCGAAAACGGCAGCTCGGGGGCCACCCCCGGCCGGGCCGACGTCACCACCAGCGCGGCCTCGACGCCATCGATCCGGTTCTGGGCCGCCACCAGCGCGGGCACGCTGCGGCTCGGGCCGCTTAAGGCTCCCCAAGTGATCGGTGCTGCGTGGAGGACGATCATCCGTCGTTTGTTCCTCACGTTCAACGGTCTCTCATGCCGCCCGGCGGCGCGGGGCCGTGACCGCGGCGGGCGTCTCCGCCGGCGCGACCAGCCAGGCGTCGGTCGTGGCGTTGGTTTCGGGGTCGTTCAGCGCAAAACGGGGGTCGAGCGGGAACCCTTCGCGAAGCTCGCGCACCGCCTCGGGATCGATGCGCGGCGCGAGCACCTCGGCGAGCAGTCCCAGTTCGCCGAAGAGCCGCCCGTAGTCGTCCACCCGCATCCGGTTGTGATACATGAAGCGGTTGCCGGCGTGGTGCCGCCAGGTTTGCTCGGAAAACCGCAGGAAGTGGATCGACGGGATGCCGGGGTCGCTGTGGGCGAAGTGGTCGCTGAAGTCGACGTAGTGACAAAACACCCCATCGCGCTTGAGCACGCGCCTCCCCTCGGTGAGGATCGACGTAAGCTCCGCCGGCGGCACGTGCTCCAGCACGGTGCAGGAGACGTGGAAGTCGATCGCGCGCGAGGGCAATGGCAGACGCGAGGCGTCGGCCGGGGCCAAGTAGCGGATCCCCAGCACCTTCAGCAGCCCGGCCAAGTCGCGGCGCCGGGCGGCGGCCAGCCGGTCGAGCCGGTCGCCCAGCAGCCCCGCATCGACGTGGGGCCCCAACAGATCGACGACGCACTCCCGCCGCCGGGCGATCCGATCGAGGTCCTCCCGCACCAGCCGGGGCTTGAGGTAGCGGTTCAAGTCCACGGTGACGATCTGTTCGGCGCCCGCCAGCCAGAGCGCGATCGGCACGTTCAGTCGCCAGCCGGTGCCCACCTCGAGGAACGTGGCCCCCTGCGCGGTGCGTGCCCGGTCGGCCAGGTGCCCCAGCAGCGCCGCCCCCATTTCGAGCCGGCCCAGCGGGTTAATCCGGCGCAAAGACCCCAGGCGCCGCTGGAGCAGATAATAGGCGGCCGAGCCCGGGCCGCGCGGCAGCCGGGCGATCCAGCGTTGAACGGTCGATTTCAGCTTCCAGTGCATGGTGCCCGGTTCGGTTGGGGCAGCGGCGGAGGGTCGGAAAACGTCGCGGGGTGCCAGCGGCAGCTTGGCTGCCGCTGCTCCGGATCGCAGGGGCGGACAAGCCGCCCCTGGCACCCGGGGTGGACGCACGCTGGCGCTTGGCTAGACGCCGGCAGCGGCGGAGGGTCCGAGAGCATTGCCAACACCAACGCCCCGACCGCCACGAAAAACATGTCGTAAAACGTCACCAGGTTCATCGCAGTCAAGAAGAGGCAAAGCAGGATCGCCCGCCGCGTGACCATGCCGTCGCGCCGGTCGAGGCGCTGCGCGCGGCGCACCACGACGAAGACCAGCGGCACCCCGGCCGCCAGCCCGAGCATCCCATAGCTGAGCACCCACTCGCAGAACGTGTTGTGCGTGTCGATCGGGCAGAGGGTCACGCCGTCGCCCATGGTGAAGCGGTTGGCCAGCGAGAGCATCTCGGGCGCGGTACCCGTGCCGGTGCCGATCCAAAACACCCGGGGGTCGCTCTGCCAGGCGTGGTATGCCTTGATCCACAGGTTCACGCGCCCCGACGCCGTGAGCACGCCGGCGATCGAATCGAGGCGCGAGCCCAGCGCCCGCCAGGGCCGGAAGTCGCTCGATACCACCACGAACGCCATGAGCGAGGCCAGCACGCAGCCCGCCGCCACCAAGCCCCTGAGCCGGCTGGGCACCTGGTTCTTGGTTTCCCACAGCAGGAGCACCACCAGCCCCGCGGCCATGGCCACGAACGCCCCGCGGGAAGCGGTCAACACGCACCCCAACACCAAGAGCCCCAGACAAGAAAGTGCCAATAGCCCGCCGCGCCGCGGGGCACCCGGGGTTTCGGCGGCCCGGCTGGTCTCTTTCAGGTATAGGGCAAAGGCCAGCACGGCGGCGAACGCCAACTGGATGCCAACCATGTTCGGATTGGCCAGCTTCATGGTGCGGTCGCTGCTCCAAAGGAATCCGAAACGCCGGGCCGAGAAAAAGAGCGCGACGCCGTGCTGCCGGTACTCCAGCCACAGCGCCCAGGCCAGGGCCGAGGCATTGGCCAGCACATAGACCTTGGTGCACAACCACCAGCATCGGTGTTTGACGATCAAACCGGCGATCGGCAGCGCCAGGATCAGGTAGGTTGCCGCCGCGATCCCCCGCCGGTTCTCCCCCACGCCGGCGTAGAGCATCCCCACCGTGGAAATAGCCACGCAGAGCACCACCGGCCAGCTCCGTGCGAAGCTGTCGACCGAGCGCCACGCCAGCCCGCCCAGCACCGCCGCCGGCAACAGCAAGCTCGCGGCGAAAACCAAAGGCGTTCCCAGCGAAAACAGCTCGTTGATCTTCAGCAGCATGAAGCTGAACCCCAGCACGAAGAAGGCCAGCTTTAGCGAGAATCTACCCATCGCCCGCCCCCTCCGCTTGCGAATACGAAGAGGGAAACGGGCACGCCTCCGGCGCGCCCCAGATCGCGCACAACGCCGCGGCCGAACGGTCGAAGTGGAACACGCTCTCCGAGAACCGCGCCAGGGCCGCCTTCCGCGTCGCCTCGTCGGGCGGGTTGGTCGCCGCGGCCACGAGCCGGTCGGCCCAACGGGCGTCGGGCTCGGCCAGCGAAAGCCGCTCGATGCCCGGCAAATGCTCGGCGATCTCGCGGATGCTGGGCAGGTCGCTGCACACGGCCGGGGTGCCGGCGGCCGCCGCCTCGAGCACCACGTCGCCCAGCCCCTCCCAGAGCGAGGGGAAGATCAGGGCGTCGGCCGCGCGCACCAGGCGCGGCACGTCGAGCCGCTCGCCGGCGAAGACCACCCGATCGGCGATGCCTCGCGCGCCAACCTGCCGGCGCACTCGGCGACCGATGACCTCGTCCTCTCGCCCCACCAGAAGCAGCCGGGCCCCCGGCAGGCGCCGCACGGCCTCGACAAAAATCGACGCCACGCGGGGATGGTTCTTTGCCGGGGTCATTCGCCCCACATGGATGAAGATCGCCGCGTCGCCGGGCACACCGAACTCTCCGCGCACGCCTTGCCGGTCCGCCGGATCGCGGAAGGCCGCCGGGTCCAGCCCGTCGTAGATCACGCGGCACCGCGGGTCCGAGGCCCAGTCCCCTCCCATCGCACAAGTCAAGGCCCAACGGCTCACGCCCAGAACGTGCGTGGCGTGCCGCTCGATCCAGCGGCGCTGCACGCGGTTGCCCGCGTATTGCTCGATCCAGGGCCGCAGCAGCAGTCGCACCAGGCGCCGCCGCACGCCGGGGACGGGGTCCGGCCTCGAGCTGCGGAAATGGGCCACCCGGGTCGGCACGCCGCACTCGCGAGCCAGCTTCAACGGGTAGCCGCTCAAATAGTGCAAATGCCCGTGGACCACGTCGTACCCCTCACGCACCAACAGCTCGCGAAACCGCCGGGCGAACCCCGGCCGGCTCTGGGCCAGGTGGTGTACCCGCCCCCCCAAGGCCCGCGCGTGCTCATCGAGCTCCGCAGCCAGGCCGCTTAAAGCGCAGAAGTCGAACCGGAGCCGGGCGCGGTCCAGCTTACGGTAGAGCTCGAGCGTGCGCATCTGCACGCCGCCGCACGTCATCCGCCCCACCAGGTGCAACACGCGAAGCGGCCGGGCGGCCGTGCGCAGCGGCGTGACGGGTCGAGGGCGCGTTAACGTGGACATGGCAGCTCTTCCTTTGGAGTGCGGCGATTCATCGCCGCTTTCCGGCATAGGCTATTCCGTTGCGGAGACTCCCGGCATATCCGGGAGCTTTCCGAGATGTCCATCCTCTTTGCAGATTCTCGAAAGCGGCGATGAATCGCCGCACTCCAAAATCAGGGAACACGGCTTAAGCGGCACGGCGTTCGGGAAACGTGGAAAGAGACGACGGCTCCGGTGCAATACCCTGCCAAAGCCGGCAGTATGTCTCGGCACACCGATCCACGGCAAACTCACTCTGCTCGAAGGCACGCAGCGCCTCCTCCCGTGCTTTCTCCGTGACGGGGCGGCCGAGCACGCGGGCCACGACCTCGGCCCAGCGCCGGTCGGGCTCGTCCAAGCCGACTTGGTGGATTCCGGCCAATCGCTCGGCCAGCTCGCCGACGCCCGGCAGGTCGCTGGCCACCACGGGAGTGCCCGCAATGCACGCCTCCTGCACCACGCCGGGCAGCCCTTCCCAGAGCGAGGGCAACAGCAGCACGTCGGCCGCCTTCATCAGCCGCGGCACGTCGGCCCGACGGCCGCAGAGCACCACGCTCCGTTGGATCCCAAGCTCCCCGATCCGGCGCCGCAACTGCCGCTCGATGTCGTTGCCCCCTTCCCCGGCCACGAGCAAGCGGGCCTCGGGCCGGCGGCGGAGCAGCTCGGCGGAGATCGCTGCCAGGCGCAGGTGGTTCTTTTGGCGCAACATCCGGCCCACGTGGAGGCAGAGCGGCGCGCCGTCTTTCAGCCCGAACTCGCGGCGCACGCCGAGCGGATCGGAAGCCGCCCGATAGGGTGAAGTATCCACGCCGTTGTAGACCACCCGGCAGCGAGCGTCCGCCGCCCAGCCGGGCCCCCAGACGCTTTGCAGCACGCCCCGGCTCACGCCCACGATGCCGGTGGCGTAGCGGTCGATCCAGCGCCGCAACAACCGCCGGGCGAGCCACCGCGCGGGCCCCGAGCGCCCGGCGGACCGCGTGTTGTGAAGCTGCGCCAAGCGCACCGGCACGCCGCAGCTTGCCGCCAGACGCAGCACGTAGCCCGAGAAATAGAGCACCTGCGCGTGGACCGCGTCGAAGCGGTAGCGCCGCAGCAGTGCCCGGAACCGGCCGGCAAAGCCCGGGGCCGCGCGCCGCAACGGGTGTACTTGCCCGCCCAGCCGGCGGATCTCGTCGTCGAACTCCCCCGCGGAGCCCGAGAGGGCACAGAAGTGGAGCCGGAACCGCCGGCGATCGATCCGGCGGAGGATCTCCATGGTGCGGATCTCCGCCCCGCCGCGGTCCATGCGGCTCACCACGTGCAGGATTCTAACCGGCTGCGACATTCGGGCGGTCGTCCATGACTGGGGTGTTCGTTTCTGCCATAAAGCCGCCGGACCTCCCATCCGACCACGGCGGCGTACGTCGCCGCCATTAGCGCAAACCCGATCGCCAAGCCCCAGGCCGCGCCCAACAGCCCCCACCCGGCGATTAGCCCGGGCAACAGCGCCGCCAACGCGCCCACGCCCGCGCCGCGGATCAGCATGTGCGTCTTGAATCGCCGCATGGCGTCGGTGGCCATGCCCAACGGCACACTCAGATACATCAGCGCCCCGGCCGCCATGAGCCAGACCGCCGTGCGGAGGTACGGCGTGTAGTCGAGGCCGTAGAGCAGCCGCAGGATCGGTCCGCCGGCCAGGGCCACCGTGAGGATCACGCCGATTCCTACCGCGGCGACGATTCCCAGGAGCCGCATCACGAGCCAGCCGAAGGCTCGGGCATTGCCCGCCGCGTAGTGCTTTGCCAGGCGCGGCCCGGCCGACTGCGCCAACGCCCCCACCGCCCGGGAACCGATCATCACCAGGTAGAAGATCGACACGAAAATGCCAAGCTCGCGATGGCCCAGGTAGTGGCTCACCAGCCAGCGGGGCACGCTCGCTTGCAGGGCCAAGAGCATCATCACCACGCCCAAGGGGAGCGTCAGCCAGCAGAGGCGCAGCATGGTCGGCAAGTGCCACCGCGGCCGGAGTGCGGCGCGGGCTGCGCCCTGCGAAGCCGGTCCCGCCCCCAGAACCCGTGCTCCGTTGCAAAGGTCCCAGGCCAGGAGCGTCACGCCCATGGCCAGCGGGAAGCCGGCCATGGCCCAGACCACGCTGCCCGTCAGCGCCACGCCCAGGGTCAAGAAGCCCAATGCCAGCAGGCCGCGAATCGCTAGCGACAAGGCCACGCGGTCCATGCGTTCGTGCTGCTGCAAAAGGGCGTGGAAGACGTCGCTTACGGACTTCAGCCATTCGCCGGCGGCCACCAGCAAGACGATCGCCGCCATGGGCCCCCGGTGGCCGGCCGCCACCACGAGCCCGACGATCACCAGCAGGGCCAGCGTGGCCGTGGCCAGGCGCAGGGCCAGGTAGTCGCCGAAGCCGTACTCGCGCCGGGCGTCGGTCACGACCGCGCCGCGCAGGCCCAGGCAGGCCAGGGCGTTGACCGGACCGCACAAGGCAAAGGCCAGCACGACCATGCCGAGCATATCGAGGCTTCCCAGTTGGGTGAGCACCACCACCCGCCCCCAGTGGGAGAGCATCTCGACCGCGCTGCCGGCGGCCGTCCAGGTAACGTTGCGCTTAAGCGACAGCGGTCGCCAAGCGGAGGCGTCGGGCCCGCTCGCCGCGGTTTCCGGCCGGACCGGCATGGGGAGCGTCTTGCTGGGCGGTGCGGCGGCGTACACGGGGGGCGGCTCGAGTGCCGAAGAGTGACCCGGAAAAGAGCGGAAAAGCCCGCAAAAAAACGGGGCGGGAGTTTCACATATCCCCTCGAAAGGGTCAAGTCCGGAAAAAAGGGGACGCAGCTCTTTTCTGGGGGTTTAGGCAAGATGCTTGCATGGCAACCTTACCCAACCCCCCAGAAAAGAGCTGCGTCCCCTTTTGTTTGCCCTTGGTCGTGGCGTGGAGACGCACTAGAATCCGACGCCCGTCAGCCCGAGAGGGCCTCGCCGTGTTTCGCCAGCTCCGCAGCACGCTTTGGTACTTAAGGCGTCCGCGCCTCTACCGCGAGATGGTGCGCAAAGCGTGGGCAACCGCTCTGGGACGGCGCGGCCGCGACGGCTCGCGCGCCAAGGCCGAGCGGTGGTGCTCCCAGCGGGCCATTTCAGCGCGAGAGGCCATCCGGCTGCTCACCGGGAGCCCCCCGTCCGAGCCGATCGCCAGCCGTTTCCCGGCGGTGTTCGCCGCGGCCCAAGCGGCTGCGGCCAAGTGTCCCGTAGAAATGGGTGGGGCGGCCAACCTCGATCTGCTGTTCGCCGCGGCCGAGGCCCTGGAAGCCCAACGGGCCATCGAAACCGGCGTGGCCTACGGGTGGTCTTCACTGGCCCTGCTGCTGTCGCTCTCCGCCCGACCGGGGGGGCGCCTGGTCAGCACCGACATGCCCTACACCGGCCGGAACAACGACCGCTTCGTCGGGTGCGTTGTCCCCCGGGAGTTGCGGCCCCATTGGCGTCTGATCGATCGGGCCGACCGCGACGGGCTGCCGCTGGCGCTCCGCGACCTGCCGGCGATCGACCTGTGCCACTACGACAGCGACAAGAGCTACGCCGGGCGGATGTGGGCCTATCCGCGGCTCTTTGCCGCCTTAAGGCCCGGCGGCTGCTTCATTTCCGACGACGTGGGCGACAACCGGGCCTTCCGCGATTTTTGCCGGGCGGTGGGGCGGAAGCCGATCGTTGTCGAGAGCGACGGAAAATACGTCGGCGTGCTCGTCAAAGACGCCGACCCGCCGCTTGTGCCCCTGGCGGCCGACCGGGTGGCGGCTTGAATCACCGGCCGCCAAATAATTGCAGGAAAAAAACTTTCCGCCCAAGCAATGGGTGACTCACCCTTCTCCACGCCGGGGCAACACAGGGCGTCCGAGAAGTTCGTAGTGACCGCATTCATGCGGTCTCGACCCACGGCAAGAGGCCGCCTTTCCGCAGCAAGACCCGATGAATCGGGTCACTACAAGCGCTTTCCCGCGAGCTGCGCCGCCTACGGGAGGATCGCAAGGTCGCCGGCGCCGGCCCCCGCGCGTACAATTCGGCGCTCGGGCCCGAAACGTGACTAACGTTGTCGGGAGGCCACGCGGTTGCGACGGAGCCTCACCCGGTGGTGCTTCCGGGAGACCCGCGGTTCCGGTGGAAGGGATTCTTCGAACCGGATACGGCCGCTTTAGGGGCAGGAACGCAGCAAGGGCGTATCACGATCGGCGCCGCGCGGCGCGGTAACGTATACTACCGTGTCCGGGCGGTGGAGTCGCCGGACAACTCCCTTCGTGAACGGCGTCCGTTCGTGACGCACTCGGCCGAGCTTCTTCGGCCGTCCACGAGAGCAGCTTGATTGATTCGGCACCTGTGATAAGATCGTGGACGCTTCTG
>Ga0180438_10003097_pt1 | contig 25713 bp, 23 predicted proteins | sample SS_ome_12_FD_132455 | JGI IMG/M metagenome (GOLD analysis project Ga0180438, IMG submission 132455) | Hypersaline lake sediment archaeal communities from the Salton Sea, California, USA - SS_3_D_2 metaG | ecosystem: Environmental > Aquatic > Non-marine Saline and Alkaline > Hypersaline >... | reverse complement strand
TTCTCTGCTCGTCAGCAATGGAGAGAGCATAAGGACGTTCCTCTTCTAACTTCTCGGCGAGGTTCTGGAGGTCTTGACCGTCTTCATGAGTCGGTGCCGCCCAGCTCCGGCGATGCGCCCTTCCACCGATAGAGAGTCTCCCCCGCCTTCGACACGTACAGGACCCCTTCGTCCTCGCGATTCGCATAGTCTTCGGGATTGATCGTCGTCGGGTCCATGTACCCCAGGTTGATGCGGTCGCACACGTCCTTCGGTATCTGGGTGGCGAGGACGACATTCACACGGGGCCTCTCGACGCCGCCCTCGTACGTCCCGATGCCCTTCACATGCGTCGAATGAGCGAGAACGCCCCACGGATGGTCCTTGAACTTGTCCCACTGCTTCAGGAAGTAGTCGCGGGTGTGATATCCCACTTCCTCGATCACCTTGCCATGCGTGCACGAGATCTCCTTCAAGTGGGGCGCGTAGATGATGAGGGTCCCACCGTCCGCGACCACCGGCTCGAGCTTGTACATGCACTTGCCAGCGGTCCAGATCTCGTCATACATCTCGGGCGCCTGCGAGAGCACCGTGTGGAAGGGCCTATCCTTATAGATGATGTGCAGCTTCTCCGACAGATCGGCCGCTTGCGACCAGGACTCCTCCGGCGTCCCGAAGTACAGGCCGGCGAGGCCGTCGTCCTTCACGACCAGCGACAATGCAAGCCGCGGTGTCTCGACCATGGCGGCCGCCCGGTCCACGACCTTCCGCACAGGCGTCCATTTGTTGCCGTTGATCACGGGGTTGGTGATGACCGCGCCCAGCCAGTGGAAGAAGTCGATGATGTGCTGCCCCGCGATCCCCGGAAACAGGTACTTGTTGCCTCCCGAAAACCCGACGACCTCGTGCGGGAACACCGGCCCGACGATGAGCAAGAGGTCGTAGTCGAAGATGATGCGGTTGACGGTGATCGCCACTTCCATCTCGAAGAGACCGTCGGTGATCTCGCCGATCTCTGCCGCGCTCAGACAGCCAATCCCGGTCAACGTGTCCGGGTCCTTCCAAAGATGGTTGTGGAAGCGCGTGTTCGCGAAGGTAGTGTGCCGCTCCTCCGGCGTCATCTCCAGGCGGCGCAGGATCATGTCATCCGGCATCGGTGGATGGGTGCCGAGCGCGATGAGGCAGTCGAGCTTGTCCGCCTCCGGCGACCAGGCCTCGTGAATCAGGCGGAAGAGCTTGCCGATGGGCGCGGTCCGCGTGTGGTCGGGGATGATGACGAGCACGCGCCGGCCGGCCACGTCAACCTGCGAGAGGGCCTCGACGACGTGATCCCCGACCTCCTGATCCGTCAGCAGGCGTTCTTCCCGCCCTATTCCACTTGCCTGCGTCGGCAGCGCCACGGGAACTCCTACTTCGTCCACTCCGTGTGGAATGTCCCCTCTCTGTCGACGCGCTGGTACGTGTGAGCCCCGAAGTAGTCCCGCTGCGCCTGGATCAGGTTCGCCGGAAGTCGCTCGCGCCGGTAGGAATCGAAGTATGACAGGGCCGAGCTAAAGGCCGGGATCGGGTAGCCCAGGCTGGCGGCCGTGGCGACGACGTGCCGCCATTTCTTTTGCGAGCCCTCCAACACATCTTTGAAGAACGGATCGAGCATCAGGTTCGCCAGACCGGGATCGCGTTCGTAGGCCGCCGTGATGTGGTGGAGGAAGCGGGCCCGGATGATGCACCCGCCCCGCCAGATCTTCGCGATCTCTCCGAACTTCAAGTCCCAGCCATACTCCCTGCCGGCCTCTCGCATGAGGGCGAAGCCTTGCGCATAGGAGCAGATCTTCGAGGCGTACAGGGCCTGGCGGATGGCCTCGATGAACTCATCCCCGTCGCCCTCGTAGGTGCCGCTCGGCCCGGTCAGCACCTTGGAGGCCGCCGCACGCTCCTCCTTAACCGCCGACATGCAGCGCGCAAAGACGGCCTCGGCGATGGTCGGAGCCGCGATGCCGAGGTCGAGCGCGCTCTGGGAGGTCCACTTGCCCGTGCCCTTCTGGCCCGCCCTATCGAGGATGACATCAACCATCGGCTTGCCGGTCTCCTCGTCCCGGCGGGCGAAGATGTCGCGGGTGATCTCTATCAGGTAAGAATCGAGGTCGCCTTCGTTCCAGCGCGCGAACACGTCATGCAGCTCCGCCGCCGACAGGCCGAGGGCGTGCGCCATGATGTAGTAGGCCTCGACGATGAGCTGCATGTCGCCGTATTCGATCCCGTTGTGAACCATCTTCACGTAGTGGCCGGCCCCATCGGGGCCGATGTAGGTGCAGCACGGCTCGCCCTCCACCTGCGCCGCGATCTTCGTCAGAATGGGTTCGACCAGCGCGTACGCTTCCGGCTGGCCGCCGGGCATGATGCTCGGTCCGTGGAGAGCGCCCTCTTCCCCGCCGGAGACGCCGGTGCCGATATAGAGAATATCGCTCTCGGCCAGCGCCTTGCTGCGGCGGATCGTGTCCTTGAAGAACGAGTTGCCCCCGTCGATGACGAGATCCCCCTTATCCAGGTGTGGCACAAGCTGCTCGATGAAGTCGTCCACCGGCTGGCCGGCCTTCACCATGAGCATGATCTTGCGGGGCCGTGACAGCGAGCCGACAAAGTCCGAAATCGAGTATCCCGCCACGAAGTCCTTCCCCGCGGCCCGCTCGTCCATGAACGCCTTGGTGCGCGCTGCAGTTCGATTGAAGACGGCAGCGGAGTAGCCCTTGCTTTCCACATTGAGGGCCAAGTTCTGCCCCATAACAGCCAAGCCTATGAGTCCGAAATCCTGGGTCGCCATCGCAGCTCGCTCCACATCGATGTCTAAGCTCTGTCCGGTGCGATTACGATGAACCGAAATCGCCCCCAACACATAGCATATTGGCGCGCAGAGACGTCTGTTCCTTCTCAAATCCCGGCCGCGGCTTGACACGTGTAGAGCGGATGCGCAGCATTCACGCGCCATCATCTCGCTCCACCGCGGCCCTGAGAGACACCACGAACAGGCGTGACCGCAGATCGCGGCCGCATACCGCCTCCATGCGCGCTCGCGCTGCGGGCGCCTGCCTGCACAGTGCTCTCGCCTTGCGTCTCAACTTGTCCGCGGATGCTTTCCTCTTGTCATATCTGATCAGAGGCAGAGGGGGATTGCGCGACTGGAACGAACGCAAGATTCACCGGAGGAGCCGCGCAATGAGGCAGGGACAGGAACGGCCGAGTGTGACCAGAGAGAGGATCGCCCAGGACCTGTCCAGCCTTGGCCTGCAGGCAGGCGACGCCGCGTTCTTTCATAGCTCGCTGAAAAGCCTCGGATGGGTCGAGGGCGGAGCTGACGCCGTCATCGACGCCTTCCTCGACGTGGTCGGGCCCGACGGTCTCGTCATTGTCCCCACCCTGTCGTTCACCTTTGTCCGGCATAATCCGGATCGACGGGGGTTCAACCCGAAGCGCACTCCCTCCCGCGTGGGCAAGATCACCGACACCCTGTGGCGGCGGCCGAACGCCTATCGCAGCCGGCACCCGACCCATTCTGTCGCCGCCCTCGGCAAGCGTGCCGAGGAGCTGGTGCGCGACCACGAGAAGACTTCTACCTTTGGCAGAGAAGGGCCGTACGGGCGGTATGTAGACTGGGGCGCGAAACTCCTCTTCCTGGGGGTGGATGGGCGGTGCAACACAACGATCCATGCGGTTGAGGACTGGCTCGATCTGCCCTACCTCCAGATCGAGACCGCTCTGGTCGAGGACAGGAACGGGGAACCGCAAGTCGTGGACGTGACGAAATCGCCCAGCGGCCACCGCGACTTCTACCAGAAGGAGTCGAAGGTGGCACGCCTGCTCGAAAGCAGCGGCATTATCCGGCGCGGCAAGGTGGGAGCGGCGGGCGCCTTCTGGATGCCCTCGCAGGATATGGTGGAGGTCGTGGTGAAGGGCATCTACGAGGAGCCGACGCTCTTGCTGTGCGACCGGCGGGAGTGCAAGTTCTGCACCGACTACCGGCAGCCGACCATCGAGCACATCAGGAGCAATAGGCCCCAGATCTAACCCTGGGAGTTAAGGTTCGATGTCGGTGCTGGACCTCTTTCGACTCGACGGCCGCGTTGCGCTTGTCACCGGCGGTAACCGCGGCCTCGGGCGCGCGATCGCGCAGGGGCTTGCGGAGGCGGGCGCCTCCGTCGCTGTGACCAGTCGCGACGCGCAGCGCGCCCAGACGGCTGCGGGGCAGCTAGAGCAGGAAACCGGCGTGAAGTCCCTCGGGCTTGCGCTGGACGTGCGCAACGGTCGCCAGGTCGAAGCGGCCGTTCAGCAAGTTCTCGCCGACCTCGGCGGACTCCACATCCTCGTCAACAACGCGGGCGTCAACATCCGGGAGAGCATCCTGGAGCTGAAGGACGAGAGCTGGGAAGAGGTCATCGACACCAACCTCGCCGGGGCCATGAGGTGCAGCCGCGCGGCGGCCGGGCATCTGAAGGCCCAGGGCTGGGGCCGTATTATCAACGTGGGCTCGATCCTGAGCTTCGTGGGCATACCAAGTCGTGCCGCCTACGCCTCCTCGAAGGCGGGGCTTCTGGGGATGACCCGGTCGATGGCCCTCGATCTGGCGCCTCACGGGGTAACCGTGAACGCAGTCTGCCCCGGCGTCTTCCGCACCGAGATCAACCGCCCCATCCTGAACGATCCCGAGTACTTGAGGAATTTCCTGCGGCAGGTGCCTGTCGGCCACCTCGGCGACCCGGCTGAGCTCAAGGGCGCCGCCGTCTTCCTCGCCTCGGAGGCGAGCTCCTACGTCACTGGAGCCGCCCTCATGGTGGACGGTGGGTGGACGGTGCAGTAACATCGTCTCGATGTTTCGGGACTTCAGCAGCCGGACGCGAGACGAAATGGCTAGGCCGCCTCTGGCGGCCGCCACCCCGGTTGCCAATGGCGACCTAGGGGCTCATGCCCTACGAGCTGTCACGTGACGCGGCCTTGCCCAACTCGGCCCCCGCATCAGTTCGCCTGAGCATAGAGCTTGTCGATCTGCCTCTGTGCCCCGCGCAAAGCCTCTTCCGCCGAGATATCCTCGCTCAGGTACTTCTGGAACTCGATCCCCACGATATCGCGCACGCGGTTCCACCTGATGGGGTCGGGAACGCAGTACCCCTTATCCAGGGTCGGTCGCAGCGACATCATCCAGTCGGGAAGCCGGTAGTCCGGGGCCACCAGCTCCCGCAGCCCTTCGATCTGCGGGGGCGCAGGCTGGGGCCGGTAGTCGGGGTGCTGCCGGTCGTAGATGTACTTGATGGTCGGCATCTTGCCGGCCTTCGCAACACCGGGCTGGAGCTGGAAGCAGATCGCTTCGAGGAGCACTCGCGCCGCCTCCCGGGGAACGGGCGAGGCCTGCGGGATCACCCCGACGTAGTGTGCGAGCAGAGAGCCGACTTGCTTGCTGCCCGGACAGGGACCGATCCCAATGTGCTTCTCTCCGTCTTCCATCCCCCTGATCGCCCAGTAGCCGCGAGACTGCCAGTTGGGGAACAACACCGCGATCTTCGCCCGGAAGTCATCGGCGGCCTGGTACGGCGTCAGCGCGCCGGCCGGCATGAGCCCTTCCTCATACCACCGCTTCAGCGTGCGGAAGGCCCTCGCCGCTTCCGCGCTGCTGACGTCGAGTCGGCCGTTCTCGTCCTCCACCGTGCCGGCGAACGCGCGCAGCATCGGGATGTAGTCGTTCTGCGCGAAGAAGTTCGTGGAGAGATCGAAGGTCATCCCATACTGCTTCTGCTCCGCGTCCCGCAGTCGGCGACACATCTCCTCGAACTGCTCCCACGTCTCGGGAAGCTCATCCTCCGAGACCCCTTCCCGGGCCAGCACGTCCCGTCGGTAGTTGAGGGCATGAATCTCGCCCATGAACGGGAGTCCGTACAGGTGCTCCTCTCCCGTTCGCGGATCGACGCGCCGGCAGTACTCGAGGTACCCCGGCACGAACTCATCGAGCAGCCCCGCTGCCAGCTCCGGCCCCAAGCGCTCCTCCAGGGGCTCCAGAAAGCCGCCCTCGGCATTCTGCACGATCGTCATGTTGTTGACGAGCAGCAGTAAGTCGAATGGCGTCATGCCGGCCCGCCATGGCAGCATGAGAGCGATCTCATTGCCCTCGGGCATGATCCGAACCTCGACGTCTATGTCCGGATGGCGCTGCTCAAAGGCCTCGATCGCCTCCCCCAAGTCGGGGTCGGGGTCCTGGAATTCGGAGAACTGCCAGGAGGCGACCAGCACCCGCACCTTCGTCACACCCCCCTGGCGCGGGTCGTACACGTTGAGCCGCCTTTCGGCGATGAATCCGATGAGCGCAGTCCCCAGCAGCCCCAGTGCGATCCATTTCTGCATCGGCTACCCCTTCACCGCACCCGCGGTCAGGCCGCGCATGAAGGTCTTCTGGAGCAGAAGGAACAGGATGATGACCGGCAGGAAGGAGAGCATCACCGACGAGAAGAGCACCCCGTAGTCCCAGTGCTGCCACTGGCCCTGAAGGAGCTGAATGCCGACGGTGAGCGTGCGCGCCTCGTCCGTCCAGTTGTTCATGGTGAGTGCGAAGATGAACTCATTCCACGAGTTCAGGAATACCACCGTTCCTGCCGCTGCCAGCCCGCTCGCTCCCATTGGCACCATGATCTGCCAGAACGCCTCCCACCAGCTGCACCCATCGACCCGCGCCGCGTCGAGCATCTCCTGCGGCACCGATACGAACACGCTGCGCATGATGAAGATCGTGAGCGCGAGGTTGAAAGCGGTGTAGCTCAGGGTCAGACCCGTGAGCGTGTTCAGCAGCTTGTAGGCGCTGAGCAGTTCGTACTGGCCGATCAACGCCACCTCGCCGGGGACCATGATGGTGCCGAGGAAGACCAGGAAGATTGCCTGGTCCCCTTTGAAGCGGAATCGGGAGAGCGCATACGCAGCGAGGCTGCCCGCGAACAGAGTGAGAATGACAGCGCCGAACGAAACGAGGATGCTGTTGCGATAGTAGTAGCCAAACCCGATCATCCGCTCGAACATCTTGGTGTAGTTGATGAGGGTGTACTCGCGCGGGAAGAAGCTGAGCTGCTTGCTGTACAGCTCGGCATGCGGCTTGAAGGAAGAGAGGATGATCCATACGAACGGCAGGATGCTCGCGATGCTGATCGCGAGCAGCACCAGATAGAGGAGCCCTTTGTTGCCCTGTCGCTTAAGTTTATCGGTGAATATGCTCATCGCTGTCTTTCACGCGTGAGGCGAAACGCGATCAACGTGACGACGAAGATGAAGAAGGCGAGCCCCCAGGCCAGTGCGGAGGCATAGCCGAATCGGAATCTGCCATACTGGAACGCCACGTTGTACAGATAGAGCACCATGCTGAGAGTCGAGTCTCCCGGCCCGCCCTGAGTCATGATGAACATCTGCCCGAAGACCTTGAACGCGTTGATCGCGGACAGCAGCCCGACCAGAAACATCGTCGGCTTCAGCAGCGGCAGCGTCACCGATGTCAGCACCTTCCACCCGGTCGCCCCATCCACGCGGGCCGCCTCCATCACCTCCGATGGGATGCGCTGCAGCCCCACGAGATACAGCAGCATGTTCAGACCCATGCCGTGCCACACCGCCATGCCGGCTATCGCAGGCATCGCCAGCTTCCGGTCAGAGAGCCACGTATAGCCGGCCTCCGACCCTGCGACCTCGCGCAGCAGCGTGTTGAACACCCCGTACTCCGGGTGGTAGATCCACATCCAGATGATCGATACCACCGCGACCGACACCACGACCGGGATGAAGTTGAGGGTTCGGAACAGCGTGGACAGGCGCCCCGCGCGCTCGACGAGCACCGCCACAAAGAGCGGAATCAAGATGCTGGCCGGCACGTACATCACGGCGAAGCGAATGGTGTTCCAGAAGGCTCCGCCGGGCGCGTTCACCGTCAGACACAGCACCAGCAGCGGGTAAAAGGCGATCTCCCAGAAGCTCAACGGCGGCTCCGGCAGCACAATGCCCGGCCAGCCGACCACCCGGTCGTCTCGGAAGATCTCCGCGTAGTTGCCCACCCCGACCCAATGCATCTGCTCGGGCCGAAGGAACTCGTAGTCGAAGAAGCTCAGGTAGAGGGAGCGCACGATTGGGTAGAGCGCGAACATCCCGAACACGAGCAGCGCCGGGAGGAGAAAGACGTACGGGTTGTCGAGCCCACGCCAGGCACGCTTACCGCTGATTCGCTGATCGTCGAACGCACTCATCGCGACCTCGCCCGCGCCGCGGATTGCCCGGCCGCCGGCCTGTCGGCTATGTCAGGCCGTCCTGGAAGTACCGCGTCTGCTTCGCCGCCGGGATGCCGTCCTCGCTCCACCCCCGCTTCCGGTAATAGAGGTCCAGCATACTGTCGTATTCCTCGCGGTCAACCACGCTCCCTGCGTACGCGCCCTTCTCCACCGCGCGCTCGAACATCCGCGGCGGGGGGTAGTCGTCCTTTCGCGTCACACCGCGGGCAGCGCTGATCAGACGCGTCAGGTCCCAGAGCGCCCGCGATCGCTCCAGCAGATCGTCCAGTGTATGCGGCACCCCGGTGACCACGCCGTAGTACTCCGCGTATCGGTTCTCATCGAAGCCCAGCTCGATCCACGGCAGCCGGCAGACGCCGAGCGCATCGAAGAGCGGGCGGATTGTCTGGTGGTAGATCACCAGATCGACTCTGTCCTCCGCCTGCCACTTCGCCCCGGCCTCGAGCTCCTTTCCCACCGTCCAAGCGCGATTGTGGTGAGCCCCGATGTCACACGTCCCGTACGCGAGTGCCATGGAGATCGTTGCCCGCCCATCGTAAGCGGACTGCTCCATACCCTTGACCTGCACCATGAGCGGCTTCAGCTGGGGCCACCGCTCGACGACTGCGCGGGAGCCATCGGCCAGCAGTTCGCCTACTCCTTCGCGCGCGGCGATCTTCTCGAGGAGGGCCGTGATCTGCTCGTCGTCGCCCCATCCGAGCTTCACTCCATCGACGTCGGCAGGCCTCAGCAGGCCCGTCTCGACCGCCTCGATGAGCACCCCGATGAGGTTCCCGCTCGATATCGTATCGATGCCGAGGTTGTCACAGAGCTGGTTGCCGCGGAGGATCGCGGCGAAATCCCCCACGCCCAGATTCGATCCCAGCATACACGTGGTCTCGTACTCCGGGCCCTCTGTGATCGTGCCCTTGTACTTGCCGTTCTTGACCAGACAGATGTTCCCGCAGGACATCGGGCATCCGAAGCAGGCCGTGTCTCCGATCTTGTATTCCTCGTACATCTTGAAGCCGTCTATCTCGCTCGCCGCCTCGAACACGTTCTCTCGGAAGTTCCGCGTGGGGAACACGCCCGCGCTGTTCACGTAGTCGACCACCGACATCAATCCCTGCTGCTGCCAGAACTCGAACAACGGATGGGCGGTCAGCTCATTCATCGACCGTTCCGTCAGCAGGCGCAGCCCCGCCGTGTCGGCGACGGGCAGGTCCTTTCCGCCGCGCACCGCGATGGCCTTGAGCTGCTTGGAGCCGAGCACTGCTCCCATTCCGCAGCGGCCGGCGTTGCGGCTCCAGTCGCAGTTGATCGTGGCGAAGCGGACGAGGTTCTCGCCGGCCGGGCCGATGGCGGCGATCCGCACCTCGTGGCTCCCGAGCTTCTCCTTGATGGCGCCTTCGGCCTCGAGGGTGCTCTTGCCGGCCAGCTCGGGGGCGGGCACTATCTGGACCTCGTCTTCGTCTATCCACAAGTAGCTGAGGCGCTCCGCGCGGCCCGTGACCACGAGCGCGTCATACCCGGCCTGGCGCAGCTCGGTACCGAAGTTCCCACCCATGTTGCTCTCGCCGTAGATGCCCGTGAGAGGGGCCAGTGCGGTGAGAGCGGTCTTCGCTCCGCCCGGCAGGTAGAGTCCGGTAAGTGGTCCCGGCGCTATGACCAGCATGTTCTGCGGGCTCAGGGGGTCCTTGATGTTCTCGAGCTGATCGAAGAGCAGCTTTGCGCCAAAGCCTCGTCCCCCCAGGTACTTGAGCGCGAACCGCTCGCTGAACGGAACCGCGCGGGCTTGGCCGTCCGTGAGGTCTACCCACAAGATCCTGAAGTGGTAGCCGCCCTCAATCGACTGCTTCTTTTCTCTGCTCCCGCCCGATCTCCGCGTACCGGAGTTGCTTACGTTCGCCTTTCTCGACATAGTCGACCTCTTTCATGTGGGCGTAACGGAGCACCGCGGCCACCCGGTTCGCTTCCCCCAGCTCGTGCTCCGGCACGTACTGCAAGGCGCCCTTCGGGCATTCCTTCACGCACTGCGGATGACCACCGCATAGATCGCATTTGAAGGGCGTCGGCACATCGTCGTGGACGAAGATCGCGCCGAACGGGCAGGAGATCACGCACTGACGGCAAGACACGCACCGGTCCGCGTCGATCTTCACCACTCCGTTGTCGACACTGATGGCATCGGTCGGGCAGTTCTCACGGCACTTCGGATGCGAGCACTGGCGGCAGACCACCGGCATCCGGATGACCGGGTGTGGATAGAGCGCGATCACGCGGATCGCGGACTTCTTCGGGTTGTTGACCGCGAAATGGTGGAGCGCACAGACCGCCTCACACAACCGACACCCCGAGCACCGCTCGGGCACCACCGTCAATCGCTTGGGCACGGTTCTCTCCTGCCACAAGAAACGCTGTCGGGCCGGCGCGCAGCGCCGGCCCGCACCCCTCCCTTTCCCGAGACACTACTTTCTCGGCTGCGAACGCATTCCCCTGCCCCACAAGCCTGCCGTGAGAATGCAGGGAACCTGCGGCAGACCGTGGAACGCCCTCCGACGGGCTCGGCTCTGCGCCCCACCGCGCTCCTCGAGCCCGGAGATGGCGACATATGCAAACCTGGTTGGCGAGTTCACTGTTGCGGCACTATCTCGCTTCCCGCCCGCGTCGGCGCAGGAGGCTGCGCCTGCACGTTGCGCGCGGGGAACAGGCGTCGTTCCAGGTCGGCTTCCGCACCGAGGCCGAGGCCCTGGAGGTGACGGTTCGGGCCGACTGCGACTCGCTTCCCGTCACAGTGCGCCGCGTGGGATATGTGCCGCTGCCACACCACAACACCGAAACGCCGGTGGAGGAGCTCGACGGTATCGGCTACGTGCCCGGCTACGTGCCCGACCCGCTCTTTCCCGAGACTGCGCTCCGCGCAGGACCGTTCGAGACCAACGCCTTCTGGATTACAGTCCAGGCTCCGTCCGACGCACGTCCGGGATTGCACCGCGTGTCGATTGCGTTGACCGCAGGCCAGGAGCATGTGGCCGGGCTCACCGCGACGATCAGGGTGCACCGTGCAGCGGTCGAAGGCCGGCGGGGTCTTCCCGTCACGCAGTGGTTCTACTGCGATGCCCTCGCAGACTGGTACCGAGTTGCGCCCTTCTCCGACCGGTTCTGGCCCATCGTGGAGAAGTATCTGGGCGATCTCGCCGCGCACAATGTTGACACCTCCCACACGCCGCTCTTCACCCCGCCCACCGATGGTGTAAAGCGTCCGAACCAGCTGCTGGGCGTGCGCCGCAGAGGAGAGCGCTATGTCTTCGACTGGGCGCTGGTGCGCCGCTGGGTTCATACCGCGCAGAAGCAGGGCATTCGCTACTTCGAGTGGCCGCACTTCTTCACCCAGTGGGGCGCCGAACGCCCTGCCCGCATCTACGAAGGCCGCGGCGAAGACGAGAGGCTGCTGTGGAACTCGGAGACACCGGCGGCGTCCCCTGCCTACCGAGGCTTTCTCAGTCAGTTGCTTCCCGAGTTCAAGCGGTTCCTCGAGGAGGAGCACATCCTCGACCACAGCTTCTTCCATATCTCCGACGAGCCCCATGGCGAGAGCGGCATCGCCAACTACCGGGGAGCGAGAGAGCTGGTACGCGAGCTTGCGCCATGGATGAAAGTGATGGACGCGCTGTCCGACATACGGTTCGCGCGGGAGGACCTGACTGACTTTCCGATCGCGATACTATCGGCTGCGGCTGACTTCCTGCGAGAGGGGCATCCTACATGGGTGTACTTCTGGAGCGGCCCGCGGGGACGCTACGCCCAGAGGCTGCTGGACACTCCCCTCGTGAAGACTCGCATGCTGGGTTGGCTCCTCTACCGGCTCAAGGCGAACGGCCTCCTTCACTGGGGGTACAACTACTGGTACAGAAGCCAGACGAGGGAGCTGATCGATCCCTACGAGGTGAACGACGCCCATTCGTGGCCCGACTGGGCCTATGGTGACCCCTTCGTCGTCTATCCCGGGGATGACGGACCCGTGGACTCGCTCAGGTGGGAGGTGTTCGCCGAGAGCTTGCAGGACTACGCCCTGCTCCAGGCCGCCGGAGTCGAGCCCGATGATGCGGCGCTCTCGGGAGTGAAGGGCTTCGCCGAATTCCCGCGCAGCGAGTCTTGGATTCGCCGTCGGCGGGCCGAGCTTCTGGCGACGCTCGACGAGCGGTAGGCATCGGAGGAACTGAGATGAGCAAGAGACAAGAGCTCCTCGTCTGCATTGCCGGCGCCGGCGGCACGCTCTGCGCCGACCGACTGCTCCGCGCCCGGGACCGGTGAAGGGCCCGCCGAGTCCTTCGCGACACGCCTTCTCGACCAGATTGGGGCGCGAGTCGAGCATCCCGATCATTGAGGCCGCCAGGAGAGAGCATGCCGTATCCAGCTATTGATCCCAGTCCGGACTTCGGTCGACTCGCGACAGTGTTCGAGCGCGGCATACCCGACCGCGTGCCATTCATCGAGCTTTTTCTCGACGAGCCCATCATGGTCGCCATCCGAGAAGCCCGCTTCTCCGCCGAGCCCGCGCGACGCGCGCGGGAGACTGCCGAGCTCTTCTTCCGGCTCGGCTACGACTACGTGCCGGCCGCCACCGCGTTCGGTTTCCCGTACCACACCGTCGCAGCCAAAGACACGGCGCACCTTCCCATGGCGGGGCGGAGCTGGGTCCAGGCCGCCGGCGGGACCATCGAAACCTGGGATGACTTCAAACGCTACCGGTGGCCGGTGCCGACGGAGGATTCCTATGCTCCGATAGAGCACGCAGCCGAGGCTGTGCCGCCGGGCATGAAGCTGATCCCCCACGGCCCCGGCGGCGTGCTGGAAAACGTCATGTGGCTGATGGGGTACGAGGCCCTGAGCTACGCGCTGGCCGATCATCCCGACCTCGTCGAGGCCGTCTTCGAGCGCGTCGGCTCGACCTTGGTCGAGGTCTTCGACGTCCTCGCCCGGCACGGCGCGGTCGGGGCCGTCTTCCTCGGCGATGACATGGGCTTCAAGACCCAGACGATGCTCTCGCCCGACGCGCTGCGCAGGTACGTATTCCCGTGGCAGCGGCGTATCGCTGAGGTCGTGCACGCCCAGCAGAAGCCCTTCCTCCTTCACGCCTGTGGCAATCTCGAGTCCGTGATGGACGATCTCATCGACTACGTCGGCATCGACGCCCGCCACAGCTTCGAGGACGCCATTGCCCCGATCACCGAGGCCAAGCGCAGATGGGGGGCTCGCGTGTCTCTGCTCGGCGGCGTTGACATGGACTTGCTCGCGCGGCGCAGCCCGCAGCAAGTCCGCGCCCGGACGCGTGAGGTGCTCGAGGCGTGCATGCCCGGAGGCGGGTACGCCCTCGGCTCCGGGAACAGCGTGGCCAACTACATTCCAGTGGAGAATTACTTCGCGATGCTCGAAGAGGGATGGCGAACCGGAGTCTACAGCTAGCGAGCGCGGGAATGCACACGGCATCGGCAACGCTCAAATCGGCAACGCTCAAGCTGACGCGCTTCGAGCATACCGACGTGGCTTTGTCATTCGCCCTTGTCGCGGCCTTCACTGCCTCTTCCGGATGGCCTCGCTCGCGGACGCTGCTCCTCATCCTGCTCGCCGTGGTCGGCGCTCGCACCGCGGCGCTGGCTTTCCGCGGGGCAATCGGTCGCAGGGACGATCCGGAGGCCCCGCCGATCGCCGAGCAAGGCCCGTCGGCGTCCGGTGCTCTGTGGGCGGTTGTCGGGGCCGCGGCAGCGGCCTATTTCCTGGCAGCGGCCCTGCTCAACCGCCTCTGCCTCCTGCTGTCGCCGCTTGCCCTGGTTGCACTGATCGGCTGCGTATACGCCAGACGTCTCACCGTGTGGGGGCACTGGATCGTGGGCTTCTGTGTCGGGCTCGCGCCGGTTGGCGCCTGGATCGCCATCGTGGCGCGACTGGACCCGGCTGCGCTCATACTGGGGGCGGCCGCGGGCCTGTGGACCGCAGGATTCGACATCGTCCATGCCTGTCGCACTGTCGAGTTCCACCGCGCCGGTCGTTTTCTCTCTCTGCCGGCCCGCTGGGGCGCAAGCAAGGCGCTCGTCGCAGCCGCCGGCAGCCACCTCGCCGCAGTGTGGCTGTTGGCTCTGTTCGGCGAGGTGGCCGGCCTCGGCTGGCTCTACCTGCTCGGCGTCGTCGTGCTGATCCCGCCGCTCTACTTGGCGCACAGGCTTGTCCGCCCGGAGCAGCCGAGCACCATTTCAACTGTGTCCATCTTCGCCAACGGCGCTCTGAACATCGCGCTGCTTCTCTTCGCCGCCGCGGATGCGATCTTCGTCACCGGCCGCATCCACATCTGACCGCGGGTGTTTCCGGAGCGAGGAAGAAGGGCCTCGGGCACCGGCGGCGAATTGCAGTGGCGAAGCCGCGAGGTGCCTGCATGACTCGGTGGGCCGGCATTTCGACGCGGGCCCACGGGGGGCGCGGGACACTCCCACGGAGGGATGGTCGAGTGATGGCAGCGACACCGCGTGACACGTTCGCTCTCATCGGCGGCAGCGGCGCGCACGAGCTGCTGCGCTCGCAAGCCCACCACTGCCACCGGCTCGGCCCGGCACCGACTCCCTTCGGCCTCTCCGCCCCGCTGTACCGAGTGCGGCTGGGCGAGGCCCGGTTCCTGTTCCTCCCACGGCACGGCGAGACCGGATACGAGGTGGCAGCGCCGTGGGTCAACTACCGGGCGAGCATCTACGCGCTCAAGGAACAGGGCGTCGAACGCATCGTCAGCTGGTCGGCCGTGCGCGCGGTGGATGTCTCTCTGTCAATCGGGCAGTACGTGCTGCCTCACGATCTCATAGACGGGACGCGCGGTCGGGAGGGCAGCTTCTACAAAGGCACCGGCCTCGGCGTTCTGCGCCAGCAGCCTGTGTTCTGCCCGGAGATGCGCGAGGCGGTCGAGCACACACTCAGCTACCTGGGTCTCACATACGCCGACCACGGGCTCTATGCGTGCACGCAGGGGCCGCGGCTGGAGACTCCTGCCGAGATACGCGGTCTCCGCTCCTCGGGGGCCAACCTGGTCGGGATGACTCTTGCGCCTGAGGCATTCCTCGCCCGCGCGTTGGAGATCTGCTACCTGCCGATCTGCTACATCGCCGCGTTCGCAGAGGGCGTGCGAGAGTCGCAGCGTCAACCCGAGGACATACTCGACGATGTCAAGCAGCAGGCCGAGCGGGAAGCGGCACAGCAGGCACTCGATCGCTTCTTCGAGATATCGTCATCCGCCTCTCGCTCACTTGCCGGTGAGCGGAGTTGCCCTTGCGCCCTCGCCATGGAGCGTTACCGCCGCGAAAACCACATCGGCGACGACTGGCGAGCGTGGATCGGAAAACCGTGACCAAGCAGCCGGAAGACTGGGACTTCGCCGGCTTGGGTATGAGGGAGACCCAGGGCTCGACCCACTTCTTTCACCACTGGACCGCCAAGTTCATCCCGCAGATTCCGCGGCGCGTGATCGAGCGCTACAGCCGGCCGGGCGACGTCGTGCTCGATCCCTTCATGGGCTGCGGCACCACCCTCGTCGAGGCCGCACGACTCGGCCACGATGCCTGGGGCACAGACATCAACCCGCTTGCCGTCAGGATCGCCCGGGCGAAAACGGCCGCAATCGAACCTGGAGACCTCAGTCGGTTCATCTCGTGGCTCGAGGAAGCTGCCGACAATCCCAAGGAACACCTCGCCGGGTCAGCCGTCCTGTTCGAGAGCAGCGGGAAATGGTTTCGCCGGGACGTATCGCGGGCCATTCGGGCGATCCGGGCCAAGGCCCGCCGACTGGACTCCGAGACTGGCAACTTCGTCCTCGTGGGCCTCTCTGACCTGCTCAAGGGCATGAGCAACGCGCGCATGGACCGCACCATCCCCACACTGCCCCGGCAGCCCCGGTACGTTGACAAGAAGCACTACTACCGTATCGTCGATAACCGCACTCGGGACATCAACCCATTCGCCCGCCTGCGCTCACAGCTCCTGCGGATGCAGCGCGCGCTGTCCGAGTTCCAGGTCGAGGCGACGGGCCGGGCCGAGCCGCTCCGACACGATGCCCGCAACTTGGCGTCCCTCCGGCGCCGCGCCCAGCTTGCCGTCACCTCCCCGCCCTACTGGAGCGCGCAGAACTATCAGAAGATGCACATCCTCTCTTTCAAGGTGCTGGGGCTGAAGGAGCCGGGCCCGGCCGAGATCGGACGACGCCCCCAGGGCTACCGCGACGACATGGAAAGCGTGATCGCGCAGTTGACAGAGGTGCTGGAGGGTTATTTCGCCTTGGTCATCGGAGAATCGAAGGATGCCATCCACGAGGCCGTCCGCGACCGGTGTGAAGCCCACGGCATGCGGCTCGTCGATACCTTCCGCCGCCGCATCGTCAACCAGGCCTTCTTCGCCAAAGCCGTGAAGCGGGAGTACATCTACGTCTTCAGGAGTTAGCCGTCCCCGGCGGCTGCCCTTACCCGCATCATCTCCTCAAACCGCTTCTCTGCGATGTGTGGGTTCAGCCGCTCCACCGCCTCCACAAACCACTTCCCTGCCGACTTCGGCTGCCCGACAGCAATGTCGCACAGTCCCCGGAAATACGCTGGCAAGAAGTCGCGCCGGAAGTGCTCCGCCGCCCGGCCGAGCGGCTCCCTCGCCTCCTCGTAGTGCTCCGCATCGAAAAGCGCCGCGCCGACCAGCAGCGCTACCTCTGGGTCCTGCACCGCCTCCTCCGGCAACCGGGAAAACTGCCCGACGGCCAGCCTCGGTTTCCGCGCCTCCAGGTACGCGACTCCCAGAGCGAACGCCACGTCCTCGGGGTCGGCACCGGCCCTTTCCGCCTCCTCCAACGCCGAGATCGCAGTCTCCCACTCCCGCACCGACATCGCCTCTTGCATCCGCAGCCGCCACACTGCCGCCCGTCCGCGCAGCCTGGCGAGCGGCCACAACATCGCCAGCCGCACCGCAGAGGCCAGCCGCAGCCCGAATCCCGCCGGCCCCTCCTCCCGTCCGCCCTCGTCGGGCGTAAGCTGGTCCTCCAGCGAGCGGGCTTTCCCTCTGTGATCCCGCAAGCATCCCTCGGCGACCGTGAGCAGTCTCGCCTCCAGCCCTTCGTAGCCGTACAGCAGATGCGCTCTCAGCAGCTCAGCGCCCTCCTCCACCCTCCCCGCGGCCACCAGTGCCAGCCCACAGTAGCCCTGCACCAGCCGGTTCTTCGGATCGATTCGCGCCGCCGCCGAAAACGCCTTTCGCGCCTCCTCGAAGTGCCCCGCGTCGAACTGGATTCGCCCCAGGAACACCAGCGGCGCGTGGTTCGCCGGCGCAAGCTCAGCGGCTCGCCGGGCCGACCGGACCGCTTCTCCCACCCGGCCCGCGGCAGCGAGCGCTACCGCCCGCTGGAGGTAAGTGCGCGCGTGGCGGGGGAATATGGCGAGCACATCGTCGAACGCCTTGGCTGCCTCGCCCGGTCTGTCCGAGCGCAAGAGTCGGAATGCCTCGAAGTACCGCCGGTCGGCGCGCCACCAGGCGCTCAAGCTCCAGCCCATGCTGCCCCATGTTCTGCGCCTCGCCCGGCAAATCCCCCCACTCGCGTCTCAGGAGCGGACTGTCGCTGCCGATATTCAGTTGGGGTGATGGGGCCGCATGTGGCATTAAGCAGATGGGAGTGGCCGATGATCGGGGTCGTCGCGGCGGACCGCGGTCAGTCCGCGCGTCCGCATATCACTGCCGCCCTGTGTTGCGCCCTCACACTGGCTACGCAGACGTCGTGGGCGGCGCGTGCAATCACACGTGTGGACGTGCGGCCCGAGGCCGACCAGACGGTCGTCGCGGTCTTCACCTCCGATAGGCAGGCCCTCGAAGTGAAGTCGTTTCCCCTCGAAGGGCCGGCTCGCATCGTCTTCGACTTCCACGGAGCCGAGCTCGACCGCGACCTTCCGACTGACATCTCAACCGTCGCGCCCGCCCTGGAGGGTATACGGCTCGGCCAATTCAGCGTCGAGCCGTACGTCGCTCGTCTGGTAGTCGATCTGGCCGATGAGTATCCCGAGCCCGAGTACGAGGTAAAAGCGGGAGGCGAGAAGGGCGAAACCCTCATCGTGTTGCGGAACACCGGGCCGGTCATCCTCAAGCCTCCCACTGTCGAAGCGCGCGAGGACGCGGTGCTGGTCCGACTGCCCGGCGTCGCCCACCTCAGGCGCTTCGTGGCCACACTCCAGGATCCGCCCCGCGTCTACGCCGATCTCACCGACGCGGTCATCGGGGACGCGCACCGTCAGCAATTCGAAGCTGGTGTCCTGAGCGAGGTGCGCATGGGCCAGCAGCCGGCCGACCCGAAGCATCCCGTCGCACGAATCGTCCTCGAGCTGCGCGAGAAGCATGCCTTCAGCGTCTTCCAGGAGAACTCCGACCTGGTCCTCGCGGTGGCCCCCGCACCATGGGCCCTGCCGCTGCCCACGTACAACGCCGCCGGGCGGCTCAAGGGCAAGCGCGTCGTGGTGGACCCGGGCCATGGCGGCGACGACATCGGCGCCCCTGCCTTCTTCGGGCGCCCGCCGCGAGGGCCGTTTGAGAAAGACATCGTGCTCGATATCGGGCACCGCCTCGCCCGCCTGCTGGAGGCCGAGGGGGCCGACGTCACGATGACCAGGAAAGAAGATCGCACGGTCAGCCTTCAGGGGCGCGCCGCGATCGCGAACCGCCGGCGCGCGCACGCGCTCGTCAGCATACACTGCAATTCCTGTGACGCGCCCAACACGCTGCACGGCACGAGTGTCTTCTACGACCACGCGCACAGTGCCCGCTTTGCACGGCTCGTCCAGGACGAGCTTGTCGCCGCCCTCAATACCAAAAGCCAAGGCGTCCGCAACGCCAACTTCGCCGTCATCCGGCGGACCGAGGGTCCCGGCATTCTCGTGGAAGCCGCCTACATCAACCACGAAGGCGACCGCCAGCGCCTCCTCCATCCCCACTTCCGGGAGCGGGCGGCGCGAGCGATACTCCGAGGCACCATCTGCTTCCTCGGCGATTCCTCCGCCGGAGCGAGTCGTCGATGAGTCGCCGTGGTCGGCGCTCCCGTGCGCCCTGGATGGTGGCGGCAGTCCTGGCCATCGCAGTGATCGTCCTCGGTGCCATCTTGTGGCACATCTACCCCGACTACCGCCGGCTTCGCGCCGACCAAACTGCGACCCCCCGCATCGCGCCCGAGCCTGACTCCCAGCACATCTCCGAGCCCGTCGTTGTGCACCTCTACTTCGCGAGGGTCGTCAACGGGAAGCAGCGCATGGTGGCCATCAGCCGGGAGCTGCCGGCGGGCCTTGGCACTGCGCGTGCCGCGCTCGAAGAGCTGCTCCGCGGCGAAGTCCCCCGCGGCTGCGATAGACCGCTCCCGCCGGCAACGACGATCCGCCACATCACCACCGCAGACGGACTGGCGACAGTCGACTTCAGCCGGCAGCTCGCAGAGGGCTTCCGCGGCGGCTCTGACAACGAAGGAGTGCTCGTCTATTCGATTGTGAACACTTTGACCTCGCTGCCGACCATCGACAAGGTTCAGTTGCTCGTGGAAGGCGAGAAGGTCAGCCAGATCGGAGGGCATCTCCTGGTGAGCGAGCCCCTGGGCTTCGACGACGAGCTCGTTGTGCCATATCCATGACAGCCGTCCGGGCCCGGCTTCGCATTGGCGCCGCGCCCTTCGGTGGCCCCCACGACAGGATTACCGGGCCGGCGGGCCAACTCAACCACCAGGACCTTCGGAGGCGTAGCAATGCGTTCAGCCGTGCTCATGACCCTTCTGGCAATCGCTCTCTGTCTCACCGGCGGGTGTGAGAATCCCCTGGAACTTGACAGGGAGACTGAGATCGAGATCGGCGGCGAGGGCGCGGCCGAGCTTGAGGCCGAGTACGGCGTCGTCGATGACCCCGCCATGCAGCGCCGGCTCGATGCCATCGGCCCTCGTGTGGCGGCCGCCTCGGAAGAGCCCTCTTTGCCCTGGACGTTCAAGATCCTCGACACAGACGAGGTGAACGCGGTGGCTCTCCCGGGTGGGTTCATCTATGCGACGAAGGGCATGATGGGCTATGTCCAGAACGACGATCAGCTCGCGGGCGTCATGGCACATGAGGTCGTCCATGCAGATCATCACCACGCGAAATCGACCATCGAGAAAGCGATGACGCAGTCTCTGCTCGTCGAGCTGATCACTCGCAAGAGCCCCGAATCGGTGCGTCAGGCGGCGGCCATCGCGCTCGACCTGGATATGCGCCAGGGCTACCGCGAGAAGGAATACGAGGCCGACCAGTTCGGCACGCTCTACGCCTGCCGCGCGGGATATCGCGCCGACGGCCTTCGTGAGCTGCTCGGCCGGATGTATCGGGACGAGGGCGACCCCGCGCGCATCACCTGGCTCCTTCAGAGCCATCCGCCACTGTCCAAGCGTATCGAGCGGCTGGACGAATACATCCCCGACTTGACTGGAATGCCTGCTGGGGGCCCATGACCTTGGGCGCGCGGGGACGAGCCGCACCCGTCTCGATCTCCATCTCTGCTACGCGCCGGCGAGCGTGTCCACGCTGCCGACGATACGGTAGTCCTTCAGATGCTGCTCCACGACGCGCGCGACGGCTTGCTGTGCCGATCCCCTATCGGCCGCGTCTCGCAGCCGGGCCTCATAGGCCTGCCGCAATGTGGTGGCCACGTTTATCTTCGTGATCCCGTCCTTGACCGCTGCCCCCAGGCTCGCGAGCTCGATCCCGGAACCGCCGTGTAACACGAGTGGAACTCGCACCCGCTCCGAAATGCGTCGCAGGTGCTCGATGCTCAACCGCGCCTCGACCTTCTTCTCGTCCTTCGCCGCCCCACTGATCGCGCCGTGGATGTTCCCAACGGCCACCGACAGCCAATCGATCCCCGTCTCCCGAGTCAAACGCGCGGCCTCCTCCACATCCGTGAACCCTCGACCGGAGCGGAATAGCTCTTCATACGGCGGCAGAGGCCCCGGTTCGTGTCCGAGCACCGCGCCCAGCTCCGCCTCCACAGCCACCGCAGGATGTGCCATCTCGACCACGGCCGCCGTGGCCGCGAGGTTCTCCTCCAGCGGCAGCCGCGATCCGTCTATCATCACCGAGTCATACCCCAACTCCAGCGCCTCTTGGATCAGCGGTCTCCAGTCCACCGGACGCTGCTCCTCATCGATCACCGGGACGTGGTCCTGGTGAAGCCGCGTGTACGCCCGGTCGGCGTATCGCTCGAAGTCGTCCGCCACGGCACGATAGCTCTTCGCGCCGAACCGCTCGACGTCCGGGCGGGCCACTTCCACCAGCCCGAACGACCGACAGGCGGCGAGCGTCTCCACAATTGGCTTCAGCATCGCCAGGTACGAAACGTTGAACGCCGGCACGAGCACGTGCCTCTCGTAGGCGCGCCGCATTATTGGGCCCACGCTGAGGTCACGCACCACGTCCTCGCTCGCGCCTTGGCCGGAGGACTCAGACCGCTCCCCCGAGTGCACGTTACCACTCATGTATGGCTCTGCTCCCCGATCTCCGGCCGCCTGAGTCAGACTCCCCGCAGGGATTCCAGTGCCGGATACAACAGTCTATAGCGGCGCACCTGCTTCTCATACGCGGTTGCCAGTTGCGAGTCCGGCTCGACGATCTCTGCCGGTCGCACGGCCTGCTCCACACCCTCTTCGAGGCTGCCATAGGTCCCCCCCGAGACCCCGGCCAGCAGCGCCGCCCCGAGACACACCGACTCCGGGCTCCGCAGAGTCTGCATTGTCCGCCCGGTCATGGTCGCCCGCAGTTGCAGGCCCAACTTCGAGCGCGCGCCGCCGCCAGTGCACCGTATCGTCTCGAAAGGTCCCACTGCGCTGGCGAGCATTTCGGCGATGATCGCCAGCTCGCACGCCAGGCCCTCCAAGATACCCCGGTAGATCTGGTACCGGTTCGTCGTCTGAACAAGCCCGAAGATGACCCCGGTCGCCCGCGCGTCGAAGTGCGGATTGCTCGACCCGATGAGGTGGGGCAGAATGCACAGACCCGTCGGCCCCGTAGGGACATTCCCTTCCAGATACTCGTATAGGTCCTGCCCCCGCCTCCGCGCCACCGCCGCGTCCTCCGAGCAGAAGGTGTCGCAGAACCACTTCACCATCAGGCCCGACGGGAAGTACGCGATGGTGATGTACTGATCGGGAACGACGTGACAGTAGGAGTTGAGGCTCGCCCGCAGGGCGGCCTCTCCCAAGCTCGGCCGATCCCCGACCGCCGCCAGACACTCGTACGTGCCGATTGAGTCCGACACCATCCCCGGCGCCGTAGCTCCCATACCGAGCGCGCCGCACGGCTGGTCATGCCCTCCCACTACGACCGGAACGCCCGCAGGGAGTTGCAGCTCTCGCGCCGCCGTCCGCGACAACCGTCCGGCCGCGGTGCCGGCCGGCACCGGCGTCGACATCCTTTCCGCCGACAGCTCGGCCGCGTTGAGGATCTCCTCCGACCAGCGAAGCTCTCTCACGTCGAATGCCATGAACCGACAGGCCAGTGGATAGGCGATGCACGGCTCGAGGCCGAGCTTCAGCAGGACATAGTCGCTTATGCTGACGAACCGCGCTGCGGTCCGGAAAAGGTCCGGCCGATGCCGCCGCAGCCACGCAAGCTTGGCCATCGGGTACATCGGGTGCACGATCAGCCCCGTGATCTCGAAGATGCGCTTGCGCCCCACCGACTCCTCCCACCACGCCGCTTCCGCCGTCGCCCGATTGTCTGCGTTCATGATGGCGGGACCCATCGCTTCCCCACGCTCACCCGTCGGGACGAACGTCTCCCCGTGCGAACTCAATCCGACGGCTTCTACCGGATCCGCTTCCACCTGCGAGGCCGCGCTCCGAACGGCCGTTGCGACCGCCGTCCATAGCTTCTCAGGGTCCATCTCTACCATGGACGGCGCGGGAAAGTCCGGCGTGTAGTCGGCCGCCGCCTCCGCGGCCACTTCGCCCGAGGCGCGGAACACAACAGCCTTGCACCTGCTCGACCCGATATCCACACCCATGAGGCTCATGGCGGTCTCCCGATCTGCCGATGGCGCGTGTCCACACACGTCGCCGCTTGACACGCCTGGGCGCAGTATAGTCGGGGTGTACGATACGGGCAACCCAAGGTCATGGCAGCGACTGACGCCCGCCGCACGCCGGCCGCGCCCCTAGTGAGCGAGCAGTGCGGTCGCCGTGGCCGCCTCGACCGGCTCCGGCCGACGCCGCAACCCTCGATACCCCTGCCTCCCACTCGGGTCCACCTGCATCAGCGGCGAATTGCCCGGCCAGCGATACAGATTCGCCTCATCTCTTACCGGATCCCTTGAGATAAACCTCCCCCGCCGCGGATCGTACACCCTCGCCCGTAGCCAGTAGGTGTTCAGGTCAGCGTACCCAAACGGATTGGTGGTGGAGCCGGTGCTGGCTAACTCCACTCCCCAAGCATTCCGCCGGTAGCTGTCGGTGGGGGCCGGGGATGAGGAGGCCAGCGCGAGCGTGGTGCCGAGGTGGTTGAAGAGGTGATATGACTTCGTGCCTGACCGGTCCATGTAGATCAGCGGATCGTAGATGCTCGGGCCCTGGTTCACGTAGGCCGCCTGGGTTGTGTCAGTCTCGTCCTGCCATGTGACAATAACACTGCAACGAAAACGGCAAGCACCGGAACGTGTCAGGCACTCAGATAAACCCGAACGCGCCATCGGCGATGCGCCACCTTCGCCGTACCACGGTCAGCCAAAGAAGCCGCTGGCCGCTCGACCCGGTCAGAAACCAGCCCCAGCATAAGGCCTCTCGATTGAGACCGCTATTAGCACAAGCGACCATGATCTGTGCAACGAGCGTGAGTCCAAGCCATAGCCACGCCATTGTAATACCCATCTGGATGACAAGCGGTGTGTAGCCAAAGCGTAGTGTGTAGAGAACAGCATGCACCATGCCACTGATGAGAACGACCACAATGAGCAGGGTGCTCCAGGCGAATGCACTCGGCGCCGGGATTTGGTAGAGGAAGACTGCTAGAGGATAGGCTACCAAGGAGAGAGCGTCGATTCGGTTAATAGGACGCCCCTTTGATGTCGACACGTCTCCGCTGCGCTTGCCTTCGGCGGACGCAACGCTATCGCCTATAGGAAGCGTCTTATGCTGTTGGCCTGCCGAGTAGTAGCCGTCCAGGAGTAGCGAGAGTACCCAGAAGGCGGCGAAGCCCGTAAGGGCCCACCGAAGCTGTGCCGTCCACGACGCCAGTGGGTCTACAGGGCCAACGGTCAGCAAGCCAACAAGCGCGGTAGCGTGTGTACTCGTGTCGTGCAGCTTGCTCTGAGAGCACGATTGGCGTCCGCGCTGAGAGTACCTGTCTGCGAAGCCGACCCCTGCCGCTAGCAGACAGATGACGGTGCCAACGGTCGCCAGCCAAAGCTCGGCATAGATTGTCAGTCCAATCGCCACCGAGACGGCGCAGGACTGCACCAGGAGTAGTACCATTGTTGACGTCCTCGTGAACGTGTTTTGCTGCTTGCCTGGGGGGTCCTGTCCGAGTTGTCTCTCGCGTTGACATTCGCGCCGTTGGCCAGAAGCAGCAGAAGCACTTCAGGAGCCTTCAGCCGGCCCGTCGACGCCGCTCTATGTAGTGCAGTCTCACCTGAGTCGTTTCTTGTTTCAACATCTGCGCCGTTGGCCAGGAGCAGTTCAACAATCCTCGGGTAACCTTGCGACGCCGCGTGATGCAGTGCAGTGTCACCTGAGTCGTTTCTTGCCTTAACATCTGCGCCGCTTTCCAGTAGCAGTTGAACCACCGCCAGGTGGCCTTGCCACACCGCCTCCTGCATCGGCGTGCCGATTGCCACTGTGCATATCGCAAACGAGCCGGCGAGCTGCTCAACCAACAGCTCAATGGTGTCCGGGAGCATGACGTTCTCGGCGTGCACCTCCGCGACATCACCCGAAGCCTTTGCGCGCTGCTCCAGGCCCAGCCATCTTGCCCGCCCCGCCCATCGGGCACTGAGCAGGACGGCCTTCATCACCAGACAGATCGAAGTCCCAGCGGCTTCCACGCGGGTTCATCCTCCAGCGAAATGGAGTGCCCACGATACGGCAGAGAGCCCGTCAGGCCAAGGCTACGGCGGTTTCACGGCAAAGTGACCGGCACACTGGGTACCACGGGAACATTGACTGCCTATGCCGGGTCTAACACGATAGTTGCGGTCTCACATCCGCGCCGACGCGAAGGATAGGTGAATGTCGATGTGTCACCCGTCGCAGATGAGCGCTCCGGCCCTCCTGGCTCTCGCCTTGCTCCTGGCGTCGGCGACCGCTGGGGTCTGCTGGGATCAAGCGCTGGGTGTTGGCACCGGCTCTCAAGGCGCAACGCCGGATATGCGGCGTACTCCCAGAGTCTACAAGCCCAGGCCCGACGGC
>Ga0180438_10003095_pt1 | contig 25714 bp, 20 predicted proteins | sample SS_ome_12_FD_132455 | JGI IMG/M metagenome (GOLD analysis project Ga0180438, IMG submission 132455) | Hypersaline lake sediment archaeal communities from the Salton Sea, California, USA - SS_3_D_2 metaG | ecosystem: Environmental > Aquatic > Non-marine Saline and Alkaline > Hypersaline >... | reverse complement strand
GGCAACGCCGTGATCCTCCGCGGCGGCAAAGAGGCGATCCACAGCAACCGGGCGATCGCCGGGATTCTGGGCGAGGCCGCCGCAGAGGCCGGGCTGCCCGAGGACGCCGTGCAGCTCGTCTCCACGACCGACCGCGAGGCGGTGGGCCACTTCCTGCGCATGCCGGAACACATCACGGTGGCCATCCCCCGGGGCGGCGAAGGGCTCATACGCCGCGTCGCCGAAGAGGCGCGGATGCCCGTGATCAAACACTTTGCGGGCAACTGCCACGTATACCTCGACCGGGCGGCGGACTTCGACATGGCCGAACGCCTGGTGATCAACGCCAAGTGCCAGCGCCTCGGCGTGTGCAACGCGGCCGAGTCGCTGGTGGTACACGCCGCCGTGGCCGAGGCGATTCTGCCGCGGATCGGCCGGGCCCTTGCCGAGCGAGGGATCGAGATCCGTGGCGACGGGCCGACGCGCAAGCTCCTGCCCGAGGCCAAACCGGCCACCGACGAGGATTTTGCCACGGAGTACCTCGGCCCGATCATCTCCGTGAAAGTGGTCGACACGCTCGACGAGGCGATCGCGCACATCAATCGCTACGGCTCGAAGCACACCGAGGCCATTATCACCAACGACCTGACGGCCGCTCGGGAGTTCGCCACGCGGATCGATTCGTCGGCGGTGATGATCAACGCCAGCACGCGTTTCAACGACGGGGGCGAGTTCGGCCTGGGCGCCGAGATCGGCATCAGCACCGATAAGTTCCACGCCCGGGGACCCTGCGGCTTGAACGAGCTGACGAGCTACAAGTACGTGGTATACGGCGCGGGGCAGGTGAGGGAGTAAAGGGAATGATGAGTGATGCATTATGAATGATGCACGATGAATGATGAATGATGAATGAGTGTAGCGGGCGGGCTTGCCCGCCGCTTGTGGAGCTTGTGAGTGCCCCGACTTCTTCAGGATGAAGGATCGAGCGATGGGTGGAGAGGTTCTAAGCCAGACGGAGGTGGAAAGCCTTCTGAGCTCGATGGCTTCCGGCGGGGCCGAAGCGGCCGCGGCCGCGGTACAGGGAGAGCGGTCGGGCGGCGAGCCGGTGGCGCTCCCCTCGAGCCGCTCCCGCGGCAAGGTCACGCCCTACGATTTCAAGCGGCCCGAGCGCGTGGGCAAGGAGCAGATGCGGGCGCTGCAAACGCTGCACGAGGGGTTCGGGCGGAACTTCGGGGCGGCGCTTTCCGGGCTGTTGCGGGGCATCGTCGAGGTGCGGCTTACGAGCGTCGACCAGCTCACCTACAGCGAGTTCGTCTTCAGCCTGGAAAACCCCACCTGCTTCAACCTGCTGAAGGCCGAGCCGCTCGAGGGCAACCTGATCCTGGACATCAACCCCTCGATCCTCTACCCGATCATCGACCGCCTGCTGGGCGGGGGGCGCGAGGGGAGCACCCTGGCACGCCGTCCGCTGACGGAAATCGAGCTCAGGCTGGTCAAGCGCATCACCGACCTGTTTCTCGAGGAGTTGGCCGAGGCGTGGGAGCGCGTGCTAAAGCTCGACCTAGAGGTCATCCAGGTGGAGAGCAATCCGCAGCTTGTGCAAATCGTGCCCCCCAACGAAGTCGTCGTGCTGATCAGCTTCGAGCTGACGATCGGTGAAATCCGCGGGATGATGAACCTCTGCGTCCCCTACAACGCCATCGAGCGGATCGGCAACCGGCTGACGGCCAACACCTGGGTCAGCTACGGCCGCCGCGAGGCCAATCCGGAAAGCGTCGAACGCGTCAGCCGCGCGGTGTGCACTTCCCGGGTCGAGCTCGAGGTGCGCCTGGCCCAAACGCGGATCAGCACCGGCGAGCTGATCGGGCTGCGCGTGGGCGACGTGATCACCACGGAGAAGGACGTCCACAGCCCGCTGGTCGTCTCGGTCGAGGGAGTGCCCAAGTTCCGCGCCAAGCCGGGCGCGCTGAAGGGCCACAAGGCCATTCTCATCGACGGCCCCGTCCACAGCGCGGCCGAGGTGCTGGGAGACTGAGCAGCCATACGGTAGCTGCTTGTAGTGACCCGATTCATCGGGTCCTGTCTCAGAAGGCCGCGTTTTTCCGCGCTCGCGACCGCATGAATGCGGTCACTACGAACTTCCCCTACGGCCCGCGGAGCTGGTCGTAACGCTCGATGTCCGGCTGGTACTCGACCGTGTCCAGCACCGTTAGCGAGAGGAACAGGCCGACGAAGACCAACGCGGCGAGGAACACGATCGCGCCCAGCGGCTTGTCGTAGCGGAGGTGCATGAAGTAGAGCGCCACCAGCGCGGCTTTGACCGTGGCGATCAGCAAAGCCGCGACTAGCCCCCAGTCGCCCAGGCGCTCGCGAAACTGCGGCTCGTGCAAAAGCACGGTCAGCCCCGTCAACAGAATCAGGGCCGCAAACACCGCGATCAGCAGCCACGCCGGCACAACGTGGGCGTAGCAGGCGTGCTCGTCGTTGGCGCGATCGGACGAAGCATGGGATTCGGCGTCGGTCATGGTCTACCTCATAAAGCCGCGACCACCGGTCGCGGCTTTGTACTACTGTCACGTGGCTGCGGACAGCCACCTCACGGGTCAGTCGATCAGGTACAACAGCGGGAACAGGAATATCCAAATCAGGTCGACCAGGTGCCAATAGAGGCCCACGTAATCGACCGGGCCGAAGTATTGGCTGTGGAAATGGCGTCTGACGGCCCGGACGAGCACCCAGGTGATCGCCCCCATGCCGGCCAGGACGTGCAGGGCGTGCAGCCCGGTCATGGTGAAGTAGATGCTGAAGAAGATGCCCAGGCGGCGGGACTTTTCCTGGGGCGGCGGCTGGCTCTCGGGCGCCGGCGCGGTGTCGGCGGACGGCTCGTCGCGGGCTGGAGCCGGGTGATCGGAGCCCCGGAGCGTTTCGGCCGCGTCCTCGCTGGGCTTAAACCACCCGGCCCACAAGAGCCCGTCGTGCCACTTGTGCCGGTATTCGACGTACTTGATCCCCATGAACACGCCGCCGCAGAGCAGCGTGATCGCCAGGCAGACGATCAGCCCGCGACGCCGATCGATCTGCGCGCAGCGAACGCCCCAGGCCATCGTGAGGCTGCTCAGCAGCAGCACGCAGGTGTTCGTGCCTCCCAAGTAGGCGTTGAGGAACTTGGCGCCCACGTGGAAGATTTCCGGGTGGTTTGCCCGGTACACGGCATAGGCACAGAACAGGCCGCTGAAGAGCAGGATCTCGGTGACCAGGAAGATCCACATCCCCAGCTTGCCCGCCTCGAACTGCTGCTGGAACGAGCCGTAGTGGTGGGCCAGGAAGCGGGGGTGCCCCGGGGCCTCGCCGGCGGAGGTCGGCTTGTCGTGGGTTTCGCTCATGGGCGTGTGCGGCGGTGGATACTCAAGTTGTTTCTCGGTTGCCCCCAGGGCACTTGGCTTTCCAGACGTACTGTGAATGAGTCAAGTGTTGGGGTTCAGGGTTCAGGACTCCGGGTTCGACGTTCGGCCGCAAATCCTGAACGCTGACCACTGAACCCTCTCGTCGGTCTGAGGCGAAGCCTCGCTAGGTCTTCTGTACGTAGCCCTCCGACTCCGGGTCGTAAACGACCTGCTGAAGGTCGTAAGGATCGCCGACGGCCGGTTGCGTGGCGAAGTTGTCGTGAGGGGGCGGCGAGGCGCATTGCCATTCGAGCGTGGCGCCGCCCCAGGGGTTGGCCGGTGCCCGCCGCCCTTTGAGCAGGGACGCCAGCAGATAGACCACCACCGTCACCAGCCCCACCGCCAGCAAGAACGCCCCCCAGGAGGAGAGCCATTGCTCGGTGTGGTAGGTTTCGGGATAGGTGTAGACGCGGCGGAGCATACCGCGCGTCCCGGCGATGAACTGGGGGAAGAAGGTCAGGTTGAAGCCGACGAAGACCACCAGCGCGGCCAGCCGGCCCCAGAATTCGCTGTACATCCGGCCGGTCATCTTCGGCCACCAGTAGTGCAGCGCCCCGAGGAACGCGATCAGCACGCCGCCCATCATGGTGTAGTGAAAATGTGCCACTACGAAGTAGGTATCGTGCAGCACGACGTCGGTCGACAGGGCCCCGAGGAACAGGCCCGTCAGCCCCCCGATGCCGAACAGGTAAATGAAGAACAGCGCGTAGCACATCGGCGTGGCCAGCCAGATCGAGCCGCGGTACATCGTGGCCAGCCAGTTGAACACCTTGATCGCCGAGGGGATGGAGACGCTGAACGTCAGGGCGCTGAAGATCATGCTCGCCAGGGCCGACTGCCCGCTGGTGAACATGTGGTGCCCCCACACCAAGAAGCCGAACAGCGCGATCGCGATGCTACTGTAGGCGATGAACCGGTAGCCGAAAATGTGCTTGCGGCTGAAGACCGAAACCAGCTCGCTCATCACGCCCATGGCCGGCAGGATCATGATGTACACGGCCGGGTGGGAGTAGAACCAGAAGAAGTGCTGGAAGAGGATCGGCTGACCGCCCAGGGCGGGGTCGAAGATGCCGATGTGCAACAGGCGCTCGACGGCCAACAGGATCAGCGTGATGCCCAGCACCGGCGTGGCCAGCACCTGGATGATCGCCGTGGCGTACAGGGCCCAGAGGAACAGCGGCATCCGGAACCAGGTCATCCCCGGCGGCCGCATCATGTGAATGGTCGCGATGAAGTTCACACCCGTAAAGATCGAGCTGAACCCCAGGATGAACGCCCCGACAGCGGCGGGGATCACCGCCGTGGTGGTCTCGGTGCTGTAGGGGGCGTAGAGCGTCCAGCCGGTGTCCAGCCGCTTGGTGACCAGCACCACCAGGAAGAAGATCGTTCCCGCCCAGTAGAGCCAGAGGCTAAACAGATTCAGGCGCGGGAAGGCCACGTCCTTGGCCCCCAGCATGATCGGCAGCACGAAGTTGCCGAACGCCGCCGGGATGCCGGGTATGACGAACAGGAAGATCATCACCGCCCCGTGCAGCGTGAACGTCTGGTTGTAGAGGTCTTTGGCGGTGTCCGCCGTGGCGCCGGGGAGCTGCCGGGCCACGGCCTCCAGCACTCCCGGGCCGGGCGAGATGAGCTGCAAACGGATCACCATCGCCATCAGCCCGCCCAAAATGACCGCCACGACGATCGACACCAGGTACATCAGGCCGATCCGCTTGTGATCGAGCGTGAAGAGCCAGGAGGCGACGCCGCGGCGGTGGCTGAGGTAATTGTCCCCGCCGGAGTAGGCGCCGTGGCCGGGTTTGTCTGCCGTAGGTGCGGTCATGGTTACTCGAGCGACTTGATCAGCGCGATGATGGCCGCGATGTCCTCGTCGGAAACCTGGCCCTGGTAGGAGTTCATCTGGTCGCGGAATCCCTCGCGGACCTTGGCCGAGGGATCGAGGATCGACTGGCGGATGTAGTTTTCGTCGACCGTTGCCTCGCTTCCGTCGGTGAAGCGGTGCGTCTGGCCGAAGATGCCCCTGAGGCTGGGACCGGTGCGGGCCGTGCCGTCGAGCGAGTGGCAGCCGAAGCACCCCAGCCGGTTGTAGAGGTACTCGCCGCGCTGGGCGGGCGTCATGTCGGCCGCGGCCCGGGCGGCGTCCTCCAGCCAGACCTCGAACTGGCCCGGCTCGTGTACGATTACCGCGGCGGTCATGTCACCGTGGCGCGTGCCGCAATACTCGGCGCAGAACAGGGCGTGCATCCCCGGCTTGGTCGCCTTGAACCAGGTCTTCGTGTAGCGGCCCGGCACCAGGTCCATCTTCACCCGGAAGTCGGGTATCCACAGGCTGTGGATCACGTCCTCGCTACGCATCAGGAGCTGGACCGGCCGGTCGACCGGCACGTGCAGATCGCTGTCGATGTGGCCGTTGCCGTACTTGAACAGCCAGCTCCACTGCCGGCCGACCACCTCGATCTCGTAGTGCTCGCGCGGCGGCAGACGCATCTCCATGTAACCCGTGAAACCCCAATAGAAAATGATCACCACGATCACCAGCGGGATCAGCGTCCAGGTTAGCTCCAGGGCCAGGCTCGACTTGGGGGCCGGGCGCTGTTTGTGCCCGGGCCGCCGCCGGTAGAGGATCACGAACAGCAGCATCAGCCCCACGATGAGCGCGAAGAAGAACAGCGACACGTAGAGCAGGAAATACATCAGGCCGTCAACCGTCTCCGCGGTGGTCGAGTCGGGCGGGGGGAGCCAGAACGGGCCGTCGCCCTGGGCCCAAAGCCCCGCGGCGGAAAGCGCCGAAACCGGCGGCAGGCTCGCTGGCAGCATCACTCCCCCTCCTTCCGGTCACCCGCGTGGTCGCCGGGGCCAGGCGCCCCGCGCGACTTGCGCCGCCCGCGGAGCCAATGGATCGAGAGCACCCCGCCGAACACCACAACGGTCAGAATCCCGGCGAGCTGCATGATCCGGAACGCGGCCGGGGCGTACTTCCCCTCGGCCGGATCGTAGTGGAAGCAGTAGAGCAGGAACTGGTCCATGGCCGAGCCCACCTTGCCCTCGGATGCCTCGATCAGCGAGAGGCGCAGCGTGTTCGGGTCGTAGTTCACGCCGCCCAAGTACCGCATCACCCGCCCGTCCGGCGAGCAGATCATCAGCACGGCCACGTGGTTGTACTCCCGCCGCTCGGGGATGAACTTGTAGTGGAAGCCGACCGTGTCGGCCAGCTTAAGGACCCGCGACTCGTCGCGGCTTACCAGGAATCGCCAGCCGGCCGCGGTGCCGGCCCGTCCGTAGTCCTTCAAGTACTTCTGGCGCGTGAGCTGGGCCCGCTCGGGCGTCTCCAGCGGGTCGATGCTCACCGTGAGCACTTGGTACTCTTCGCCCAGGTCCCAGGGCATCTTACGCATGGCGTCGACCAGGGCGTTGAGCTGCACGCTGCAGAGCTTCGGGCAGTCGGAGTAGTTCATCGTCAGGATCAACGGGCGTTGGCCGTCGAAGACTTCGGCCAACGTGACCTTCTCGCCGGTCGACTCGGTGAACTCCAGCTCGAGCGGGATCTGGACGCCGAGGTTCTCGGTCACGCCGACCCCTTCGATCGCCGCGGGTTTCTCCTTGGTGAGCTGTCCGGACGCAGGGGCCGCCAGCGCCGTTGCCAGCAGGGCGGCGGCGAGCGCCGCCGACAGGCCGGCTCGGAGGGCTCGGACGCTTCTTGGCCGTCTACTGCGGTTTCGCATGGCCTGCCTCTTCCGGTGCGTCGGTGGTTTGGGGTTCTTCCAGCTCGGCGGGCGGGGGCCCGTTCGTTTCATTGGGCGGGGCGTCCTCCGGCGGGGTCTCGCTAGGCAGGGTCTTTTCGGCCGACGTCTCGTCCGGCGGGGTCTCGTCGGGCCGGGTGACCGCGGCGCGGCCCTCGGTGCGGATCTCGCGCACGGCCAGGTCGATCGCCCGGCCGATGGGGATCGCGACGATGCCCTTCTCCTGGTCGACCCAGCCGTAGCTGGCCAGGCTCCCCCGCTGCCGGTTCGCCAGGTCGGCCACCTCGGTGTAGGGCTGGCTCACGTCCTTGTCGTACTGCTGCCGGGTTTCGACCCGGCGGTAGAGCACGGCGAGGAACAAGATGATCACGAAGACCAACACGGTCCCCAGGACCCCAACCAGGGCGACCAGCGGCGTATTCAGATCGTCTCGTTCGGCCATGGGTAATCTACGGCTAAACCCTTTGTTCCTACGCCCCCCGCGGGCTTCCGCCCGCGGCTATCAGCTACCTCCTAACTCCTACCTCCTAACCCCTGTCTCCTAGAAGCCCTGCTCAAAGGCCAGGGCCTCGTGCCGCCGCGGATCGGCCAGCGGCACCAGCGCCTTGTCGCCGGCCACCCACAGCAATCCCGCCAGGTAAAGCCCTCCCAGGCCCACGAGGCAGCAGGCGTCGATCACCCCCGGCACCGGCCCCGGCTCGCCGAGGCTCGGCATCACCAGGTAGTAGACGTCGAGCCAGTGGAAGGCCAGAAGCCACACGGCCCAAAACGCCAGGATCGGCTTGCGCCGCTTGGCCTCGCGTGAGAGCAACCCCAAAAAGGGAATCAACAGGTTCCCGAACAATAGCAGGAGCGACACCCACTGCCAGCCGCCCTGCTGCCGGACCAGGTACCAACGGGTCTCCTCGGGGATGTTGCCGTACCAGATCAGCATGTACTGCGAAAACGCGATGTAGCCCCAGAAGAAGACGAACGCAAAGAGCAGCTTGCCCAGGTCGTGGTAGTGGGCCACGGTGATCGACTCGCGAAGGCGCCCGGCCGCCTGCAAAAATATCGCCAGCAGGACGATCGCGCCCAGGGCCCCCACCGCCGCCCCCGAGAAATAGTACACTCCGAAGATCGTGCTGTACCACTCGGGCGTAAGCGACATCAGCCAGTCGAACGATGCGAAGGTCACCGTGGCGGCAAACGCCAGCAGCACGACCGGGCTGGCCCGCTCCATGGCGAGCGTCAAGCCGGGGTCCCGTGTCTCGTCCTGCTTGCGCGAGCGCCCCAGGTAGAACCACGCGGCCGCCGCCCACACGGCCAGGTAGACCACGGCCCGGGCCGCGAAGAAGCCCCGGCTGAGATAAGGGGTCTTGTGCGCCACAAGCGGGTTTTCGGCCACGGCCGCCGGGCGGTTCCACTCGTAGAGCGGGTCCTGCCATGCCTCGGAGCCCGGCTCCGCACCGCGATCGGCCAAGAGGACCGCCGCCAGGATCGGCAGCAGCAGCACGGCCATCAGCGGCAGGTTCCCGGCCAGCACCTCGGCCAGTCGCCGGACGGTCACGCTCCAGCCCGCCCGGGTCACGTGCTGCAAGGCCACGAAGAACAACGCCCCGAGCGAGATGCTCAACAGGAAGCAGTAGCTGGTCAGGTAGGCGTGGAAGAAGTATCGCAGCCCGTCACCCCGCGTCCACCCCAGCCCGAACGCCGCGCCCAGCCCCATTAGCCCCACGACCGCCAACGCGGGCACGACCCTCGGGCCGAACCCGGCCAGGGTGGTCCGCTCGTCGACGTGGTCGGAATAGCGCGTTGGTGGCATCGCTCTCTACCGCAATTGCGGCCGCACGTCGGCCGGCACGTCGTCCATCGTGGCAAATCGGCTCCGCTGCAACGCCCGGACGTAGAGGACGATTGCCCAGCGGTCGTCGGGCGGGATCTGGGCGGCGTAGCCGGGCATCTTGCGGATGCCGTTGGTAATCGTATCGTAAATCTGGCCCACCGGCTGCCCGCGAACGTCCGGCGTGTGGAACGACACCGGCGTGGCCCAGTCCCGGTCCCTCCGCTCGAGGGCCCGGGCGGCCGTCATCCCGTCGCCCGCCCCGGAAAGCCCGTGACACGTCGCACAGTATATCTCGTACCGCGCTTGTCCCCGCAGGGCCGCGGCCCGGCTGATCGTCACCTGCTCGGGGAACGTGTCGAAGAAGTCCTTCACCATCTCCTCAGACTTCTCCGCCACCTCGCCGTCAACCTTCTTCATGGTATAGCCCTGGTAGAAGTGCTCGTCGTCGCGGAGCGCATCCCGGGCCACCGTGCCGGCGACCGGAGGGCGCGCGGCCCGGCCGTCGGCAAACAGCGGGCTGGCGGCCTGGGCCTTGGCCTTGGGCTGGAAGTCCATGTCCTGGACAGGGTGGATCCGCGGCCGGCGCTTGGTCATCGAGCGGTACTGGGCCGCCAGCGCCAGGGGGACCAGCGCCAGCACTACCAGGGTAATCACCCCCCAGCGCACGCCCCAGGGCACGCGGTGCCCGGCCGCCGGCTCGCGGCAGGTCTCCACCGCCGTGGCCCCCAGGGACTCAAGCAGCCGACCCGTGGCCGCTTCGTCGAACTTCGGATCCTCGGCGTCGATGGCGATGAAGAACCGATCGGTCGTGGCCCGGCCGAACCGCCGCGACGTGAACACGGGATGCGCATACCGCGGCAGCCGGCACAAGGCAAACACCCCACCAAACGCCGCCAAGGCACTGAACAGGATGACGATCTCGAAGATGATCGGGACGTTGGCCGGCAGGCTGAACGCCGGCTTGCCGCTGACTTTCCAGTCGTAGCCGCGCAGTGCATTGGGAAGCGAAGTGTCGAAGCTCGTGGCGTTGGTCCACCATTGGAGAAACAGGGCCGCCGCCGCGCCGAACAGGCCCGCTCCCAGCACCACCCAAGGCAGCACCGTGGGCCGCATCCCCATGGCTCGCTCGATGCCGTGGACCGGGAAGGGGCTGTGGACGTCCCAGCGCGAGTAGCCCTCGTCGCGCACCCCCTCGGCGGCCGCCCGAAGCACTTCGGCCGACGAGAACTCCGCCAGCAGCCCGGCCACGGCCGGCTGGGGAGTGGTTTCGGCGGTGGTGGTTTCGTTGTCAGTCATCACTTGCTTCACCGCGACCACTGGTCGCGGCTTTACACTCGCACTCTCAGTGTTCTTCCCCGTGGGCGCCCGGCAGCACGGTCTTCACCTCGGCCATGGCCACCATGGGCAGGTAGCGCACGAACAGCAGAAACAGCGTGAAGAACAGCCCGAAGCTGCCCACCAGCATCAACAAGTCGATCGGCGTGGGCGTAAACTCTCCCCAGCTCGATGGGAGGAAATCGCGGCTGAGCGACGTCACCACGATCACGAACCGCTCGAACCACATGCCCACGTTCACGAGGATCGCCGCCAGGAACATGATCCAGGGCGTGGTCCGCGCCCGCTTAAACCAGAAGATCTGCGGCACGAGCACGTTGCAGCTCACCATGATCCAATAGGCCCAGGCGTACGGCCCCAGGCCCCGGTTGATGAACGCGAACTGCTCGTACGGGTTGCCGCCGTACCAGGCGATGAAAAACTCGATGAGGTAGGCGTAGCCGACCATGCAGCCGGTGGCCAGGATGACCTTGCACATGTTCTCCAGGTGCCGCACGGTCACCAGGTCCTTCAGGCCAAAGAACGCCCGGGCGGGCACCATCAGCGTCACCACCATGGCGAAGCCGCTGAAGATCGCCCCGGCCACGAAATAGGGCGGGAAGATCGTCGTGTGCCAGCCGGGCAACTGGGCCGTGGCGAAGTCGAAGCTCACGACCGAGTGGACGCTCAGCACCAACGGCGTGGCCAACGCGGCCAGCAGCAGGTAGGCCCGCTCGTAGACGTGCCACTGCCGGGCCGAGCCCCGCCATCCCATGGCCGCTAGCCCGTAGAGCACGCGCCGCAGCGTGGTCTTGGCCCGGTCGCGCAGCGTGGCCAGGTCCGGGATCATCCCGAGGTACCAGAACAACGCCGAGACGGTGGCGTAGGTGCTCACGGCGAACACGTCCCACATCAGCGGGCTGCGGAACTGGGGCCACATGGCCATTTGGTTCGGGTAGGGGGCCATCCAGTAGACGAGCCAGATTCGCCCCACGTGGATGGCCGGGAACAGGCCCGCGCAGACCACGGCGAAAATGGTCATCGCCTCGGCGAAGCGGTTGATGCTCGTGCGCCACTTCTGCCGGAAGAGGAACAGGATGGCGGAGATCAGCGTGCCGGCGTGGCCGATGCCGACCCAGAAGACGAAGTTGATGATCGGGAAGCCCCAGAACACCGGCGAGTTGTTGCCCCACACGCCCACGCCGGTGACGATCAGGTAGACGATCGCTGCCAGCAGCGCCAGCGTCAGCGACGAGCTCACGGCAAACGCCAGGTACCACGCCGCGGGCGGGCGCGCCTGCTCGGCCACCGAGCAGACCGTCTCGGTCACCGAGGCGGAGTCCTGTCGCCCGGTTACCAGCGGCGGGCGCTGCGTGAGGTCGTCGTGGAGGATGTCGGCGGCGCTCATCTAACCTGGTCCGATTCTTCTTGAACAGGAGGCACTGGCGTTTGTTCGAATTCGACCGGAAACTGCCGCGGTATCAACGCCACATTTGTCTCCAGCCGGCGGTCAACGACCGCCGGGACTCCCAAACTCGCCAATCCAATCTCGATCACACACTTGCTCCGGCATTTCGTCTCTGTTACCTCGGTTCCCTCCTGTTCTCTTCTTCTTCTTTCTTCTTCACCTTCTCCATTGCCGGATTGGGGTTACGAATTCTCGCCAAGTAGGCCGTGCGCGGCTTGTCGTTCAGCTCGGCCAGCATGACGTAGCTGCGAGGGTCGGCCTGGGCCGTGCTGACCGCCGAGTCGGGGTCGCTTAGGTCGCCGAACACGATCGCCCCGGTCGGGCACGTCTGCTGGCAGGCGGTGCGGATCTCGTCGCGGGGGATGGGCCGGCTCTTGCGCTTGGCCTCGATCTTGGCCGCCTGGATCCGCTGCACGCAGTAGGTACACTTTTCCATCACGCCGCGGCTGCGCACGGTTACCTCGGGGTTGAACTTCATCTTGGCGACCTCTTCGGCCGGGTCGCCCAGGTTCTTGTGGTAGTTGAAGAAGTTGAACCGCCGCACCTTCCACGGGCAGTTGTTCGCGCAGTACCGCGTGCCGATGCAGCGGTTGTAGACCATGTCGTTCAGTCCCTCGGAGCTGTGCGTCGTCGCTCCCACGGGGCAGACCTGCTCGCACGGGGCCAGCTCGCACTGCTGGCAAGCCACCGGCTGCACGACCGCTCGGACCCGGTTCGGGTCGTCGGGCCAGTTCGGGTCGTCGGGCTCGCCAGCGAAGTAGCGGTCGACCCGGAGCCAGTGCATCTCGCGCCCCTCGAGCACGCGCTCGCGCCCCACGATCGGCACGTTGTTCTCCGCCTGGCAGGCGACCACGCACGCCCCGCAGCCGATGCACTTCGACAGGTCGATGGCCATGGCCCAGCGGCGGCCCTCGTACTCGTGCTCCTCCCACAGCGACTTAAGCGGCGGGTGGTGGACCGTGTGCTTGGCGAAGTCGGGATGCTCGTTGTAGTGTTCCAGCGTGTCTTCGCGGATCAACTCGCCCACGCGGTGCCCCCTTGCCCGCAGCCCGACCAGGTCGATCGCGAAATGGTCCTGCGTGCAGGCCAGCCGCACTTTGCGCCCGGTCGGCTCGACGGTGAGTCCCGTGCCGAACGACATGGCGTCGCTGGTGCGAAGCGGGTACACGTCCACGCCGACCGGGGGCACGCCGTCCGCCTCGCTGCCGCCGACGTGGCCCGCGGCGGTCCGCCCGTAGCCCAGCGCCACGGCCACCGACCCGTCGGCCTGCCCCGGCATGACCAGCGCGGGAATCTCGACCTCCCGGCCCTTGTACTTCAGCTTCACGACTTCCTCGTTCTCCACGCCCAACTTCTTCGCTGTAGCCGGGCTCATCACCGCCGCGTTGTCCCACGCGAGCCGCGTCATCGGGTCGGGCGCCTCCTGGAGCCAGCCGTTGTTGGCGAAGCGGCCGTCGTAGAGCGAAGCGTCTTCGCAGAAGACGATCTCCAATTCGGACTCCGGCGTGGCGCCGGGCAAGAGCTCAACGTCGGAGTCCGCAAACGCCAACTGGGGCCAATGGCTTTCGGCCAGCACGCCGTCGTGCAGGGTTTTTCGCCAGTGCCGCTCCCGGTTGTCAATACCAGTGTTCTCCGACAGAGCCGCCAGGAGTTCGTCAAACTCCGAAAACGCCTCTCGCACCTGATCATACGCGGATTCGCCGGGGTTGCCGCTGAGGATGGCCAGCACTTCGCCGCGCGTTCTGCCGCCATAGAGAGGCTTGATCGTCGGCTGCACGAGGCTGAACGCGCCGTCCCACGCCCGGGCGTCGCCCCACGACTCGAGAAAATGCGCTTGCGGTAAGTGCCATGTGCAGCGGCGCCCCGTCTCGTTGCGATACAGCCCCACGTGGACGGTGGTCTCGACCTTGTCCAGCGCGGTTGCGAATTCCAGGTCGGCTGGCGCGTTGTAGACCGGGTTCCCGCCGAAGGCCAGCAACGTGGTGACCTTGCCCGCGTTCATGTCCTCGACGAGTTGTCTCAGCGCGGCCGGGCGGGAGAACGAGCTCCAGACCGTCTGGTGATACCCGATGAAGTTCTCCAACGCCACGTTCATGTCAGCGACGGCGGCATGGACGGCGGGCGGTTGCCGACGACCGGCCACCACGACGCCACGGCCGCGATGCGCGACCAAGTCGTTCGTGACCGCTTGGAGGAATTGGGCCCTGCGGTCGGCGCTTTGCGGGACTCGCTCGCCGGGGAGTACGTTGCGCATATCCGAGACGAACGAGGCGATATCGCTGCTCTTCATAGCCAGTCGGTGGTCGGCCACCGCGCCGGTCGTCGACAGCGTGCTTTCCACGACGTACAACCGGTTCATTCTGCCGGCGTCTGGGCTGCGACGAGCGGCGAACTCGCCAGCCAGTCGAACCGAATCCGGGTGCGACCTGAGGATATCCGCATCGAGGCAGACAATGACCTCGGCGTCGTCCAGGTCGAAGATCGCCCGATACGGCCACTCGTCCCACGAGATCGGTTCGTACTCGACCCACCGGATATAAGGAAAACGACCGCGGAGGCGATGCCGCAGCCGCTCCCAAGTCAGTGAAGTGCTGGGATCGGCCAACACCGCCAGGCCCTCTCCACCCTTCTCTTCGAGTGCAGTGAAGTGCTTCCCGGCGAACTCCTCGAACTGCTCCCATGTCGAGGGGACTTCTTGCCCGCCGGACTGCTGCACGACTCGCTGGCTGCGGTCGGGGTCGTAGAGCTCGAGGATGGCCGCCTGGGCGTAGGCGTTGGTCGCGCCGAGATTGGGGGGACGCCGCGGGTCGTCCTTGGTCTTCTGCGGGTTGCCCTCGATCTTGATCGGCCGGCCGTCAACGCAGGTAACCAGCAGCCTGATTGCGCTGCCGCCCAACTCCATGGCAGTAGCGATTTTGTACGGCTTGCCGGGCACGCGGTCCTCGGGCCGCGCGGCCAGCGGGACGATGTTCTCCTTTTCCCAACGGCATGCGCCCGCCCCGGCCAACGCCAGCGAGGCCCCCATCAGTTGCAGCCACCGCCGGCGGCTGAGCCGCCCGGGGTCGTCCTCAACCGGGAACTCCGCCTCCAAAAACGCCCGGAAGCGCGGCGTGTCGGCCAGCTCGTCGAGGCTCCGCCAGTAGGTCGGGTTGTGCTGCGGGTCGGGCATGTTCGTTGCGAAGCCGCAAGCGGCTTCAGCGGTGGCAGGTCGAGCAATCGGTCGAGGAATTGACGTCGTACTGTTTTCGCAGTCGGACCCCCATCACATCGCGGGCCTCGTCGGGCACCCAGCCCAGCTCCGTGATCTTGTCCAAGGGCCGCAGGTGCGGCTCGGGGTTGCGGTGGCACTCCAGGCACCAGCTCATGCTGAGCGTCTCCACCTGGGTGACCACGTCCATGGTGTCGACCCGGCCGTGGCACGAGACGCAGCTTATGCCCTTGGCCAGGTGGATCGAGTGGTCGAAGTAGACGTAGTCGGGCAGGTCGTGGACCCGGACCCAGGGAATCGGGCTTCCGGTGGCCGCGCTTTCGCGCACCAGCGCGAGCTTCTCGCTATCGGTGGCGATCATCGCGTGGCAGTTCATGCAGGTGGCCGTGGGCGGCACGGCGGCGTGGGCCGCACGCTCCACCGTGTTGTGACAGTACCGGCAGTCCATGCCCAGCTCGCCCGCGTGCAGCCGGTGGCTGAACGGCACGGGCTGCTCGGGCGCGTAGCCCACGTCGGTCGTCTCGGGCGATCCGGTGTAGTAGACCAGGAAGATCAGGTAGATCGGCGCAACGCCCAGCACCACGCCGGCCAGCGGGCGCACGCGGTCGATCCATGGTGGGAAGGGAGGTCCGTGCATCGTCGCTGGGTGGCCTGCCCGCTGCCAAACCACGTGTCCGCCAACACCGATACCGGCCTGCGAGCAAGTCCCGCCGGCACGCCGTCTCAGCCCGGTGCGGCCCACGAGGTCCAGGCCGGCTGTCCGAAAGGCTCGTGGTGACCGCATTCATGCGGTTCTGAACCCGCCAAAGGCCGCCTTTCCGCAGCCAGACCCGATGAATCGGGTCACTACAAACACCTCCCGGAAAGCCTCTGAGCCCGCTCACGATAGGGCCGCCGTCGCCGGGCTGCGAGAGGGTGGTAATTATACCCAACTGCTCCTGACAGAAAAGGTACCCGCTTCGCGGTCGGGCGGAGGGCCCCTCGCGGGGGTAGGCGGACGGTCCCTGGACCCTACCCGGCACGGGGCCGGCTCTTGTGCCAGAAGTACATCCCGGCCAGCCCCAGCAGCACCGTGCCCACCGCCGAGAGGAAATAGCCGTAGCCCAGGAAGAATCGCAGCGGCGGCACGTCCCCCGCGAAAATGCCCTTGTACAACAGCACGCTGATCGTGCCGGTGTAGCCCAGGGCGTCGGCCACGTAGATGGCGAACACGGCGGTGCCCACCGCCCGGGTCGAGGCGATCATCCGGTCGAAGAGCACCGAGCCGAACGGCACGTAGGCCAGGTAAGTCCCCAGCCCTACCAGGATCATCCACGTCAGGCCGTCGATCTGCCCGCGGTCCAAGAGCAGCGTGGCCGTGCCGGTCAGCAGCAGCCCGGCCGCGATGATCGCGAAGGCCCCCAACAGCCCCCGGCGGTTGTCCTTCACGAGGTTCAGCGCGGCCAGCACGGCCAGCACGCCGAAGGCCACGGGGATCTCGGTCCGGGCGAAAATGGCCGGCTTGTCCTCGTAGCCCAACGCGGCGAACAGCTCCAGCCCGAAGTTGTCGCGGAACTCGCGATAGGCGTTCAGGAAGAAGTACACCACCACCAGCAGCACGAGCCCCGGCAAGAAGCGCAGGAAAAACGCCGCGCGCCGCCGCCCGTGCATCGGCTCGCGCTCGACCCGCGCGGCCACGTCGGCCGGGTCGGGGTCGGGAAGCTGATCCAGAAGCCACACGGCCAGCAGATACACCGGCAGGAAGCAGAGCCCGGTGGCCGCGGGCATCCACGCCTCGGGCAAGTCGAAATGGCGCATGAGCGTCAGGCCCACGTCCTTCACCACGCCGCTGGCCACGATATACGAGCAGCTCATGCCGGCCAGCAGCAGCTCCGACGTCCGCCGGCCCTCGAGGTACCAAACCACCAGCCCCCAGACCATCCCCAGCGGGAAGCCGTTCAGGAAGATCGCGAGCACCTTCCACTCATCGGGCACCACGGCAAACAAGAGCAGCGCCGCCTCGGCCCAGAGGATCGCCCCGACCAGGGCCGCCGCGCGCCAGCCCCGGGTGATCTCCGAGCAGATCTTGATGCCCGCGTACTTGCAGAGCATGTAGCCGAAGACCTGGCTTACGACCAGGGCGGTCTTCAGGTCGATCCGGCTGCCGAGCAGCCGGAGCCCCTCGTACTCCGCCGCCGCAAAGGGCTTGCGGAAGGCGAACATCAGGAAGTAGACCCCGAACGACGCCGCGATGGCGTAGGCCGCCAGCACCCCGCGCGGGGCCGAGCGGAGCCAAGGGGTGAGCGGGCGGTCGTGGGGCGATCGCATTGATTTGCGAGGGGGTGGCTAGCGGGTTACCCGTAGTATGCCGCAACATCTTGTGCAGCAGTGCCGAAGCGGCAGCGCCAAGGCGAATCACGAAAATGCGAAAGGACGAAAGTGCGAAATGGACGACACGGTGAGACGCCCGTTGACATTCACTTTGGCCTGTCGCGAATGCCCGCGGCTTGCCCGCGGGATCATTACGTTCGTCGCTACGGTAGCCGTGAGCGTGAAGCTCCCGCGGGCATCCCATCCCCCGTCAAAGCGATACCTGCCTTCCTTTTCGAGTTTTCGTACTTTCGAGCTTTCGCGTTGATAGTATGCCGCTGTCGCCCTGACAGCAGTGCCACCACGACAACATCTTGTGCAATAGTGGCCAAGTGGTGCAGCGTGGCTACTTCTCCTCGGTGACTACGACCGACAGAAACGTGTGCTGGTGGTACGCGCACTTCCGGCCGCGCAGCTCGCCGGTCACGGGGCCGAGCCCTCCGTAGGCGCAGAAACCGAAGATCGGCGTCTCCTCGTGCTCTCCCCGGGCTGAGGCGATCGCCTCGCCGAGCTGGTCCTCGCCGCCCGGGCGAAACTCGCGCAGCCGGCGTGCTCGGGCGAAGCTCTCGGCCGCGAGCACCACCAGCGGCTTCGCGTCGCCGGCCTGCTCGAACGACTGCGAAACGGCGCGCCCGGCCGAGTCGAGGACCGCCCCCGCGTCGCCGCCGCCGAAAAGGACCTTCACTTCGCTCCCCTCGGGTATCGGCGTGGCGAACTCAAGGGCACCGTTCTCGCGGTCCTCGCCGTGTACCATGCGCAGGCAGACCTCGTCCGGCCCGGCGACCAGGCCGAGCGGGTGTTGCCAGTTCACGGTAAACTCGTCGTCCGGCTCCATGCCGCGGACCTCGCGATAGACCGCCGCCGCAGGCCGGCCGTCGAGCTCGAAGACCCAGCGGCCGCTCGACTTCGTCACCTTGAGCGTATTCTCCGCGGGCGTGAACTCGTGGGCATGGCTCGCCTGTAACGCGATCGGGCCGGCGATGCCCAGGGCCACCACGTGCCCTTCGAGCATCTTGCCGCCGCAGAACTGGGCGCTACCGGGCTCGCTCGCCCCATCGTCGGGCATCCCCCCGCCGCCGAAGAGGACCAAGTCTTTCCCGTCGGCCGCCCCCAGCACGCCGCGCACGAAGTCCGCCGCCGCCGTGCCCGAGCCCTCGTCGTAGGCCAGGCCCGTTTCCGAAAGGGCCACGACCAGATCGAGCTTCTCCGCGCCGCCCAACGCCTTGGCCAGCGCCGTGCCCACCGCGTTGCGGTCGCCGGAGAGCTTGGCGCTGGCGGCGCGGCACTGCACGTCGTCGCCGCCGACGGCCAGCACGGCCACGGTGTCGGCCGGCTGCACGCCCTCGGCGACCAGCGACCGCTCGCGGCAGCCGATCACGGGCGTCTTTCCCGCGGCCTCGCTCACGGCCTCCAGCAGGCGCCGCTCCTTGTCCGCATCGGGCACCTCCCGTTCTTCCTGGCGCTCGTGGCCCTCCTCGTCGGTGACCGTGGCCGTGATCGTCTTGGGGAAATACTCGAAGAAGACGATCCCCTTGGCCGGCACGCCGAGCCGCTCGACGGCGTCCTCGACCGCCGTCCGCCCCGCCACCGCCGGGTCCCGGTTCGTACACGCCGCCACGCCAAACGCCACCGGCGTGCCCGTCTTGACCTCGACTTCCTCTCCGCCGCCGTCGCCCGGCTTGGCCTCGTCGTCCGGTCTCGGCTCTTCTTGCCCCTCCCCCGCCGGCGGCTTCTTCCCGCCGTCCTCCTCCGGCGACTCGCCCGGACACCCGCCCACGGCCACCAACAGCCCGGCGACCAACAGCAATGAACAAGCCCGCGACATGGCAGCACCTCCCGATCTCGTCCGACGCCGAAAAGAACAGCCCCTACGCCGAAGATACGGGGACCGTCGAAAGGGGTCAAGTACGTGGGCTGGCACGAAGGGAGTCGCCCGGATAGAATACAGAGAATACGGCGTTTCCATCCCCTGGAGCCAACCCATGAGCACAGTCGACGACATCGTATCCGCCGCGGGGCGATTGGATCCCGATGAGTTCGTGTTGTTGCGGACGGAGCTCGACCGTCTCGAAGAACGCCTATGGGACGCCGAACTGGCCGAAACGAGCGCGGAGATGGATCGGGCCAACCTCACCGATGACGAGATCGACCAAATGGTGCTGAGGCGTCGCCGTGAAGGCCGTACCTGACACCATGATCTGGGTATCCTACTGCACCCGGCGCGACGGCTACCGCCACCGTCTGATCCGGCGGGCATGCCAGCACCGGGTACGTCTGTATGTGTCACCCTACATTCTGGAGGAGCTCACGAAGGTCCTTACGGAAGACCTCAACCGCAGCCGCCGATTTGTGTTCTTGGCTCGTCGCGCAGTTGTGCGAATCGCCAAACTCGTCAACCTGCCGCCGAGTATCCGTCCTCGCGTGCCGGGCGACCCGCAGGACGACGCGATCGTTCAAACGGCACTCTCTGCCGGGGCCGACTACTTGATCACGGCAGACAATGAACTACTTGAATTGGGGAAGGTCGAGGGCGTCGCGATCATTCCGGCAACCGAGTTCGAGCAGCTTCTGCCGCCCGAAGATAATCCTTAGGTCCCCCATACCGGTCTGACCCTGTTTCTTTGGAGGGCCGGGCGGACGCCACTCCTTCCTACGGACCGATTTTCTCTTCGTCACAGGCCTGACGCGCACCGGCCACGAACTGCGCCTTCCGTCGCGTGGGTACCAGTTTCATGCACTTGGGAAAGTGCTCTTTGAACCAGTTCCACACGCCGTCGTCGTCGTGCTGCTCAAGGGCATGAGTCAGGCGGCCGGTTTCCTTTGCCCACTCACCATCGTCCACGTCGTAGGGTTGTTGGCTCCAAAGGTGGATCGTCAAGTGGTAGCCCGGATGGGCATAGGTACACCCACCTCCGCGGCTTGCCTCGTGACAACACGCGCGGAAGAACGAGGGGACGCCAGTGTGCTGGCCGCAAATGCGCCGGGCGCGTATGACGACCCGGGTGTCGTCACGTCGTGGTTCACGGCGGCGGCGAACGGCCATCTTGTCGATTTGGTCGTCGTCCCTCCAAAGCAGTTGCGATTGGCTGATAGCGTCGACGATTCTCTTGGCATAATTGTCAATATCCGAGGCTGGTCGCTTCTTGCCCTCTACGATGTCGATGGCGACCTCATACCGGTACGTATCGGATGCGGTTCTGCCTTGGGAGCGAAGTTGTTCGGCGATTACCGGCTTCGTGCGCGGCCTCCAGAGGTCCTGGTCCGAGGCAAGATTGGGAAGCACGATCTTTACCGCTTTGAACAAAGACCGCTGCCTCAGTATGAGTTCAGCCAACTGCTGAGAATCCACGGCACTCACGGGTTGGCTCCGGGTTGTTTCTTCTCTATGGGAAAAGGGGTCGGGAGTCTTTTCCAGCCTCATTCGAGCGCCACGCAAATCACCGATCGGCTGTCGCGGAGGTAAAGTTTCCGATCCACCAGCGCCGGGTGCGAGAGGACCTCGGCGTCGTCGCCGAAGAGGGGCAGGCGGGAGATCAGGCGGTAGTCGTTGCCGGTGAGGTCGATCAGCAGGAGTTCGCCGGCGGCCGAGGTGACCAGGAGGCGGTGGCCGTCGGTCAACAGCGATACGTGGTCCTCGAAGGCGTCGTCGGCGCCGGTCCATTGCTCGGCCAGGCCGTCGGACGGGTCGAGGCAGAAGAGGTCGCCCCAGGCCCCGAACAGTCGGCCGCCGGCCAGGACGGGCGTGGTGGTGTCGGGGGCCAGGTCCTCGTGCTCGGCAAGCGCCTTGGGCTGAATCACCCCACGGTCGTCGAAGCCGTACAGGCGCGTGCCGTTGTTCTCCGTGGCCGCGATCAGGCGGCCGTCCAGCTCCACCGGCGTGGGCACGTTGAAGTCGCCCGAGAAGGGCGGCAGCAGGACCCACAGGCGCCGGCCCGTGGCGGGGTCCCAGCCGCCCAAGGAGATGGCGTCGTAGCCGACGATCTGGCGCACGCCGCCGAACGTGCCCACGATGAACGAGGCGTACGCCGCCCCCTTGCCGGGCGTCTGCCAGAGCACCGCGCCGGTCTTGGGGTCCAGGGCCGCCAGCGACGCCGCCTCCGCACCCGGGTTGACGATCAGCTTCCCGTCGACCACCAGCGGCGAGCTGGACCAGCCCCAGGTGGGCGGCTTGGCACCGAAGTCCCGGGTGAAGCTCTTCTGCCACACGAGCGACCCGTCGGCCAGCTTCACGCAGCTTAGGTCGCCGAACGCGCCGAGCAGGTAGACCAGCCCACCGTGGACCAGCGGCGTGGCCCGGGGCGAGTTTCCGTAGTCCAAATCACCCATGGCCGGGTACTGGTGCGTCCACAGCTCCTCGCCCGAGTCGGCCTTGAGACACCGGAACACGTCGATGCGGTCGGTCGGGTCGCGGTCGGCCACGATCACGCGCCCGGCGCTTACGGCGATGCCCGAGAGCCCCGCGCCGGTGAGCTCGGTGCGCCACAGGACGTTCGGCTCGGCGGGCAGGCGCTCGGGGAGCCAGGGCACGACGCCGTTGCGCCCCGGCCCGCGCCACTGGGGCCATTCACCCCCGGCCGGTGCGCCGGAAGCCGAGGGCCCGGGCGCAGCACCCTCGCCCGGCTGACCGGCGGCAGGCGCCGGCTCGGGCGGGGCCTCGGTCTTCGGCGCGTTCTCGTTCTCGGCCCAGCGCACGAACCCCAGCTTGGTCTCCATGGCCGTCAACAGCGGCGGGATCTGGCGCATGGCCAACAGGGCCTCGACGATCTTCTCCGCCTCCTTCTCGTCGACCGACCCGGTGGCGAACACGGTCACGAACGGCAGCGGGTCCGTCTCGCCGATCACGCGGAGATCGCCCTTGTCGATCGTGCCGCAGCCCTCCAAGAGCGCCATGGCGTAGCTCGATATCACCGCGGCCGTGCCCGGCACCGCGTCGCTCTCCATCGCGGCCAGCCCGGCCTCGGCACAGCTCGGGAAGGTCTCCTTCGGGTCGGGCACGGAGACGCCGGCCTTCTTCAGTGCGGCCACGGCGGCGGCGTGCTTCTCGGCGGCCTCGGGCAGCCCGAACAGGATCCGGTAGCCCTCGAGGTCCCCGATCTTCTTCGCCGGGTCGGCGCCCGGGACGACGAACAGGCCGGTGAGCGTGGTCTTGCCGTCCTTGCCCGTGAGCATGGCCAGCGGGCGGACCGGGAGCTTGCACTCGGTCGCGTCGAAGTTGACCAGCGAATGCTTGCCGATTACCAGATCGGCCGAGCCCCGGCTGCTCTTAGCGATGCCCCGTTCGAGCGCCTCGGAGAAGATCAGCTCGACCTTATGCGAGAGCCAGTTCTCGAGGAACATCGCCAGCAGCTCGTACTTGCGCTGGGCGTAGCCCTTCACACAGTCGCAGGCCAGCGGCGCGGCCAGGGGGTCCATGACCACCAGGGTCAGCGGCGGCCCGTCGGCGTCGGTGGCCTCCGTTGCATCGTCCGCTTGGGCCGCTTCCGCTGCGTCTGCACCCGGCGGCTGGAGACCGCAAAACAACAGCCCGGCAGCGACGGCCAGGATCAGGCCGCAACACCGGCCGCGGCGTGGCCTGCGGCGCGTTCCGGAGGGGGCGTGGTTGCGTGGTTCAGCGGTCATGCGTCTTCTCCGTACCCGGGTTGCGAGAGGGCTGCGTCGACAACGGCCGAGCACCCCATTATCCCGAGCCGCGGCCGCCGGTGTCAACGCAGCGGGCCGCCGGCTGGCGGCGGGTCGCGATCCGGCGTACAATCGGGCGCGAACAACCAAGCGAGGTACGGACATGAAACGTCGCCATTTCCTGACGGGTTCCGCAGCGGCCGCGCTGCCGGCGGCGCTGGGTCGCGCCACCCTTGCCGGAGCCGAGCCGTCGCCCGAGCCCCCCGACGCCCACGCCCCCCGGCGCGGCAACCCGATCGCCGTGTCGACCTACTCTTTCTGGCGTTATCGGGCGGGTGCCCGGCTGCCGATCGACGAGTGCATCCGGCTGGCCGGCGACATGGGCTTCGACGCGGTCGAGATCCTCGAGGTGCAAATGCACCACAAGGACAACGGCTACCTGCAATCGCTAAAGCGCCAGGCGCTGCTGGCCGGGCTCGATCTGTGCGGCATGTCGACCCACCAGGACTTCGTCTCGCCCGAGCCCGACGAGCGCAAGGCCAACGTCGAGCGCACGGTCGCCAGCATTGAGCTGGCCTACCGGTTGGGGATACCCACGATCCGGGTGAACACGGGGCGCTGGGGCACGAGCCGGAGCTTCGACGAGCTGATGGCCAACCGGGGCATCGAGCCGCCCCTGCCCGGCTACACCGACGAGGACGCCTTTCCCTGGGTCATCGAGGCACTGGAGCAGTGTCTGCCGGCCGCCGAGCGGTGCGGCGTGGTCCTGGGCCTGGAAAACCACTGGGGCCTGGGACGCACGCCCGAGGGCGTGATGCGGATCGTCGACGCGGTCGACTCCCCGTGGCTCCGGGTGACCATGGACACGGGCAACTTCCTCGAGAACCCCTACGAGAAGCTGGAGAAGATCGCGCCGAAGACCGTCTTCGTGCAGGCCAAGACCTACTACGGGGGCGGAGTCTGGTACACGCTCGATTTGGACTACCAGCGGATCGCCGCCATGCTCCTCGAGCACGGCTATCGGGGCTACGTGTCGCTGGAGTTCGAGGGCAAAGAGGACCCGAAGACCGCGGTGCCCAAGAGTTTGGCCCTGCTGCGCAAGGCGTTTTCGGCTTGACTCTCTCGTTGCCAAGCTGGAGCTTGGTAACGAGGGACGTGGACATCGTTACTCAATTCGACACGAGGTGCGTACATGGAGCGTTCAGCTTGGTGCAGTTTGGCGGTTATCACGGCATTGGTGGTTTCGGCCTCCGCGGCCGACGAGGCACTGCCGGCCGGCTATGCGGTCGTGGTTTCCAAGGCGACGGCCGCCGACGCGACGTGGAAGGTAGTGGTCGAGGCCCTGGTCAAAAAGCACGAGGCCGACGTGGTGCAATACGACGCCGCGGTGGGCGAGGCGTTGCCGGCGCTAAAGCGTCTGTTTCCCCGCTACGTCTGCGTGGTGGCCACGCCGGCCGAGACGACGCGCAAGCTGGTCGGCGAAGTCCACCGCCTGCTGCGGGCGTTGGACGACGACCCCTACGCCGACGCGATCTGGGGTATCCTTACCGGCTACGACGCGCAATGCGCCTTGAGGATCGCGCGGCACTCGGAGCCGCTCGTGGTCCGCCGCGTGGCCTCGGGCACCGAGGTCGCACTGGAGATGTGCGAAGAGGGCGTATGGTACTGCGAGCTGGTGAAGAAGCGCGTGGTGCGAAAGCGTCAGGGCGGCGAGCCGGTCGAGGAGAAGGGGCCCGACGACACGACCAAGGCCCTGGTCGACGCCCTGAACGACTACCGGGCCCAGCTCTTCATCACCTCGGGCCACGCCACCGAGCGGGACTGGCAGATCGGCTACCGCTACCGCAACGGGCAGTTCCGCTCGGCGGCCGGAAAGCTCTTCGGGCTGGACACGCAGGGGCGCCGCCACCCGATCGACGCGCCGGAGCCCAAGGTCTACCTGCCCGTGGGCAACTGCCTAATGGGGCACATCGACGGGCCGGACGCCATGGCCCTGGCCTGGATGAACTCGGCCGGTGTCAACCAGATGATCGGCTACACCCAGCCGACCTGGTACGGCTACGCCGGCTGGGGCTGCCTCGACTACTTCCTCGAGCAGCCCGGCCGGTTCACCCTGGCCGAGGCGTTCTACGTCAACCACCAGGCCCTGATCCACCGGCTCGAGACCTACTTCCCCGACCTGATCGGCCGGCGAGGCGGAGCGCCGCCGGGCCGCGGCGGGGCTCCGGGTATTTCACCCCAGGCACGAGCGGCGGGGCTCAGTGTCCACGACGCACGGGGCCTGCTCTTCGACCGCGACGTGGTCGCCTTCTACGGCGACCCGGCCTGGGAGGTGCGGATGGCCGACGGCCCGCAGAACTTCCGCCAGACACTCACCGAAAACGACGGCTGCTTCACGCTCCTGGTGGAGCCGCTTGCCGGTGACGACTCCTTCAAGCCGGTGAGTACCAACGGTTCCCAGCGGGGTGGACGGCCGATCGTGGCCTTCCTGCCACGGCGGGTCGGGACGACGGAACTGATCGAGGGAGCCGATCTGGGGGCCGTCGTGACCGATCGCTTCGTGCTCCGGCCGCGGCCGGACAAGGCCCGCAGCCTGCGGGTGGTCTTCCGCCCGCGGCCCTGATCGCGATCGCGACACGGCTCGGCAATCGGCAGAGTTTGCCCCGTTTGCCAAAGCCGGGCGGATCGTCCCGGGCTGCAAGCACGTGGCCATCGGCATGAACGCCGACGCCAGCCGGGTCTACATGCTCGACATCACGCGGTCGC
>Ga0180438_10003093_pt1 | contig 25718 bp, 21 predicted proteins | sample SS_ome_12_FD_132455 | JGI IMG/M metagenome (GOLD analysis project Ga0180438, IMG submission 132455) | Hypersaline lake sediment archaeal communities from the Salton Sea, California, USA - SS_3_D_2 metaG | ecosystem: Environmental > Aquatic > Non-marine Saline and Alkaline > Hypersaline >... | reverse complement strand
CTCCACGATCTACGGCCCGACCTGCCCTTGATGTGGCACATCGTCAAGATCGCCCTGCCCAGCACCGCTCAGATGACCCTGCGCTCCACTTCGCGGCTGATCATTCTGGCCATTGTCGGCCTGTACGGCACCTTTGCCACGGCTGGATTCGGCGTGGCTAACCGCATCCTGCTCATCGCCCTCATCCCGGGCTTTGGCCTGGGCAACGCCGCCGCCACGCTGGTGGGGCAAAACCTGGGCGCCATCCAGCCCCAACGGGCCGAGCGCAGCGCCTGGTGGGTGACGGCCTACAGCGTCAGCCTGTTGACTGCCTTTGCGGTGGTGTTCTTTGCTTTCGCCCGCCCGCTGGTGGCCTTCTTCGATCCGACGCCGGAAGTGGTGGACATTGGCGCTGAATGCCTGCGCATCGTGGCTCCTTCACTGATCTTTAGCGCAGTGGGGGTGGTGTTGGCCCGCGCCTTTGATGGAGCGGGGAATACCGTGCCAGCCATGTTCGTCAACCTGTTGACTCTGTGGGGACTGGAAGCGCCCTTGTCTTACGGCCTGGCTCAGGGGACAGTTCTGGGCATCACCGGGGTATGGGTCGGGCGAGCCCTCTCCAACCTGGCCAACGGTTTGCTCTTTGCCATCTGGTTCCGGCTGGGGCGCTGGAAACGGAAAGAGGTGTGAGAGAGGACATTTCGTGTCCACCTTGCGACTGTACTTTCTGGGCACGCTAGACATCTACTATGACGACCAGCCGTTGCCCAAGCCCGCCACGCTCAAATCCCAGTCTTTGCTGGCCTACTTGATACTCCATCGCCACCAGCCCCAGTCCCGGGAGCGGTTGGCCGGTCTCTTCTGGGGCGATCGGCCAGAGCGCAAGGCGCGCAGCTCTCTCTCGACGTCCCTGTGGCACGTCCGCCGCTGCCTCCCCGACGAAATCCACATTCTGAGCGATCTCCACACGGTACAGTTCGATCCCCAGGCAGACCTCTGGCTCGACGTGGACGAGTTCGAGTCCCATGTCTCGCGAGATGATATTGCTCACCTGCCATCGGCGGTGGCGCTCTACCGCGGCGACTTTCTGGATGGCTTTTACGATGACTGGATCATCAATGAGCGCTACCGGCTGGAAGCCCTGTTTGCCGGGGCGCTGTCGAGGCTGATGGTCGGGCAGGAGGCGAGGGAGGAGCATGAGGCGGCGTTGGCCACAGCCTTACACTTGCTCGAACACGACCCGTTGCGGGAGGATGCGCATCGGTTGGCGATGCGCGCCTATTGCCATCTGGGGCAGCGTCATGCAGCGCTGGAGCAGTACCGCCGCTGCCGGGAGATCGTGCGGGAGGAGCTGAGTACGAAGCCAATGGTCGAGACCACCGAGCTCTACCAGGCGATTCTGGAAGGGCGCTTGGAGGGTATGGCAACCCGCCCTACACTTCAGGTACCAGCGGCAGCGCTTCCGGTGCCTCCGGGGCGCAGTCCCCTCGAGGCGACGACACCCAGCAGGCTGGTGGGCAGAGAGGAGGAACTGGCATTTCTGCTGGAACATTGGCAGGGGACGGAGACGGGACAGGGAGGATTGGTGCTTGTCAGCGGCGAGGCTGGGGTGGGCAAGACCCGCCTTGCCGAAGAGTTCGCCAATCATCTGCGCTGGCAGGGCATCCGCGTGCTGTGGGGCCGTTGCTACGAATTCGAGCGCGTCCTGCCCTATCAGCCCGTCGCCGAGGCGCTGCGGACTATTCTGCCGAGTCTGGCACCGGCCGAACTGGCGGACTTTTCCACCTGGACTCTGGGGGAGCTAGCCCGCTTGGTGCCGGAGGTACTGGAGAAGCTTGTCCTGAGCTCAGTCGAAGGGCAGCCCAAGATCGAGGTCACACCCACGATCCGCTCGGACCAGGAGCGGGCGCGCCTCTTCGATGGTGTGGCCCGTTTCCTGGCCAAGTTGTCTTCTCGCGGAGCGCTCCTGATCGTCCTGGAGGACCTGCATTGGGCCACCGAGTCTACACTGCAATTGATCCACTACCTGGCCCGCCATCTGGCAGACCACCCTATTCTGATGGTTGGCACGCTGCGCCCGGAAGTAGTGGGGCAGCGGCATTCCCTGAAAGCTATACAGCAGCAGTTGAGCCGGGAGGGGCTGAGCAAGCCCCTGCGCCTGTCGCGCCTTTCACCAGAGGCTGTGGAGGCGATGGTCATCGAGATGTCGGGGGCAGGCGAAATAGTAGCGCCCCTGGCGCAGCGATTACACCAGGAAACGGAGGGCAATCCCTTCTTCCTGATGGAGATCGTCAAGGCGCTCTTTGAGGCGGGCGCGGTCCGCTTGGAGGGAGGTGCATGGAGGGGCGACTTTGCCCGGATCAGCAAAAGAGAGATTCCTCTGCCGACCGGTGTGAGCGAGGCCATCCAGACCCGGGTTCATGGTCTGAACGATGACGCGCAGGAGGCGCTGCGCCTGGCAGCGGTACTCGGGCGCGAGTTTGACTTTGATCTGCTCAACGCGGTCTGGAATCGGGGCCAAGAAGCGACGCTGGAGACATTGGATGATCTGTTGCGTCATCGGTTGATCGAAGAGGGAACCGGGTCCATGGGGCGTGACTATACCTTCACCCACCACAAGATCCAGGAGGTGATCTACGCTGAGATGCCACGCCGACGTCGGCAACACGCCCACGCGCAGGCCGGGGCGGCCATGGAGAGCCTCTACGGCCCTCAGGTGGAGACGCTGGCGGGCGAACTGGCCTTCCATTTCGAGGAAGGCCGACAGCACGACGAGACGCTGACGGAAAAAGCGATCACCTACCTGCTCCAGGCGGGGGATCGGGCGCGCGGACTGTATGCCCACCAGGAAGCCATTGATTACTACCAGCGAGCACTGGGGTTCCTGAAGGAACAGGGAGAGCACGAACGGGCAGCTCGGACGTTGATGAAGATGGGACTGACCTATCACACCGCCTTCGAGTTCCGGCAGGCGCGCCAGGCTTATGAGGAGGGTTTCGCCCTGTGGCAGCGGGTGGGAGAGATTCAGCCGACCAGCCTGTCACAGCCTGCCTCTCACACCCTGAGGGTGAATTGGCGCGATCCGGTGACGTTGGATCCGACCATAGGCGGGGACTTGTGGTCAGGCGTTATGGTAGGCCAACTCTTCAGTGGGCTAGGGGTGCTAAGCCCAGAGATGGAGGTCATGCCCGATGTGGCCCGCAGTTGGGAAGTGCTGGAAGGTGGGCACAAGTTCGTCTTCCACCTGCGGGACGATGTGCGTTGGAGCGATGGCACCCTGGTGACGGCGGGTGACTTTGAGTACGCCTGGAAACGGGTGCTGGATCCGGTCACCGGGTCGCGCAATGCCAGCCTGCTGTACGATGTCAAAGGAGCCAGAGCCTTTCATCAGGGCCGGATGTCCGACCCAGACCAGGTAGGAGTACAGGCCCTCAATGCAGTCACCTTGGCTGTGGAATTAAAAGATCCAACCGGCCATTTTCCCCACTTGATAGCCCACGAGGTCACCTATCCCGTGCCCCGACATGTGGTGAAGGCACACGGTGACGCCTGGACAGAGATGGGCAATATCGTCACCAATGGCCCTTTCAGACTCGAGTCCTGGCGGGGGGGTGAGTCCATGGTGCTGGTGCGCAACTCCCAATATCATGGCCGGTTCACAGGCAACGTGCAGCGGGTGGAACTGTCCTTCCTCACCGATCCGTTCGCCCAGTTGGAGCTGTATGAGGCCGATGGTCTGGACATCTTGGATCTTCTGAGCCTCCCATCCCTGGAAAGGGACCGCGCCCGGCAGCGGCACGCCGGGGAACATGTCCCAACACCCCGGCTTCACACCCTATACGTGGGATTCGATGTGAGGCGGTCGCCCCTCGATGACCCCCGGGTGCGCCGGGCCTTTGTCCTTGCCACCGATCGGGAAGCGCTGGCGGACGTGGTCATGCGAGGCTACGTCTTCCCGGCGACGGGCGGGTTCTTGCCACCAGGGATGCCAGGACACTCGGCGGGGATCGGCCTGCCGTACGACCCTGAGCAGGCACGCCAACTGCTGGCCGAGGCTGGCTATCCAGGAGGCCATGGCTTCCCCGTTGTAGACTCGCCGACGCGTCCTGACTTTGTTCCCTATAGCGAATATCTGCAGGCGCAGTGGCGGGAGAACTTGAGGGTCGAGGTCATGTGGGAGGTAATGGAGCAAGCGATGTTTTTCGACAGGCTACAAAGGGAGCCTCCACACATATTTCTCGCAGGGTGGGAAGCCGACTATCCCGATCCCGACAATTTCCTGAGGGTGGCTCCTGTCCAAAGCGACACTCGGTGGCGGAACGTGGCCTATGACGGGCTGGTGGAGGAAGCCAGGCGACTCATGGATCAGAGAGAGAGGATGAAACGATACCGGCAAGCGGACAGGATCCTGGTAGAGGAGGCAGCGATCATGCCCCTCTATTATGGGCGGAGGCACCTGTTGATGAAGCCGTGGGTGAGAAAGTACCCCATGTCGGCGACCGGATGGCGGTTCTGGAAGGATGTCATCATCGAGCCGCATTAGCACTACAACGTGAGACTTTCTGAGGAGTGAGCCAAAGCCCTGAGCAAGACGAAAGGGAAGCGACGAAGAATCTCGGCAGCTTGCCCGTTTTCTTGAAGAGAACGGGTTTCTTCTATTTGAGACCCGATTTGCTACCTTTTTGAGAGCCTCGTAGTACAATAACTTCACAGAAACAAGAAATCCCATCATGTAAAAGCAGAATCGTACAAAGAAGGAGGAACGACCATGAACGGGCAATGGGTAAAATTTGCTGTGATCGCGATTGTGCTCACATTGGCAGCCACTGGCTGCAGCCCCAGCGCGGCTTCAGTGCTGCCCACGCCACCACCGCCGACCCCGGCGCAGGAGGTTCTGGCGAGCAAGGTCGAGGACGTGGTCGGTGTCTGGCAAGGAAGAACTTGCCTGGGGCACAAGACTCATACCGAATATACAAAGGAAGGCACCTTCTGCGTCACGGTGGTTAGCGGCGATGCCAAGGGGATGAGATCTGACCAGGGAAAATTTTGGTTTGAGGGCACGCAACTCAAACTCGAGTCAGAGGGGGGACGTTGTCTTACTGTGCAAGGAGAGACGATAACCTGTATTGGCACCTACCAGGTCTATGTAACAAAAGAGGGAGACAAGCCCGTCAAGCTGAAATTTGTCGCAGTTGATGATCAATACACTGCCCGAAAGAGCACAACGCACAATATGACGTTCCCTCTTGTTGAACCATAGGCTCAAAGACCCCTCGGGTTTTAGAAACCCGAGGGGTCTGGCCGCTGAGAGGGACATCGTATGACCGAGTCTCCAGTTCCCCCCGTCAGCACCTTCGTCGTCCGCTTTTGGCGCGAGTGGTCGGCTGCCGGGCCACGCTGGCGCGGTCGGATTGAGCACGTGCAAAGCGGCCAGAGCGCCGCGTTCCTGGGTCTGGATGGGATGCTAGACTTTGTCCGCCGTTTCGGCGCTATGCTGGACGACGCGAGCCAGCCTGTGAAAAAGGGTTAGTGAAAGGCCGTACCACGCGAGTGGTGTCGGCCTTTTGCGCTGTGAGATGATATCCCCAAGTATTGAAAACCCGGGCCAGGTGTGCTATAATGGTCAGGTGAACAACATCTTTGCCTTTAACGCCGATCCTACCGGCGAGCCCACAGGCATCTACCTGGAGCCAATGGTGAGCCGATGCTGACCGTCGAGATCCCCGCCTATGGCCGATTGATGCTGGAGCACCTGGTGTTGGACTTGAACGGCACCCTGGCTCTGGATGGGGAGGTCCTGCCCGGTGTCCCTGAGCGGCTGGTGGCCCTGTCGCCTCGTTTGCAGATCCACCTGCTGACGGCTGACACCCGGGGGCGAGGGGCAGCCACGGCCGATGCTCTGGGTATCCGTCTGCATCGCCTGACGCCGGGTGACGAAGCGGCCCAGAAACGGACCTTTGTCGAATCGCTGGGAGCGGAGAGGGTGGTCGCTGTGGGGAACGGGGCCAACGATGCGGAGATGCTGGCCGTGGCGGCTCTGGGAGTCGCTGTATTGGGGATGGAAGGGTTGGCCCGGGCCGCCTGGCAAAGGGCCGACCTGGTCGTGCCGGACATCAACGCGGCACTGGACCTGCTGTTGCACCCCCAACGGCTGATAGCTACCCTCCGACGCTGAAGGAGGCCTGAATGTCGCAGGAGGAGAAAAAGCGGGAGGCCCGCATCCAGGAACTGGAACAAGAAATCGCCGACCTCAAAGCGCGGTGGCCCAAACATTCGGTACCACCAGCGATGCTCATGAGGCTGGAAGAGTTGGAAGAAGAACTGGAGCAACTGAAAGACTGAGATGGCCTGCTTTGATGCTTTGGCTTCGGGCTATGACCTCTTCATGTGGCCTCTGGAACAAGCTCTGTTCGCTCGCTTGCGTCGGCGAGCCCTCCACACCCTCCGCCCTTCCGCCCCTCCGCGTTTGGTGTTGGAGGTAGGAGTAGGGACAGGAGCCAATCTGCCTTTCTACCCGGCCAGCAGCCGCGTGATCGCAGTGGACGCCAGCGCCGAGATGCTGTCGGTAGCCCGCCGCCGTCGGACGCACGCTGCGGTCCAGTTGAGCCAGACTGACGCCCACCACCTGGCCTTTCCCGATGCCACCTTTGATGGAGTGGTCGGCTCCTTCCTTTTATGCAACGTAACCGATCCTCTGGCCGTCTTGCAAGAGGTGCGCCGCACCTTGCGCCCCGACGGCCGGCTGCTTTTGCTGGAGCATGTGCGCGGTGCCCATCCCTGGGCAGCCCGCCTGACGGACCTCTTGGACCTGCCCTGGCACGCCTGGAGCCGGAGCTGTCACCTGAACCGGGAGACCGAGGCCGTGGTGATATCTGCTGGCTTTACCATCACCCGCAGCGAGCGGTATGCCCTGGGCATCGTCCAGCTCATCGAGGCTGTGCCTGTAGTCAATCCAGACCCTAAGGGTTTCAGAAACCCTTAGGGTCTCGGGCTTGCTCCCCGATAGAGGGTCCCATCCAGGTCACAGACTCCTCACCCCGCTTCACAACGGCCAGAAGGCAAACCCACAGCCCAGGCCCAGCAACGCCACTGCCAGCAAGCCATCGGCCCGTTGAAAGCGCACCGGCTCCCCCCGTCGTAGCGTGGGCTCAAAGGCACGGGCAGCGGCAGCGTTGACCACGTCGTCGCTGTGCCGCAGGGCGTTGGCGATGACGGTGACCAGAAACAACTTGAGAGCCTGCCAGGGACGGCGAAACCCACCCCGCAGGCGCAAAGTGTGGTAGGTCGCCTCGCTGGTTTCCTGTAGGGTGGGCAGCAGGTTCAGGGCCACCCCCAAGGCGAAGCCGAGCCCCTTCAACCCCACCGTCTCGAAAAGCCGGGCCATCTCGGAAACAGAGAGGGCATTGAGGGCCACACTAAAGGCCACGGTCAGACAGAAGGCCCGCAGGGCCATCCACAACCCCATCCAGAACCCGGCCCGCGAGAGGCGCAGCCAGCCCCAGGCCAGGTCTTTTTCACCCAGCAGCAGGGGACCGAGAGCCAGCGCCGGCAGGATCAGGGTCCAGAAGCGGGGCCGACGCAGAGGCCGCAACCCACCACCGCCGGTGAGGAGGGCGAAGAGGAGCACGCTGCCCAGCAACAGCGTCACCCGCTGGTCTGGCAGCAGGCCAACCAGGAGCAGTGTCCAGAGCAAGAAAACCAGATAGCCCCAGGGACTCAATTCCCCATTCCCCAATCTCAAGTCCCAGATCTCGAATCTCGTCATCCCTCTCTCGCCAGCCGCCGCCGCACGGCCCCGCCCAGGTCCCAGGCCAGCCAGCCAGCCGCTGCCCCGACGACGAGCCGGATGACAAACAAGACCACCAGGATGGCGATACTGTAGCGGACGTCGAGACCCAGCAACTGGCTGCCGTCCTTGACCATCTTCACGGCCACCTCGGTAAATCCCTGGCCGTAGAGCAGGCGCATCATCACGAACTTGTGGAAAAAGTTCCAACTGACGGCCAGCGCCCCGGCCAGGGCGAAAGCCCAGCGCGACGGCTGGCGGGCTTGGGTTGAGTAGCGAAACGGACCAAAGCCCAGGACAAGCCCGGCCTCTATCAGCAGGCTCTCGGCCAGGATGGCCACCATCGGTCCGATCTTGACCCCGCCCAGGCTGAGGGCTTTCAGCAGGGCGGTCACCACACCGATCATCAGCACGCTACCGGTGTGGGGCACAAAGTGACGCCCCGTCAGGGCGATGATGGCCCCCAGCCCGGCCAGGATCACCCCCACCAGAAAGGTGTCGGTCAACGGGGGAAAGATGACGTGCAGATAGGCCCCCAAGGTGATCTCAACAGCCCCCCAGAGAGCGCCAAACACAGCAATGTAGACCCAGTCCCGTGTGGTGAATGTCTTCATAGTCCCTCCTTAAACCGAATTACACGAATCACGTTTCACGTTTTTACGTTTCACGCATCACGAACAATGCGCCCTTCTTCTAACAGGATGATCCGCCTGGCGTAGCGACAGACCAGCTTGTCGTCGTGGGTGATGAGGAGGATGGCCTGCCCGTTGTGGTTGAGCTGAATGAGGGACTCCATCATAAGGCTCAGGTGCGCCCAGTCCTGTCCCATGGTCGGCTCGTCCAGGATGAGCAAGCGGGGATTCGTGGAGAGGGCGGCCGCCAGGGCTGTCCGTTGCTGCTCTCCGGCGCTCAAGGCCGCCGAGCGGCGGTGGCGGAGCGCCGTCAGGTCGGCTGCGGCCAGGGTCGTCTCAAGTCGCTCCTCTACAGGTAGGCCGAGGTTGCGGGGGCCGAAGGCGACTTCTTCTTCCACCGTGTCGCACACCAGTTGGTCCAGGGGGTTCTGAAACAGGAACCCCACCCGCCGCCCCAGGGGCAGACGGCGGAGCTTTTCATGCCAGGTGATCCTCCCCTGGCGTGGGCGCAAAAGCCCGGCCAGGACCCTGGCCAGGGTGCTCTTCCCGGCCCCGTTATGGCCCACCAGGGCCACGAACTCTCCTGGGTAGAGGGCCAGATCCAGGTCCTGTAAGACCGTCCGTCGCCCGTAGCCAGCCTCCAGACCTCGGATGGCAACCAGCGGATAGGTGGTTGGGTGGTTGGGTGGTTGGGTGGTTGGGCTGGCTTTCCCTCCGACCATCTCCCATCTCCCATCTCCCATCTCCCATCTCTCATCTCCATCCTCCATCCAGGGGTAGCGCAGCCCCAGGGTGATCAGCCCCCCCTCTGTCCCCCCCACGAGTGGGGGGGAAGTGGGGGGAACGGTGAAAACGTCCTCTGGCCGCCCGTCGGCCACAATGCGCCCATCCTGCATCAGCAATACGCGGTCGGCCAGGGGAAAGACGGCCTGGAGGCGGTGCTCGATGACCAGGATGGTCAGCCCCTGCTGGCGGTGCAGTCGGGCCAGAGTGGACATGACCTGCTCCACCCCTCGCCAGTCCAGGTTGGAAGTGGGCTCGTCGAGGACGAGCACCTGCGGGCGCAGGGCCAGCACGGAGGCGATGGCCACCCGCTGTTGCTCACCGCTGGAGAGGGTGCGTATGGCCCGGCCTCGCAGGGCGAAGATGCCGGTGGCCTCCAGGGCAAAGGCGACCCGCGCCGCCACCTCCTCGGCTGGCAGGCCCAGGTTGCGGGGGGCGAAGGCTACCTCCTCTTCTACGATAGCGTTGAAGAGTTGGGTGGCGGGGTTCTGAAAGACCAGCCCCACGTGGGCCGCCAATTCGGGCAGAGAGTGTGCCGCCGTGTCCAGCCCATCCACCACCACCCGGCCCGCCATCCTGGCCGACGAGGCATGGGGGATCAGGCCGCTCAGGGAGCGGGCCAGGGTGCTCTTGCCGCAGCCCGAGGGCCCGCTGAGCAGCACGAACTCGCCCCGTCCGACGGCGAACGAGATACTTTCCAAGGCGAGCTGTTTCCCATAATGGACGGTCAGGTCGGTGACTTTAATCATCATCACGGAAACCACGAAAATTGCGAATAGCGAATAACGAATAGCGAGTCAACGAATCAGCGAATCGGCGAATCAGTGAATCACGCCCTCGCTCATCCACCTCCCCAGAGCGTCTCCACAATCCGCAGGGGCAGTTCATCCCGGTTCTCCTCGGTAACATTAAAGACGGTACACTCAATGCCTCTCAGATGCTGGAGCACCTGATCCAGAAGGGCCGGGCGTACTACGATGAGAGTGTGCACCGGTCCCTCAACCGGCAACGAATCTTGAGAATTTTCTTCTGGAGTAGCGAACCCTTCGACTGTGCTCAGGACAGGACTTGTTTCGCGCTCGGCTGGCGTAGAACAAGACTCCGGCGGGCTCAGTCGAGCCGTTCTGCTACTCCACCAATGACGGGCCAAGTCCAGGACAGGCGCGAATCCCTCGCCTCGCTCCAGTTCCAGGGGACCGATTTCGTCCACCATAAGGAGGTCGCACTGAGTGGCTGCCTTTTTCAGCACCTCGAGGGCCCTGGCCAGGCCCTCGGGCTCAAAGTGGTAGGGGCCCACCTGGGGACCACCCAGCTCCTGGTCGGTGCGGGCCAAAGGCCAACGTTCGCCACTGCCCACGTCCACCGCCTCAAAGCCCACCTTCACCCCGTGGCTGTCCCTTCGACCTTGCTCAGGGCAGGCATAGAGAGCGGGCGTGATCACGCCACCAGGCCGGTATCCCCGGCGGCGAGCCAACTCTGCCACAGCCTGACAGACGGTCGTTTTGCCCACGCCGCGCCCGCCCGTCAGCAGAACAGCCCGATTGTAACGCTTCTCCATTCTCCATTCGCTATTCATTACTCTTCCAGGAACACACGGCGGCAGGTTCTCAGCCAGTCAATAATGGCCTGAACCTGTCCCTGGCGAAAGCGCAAGACCAGGTGTTCAAAGGTCAATTCCCGATTCCCAGTTCCCAATTCCCGATCAGCCCTCTCTTGTAGGCGGGCCAATTGGGCCTGGCAGGTCTCCAGTTGGGCGTCAATGAGCCGCCCGATCATCTTTGATCCCAGGAGTTGGGCCAGGAAAAGCTTGGCCAGGAACTCGACCCGTATCAGGCGGGTGTTGCGGACGGGCTTTTCCATCCATTGCCAAAAGGCCGCTCGCCCCGCTGGCGTAATGTGGTACACCTTGCGGGGCGGGTAGCTCTCCTGTGACTCCACGCTTGCTTCCACGTGCCCCTGCGCCTCCAGTTCCTTGAGCAGCTTGTACATCTGGCTCAGGCCCAGGTACCACACCTGCCCCAGGGCTGAGGGGTCGGTGAAATAGCGGTAGAGCTCGTAGCCATGCATCGGTTTCTGGGTCAGCAGGCCCAACAAGGCCCATTCGGGGGCCAGTTCCTTCTTCATCGGGATCGCCTTAGAATCGAATACTCACTCTCAGAATACTCACATTGTGAATAGACCTCGAAATTGTAGCACATAAAGTACCGGGCGTCAAGTTCAAATCGGCAACATGGGGGAGCTCAGTTTGTGCAGAAATACACAAAGTATTAATACCAAGGGGCGCAATTTACTAGCCCAAAAGCCATCTAGAGTACTAATACTTTTTTTAACAAATTTCTAACCATTTATATATTGACAGATAAGAGTTCATATGATACAATGATATTGGCGAAAACTGGTTGGCATTTTTGTCAGTGTTCCAAGTGTGAAAAAGGCGAGAGCCGATCCCTGGAGGATCGGCTCTACCCAGGCACACCCCCTATTGCTCCGAAGCATTCAAGCCCGTCGCGGCTAACGATGAACCTTGAGTGCTTACCAGAAGGGCGTCTTTGCGCCCTGAGTGGGACTGTGCCCTTTTATGAGTCTACCACAAGTTGCATCGAGTGTCAATATGGTGAGGATAAAGGTTGCGTGAAGATCACCTGGCACGTCGGGACAGCTTTGACGCCCAGGGGAGGTGCCCCCGGCTTTCACACGAGAGAACACCAAACTAGCCTACGCCTTGAGAGTCTCTAGTGAAGGGACTCGACCTGCCTGAGCAGGCGCAGATGAAAATATTGTAATGAACCCATTGCCCATTTTTTCATCTATTTTTCATTGAGGTCTTGTATAATATAATGTGGGGGGAACACTGCCAGAGGACTTACGTGCTACTCTGGGTGACCTCTCACAAAACTAGAACATTGCAGATGAAAAGAGTCACTGCGAGTCTCATTATGGCAACTTTTTTGGGTCTTCCTCCACCGTTGATTTCATCAGTGGTTAGCTTTCAGAGCATCTTAGCTTGGTGGTCACGTATGCCAACCTACACCGCTCTCGGTTTGGTCTAGGTTGGCTTTTTTCGTCCCATTCGGGCAAGGAGGTGATGGCTATCGAGTGTATCTATTCTCGGCAAGGTTGGTCTGCTCAAAGGTGAGCACCATCAGTACCCTCAGCGCTGGATGCTGGCCTTCGAGGTAGGTCTGACTCGGTTTACAACAGATGACGGACAGCCTGACCTTGTCAGGAGCCCGTCAGCACAATCAAAAAGGAGGTTTCTGAACGATGAAAAAGATACTCTTCCTGACCCTTACCATTGTCTTGGTTCTGGGAGTGATGCCCGTCTCAGCATCAGGGCCAGTTAACTACGGGGACATCACCTTAAGCGGGGGCTTTCCAGCCGATCACTTCGATGACGTGTGGGACTTGACCGCCGGTGACATGGTGATCAGCTTCACCTACGATGGGAACGGCCTTGTGGACGATTTTGGCAGTAATGCCCACGCCTGGGCCGAACTGGGTGTGCGCTCGCTTGGCTCTGCACCTACCGATTTTAATCCCTACTGGAGATGGGAATACACATATCCCCAACAAAAGGTGGATCTCATTGCTGGTCAGTACACCGACGTGGGAGATGTCACCGTTTGGCGTGAGGGCGACAATCTCTATGTCAAATATGCCATCACTGAGGACAGCTGTGCTCTCACAGAAACGTATCTGGCAGTTGCCAACTCGCTCGACGGTATTCCAAAGACCAAGACAGGCAATCCCATCCCGGGTCAGTTTGCTTGCAAAATGGAACACAACCCGCCTGTCGCAGAGTACACGTATACTATCGACGTCGCCGGTTGGGTTGCGGAAACCAAATACATCGCGGCACACGCAGTAGTTGCCTGTCCTGACTGGGGGGAGGAAACCGCCTGGGGTGCTGGCAGTGCCTTCCCTGGCAAAAATTGGGCTACCTACTTTACTTACACACCCGTTAAGGTTAAATTGGAGGGTTCAGGAGTTTGGCTTGCCACGGACTACGATTGGACTGCAAATACCTTCAATCCAGATCCACCTGGTGCTCCGACGCTGGATATGGACGACAAGCTAATCCTGCAAAAAGTCGGCGGTCAGGGCGAAGGGGCCTATAATCTGCCGTCAACGCCACCGAATCCATGGGCCAACCATCGTGTTTGGTGGGACCGCGATGGAGTGGATCCATGGCAGAACGGCGAGACGGCCAATACGGGTGGCATCTACCAGGTCATAATCAGCCTTCACGCCACAAGTGAGACGACCGGCACAGCCTATATGAACATTAGAGGTCTTGACCAGGGCTTTGAAACCGATGGCAACTGGAACACCATTGAGCTTACTCCCGCCGGAATGACCTTCACCGGAGATATGAAGCACCTGCAGGTGTTCTACGGACTCTATGGCTACGGAGCAACACATAGCATCAGCTTTAAGAACATCACAGTTACCCAATAGCCTTAAAGTTGGAGTCCAGTGCGTCATCTGGCAGGGAGTGCACCTGGGTACAGATGTGGTGAACATCATGCCCAAGGGCAAGTGACAGTCCAGGTGGAGAAGGTCCCTTGTGGCAACAGGGCCTTCTCCCCTGCCCCTGCGCTTAAGAGGAGGTGATGCTTATAGACCCTTTCCATTGTCGCCTCGAGCGCTGCTTGTCGCATGCGTGTCGAGGTCCCGTTTTCACATCACACTCACAAGGACAGCCTCTCGTGAATGAGAGACTGTCCCCCAACGCAAAAGGAGGAAACGCAATGAGAAAGCTAATGTTTGTGCTGGTACTATTGGCCTTGCTGGCAATGCCTTCGGCGGCGATGGCGGGGGAACCTGGCAACGTCTGGTACGTGCCGGGCGACTTTGCGACGATCCAAGAAGCCATTGACTCATCGGACGTTGCCGCTGGCGACACCATTCTCGTTGGTCCGGGCAATCACGCAGGGGCGACTGTCACAAAGGCGGTCGAGATCAAAGGTGAGGATGGTGCTATCATAAACAGCGGCCCGGCTCATCCCAGCGGGCTTGCTCAAGGATTCCGGTTACTCGATGGAAGCAGTGGAGCTGCGATCAGCCACTTGCGATTCACGGCTGATCTCGCAATCATGAACGGTGCTGCTGTAAACAATGTCATCGTCACCCACTGCCGCTTCGACAACGCGATCCAGGCCGTCTCTAACTGGCGGGGCAGCGGCTGGGAGATCAGCCACAACACGATCACCGACCTGCGCACTCGTAACGGTGGAGGTATCGGCATCCTTATCGCGGACTATGCAGGAGGAACCGTCTCTGACAACGTAGTAGCTCACAACAAGATCAGCGGCACCCTCCATGTGCACCCTAACGATGGCGGCGGCTACAACGGCAGCGGCATCGTCCTCTACGCGGACTTTCGCTGGGGTTGGGCTGGTGCGGAGGAAATCTCCTACAACCGGGTAGTCAAGAACAAGGTCAGCCTGGTGAGCGACAACCCGATCGTGGTGGACGTGGCGGCTTTCGAGCTAACCGAGTCTTATTATCCGAACTCACACCCAGGTCTGGGTTCCATTGTAATCACCGACAACTCCATCGGCTTCAACGACTTCCGTGGCACGGCGCTGCAGATCGCGCTGACCCCGGGCGAGCTGGAGACCTACAACGACATCTCCCGTAACCTGGGTGACAACCGCGGACACGGGTTGCATCCTTCTGTGTTCGGCCCTGGCGGCTGAGTTCGACAGATAGCAGAGCTAGTCGGCGCGTCTATCCTTTGGGAGAGCTATACTCGTATCCAGTAAGTCTCCACGCCGCCTGAGCAGAGGAACACAGCAACACATTCTAGGTGTAGCCTACCGGTTTCAATGCCTACAAATAACACCTGCTCAGGATATGGACGCAGTGAACATCTGCCTAAGAAAGTCCTGCGCTGCCCACATGGGCAGCGCAGGACCCTCACACACACGGTAGAAAGCCGTTATCATCAAAAAGGGAGGTCTTCCAAACCATGAAAAAGACACTTTTCCTGGCCCTTACTCTAGCCTTGGTCCTGGGAGCAATGCCTGTCTTGGCATCGGGATCAGCCAAAGTTTACGGCAGCGTCACATTATACAATTGGGGACACGGAAACTTTAGCGATATCTGGGACCTGACCCAATGCGACCTGACCCTTTCCTACACGATCAACATGAGCGCGATAGCGAACGCGGGCTGGGCAGTCACTGAAGTAGGGCTCCGCGAGGTAGGGGCTCCCAATATCGATCCGAACCTCAAGGGCGGCTGGATGCAGTCGAATTACATCTCTGCGACCAGCAACCCTAACTCACAAAACAACAACGACATGCACCTTCTCAGTAAACACGGATGGCTCTACCAACAATATGACGCCAGCGATGCGAACACCCTAATCACTCCGTATTGGTCGGGCGCCAACTATGGCTTCTGGTTTGACCGTGATGGGGTTGATCAATGGCAGGCGAACCTGTGGGGCGCGGTTGACGGTGGGACATACAACACAGAGGGCATCTACAATATCGTGGTCACATACCATGCTCTCGATGCAAACCAGGGAACAATGTTTGCCACCATCAAAGGCATCCAACAAGGGCTCTATGTAGGTGGTTGGAAGAACGCCCAACCTGAATTCTATCCTGCTGGAAGAAGTTTCACAGGTGACATGACCCAGATGCAGGTCTTTTATGGCCGAGGTGGAGGGGGAGGCACCGTAACAGTGTCAGATATCACGGTCACCGGTTGCCCCTACTGGCTTGATGTCGCGATTGACATCAAGCCAGGCAGTGACCCCAACTGCTTCAACAGTGACAGCCATGGCGTGATCCCCGTGGCTATCCTGGGCAGCGCTGATTTCGATGCATCCACCGTGGACCCCTTCACCGTATCCCTCGATAGTGCACAAGTCAGAGTGAAGGGTAAAAGTGGCAACGCTGGATCGCTTGAGGACGTGAATGGAGATGGCTTCCAAGACCTGGTAGTCCAGATCCTTGACGACGGTAGCTACTCCTTTGGAGACACCACAGCCACCTTGAAAGGCTTAACCTCTGACGGAGTACCCATCATGGGAACCGACACAATCTGCATCCGCCCGCCCGAATAGGCAAGCGTCGGGGAGCTTGGGCTCACTAGGCCAGGCCTGGTGAACCCGGGCTAACCCCCAAAAAAAGGGGCTTGCCCTGAGCGAAGTCGAAGGGAGGTGATGCCTATAGCTCATTGTCGCCTCGAGCGCTGCTCGCCGCATACGTGTCGAGGTCCCGTTTTCACATCACACTCAAAAAGGACAGCCTCTCGTGAATGGGAGACTGTCCCCCAACACACAAGGAGGAAATGCAATGAAAAAGCTAATGTTTGTGCTGGTTTTACTGGCCTTGTTGGTAGTGCCTTCGACGGCGGGCGCAAAGGGCCCTTGCCAACAGGATGGTTGCACCACCATCCAGGATGGCACGCTTCTCACCTCTGACAACAAGGTGATCACCACAGGCTACGACGAGTGGGGCTACAACTACCAGGCCCACTTGTTCAACGGCGGCTACTGCGATGCCTACCGCGACGCGCCTTGGTGCCAGCCCTACAAAGATGTCAACCTGATCATGAAGTGGAACGATGCCTGGCTCTCCAACAGGGACTGCGACGGAGACGGCCTGCTCGATCGGCACCATGGGCTCGGCAGCTACATCGGGTCCGGCGCCTGGACGACCAACCATCAATCGGGCGAGTACGAACTTGATGGAAAAACCTGCAAGTGGAACTATTTCGTCAAGATCGTCGCCAAACCGACAGACGGCTACGAATGTGCCGACGTCGGTGGCGAGGAAATCTGGGGCTCCTTCTGCGTGATCCAGAGCGTCTACAATGACCCCTGCGACGGCTACCACGGCCTGGAGTTCAAGGCTGTGCGGCCCGGATTGGGGAACTGGTAGCTTGTGAGACAGTAGAGTAGTCCGGCGCTGCCGGAATGGGCAGCGCCGGACTCTCGCATCTGCTGGTAAGTAACGGGAGGAGAACCATGAAAAAGCTCATGTTGGTGCTGGTGATAGCTCTGATGCTGACTCTGGCGCTGGCGGCCAGCGCGCAGGGGCCAGGGGATTGGACCGAGTACCCCGAAAATCCCGTCTTCGGAGAGGGGGTAGCAGATGGTCCGAAAGCCTACTATCCCAGCGTACTCTACGATGCTGACGGCTTCTCAGGACACGGTGCCTCTGCCAAATACAAAATGTGGTACGGCACCTCTGGAGAACAAACCGGTCTCGCGACGTCTGATGATGGGATCAGTTGGACTGATCAGAGTGTCGTGATGGCCAATGGTTATCATGCCACTGTCGAGTACTATCCCAGTGGATTTGCCGGAGCCGACAGTGGTGACAGTCCCAGCGACAGCACGATGTACTATCGCATGTGGTACTGGGATCCCTCACATCTCTATGAAGTCGCTGCCATGAGATACACCGAATCTCCTGATGGGGTGAACTGGTACAACGATCAGCCGCTCCAGAACGGCACTGTGCCCATCGTCTCGGGTGGAGATCCTTGGTGGAACAGAGGGTCATACGGTCCATGCGACGTCCTCTATAACCCCAGCGCGTCCGACAGCGGCACCGACTGGACTTTTACCATGTACTACGATGGGACCACTGGCGGAGACGAGGCAATCGGGCTTGGATTCTCCAGCGATGGGATCACCTGGACCGGCTACGATGCAGACGGCGACGGCGAGGCCGATCCAGTACTCAGCGGCACTTATGTGGCCGGGGATTGGGACTATAACTATGTAAGCCGTGCCACCATCATCAAGAATGCCGATGGGTCTTATGAAATGTGGTATTCGGGTGGCACCGGCACTATGAACCACGGCATCGGCTATGCTACTTCCCCAGACGGAATCCATTGGACCCGGGCTGAGGCCAATCCAATATTTCATAAGGATGATGGGGTTGCCTGGAGAGACAGCCGCACCTACTGTCCTGCGGTCCTCAAAGATGGAAGCTCTTACAAGATGTGGTTTGCCGGCAAGGGGACCGGTGGCTACGCTATAGGCTATGCCACAGTTGTGCCACCTGTCATGGAAGTCGAGATTGACATCAAGCCAGGCAGCGACCCCAACAGCATCAACCTGGGCTCCAAGGGGCTGGTGCCGGTGGCGGTGCTGACCGCCGACGACTTTGAGGCCAGCACCGTTGATCCCGCTACCGTGCTCTTTGCCGGTGCTGCGCCGGTGCGCTGGACCATGGAGGACATGGACGACGACGGCGACATAGACATGCTGTTCCACTTCGATATGCAGGCCCTGGACCTGAACGAGAACAGCACTGAGGCCACTCTGACTGGCAAGACTCTTGAAGGCGTTCAAATCGAGGGCACAGACACGGTCAATATCGTGCCCGAGGGCAAGTAACACTCGAGGTCCGGCGCTGCCCACTACAGCAGCGCCGGACTCTTTGTGCGCACGGTGTTGATGCACCTCCAAGCAGTGGATCCTGGGGCAAAGCAAGGGGCAGCGGAAGGTCCAATTTGTGCATTCCTGCACAAAGTATTAGTACTCGGGGGCGGGCTTTACTAACCAGGAGAAATCTAAAAAATCACACTTTTATAATACTTGACAACAGACTAAGATGTGGTATAATAGTATTAGAGAACGTTATACACTCCCGCCAGGTTGTCTGGATATTTTCACCTGGTAACCAGCACGCCAACCTACGCCGCTCCTGGTCTGGTCCAGGGTGGCGTTTTTTGTTTCGGCTCCATTCAGGCAAGGAGGTGATGCCTAGCAATCCATAATCTGAGACATGACCGGGCAAAACGGGTGAGATAACAAAAGGACAGATGTTGCCGCTGCCTCCATCTAAGCGGCGGAAGGTGACAAAGCTTCTCAGCCGCCGCCGAAGGCTCTCTGGCATGAGCCAAGTCAGACTTTGTGGGCCGGGAGTTTGCCTTTGGCTTTTGTTTGGCACGCCCCAAACTTTTCTTCTGCGAGAGCTTTCACCCACCTGGATAGTCTGACTCACGTGGCAACTGTAAAATGCATACCACATATTCCCTTCGTGCTTTCGTGATGTCTTCACTCGGTGTCCACACATGACAACCCACATTGCTTTCAGGCTGATTCAGGCTGGCTTGTCCTGTTTCCGATTCATTCAGGCAAGGAGGTGATGCCTATAGGACATAAATGCCCGTGATGAACAAGATGACAATTGTTCTTACACTGAGGCTGTATGCAAAAAGAGGGAGGATTACCATGTACCGATTCAAGATCACCTTGGCGCTCATCCTCGCGGTGAGCATGTTGTCCTTCGCTGCCCCGCCACTGGCGCTTACCCAGGCCGACGCGACCCAGACGTACATCGTGCTCTACAAACAGCAGGCAGCCCTATCCGACGCAGCGAGCGTGATCGCCAGGGCGGGCGGCACGCTGGTCTACAGCTACGACAAGATCGGAGTCGTCATCGCTCGCTCTGACAGCGCCTCGTTTCGCGACAAGCTGCTGAAGGACAAGCGCATCGAGGGGGCCACATCAACGGCCGGCTTTGGCGTCAAGCTCAACGACGAGATCGAGGCTTTCGACTCTGCGTCGAACACGTCAGGTTGGGGTGACCCCCTGTCCTACTTGCAATGGGATATGTACCAGATTCACGTGCCAGAAGCGCACGCGATCACCGGCGGCAGCCCCACCGTCATCGTCGGCGATATTGATAGCGGCATAGACTACACCCATCCTGACTTGGCAGCCAACGTCGACTTTGACAAGAGCGTCTCGTGCATCGGCGGCGTCCCGAACCAGGACCCAGCCGCCTGGACTGACAATAACGGGCACGGCACCCACACTGCTGGCACCATCGCCGCTGCAGCCAATGGCATCGGGATCGTCGGCATAGCGCCCAACGTCAAGATCGCTGCTATCAAGGGTTGCGGCGACGACGGCTATTGCTGGCCGGAGGACATTGTTTGCTCGTTTATGTGGGCCGGCGAGCACAAACTGGACGTGACCAACAACAGTTATTTCGTTGACCCCTATGAATTCAACTGTCACAACGATCCAGAACAGCACGCTATCTGGAAGGCCATCCAGCGGGCGGTCCGCTACGCCCAATCACGGGGCGTGACGGTTGTTTCATCGGCGGGTAATTCCAACGTTGATCTCACCCATCACACCGACGAAATCACCAACGCCTGCAACGACCTTCCGGTGGAGCTTTCCGGCGTGATCGGCGTTTCAGCCAACGGCTACAATCTGCAAAAGTCCTACTACTCGAGCTACGGCGTGGGCGCTGTTGACGTCGTGGCACCGGGCGGAGACCGCCGCTTCCAGGTCCCACCTGCCCCAATAGGGAACGGCCGCGTCCTCTCGACCGTCCCGGGCGGGTATGCGTGGGCCCAGGGCACCTCGATGTCCTCACCCCATGTGGTGGGTGTGGCCGCGCTGATCATCAGCCAGTACGGCAAGATGCCGCCGGGCAAGGTCCAAGCCATGGTCACCCAAACGGCAGATCCGCAGCCCTGCCCGCCGGATCCCTTCGATCCAGGTGGGACTGGCGCCTGGCTCGCGACTTGTCAAGGCGGCGAGGGTTACAACTCCTTCTATGGCCACGGGCAGGTCAACGCCTACAATGCGGTCATGCACACACCTGGAAAATAGACGGCTTGCTGCTCGTGACGCCATGGACTAGGCCAGCCTACACAAGAGAGTTCCCCATAGGCACGGGGCTTGCCTGGCTGGTGGGCAAGCCCCGTCGCCCCTGCAGCAAAGGGAGCATGAAAGGAGCACATCAGCCTGAAGACGCTTGTTTCACCGCGAGCACAAGAAACCGGCTAGAGAGATGAGCGAAAGGAGGTGGTGCCTATCGTTTAGAAGTCTATCCGACTGTCGAGGTGAACAGCTCATCGCGACGATTGCCACAGGTCTCCTGATGGCAACAACTCGGTCATGCACTGAGTCATTAGACAATAGAGAGGGAGGTATCCAAATGGAAAGCAGAAGGAAATTTCTACTCGTAGCGGCCGTTGTCTTGAGCCTGGTGCTGGGGTTGGTTGGTATCGCCTATGGAATAACCAACGGCGAGCCAGATGCGGGCAGGCATCCGTATGTAGGGCTATTAGTCTTCGACAGCGACGAACCAGGTTGCAATCCTGAGGGCGGCCCATGCTGGCGCTGCAGTGGGGCCTTGATTGCACCGGATGTCGTTCTGACTGCTGGCCACTGCACGGATGGGGCAGATGCCGCGCGTGTGTGGTTTTATGAAGACGTGACCTATGACCATGTCCCGTTCCCGCTGTACCCATACGGCGGCCCGGGTAGTGGGGCAATTGAAGGTACAGCACACACGAACCCGAAATACCGTAGTCCCGAAAATCCCTATGGGGGTGGTAATGGTCTTCCTGCCTTCTCCTACCGCGACGTGGGCGTGGTCGTCCTGGATGAGCCAGTGGACATGGACGAGTACGCCGAACTACCCGAGGCGGGGTTGGTGGATACGCTGAAGAACAAGACCGACATTGACCTTGTGGGCTACGGCGTTCAGGAACAGATCATGACTTACCCTGGCCAGCCACCGCGGGCCAGGTGGACAGGACCGAGGGTCCGCTTGTATGCCCCGAGCGAGCTGGTCTCGGGCAAGTTCGTGCATAGCGCTGAATATATGCGCCTTGCCCTGAACCCGGGCGGCGGATCGGGTGGCACATGCTTCGGCGACTCTGGCGGCCCTGACCTGCTGGGCGGCACTGACACTGTCCTGGCCGTCAACTCGTATGTGACCAACGTCAACTGCTCGGGCGTCGGCTATTCGGCCCGCGTGGACATCCCCGAAGTGCTGGAGTGGATCGCGGGGTTCCTCGACTAGTCACTGGGTTTAAGTAAAAAGAAGGGGAGCCGCCAGAGAAGGTGGCTCCCCTTGCGCCCAGATCACCTCCAGCGGCTTCAAATTTTCTTACCAATTTCTAACCACTTTATGTCGCCTTCCCCGTTGACAGGACAAAAGTTCTGAGATATAATATAGTATAGAAAGAACATCACGCATTCCCGCCAGGTTTTCAGAATGTTCTCACCTGGTAACCACATATACCAACCTACTTCGACCTCGGTCTGGTTCAGGTTGGTATGTTTTGTTTCAGTAGTATCTATGCCTCGGAGACACAGTGAAAGGGGGGATGCCTATAGACGACCTAAGTGTATCGCCTACCGCCGCGTTTAGGAAAACGCGACGGCCACTGTAATTCAAGACCAAATCCAGAACATCTGAAGGGAGGCAAGAATGAAACACAAGATTTTGGCCGTATTGGGCATTGTTGCCCTGCTGGCGGGCATGTTAGTAGCCGTTGTCTCGGCTGCCGTCGGCGTTGATTCGTCCGAACTGCGCGAGGTTGTCACGGCCGACAATATCTGGGAACACCTGGTGTGGCTCAACGGCAACGGCCCTCGCGTGTCGGGTACGCCCGGCTACGATGCGGCTGCTGCCTACGTGTACGGTATGCTGGATGCTGCGGGCTACAATGTAGCGTACCAAAACTTCACGTACGACCTCTGGGAGGAGCTGTCGCTGCCAGTGCTGGAGCAGGTTTCTCCCAACCCCGTGGTCTACCCGCCGTACGACGTCACCGGGTTTGCGACCATGGAGTACTCTGGCGACGGTAACGTGACGGCAGAAGTGGTGCAGGCTGCCAATTATGGTTGCAGTGCCTCTGATTTCGCTGGCGCTGACTTTACCGGCAGGATCGCCCTGATCGAACGCGGTGTGTGCTACTTCAGCGACAAGGCGATGAATGCCGAAGCTGCTGGCGCAGCAGGTGCGATCGTCTTCAATGACTATGCGCGACAGGAGGCCTTCCTCGGCACCCTCGGCGGCCCTGTCGTGTCCATCCCGGTGGTTGGCTCCAGCTATGCTGTCGGCCAGGAATTGGCTGTTGGCGGTGTCATCGCCCACCTGCAGGTTGAGGCTGTGGTGCATTTAGGCGTGGAGACCAAGAACGTCATCGCCGAGACGTTGGGTGGCCGCGACGATCGCGTAGTCGTGGTCGGCGCGCACCTGGACACGGTGGCGGGAACGGCAGGCATCAACGATAACGGCAGTGGTGTGGCGACGATCCTGGAGATTGCGGAGCAGATGGCCGCGCTTGGCATCGAGCCGCGCAACAAGGTGCGCTTCGCCTTCTGGGGCGCGGAAGAGTCCGGACTGTTCGGCGCTGAGTACTATGTGAGCCAGTTGGGCAAGCGCGGCATCAAGAATACCGCTCTCAATCTGAACTTTGACATGGTCGCCTCGCCGACCTACGAGCGGTTCGTCTACGACGGGGACGGCTCCGATACAGCCACCGCCGGCCCGAACGGTTCAGGAAACATCGAGGACATCTTCCTTGACTACTTTGCCTCGCAGGGTCTAGCCACTGCGCCGACAGAGATGGACGGTCGGTCCGACTATCAAGCGTTCGCCGATGTAGGTATCCCCGTCGGTGGCCTCTTCACCGGTGCCGAGGGCTACGACAATTGCTACCATTACCCTTGCGACGACCTCGATAACATCAACATGCAGGCGCTTGAGGAAATGTCGGACGCTGCGGCCCACGCCGTGTTGACTTTTGCCATGACGACTTCGGCGGTACCTGGCACGTCCAAGGCCTCGCCCACGGCAATCCAGGCCACCGAGTACAGAGGCCCGAAAGCCCAGAGGTAGGCCCAGCGGTAAGGTCGAGCGGAGATTTGGGACGGCCTCCAAAGGACAAAGAGTTAGTTCTCCATCGGCACGGGGCTTGCCTGCTAGCCAGCGGGCAAGCCCCGTTGCCCTTGCAACCAAGGGGCAATGAATAGCATGTGGCCATTGTAGCCTTTATGAGAGCGGTGGGACAGTTGACAGGCGAAATTTACCTGGTGGGCTACGGCACAACCCTGGGATGGCTGCCACCTAACATCATCCGCAGCGACGGTGTGCGCCGGGTTTCCGAGTCCGAGTACCAGACGCTGCTCAAAGCCTGGCTCCGAATGTCTCAGAACCAGGCCACAGACGATGGGGGCACCTGCTACGGCGACTCCGGCAGGCCTGCCTTTTGGAATGATGATAATAATCTGCTTCATAATGCCTTTTTCGCTGGTTCCCCTGAGCCTGCCGAAGGGCGCACTGGTTTCACAGAAGCAGCCAGGGCGGAAGCCGCGCAGCACCATGCCATCCTGGTTGACCTGGCGACCCTCAATCGCGATCTGCGACAGGCTGACCAGATAAGTGATTAGGGCCAGACCTGGTATCCGTCGCCCTTCCTGAAAGACCCGCATCCCGGTCCTCTGGCTAACGTGGAAGCAGAAGGGCCAGGAGTCGAGAGGCGACGGACTCTTCCCCCAGAACAGCCAAAACCTCGGCGACGGCCATGCGCACCCTGTAGTTTATCTCCTCACACCACCCCTGCGCAGGATTCGGAAATTCGCCTTGTCTTTCGAGTTGTGGTACAATAGCTCAAGGGCAGGCCCTTCGATAGGCTCCCCTCAACTACGCTCGGGGCAGGCAGGGCAGGCCCTTCGACAGGCCATCGTATCGTGGTGAGCCTGTCGAACCAATCAGGACGCAGCCCTCCGAGAGAGGAAAGCCAGAACAACGCAGGAGAAATCACCTTGCAATGCCCCCGCTGCAAAGGTCCGTTGTTTCATGAGGGTCCGATAGACCAGGCTACCTGCTCAGACTGTGGTTTCAGCGGCGCATCATCTCTGCTAGAGGAGCTGGCCCACATCCGGTACCTGCTGGGAGAACTGGCAGGGTGGCGGGGAATAGCGCCTGCCGTCAGGGAGCGCCTGCGCACACGATACCTGCGGCGACGTGAGGAACTGGAGGTCACCCTGGGTTTGCGCCCACCGCCCCTCGATCCCGAAGAGGCAGCCCTGGCCTGTTGGGAACTGCTCTGCCTGGAGGAACTGATCGAAGAGGTCACCCACTGGGTCGAGAGCGGCTGGTCCAGGCCCGAACCGGCTCAGGAGCTCATCGAGCGATCCTCGATGCGTGCTGAGGAACTGCGCCACCGCCTGGCCGCCTGCTCTGAGCTCGCCACACCTCCCTTCGACCGTCCCCAGGACACGCTAAAGATGTTGGGCCACCTCCGGGAGGCACTGGATGATCTGCACGCCCAGGATGGCCTGGTTGACGAGGCCGCCTTCGCCGCCGCCACGGCTGAGCTGGTGGCTAAACAAGAGGAACCGGAGATCGAGCTCGGTTTGCGCCCTTCGGCCCTTCGACCAGGCTCAGGGCGGGCCCTTCGACCCTTCATAGGCAGGCCTGAGCTCCCCAAAGAGGCCCCCGCCGAGCTTGAGCCCCCTCCTGAGACACCACCCCGTCGCCCCCGCGAACCGCTCACCTGGGACCGCCTCTGGCAGACGCTTCTCTCCGAACGTACCCTCAACGCCATGCTCTTTCTGGGTGTCTTTCTCCTCTTTGCCTCAGCCATCACCCTGGTAGTCTTTAATTGGGACCGCTTCCCTCCCCTGGTGCAAGTCATCTTTATCGCCGCTTTCACCCTTTCCCTATACCGCGCGTCCCGGTTGGTGCGGGTACGGCTGGGGCTGTGCAGCTCTGGAATCGCTTTCCCCGCCATCG
>Ga0180438_10003091_pt1 | contig 25723 bp, 19 predicted proteins | sample SS_ome_12_FD_132455 | JGI IMG/M metagenome (GOLD analysis project Ga0180438, IMG submission 132455) | Hypersaline lake sediment archaeal communities from the Salton Sea, California, USA - SS_3_D_2 metaG | ecosystem: Environmental > Aquatic > Non-marine Saline and Alkaline > Hypersaline >... | reverse complement strand
ATGGAACAATCCATGGTACAATATTTACCCGAAAATATTCGCAAAAGGAACGTCACCATATGCTTACGAAAATTGGGAATTCCATCATATAGACTATGATTTTTTAGCCATAGCCGTTCACCCTACCAACAGTGACATAATTATTGGTGGAGCAAATGATCTCGGTGTGTTTAAAAGTCAGGACAACGGCCAAACCTGGCTCCCCATAAATAATGGGATCAATGCGGTAATTGTCTATGATGTTGCAATTGATCCCAGTGATTCGACGCACGTTGTTGCCGGCACTATATCAGGGGTCTATGAGAAGAAGGGCACTGCAGACTGGGCGCAGCTTATGTCATATTCAACAAATTCAATCCGATTCCACCCGACGGATAGTTTAACGTTCTTTGCCGGCATTGAAGGGTACCTGGCAAAGACAATAAACGGCGGCCTAAATTGGGCCTACAATTATGTAGGAGTGTATTCCTGGGTGAGGGACATTGCCATTGATCCCGTTCAAACCGATACCATATATGTAGCCGTAGGTGAAGAAATCCGGAAGAGCACAGATGGAGGAGTTACATTTAGCAAGGTCTTAGATGGAATAAACCAATCCGCCGAGCAATACGCTTTCAATGTTGTTGTTATTGATCCTTTGGACCATCAGCATATCTTTGCAGGAGGCGGAAATTTTTTTGCTCCAAAGGTCCTGGGGGATCTTTGGGAGAGTACAGATGGAGGAACTAACTGGACTAGAACTGGTCTGACAAATGTAATTGTTAATGCCTTGCTTATCAATCCTAATGATTCGAATATTATGTATGCAGGATGCGGGTACAGCGGTGGGACAGGTAGTGACCCGACTCTTTATAAGAGCACCGATGGGGGTGTGACCTGGGTCTCGTCTTATGATGGAATACCTATCAACCAGGCATGGAATGAGGTAACAGATCTTGAATTTCACCCCACAAATAAAAATTTTATATATGCCAGCACTTGGCGACAGGGGGTATTCATTTCTCCCAATCAGGGCGGGAACTGGCTGGAGTTTGGGAAGCCTGAATATGCGGTCCATGCCATTGCAACCTCTTCTCTTTATGCTGCTTCGGAAGGCGGCCTGTTGCAGTGCACAGGCACCGGTTGTATTACGGGCAATATTACAGATGCAGCTACAGGTAACCCTATTAATGAGGCTACGATATTTAGTGACTTAGGAGGCTTATCAACCTTGGTTATTAATGGGCAGTATATGATGATCTCTCCATCCGGAATTTGTAGTGTTACCGCTGTTGCTGAAGGTCATGCCAACACAACTGCAAATTATGTTACTGTCTGGGGAGGGGACGTCACCAATATGGATATCCAAATGCAAGCAGGTGTTCCTGATTATTCGCCTATCCCTCAAACCGGCATAACTAACGCGAGTGCAGGAGGTTATTGCTTCATAGCTACTGCCGCATATGGTTCTCCAATGGCAAAACAGGTGGAGGTTCTTCGTAAATTCAGGGACAGGTATTTACTGCCACACGTTGTCGGCCGAAAAATAGTTGCCTTTTATTACTGCACAGGAAAACCAATTGCGATGTATATCCATTCCCATCCATGGCTAAAATCAATTGTAAAGGGAGTTCTCTATCCAATAGTTGGCCTTGCCTGGCTATTGGTTGCAACAAGTGCCATGACCAAAGGTTTCATCTGCCTGTGTATTTCACTAGGCGTTATATGGGTTATCAGACGATGTATAAAGATGAGAAGTATCAACAAGAAGTCAAAATTGAAGTATGCACCTAATATTATGATGGTTCTTATTCTTACTGTTCTGATTTTTTCAGGTGGCAGGCTATATGCTGGAACACTGTTTCAACAGGTTGGTATTGCCTCTTCACCCAATCCTGTGGGTTCCGGGGCACGGGCAGTTGGAATGGGAGGTGCATTCATAGCGATCTCTGATGATGCCACGGCAGCATCATGGAATCCTGCCGGCCTTATCCAGTTAGAAAAGCCGGAGCTGTCCATAGTTGGTTCGTATGTTACCAGAAGAGAAGACTTCTCTTCCACCGTTCGCCCTGAGACAAATAATACTGGTGAAGTCGATGAACGCAGCATAAATTATTTGAGTGCAGCATACCCATTCTATTTTCACAAAAACATGGTAGTCGCGATAAACTATCAAAGGCTATTTGAATTCAACCGCAGTTTTGCCCATCACCTTGACTACTCCTCCGCTGGAGTAAATCTGCAACAAGACAAAAATTTCAGGCAAGATGGCTCTCTTGGCGCTTTAGGAATTGCTGCTTCTGTTGAGATTACACCACAGCTTTCGTTTGGGGCAACATTTAACATCTGGACAGATCAGTTTGTTTGGAAGAATGGATGGAACGATAGTTTCACTGAACATGCTGTTGGTTCAACTGCAGGTGTTCCGGTAACGATTGATACCCTAATTACTGATGACTACTCCCGCTTCCGTGGGCTAAATGTAAATGTTGGTATGCTTTGGGATATAAATCAATACGTGACAGTCGGAGCTGTTGTTAAGACACCATTTACAGCCTCTCTTGTCCACACGTATTCCTTCAATCAGACACAGACATTTGGTCCACCCACCAGCACTACTTTGACGAGCCAGCAGGAATTAGAGGAGAGCATTGAACTCGAAATGCCCTTATCATACGGCATTGGAATTGCGTGGAGACTTTCTGATGCTTTTACGATCGACTTTGATATTTATAGAACAGACTGGAGTGACTACATTTTGATCGACGGTCAGGGCAACAAATTAAGTCCTATAGATGGACGGCCAGAGAGTTCATCAGATGTGAAAGATACAACACAAATCCGTTTTGGTGGGGAATATCTATTTATCAAAGAAGGAAAAAAGATGGTCATACCGGTCAGGGCCGGCATTTTTTATGATCCAGAGCCATCTTACGGTGAGCTAAAAGATTTTTATGGTATTACTGTTGGATCTGGAATAGCATACAAGAAGTTGATTTTTGATGCAGCATACCAGTTAAGGTGGGGGACCGATGTAGACACGGGGAATCTAATTGCAACCTCTGAGGCTGATATGACCCAGCACTTGGTGCTCGTCAGCATGATTTATCATTTTTAAACGTTCGGATGCACATCACTTCATAAGCACATTTACCTTACGGAAAGATCATCTTGGCCAACAAGGCAAAATCTGAGGGGAATTTTAGCCCATGAAAAAGCCAAAGCTATCTATCCTCTTTCTTCTTTCCTTTTTATTCACGATATCGATCTGGGGCTGTGTCGGAAAACCCGCAAAGCCTGTCTATGTGAAAAATGGCAAAGAATACGGCAAGGTGCGAGGCACCTTCAGGCACCGCTGGTGGAATTTTTACGAGCGGGCCCTCTCGTATGCTGAGGGTGAATTTTACAAAGAGGCCATTGAAGATCTAAAGGAATCCATTCGTCAACGGGCTGAAGATCAAAGGATGGCTCGCACCTATGGCATGCACTTTATCGATTACTTCCCCCACAGGGAGCTGGGGGTCGTCTATTATCATCTGGGTAAATATGAAGATGCCAAAGAAGAACTGGAGACGTCTCTTTCAACGGTAGATACTGGAAAAGCCAAATTCTATTTAAATATGACAAGAAAGGTATTGATAGAGACATCAAAGGCGGACACTGCTCCTCCAACTATTAATGTTACTTCGGTTTCCAGAGGTGAAATAACAAATAGTTTTAGATTAAAGGTGCAGGGAGAGGTTGAAGATGACTCCTATGCCCATACAATAGCTATAAACGAAGCCCCTCTGTTTATTGAACTGTCCGCAAGAAAGTTGCCTTTCTCTCAGGAAATAAGATTAAAAAAAGGTGTAAATGAAATAAAGATAAAGACCAGTGACATTCTTGGCAAGGTTACAGAAAAAAGTGTAAAGGTTTTTGCCGATTTTGAAGGACCTGCATTAAATATTAATAATTATATCGATGGACAGGAGGTAGGAGAAAACAAAATTGTCTTAAATGGTGCCCTTGCTGATGTGACAGGAATTACCACCCTTACAATTAACGATGAGGTTCTTACATATAATAAAGAGCGGGAGGTAGAGTTTACATTCGCCATTGATTTGCAGGAGGGAAAAAACAGGATAGCTCTTGCTGCCACAGATGTTGCGGGTAATACGACTACGGGAGAACTTAACCTCACCTATGTTCCGCAGCTTGCTAAAGATGAGCCCTTTTTTAATAGCCATACTGCAAATACACCCAATAGCCAGGAACCGATCCTCCTTGCCTTTAACGGTACAGGAATTCTTGATACCGGCCAGAACTACCTTCCTGCCCATTCCTATGCAAAGAAACCGGGATCAGCTATTAGACTTAATTTCAAAGACCTTATTGATATACAGACTGTTTATTTTGACATAATCTATATCGATGGCAGTACGACCGGAACAAATACAATTAAATCTGTAACAGTCAATGGTTCTCCGTTACTTATTATTCCTGGCAGAACTATCTACTTTAATCAGCTCATTGAACTGAAGGAAGGGGAAAATAAGCTTACGATTGAGGCGCAGGATGTCAAAGGAAATACTGTATCCAAAACGGTTACAATTGTCCGCGAAGTTCCAAGGGTACATCAGATTGGCTCCAGGATGAGCCTGGCCATCCTCCCCTTTGAAATAAAGGGAGAGATGTCCTTAGCTACCAGTATTGTCTACGATAATCTTGTGAGCGCCTTTCTTAATCAAAACCGCTTTAACATTGTAACCAGGGGTGATGAGCTTGAGGCTGTGTTTAGAGAACTAAAGTTGAGCAAAACAGATCTTGTAGATAAAAGCACGGCAGTAAAGGTGGGTAAGCTAGTTGCTGCAGAAGGTATTTTGATGGGGGCTATCAATGAGACAAAAGATTCTATAGAGATTTATGCCCGCCTTGTAAATACAGAGACCTCGGTGCTTCTGGAGGCAAAAGATGTGTACGGGCAGGATAAATCCCTTTCCCAGATCCAATATCTTACCAATGGACTGGCACTGAAATTCAAGCACAGTTTTCCGCTCCTTGAGGGTCTGGTTATAAAGGTGAGTGGAAAGAATATCTATGCCGATTTTGGAAGTATTCAACGGATTAAAAAAGAGATGAGATTTATTGTCTTTCGTGAAGGCGAAGCAATTGTCCATCCTAAAACAGGAAAAGTTATGGGGAGAGAAATCGAGGAACTTGGAGTAGCAACAGTGGTCAATGTATTTGAAGATATGTCAATAGGAAAACTTTTCGCAACCTTTGATCCAGCTAGAATCCAGCTAGAAGACATGGTTATAACCAAGTAAATTACTGGTGCATCACTTTATTTAAATGACAGGCTTGGCCTCTCTGCGGCAGGAACAGTATTTTTTCATTAGATCTGAAATGAACACAAACAAATTTAACTTCAATGTGTCATAAGATTATAGAAAAAGGCTGCTAAGTGAACTGCATGGAGCTATGGGGATGAGGATTATGCCAGTTGTGAGGGAAGAGATGGACACAGCTCCACTGATGTAGCAGCCTTTCGGGGATTAAAAATGGCAATCTCTATAATATTTACGAAGGAGTATCCAAATGGATGAAGATAAGACCGATGACGTAAAAGATAGGTCGAGCAATATTGAAGAGATCCTAAGAGAGAAGGATCGCCTGGATCAGTTAATTAAAGAGAAGTTTAAGAGGCAGGTGACTGTTCTTTTCACTGATATCTGTGGTTATACTCAATACATGGATACGAAAGGGGATATCGTTGGGCGGGGCATGCTCCAGAAACACAATGATATTGTGTTGCCACTAATAGAAAAGCATGAAGGAGTCATCATCAAGACAATCGGGGATGCAGTTATGGCCACTTTTTCAACCCCATTGGCAGCTGTTAAGGCCTCGATAGCCATCCAGAATGGCCTGTATGAACATAACAGGAAGATAGAGCCTGCAGATAGAATTCATGTCAAGATTGGGATCAATATGGGCGAGGCCCTCATGGACAAGACTGATGTTTTTGGGGATGCTGTTAATGTGGCCTCGCGGATCCAATCTCAGGCAGGAAAGGATCAAATACTGATATCTCGGAACGTTTATGAGCAAGTTGGTGGGAGTGAGGATATCCTCTGCAGGTTACACGGAACGGCCCAGGTCAAGGGAAAGGCTGAACCTCTGGAACTCTATTGGGTGGTCTGGCAAGATGAGGATATTGTTGTCAGTACCGAGCCAAGGGTGAGAGCCGGTGAGGGTGCAGCCGAAAAGGAGGTCAAGCCACCCTTAAAAGTGCTTCACCTTGAAATCACCCGGGAGGAGGATTGTTTGAAGATCAGCGCTTTCGATAAGAGTGCAGGTGAAGTGAGAACAATCAGGCATTATGAGGAGATATCGGCCCCTATAGACAGGATTGGTGAACACTGCCACGAGATAGTAGAGATCTTGAATAATGCCAATCGTAAGGGGCGCCTCACTCGAGAAGTACTGATCAAGCTCAGAGAAATTGGACAGACTTTTTACGATGAGCTATTCACACCTGATGTTAAAGAAAAGGTAAAAGAGACCAAGGCTGAACACCTGAGTCTTTACCTTGATGATCAGTTGGTTCATGTTCCATGGGAATTGCTGAATGATGGTCAACAATTTCTCTGTCAGCGGTTCGATATGGGGCGGTTGGTTAAAACGAGGCAAGCCATCCTAGATAGCAAAACACGTTTATTAGCTCGGCCTTTGAAGATGTTGATATTAGCCGACCCTGAGGGTGATTTAAAGGGGGCCTATCAAGAGGGGGCTCAGATACGTGATTATATTGACAGGGATAAGGACTTTGTCAATATTTCTTTACGATCTGATAATATTACCCCTGATTTTATCAGAGAAAAGATAAAGAATTTTGACCTTGTCCACTTTGCAGGGCATGCTGACTACAATCAGCAAAATCCAGGAGAAAGTGGTTGGCGATTGACCGAGGGGATCATAAAGGCTCAGGAGATCACCAAGATGGCCGGTACCGCCACTATGCCTGCTCTTATTTTTTCAAACGCATGCCAGTCAGCCAGGACCGAGGAGTGGACATTAAATGAGTATTTTCAAAATGAAATATTTGGATTGGCAAATGCATTTCTGCTTTCAGGTGTGAAACATTATGTGGGGACCTTCTGGGAGATATTGGATGAACCGAGTAGTCGTTTTGCCTTAGAATTTTATAAACATTTACTTTCAGGCATAACTGTGGGTGAGGCTGTAAGAGAGGCTCGTGTAGCGCTTATTAGGGAATATGGTGAGGAGACCATTGTATGGGCAAGTTATCTCCTATATGGAGATCCTACCTTTAATTATATGGATCAGATCAGGGTGAGTGAGGTGAGTAGCCTACATGCTCCTCCTCCCAAGGCCGAAGCAAAAATAAGGGCACCCGCAGAGGTCATCGATTTTGTTGAAAAGGATGTTGTAAAAAAGAAATGGACCTGGCTTGGCTCAGCCGCAGGATTCCTTGTATTAGTAGCTGTTTTACTCTTTGGCTATCCTGGATTTTTACAAGAGGGGACTGAGAAATACCAAAAGGCGGCCCTGACCTATTATCATGAGGGCAATTTCGAGGAGGCATTGAATGCCTGTAAGACTCTTGAAGACAAAAGCCCAAAAATTCGTTTAGCCTATCTGCTTCGGGGGAATATTTTTTTAAGAAAAGGAAAATTGGATTCAGCTGAGGCAGCGTATCAAAAAGGGCTTCAGGCTACCAAAGGGACGGATTTTCAAAAGGCCGAGGCCTTTATTGGTTTGGGTCGAATTGCCTCAATTCGAAAAAAATCTGATAGAGCCCTGGATTATTATCGGAAGGCTACTAAGCTCGCTCCTAAAAGCAGCCAGGGGTACCTATCACAGGCCCTTCTGTTGGATGATAAAGGTGATTATAAGGGGGCCCTGGATTTGCTTGGAAAGGCACAAAAACTGGCGCCAAAGGATACAGGCATCGCAGCCATCACAAACGAGACTCGTAAGAAAGTGGCACTGGCACAGGATCAGGAAAAGCAAGAGCGCATTGACCGATTAGTTAAGGAGTTACTGGAAACTTTGAAATCACCTTCGCAGGCCTTGCCATCTGATGGCTGGACCTCACTTCCTTTAACAATGTGGCTCATGGATTTCAAGACACAAGGCCACTCTCTTCAGGAAGGAGAAGAGCGGCTCCTTGCCTCTGGCATCACCGACCAACTCATCCAGCACAGCCGCGTCCAGGTAGTAGAACGTGCGCTTCTTGATAAATTACTCGAGGAATTAAAGCTGGGGACCTCTAAGTTGATTGATCGCAATGCCGCACTTTCCCTGGGTAAGATCATGGCAGCAAGACTCATTCTGCCGGGTCAGTTGATCTATTCCGGTCCGCAGACACAGGTATCCGTTCGTTTGATCGAAACAGAGACAGGGCGTATCACTGCAGCAGTGAATGAATCCTTTGGAAGTGCTGTACCGGCATCAGTTTTAACAGAGAGATTATCTAAAAAACTTCTGGAAAAGCTAGAGAAGCTTTACCCCCTTCGTGGAAAGATTTCAGAAGTGAAAGGTGATGAGATCAGGTTAAATATAGGGCAAAAGGTGGGGGTTAAGATGGGGCAGCAGTTCAAGGTAAAGGATGAAGATCTGACTTTGGAGGTCATCGCCGTTCAGCTGGATATGAGCCTCACTAAGATAGCAAAAGGGCAAGGGACACCTCAAAAGGGCCTGCGAGTAGAAGCTATATAATGGATTGAGGAGTTGAGGTATTGGAGAACTGAGAGATTGAAAATTGGGGATTAAAGGACTTGTCCGGGTCTGTTTATTAGTTGGTTTGATAAAAGGCAAATAACTTCATTGCCAATCATGACAACTTACGGATGGTAGTACGTTGGAGCCTACCGCCTTTTGTGGGTATGAGCTGGATGACCCTTCACCTTGGCCTGTGGTTTACTTTAGTGATTCTTCAACTGATCTTTGCTTTAATGTGCGGTGCTACAGTGATCACCATAAGGTGGATAAGGTTCAGAAATAAATATCAAACCATGTTATACTAATAGCTAATAAAGGAAAGGGCGGGAATTTTTTCCCGCCCTTTTTTATACAGTGACTCAACAGATATCGTTGATGATTTTTATATTCTTTAACTTATTTCCGAGCTATTTGCTTTAGAATAAATCATATCCCCAGAGTCATGAACAATGTTTCATGGCATCACTATTTGACATATCAGTATGAATCTACTATGAGCTATCTCGATCTAGTGATGTGGTACAAAGAAACAGGCGAGATATTTAAGTAGATGCAAAGGGATTTTAATTAAGACTTAAATAGCAATTGGGTAATATGGAGGAGGTATGATTGTCAGAAATATGAAAGATAAAGAGGTTATGGATACCACGTATCTGGCCCACGGTGGGGCTATAGCACAGATGATACTGGATCGAAGGACATTGAAAGAGATAGGGTTTTTAGCTACTGCAAGGCTTGCACCTGGAAGAAGGATTGAGCCTCATGTTGATCCCATGGAAGAGATTTATTTTATTATGGATGGCGAGGGAGAAATGAGTGTGGATGATGAAATACGGCATGTGGTGCCAGGTGACGCCATATGGCTTCCAACTGGTTCAAGCCATGGCCTTGCTAACACAGGAAATGAAGATTTAGTAATCTTGGTTGTTGCATCACCAGCATGGTAGCATGATCAAAGCTCGACAAAAGACATCTCCATGCTCATTCAGGAGGTAATTTCAAAAAGCTAAAATGTTGCGATTATATCAAGTGAGACGTGGACCTACAAATCTCATTTATAAAGATAGGTTTAAATAACAATTAGAAGGAGGATGTATAATATGAGTGATGAAACAATAAGAAAAAGAACAAAGGAAACAGCAAACAAGCTTTTTGGTAAGGGTATTACGTTGAATTCCCCTTATCTGATGTGGAAAGAATTTGACAAAGATCTAGCTAACGATTTCTCAAAATTTATAACAGGTAATCTCTATTCCCGGACTGTCCTCACATTGCCAGAGAGACAGATGGCTGCCTGTGCTATGCTGGCAGCAATCCGTGCTGGGGATGAATTAAAACTCCATGTAAATGCAGCACTAAATGTTGGTTGTGACCCAAAAAAACTCACAGAAATCTTTTTCCAGGTTGCTACCTATGCTGGTATGCCTGCAGTTAATGAAGCGCTTAAAATTTATCGTGAGGTTCTCAAAGAGAGGAATGAATGGCCGATTAAATAATAAAGCCGGTCTAACGAGCAGCCCCTTTCTTTTATGAGAGAAAAAAATGAATCTTAAATCAGACAAAGATTTTACTAAATTGATCCAAAATAAAGGAATCCTTATTAATGCTTTATAATCCATCATTTATCACCATGGCATTTTCTAATCTGTTTACCGTATCAAGTTTTGGAACCTTCTTTCTCTTTCCCCTTCTTATTACAAGCTACGGAGGCTCTAAGTCAGACATAGGGATTATTATGGGTGTCTTTGCCCTCTCCTCTGTTCTCTGTCGTCCCTGGATCTCGAATATGATCGATCGGATCGGGCGGAAGAGGAGCTACACTATTGGGTGTAGTATCATGAGCGTCCTTCCACTTATCTACCTCCTGTTTCGAGGGAACCTTTCTCAATTCTACCTTTCCCTTATTCTTGTAAGAATTGTACACGGCATAGGATTGGCAATATGTTTTACAGCTTCGTTCACCTACATTGCTGACATTGTTCCTGAGGGGCGCTTAAATGAGGGTATCGGTATGTTTGGGGTCACTGGCCTCACGGGCATTGCCATTGGACCTGTTATTGGTGAGATAATAATCACTGAATTCGGTTCTTCTGTCTTCTTTCTTGCTGCTACAGGAATGGCGACCATTGGCCTGATAATCCACCTCCCCCTCTCTGAATCTTTTGTGCATGACTCCCGTAGATCTTCCCAGTCCTTCTTCGCGGTTCTTATAAAGAGAAAAATTTTATTTGTGGCCTTACTCGCCTTTCTGTTTGGGTTTGGTTTGGCGGCCTCCGGTAGCTTTGTCTCTCCTTTTGCCAAAGAGCAGGAAATTGTATTTATTTCCCTTTACTATATTTCCTATTCTTTAGCAGCAGTTCTCACAAGGCTCCTTGGTGGAAGGCTTGCAGACAGGATTGGAGAAGACCGTATCATCCCCTATGCACTAACCTTGACCGGGGGAGGCCTTCTGATTTTGATGTTCCTGGGGGGAAATGCGATTTTGGTCCTATCGGGTTTGATGTCGGGCTGTGGACACGGATTTCTCTTCCCATGCCTCAACTCTCTGGCAATACGCAATGAGCCGATCGATACCCGGGGAAAGATTACTGGTGTCTTCACAGGGGGGATCGATGCCGGGGCTTTTGTAGGGGCAATCATCTTGGGCTATATTGGACAATGGGCCGGCTTTAAGGCGCTCTTTTTTGCAGCAGGCCTTACAGTAATAATAGGGATTGGAATTCAGAGGTTTCAAGCGAAGAACAATACGTAAGTGCCTACTATAAAAAAGATGAGTGTGAATTACATAGGCCCGAGAGGTTTTTAATCAAGGCGGCAAACTCTTTGAGATTTTTTACCGTAAAACTATCTTTGGATTTTTTTCCATCTCTATCCAGATAATATGCCTTTATCCCAACACTTTTTGGAATTAAATAGTCGAATTCATAGTGGTCTCCTATATGGATAGTACTGGATGGTTCTGTCTCCATGATTTCACAGATTTGCGTGTAAAATTGAGGGGTCTTTTTTACCTGTTTAAAATCAGATGTAGCTGAAAAGATTCTGGTAAAGGAATTCTCAATTTCTGCTTCGTTTATCTCAACTTCAACAAATTCTCGGGCTGCATTTGATATAATAATGAGGTCACAGTATTGTGCCAGATCCTTTATCACCTCTTTCACTTCTGGAAATGGCCGGATTTTATCCCTATGTGTCTCCAAAAGGTTTTCCCACCTTCCTGGGAGCTCAAAGTATTTAAACCAGTATGTAATATTATACCATTCTAAGCTTAGGTCACCAATCTTTTCATATTCGGCAATTACAATGCGCGTAGCATCAGAAATGCTAATATCATGTTTTTTTGCGTAAAGCTGAGGGATACCAATTTCCCATACAAAGGTTGTATAGGTGGGGTCAATAAGGGTGTTATCTAAATCAAAAGAGATCAGTTTTGTCTTTTTCATTTTTCTCTCGCACCTTAGCTCTAAGAGGAATTCATGGTTTCTCTTAATTATTGTTTTATTCTCTTGGCAATTTCCTTTCCCGTTATTATTCCACTGACCGAGGCCTGAACGAGACCCCTGGTTACGCCAGCGCCATCTCCAGCTATAAAAAGATTCTTTATTTCGGATTCAAGATGTTTTGTTAATTTTATTCGGTGAGAATAAAATTTTACTTCAATACCATAGAGAAGTGTGTGTTTTGAAAAGATACCTGGCGCGAGGTTATCCAATATTTCAAGCATCTCGATGATATCTTTTAAATATCGATAAGGAAGAACAAAGCTCAAATCGCCCGGAGTTGCTTGATTGAGGGTGGGTTTTGTAATGCATTTTAAAATCTTCTCTTCGGTTGATCTCCGGCCTGCAAGAAGATCGCCGAGCCTCTGAATGATGGCCCCTTTTCCAAGCATATTAGCAAGAGAGGCGATATACTTGCCGTATTGAATTGGATTATGGAAGGGATCTGTAAATGTGCTACTTACGAGGATAGCAAAGTTAGTGTTATTTGATTTTTTTTGGGTGTAACTATGGCCATTAACTGTAATGATGTCATCAGATTGTTCAAGGACGACTTCACCATATGGATTCATACAGAATGTCCTCACCTTATCATCGAATGTCTTTGAATAATAGATCAGCTTGGCTTCATATGCCTCTTTTGTGAGGGGCTCTAGAATAGGTGCAGGTGCCTCTATCCGTAGTCCGATATCTACTGGGCTATGAAGAGAGGATAAATGCAATAAATCAGTTTGGGATTTCATCCATCCTGCCCCTATTCTGCCAGGGGCAGCCACTACAAAGCGGCTATTTATTATCCGGCCATCTGTTAGCCTAACGCCGGTTACCTCATTTTTATTAGTTACAATCTCTTCCACCCTGCATTCAGTCTTGATGGATATGTTATCAATGAGATCTTGGCGCATCTTTTTTAGGACAGAGACACAGTTTTCTGTCCCCATGTGCCGGATCAATGTGGGTATAAATGTTAACCCAACCCTTTGAGCATTGGTAGAAAGAATTTCTATTTCGCCCAAATTAGCGCCAAAAATCTTTTCAGGTACCCCATAGCTGAGATAGATTTTGTCTGCTTCTTGCAAAAGTGTTTCCAATTTTTTAGTGGGTATAAGCTCATTCAGAAATCCACCAACCTCTGTTGACAGGTTTAATTTTCCATCACTGTAGGCACCTGCACCACCCCATCCGCAAAGGAGATCACGACCTGATCGTCTATCTCTCTTAGAAATGTCTTTCCCCTGTTCTATAAGCAGGACCCTGTCGATGTCCATTTTAGAGAGTGTTAGGGAAGCAAAAATGCCGGCTGGTCCCGCCCCAATAATAATAACATCATAATCAGCCTTCATTGCCCTTATCCTTTTAAAAAATGATATCTTATTTAATACCTATAGATTTTTTAATTGTAAAGGATGTCTATAGCTAAATAGAATTGTTACTTTAGGTAAAATGTATTATTATGGTATTCACAGAGAAGGGGAAAAAGAATTACGTGTAAAGAAGAGAAGATTATGGCCACTATAGGCGATGTTGTAGAGGTCTATTATAGGGAAAAGCCGGCCTTTTTTGCCAGGATTGACTCCATTACACCCGATATAAAAAAGGATTGGTTTATGGTGGAGCTTTTGATTTTAACTACTCCCCTGCGAAAAGTTACGTGGACATTGAGAGAAGAGTATATCAATGGCGTACCATTTACAATGGAAGGAAATGAAATAAGAATAGAGGCTATAAGTCCTCTTCCACTAGAAAAAGATCCTGGTGATGGCCCAGAGAAATCTACTAATAAGGTTTTACCTAAGGAGGAAAGAAAGGTACTACCTTTTAAAAAGCCTGAGAAGGACTCTAAAAAAGGGCCTTAAGCAAGCCTTGATAAACATGCTAACTCAATCCTATCATATAAAAGAGATATCTTCGAAAACGGATCGTACATAATCAGCCCATAAAGTTATATTGACAATTACTAGTTGTTTAAGATAAATAGAATTTATAGAGAATGTGAGTAAAAATATTGTAGGAGAGTAATTACTATGCTCAAAGCAATGACGATATCTTCATTAAATATGGACCCAGTAACGAATAGTCCGATAATCATCTTAAAAGAGATTGATGGGGAACAGACATTACCTATTTGGATAGGCCTGCTCGAGGCAACGGCAATTGCCAGTGAAATAGAAGGCGTAAAGTTTTCAAGGCCCATGACACATGACCTTCTGAAGGATGTTATGGATAAGACGGATATCACGGTCAATAAAATAGAGATTTGTGACCTAAAAGATAATACCTATTATGCCATTATTCATATAACGAGAGATGATAAAACCTTGTCAATAGATTCTCGTCCAAGTGATGCTATTGCCTTGGCCCTCAGGGCTGAAGCTCCTATATTTGTTTCGGATGAGGTTTTAAAGAAATCTAAGCAGATTGAGGAGACCAGAGAAAGCGTGCCTGTGGATAAAAGCGAGCAAGGAAAAAAGTGGCAGGATATACTTGAAAAACTCAAGCCAGAGGATTTTGGAAAATATAAGATGTAAGCCCTGTGAGCATATAGCTCATTTTAACGGGATAACAATCACAATAGCCAATAAGGAATATGCACCTTCAAATCATAGCTCATTACCAACCCAAATAATCCCTTTAAAATTTAATTCATGATAGATCTCCATACCCACTCCCTATTCAGTGATGGTGAATTGCTTCCTTCAGAACTTGTAAGGCGTTTAGAGGATATGGAGTATTCCTGTGTTGCAATAACCGATCATGTTGATTCATCAAACCTTGATTTTGTGATCACTAGGGTAGTGAAGGTAGCACGAGATTTGAATCAAAGGCAATCTGTTAAGGTCATTCCTGGTGCTGAGATTACTCATGTCCACCCGGAGTTGATCGAGTCTTTGGTGGGCCAGGCCAGAGAGTTAGGAGCAGAGATAGTTATAGCTCATGGAGAAACTATTGTAGAACCTGTAGCTAAGGGGACCAACAGGGCAGCCATTCTTTCTGATGTTGATATTGTGGCACATCCTGGTCTTATAGCTATAGAAGATATTAAGATGGCTGCTGAAAGAGGTGTGTATCTCGAGATATCGGCTCGCCATGGCCATTGCCTTACAAATGGATACGTAGCCAGATTGGCAAAAGAATACGGAGCAAAGCTTGTTTTAAATTCAGATGCCCATTCCCCTCGTGATTTCATGACCCGCCAATTTGCTCAGATAGTAGCCCATGGGACTGGACTGGGAGAAAATGCCCTTGAGGAGATGCTCGGCAATTCCCGAGACCTTATAAATAAGATCCTCTGAGTTAGTCTCATTGCTCGCCACTCACGATTAACTGCTTGTTACACTCAACACATGCAAGACACACAGCAATGAAAAGGTCCGTTATCTATAAGATATCAGGAATTCTAATCGTTCTTTTTTGGCTCTTTGTAGTGGCAGAATTGGTAAAGCGGATAAATTTTAACCAAAAGGGTGTAGACGTTACACATATCGGCAAGAATCACTCCTTAGAAAACCGTGCAGAAGAATGGAAAGAGATTTTTTTAAAAGGGCGTAAGGTTGGATACACCGTTACAAGAGTTAAAGCGATTAAGGACATATTTGAGATAACTGAGGAAATATTTCTTGCTGTTAATTTAATGGGCTCGACACAGGAAATTTTTAGTTCTACAAGGGCGGAGTTAGATAAAGAATTCCTTTTGAATAATTTTAACTTTTCACTTTCCTCTGGTCTTATTGAGTTCAAGATATCTGGCACCATAAAGGGAAATAATCTTTATCTCTCAATGGGAGAGAAAGGGAAAGAAGAAACCAAATTAATTAGACTGCCATCAAAGCCAATGATTAGCGCAGGTATCACACAGTTTTTTAAGTCTTGCACACTTAAGATAGGTGACTCTTATCATTTTCCAGTCTTTGATCCAGCAACCATGACATCAAATCCTGCTATTATCAAGGTAGCAGCAAAAGAAGACGTCGAGGTTGATAGTAAACTATATAAGGCATTTCGGTTGGAAATGAAATTTTTGGGACAGCCTCTGATTTTCTGGATTGATGAAAAAGGAGGATTGCTAAAGGAGAAGGGTTTTATGGGATTTACTCTTGTCAGATCCAGCCCTACTAAGGCTCCATTAGGATTAGAAAGATCAAAAAGAATTGATTTTTATGAATTATCAGCAATAAAAGTAGCTCAAAGGCTCACAAAACCCCGAGAGCTATCATACCTAAAAATTCTTTTTGATCAGACTCCTTTACCTATGGCTGTTAATGGGCTAAGGCAATCTTTAACTGGCAGGGTTCTTATAGTAGAAAAAGAAATCCCTCCCTTTAAGGCTTCCTATACAATTCCGTATAAGGGTAAAGAAAATAGTTTATTACATTTTCTAAGACCGGAGATGTTAATTCAATCTGATGATCAAGAGATAATCAGCTTAGCCAGACAAATAGTTAAGGAAACCACTGATCCCTTTCTGGCGGCTCAGATGATCATGGGGTGGGTTTTTGAAAGTTTAGAGAAGGTACCCGTTGTATCCATTCCAAATGCAAAAGAGGTTTTTACGTATAAAAAAGGAGATTGTAATGAGCATGCCACTATTCTGACTGCCCTATTACGTGCCGTTGGAATTCCAGCCAGAATCGTTGTTGGTCTAGTTTACAAAGATGGAAAATTTTATTACCATGCATGGAACGAGGCCTACATAAATAAATGGATTTCCATGGATGCAATCCTAAGGCAGATGCCTGTTGATGCTACCCATATCAAACTTATAGAAGGTGGGATTGAAAAACAGGTCCAGATTGCAGGAATGATCGGGAACCTTACGTTTACTATTTTAGATTACAAATAAAAGTGAGCAAAAGTGATTTGATGATTACATTTGAGAACCTTACAAAGATTTACCGTGGAATAAAGGCTGTTGATAATTTGAGTTTGAATGTTCCCCAAGGAACCATCTTTGGTTTTATAGGGCCAAATGGAGCAGGAAAAACAACTACTATCAAGATGACGGCAGGTGTGTTACGACCTACCAGGGGTAAGATCTATGTCAACGGATTAGAAATAGGCAAGGAACCATCGAAGGTGAAGAGGATTATTGGTTTTATACCTGATCGGCCTTTTCTTTATGAAAAACTCAGCGGTATAGAGTTCCTTAGATTTAAGGCAGGACTTTATAGAATAAAAGAGAATAGGTTGGATGAAAGGATTGCAGATTTGCTGAGCCTATTTGAATTAAGTGACTGGGGTGATGAACTTATTGAATCTTACTCACACGGTATGAAACAACGGCTTGTTATAGCCTCAGCTATGATACATGAACCCAAGGTTATTATTGTTGATGAGCCAATGGTGGGTCTCGATCCAAAGGGAGCCAAGTTGGTAAAAGAGATATTTAAGGAGTGGGCAAATGATGGAGCTACAGTTTTTATGTCTACTCACACTCTGGCTTTGGCCCAAGAGGTATGCCAACAGATAGCTATTGTAGATAAAGGCAGAATTGTGGCCTCAGGAACATCTGAAGATCTAAAAAAACAGGCAGGCGTAGAAGGAAATTTAGAGAGTATATTTCTTAAAATAACAGGAGGGCAATACCCAGGTGAGAATGTTTCAACTTCTCATTTCTCCCAGGCTCATAAGCTGTAAAAATAGTCTTACAAGATCACAGAGCAATAGAAAGATAAAGATTCTAACCCTCACTGGTGCAGGTTCCCTGTTTTGGTTGGTTCTTTTTTCCCTTACCTATAAAGTACTCATGTATTTTTCTTCTCAGGAGATGATAGGTGATATTCTTGCAAGGCATCTTCTTAGCATGGTTTTTTTAATCTTTTTTTCTATCTTAATCTTCAGCCATGTGATAATCGCCCTTTCTAATCTCTACCTCTCTGCCGATTTAGAGATATGCTACTCTTCACCAGCAACGCTTACAGAGATATTTCTGAGCCGATCCTTTTATACGGTATTTGATAGTTCCTGGATGGTGGTTGTGTTTGGCCTTCCCCTAATGATGGCCTATGGTTTTGTTTACCATGCTGGCCTTGATTATTATCTGAGCCTGATCTATGTGTCTTTTCCTTTAATTATTATTTCTGCATGCTTGGGCATCATGGTGATTATGGTTTTAGTGAGGTTTTTTCCTGCTCAAAAGGCCAGTGACATTATCATGCTTATGTCTATTATTCTCATTGTTATTCTCTATTTGCTTTTCCGGTTTCTCAGACCAGAAAGGCTGGTTAATCCAGACGCATTTATGAGCATAGCCCACTATTTAGGTGCCTTAAAGACCCCTGACTCCCCTTATTTGCCAAGCCATTGGGCAACAGATATTCTATGGGCACGATTGACTCACTATCCAGCTACTCAGGTATTTAACTATATTCTCCTCTGGAGTACCGCCTTTGCAATGGTAGTAATAGATATCTGGATGGCTGGACGTATATATTTCAGTGGCTTTTCAAAGGCACAAGAGGCAAAAAAAAGAAGTCATATCGGTAAGAGAATGCTTGAAAGGATAGTCTCAGCAGTAACCAAACCGTTTGGGCCAGAGAGTGCCTCTTTGATTGCCAAGGATGTGCGCACTTTTTTTCGGGACAATAGCCAGTGGTCACAGCTCCTTCTCTTGGCTGCTCTTGTGGTTGTGTATATCTATAATTTCAGCGTTCTCCCCTTAGAGAGAAGCCCAATAAAGTCTATATATCTTCAGAATGCATTATCCTTTCTGAATATTGGGTTAGCAGGATTTGTTATTTCAGCTATCTCCGCTCGTTTCATTTTTCCGGCAGTAAGCTCAGAAGGTCAGGCCTTCTGGATTGTCCTTTCTTCACCTCTTTCATCACGGCGTTTCTTGTGGTCTAAATATTTTACCTATCTCCTTCCTATGCTTATTTTATCTGAGGTGTTAATAATTTACACCAATTACCTGTTAAAGGTAACTCCCTTTATGATGGCCTTGTCCACAGTAACTATATTTTTTTTAGTCTTTGGAATTGTTGCCTTAGGGATTGGCTTGGGCGCTGTTTACCCAAATTTCCATCATGAAAATATTGCCCAGGTATCAACAGGCTTTGGAGCGTTAATCTGTATGATAAGTAGCTCAGTTTTTATAGCCTTGGTCATTATGCTGGAGGCTGGCCCAGTGTACACGATACTTTCAGCACATTTTAAAGGGGTATCCATTACGTATCTTCAATGGGTATGGGTAGTTTGCTCTTTTATTGGCGTTATATTTGTTAATATTTTTACAGTAAAAAAGTCAATGACTGCTGGACTGAAGGCACTTAATAGTTATGAGGGCTGAATGACAATAGGGTTTCCTTTTGAATATGTAGGTAATCTCCACATCCACACAACACGCTCGGATGGAGGTGGGGGTGTACAAGAGGTTGCCGAAGCAGCAAGGGCAGTAGGCCTTGATTTTATAATCCTAAATGATCATTCATATCTCACCCAACTTTATCTTGAAGACCAGGGGTATCATAAGGGTATTCTTGTTTTAGTTGGCTCTGAGATTGGCACAAGTTCCCATCACTATCTTGCCTTTAATATTACACACCAAGTGAATGATGAGAGCTACCCCCCTCAGGAGGTAATCGATACCGTAAATACTCAGGGGGGCTTTGGATTTTTAGCCCATCCTTTTGAAAAGGGAATGCATTTTTTGCAGAATAGCGTGACCTATACCTGGCGAGATTGGTCAGTGAAGGGTTATACAGGCATCTGTATATGGAACTTCTCATCACGATGGAAAGAAAATGTCAGGTCTTTCTGGCATGGAATATTCCATCTTATCTTCAAGAAGTATACTCTAAAAGGCCCGAGTAAAAAGACTGTGGCCACATGGGACAGGCTATGCTCTGAGGGAAGAGTCGTAGCTATAGGGGGCTCAGATGCACATGCATCTTCTATAAAGATTGGCTTCATTACATTCAAACCTCTTTCATATAAGTATCTCTTAAATACGATAAATACACATATTCTCACACCTTCGCCACTTAGTGGAGATATAATGACAGACAAAAAGATCGTCTATACCTCCCTTAGAGAGGGTAATTGCTTTATAGCACATGATGGCCTACGTGGTGCTAAAGGCTTTAGCTTTTCTTTTCGTAGAGAGAAAAACAAGGAGAGAATTGAAATGGGGCAAGAGACTAAATTTTCTCCGGGTATACTAGTGATTAAACTCCCCAGCCGTGGACTCACAAGAATTATGAAGGACGGATCCCTTTTTAAAACAGGATATGGCAGCGGTCTTTCTATCAAGATACATGAAGGAGGTGTTTATAGGGTAGAGGTACTACGAAAGACACCTATATTTGGATGGAGGTCATGGATTTTTTCAAACCCCATTTATCTTCGGTAAAATACATTGAAGTTCATTGTTGACAAAATGATACTGTAGGGTTATATAAACCATGCAAAATTATTAATAAGTGATCAGATACACAGGGAAAGGAGGATTCGGTCTTGACACAAGGCCACCGATATAAACCCGCATCATACCCACCTTTGAGGTGCTACTATTTTAAAGTGAATAATAGCACCTTTACCAATAGAGTACTGTTATTGGTTCTTGCCTAAAAATCCTTATTTTCAACTATTGTCAATTTATCCCGCCACCGGCGGGACTATCAGGAAAAAATCTTTTTTACTGAAGTTATAATAGCGTAAGCAAATGATTAACTTCTATTGAATATGAAAGGAGCTTATCAATAATGGAAAGTCCTTTTGGTAAGCACATATTAGCAGAATATTTTGAGTGTGAATGCACATATCTTGATAATGAAACCGCAATAAAGAACATGATGCTCGAGGCAGCCGAAAGAAGTGGGGCAACTATTGTTGGCAATATTTTTCACCATTTCAGCCCCCAAGGAGTTACTGGTGTGGTGGTAATAGCAGAGTCACATCTTGCCATCCACACATGGCCAGAGTTTCAATATGCATCGGTTGACCTTTTTACATGTGGCAACAGGGTAGATCCGTGGATTGGCTTTGAGTATCTCAAGGAAGAGCTGCAATCCAGGAAATGGGTAAGTAAAGAAGTCATCAGAGGGAAAATTGAAGAGGAGCTCGCTCCTCACCTAAAGGCGGTATCAGGATAGAAGGTGTTCCCCTATATTTTTCGATACGAGATATCTCCTCATGTCTCCGTTCATTTAGAGTGCAAAGGGGTCTTGCATTCAAGCCGGTCCAGCTTTCAGAAAATAGAGGTGGTTGAATCCCTTGATTTTGGAAGAATGCTTGTTCTTGATGGAGTTATCAATCTTACAGAAAGAGACGAGTTTGTCTACCATGAGATGCTTGTTCATGTTCCTCTCTTCTCCCACCCAGACCCAACAGAGATACTTATAGTGGGAGGCGGAGATGGAGGAACTGCTCGGGAAGTGATAAAACATGAGGGGATTAGCCGTATTCAGCAAGTTGAGATTGATAAGGAAGTTATTGCTGTCTCAAAAGAATATTTTCCTTCTTTATCTGCTTCCCTTGACCATCCTAAGGTAGATGTTCTTTTTTCAGACGCCATTCAATATGTTAGAGAGACCGAGGAGAAGTTTGATATCATTCTCATCGATTCAACAGATCCAGTTATTGATCAAAGTGTGGGATTGTTTACCGTGCCTTTTTACAAAGATTGTTGTAATGCCTTGAAAGAGACGGGGATATTAGCAGCCCAGATTGGGGATATATTTTTTGAAAAAGAACTTGTTGTGGATGTTTTCAATAGACTTAAAAAGGTTTTCCCTATTGTCAAAATATTTCATGCCCCTGTACCTTCCTATACAATGGTTCCTTACAGCTTTGCATTTTGTTCAAAGGCTATACACCCTGAGATGAAATTAGGGTTTTCACGTTTTTCCAAGATTTTTCAAACGAGATATTATAATGAGCAGATTCATAAGGCAGCGTTTGCCCTCCCTGAACATCTGAGGGAGGAATTTGAAGATTAGCACTATCACGTACCCTATAAACTTAGGGGCTTTGCTCCAACATTCTCTGGCCCAGAGCTGACTCACAAGGCCAAAGCTTTACATTTTTCTCTTGCAAGGTATTATGGCGATACTAGCCTTTTTCAGGCAAGTCGCGCCTCCCGATCCCGTCCCGGTCTCGGGACGGGGAGGGCGGGCCATTATTCCATGTGAATGGAATGAACTGATTGCTAATCCATCATTTCAATAAGTTGCAAAATTTTAAAAAGGTTGAATCATGAAGATAATATTTCATAATGATTTTCATCAGGTTTATACATCAGATCCAGCAGCCGCCGCAGGGAGAATGCAAAGCATTTTGAATGTAGTTTCCGAGGATTATGAATTTTTAGAACCCGCACCCGCCAATGAGGAGGATATTACTGCTATTCACACCTTGCCCCATGTCGATTATGTTAAGAGGACAGGTCTCTATGATATTTCATCTTTGGCAGCTGGTGGAGCAATTCAGGCGGCCTTTATAGGATTGAAAGAGCCTTGTTTTGCTCTGATCAGGCCACCAGGCCATCATGCCTCAGCAGATAGGTCATGGGGATTTTGTTATTTCAATAATATGGCTATCGCCCTGGAAAGACTTAAAAGAGAAAAGGCTATCGATAGGGCTTTTACTTTGGATATAGATCTCCACTTTGGTGATGGAACGGTGAATATATTTCGAAAAAAGGATTATGTGACTATCTTTAACGTATCTTCTAACAACAGAGAGAGCTATTTAAGGGAAATAGCACAGGAGTTGGAAGGACAACAATCAGACATAATAGGAATATCGGCAGGGTTTGATAATCATAAAGATGATTGGGGAGGGTTGCTGAAAACTCAAGACTATACAACTATAGGGAAAATGGTAAGGGAAACATGTGAAAAGAAAGGATGTGGCTGTTTTGCTATCCTTGAAGGAGGCTACAATCATCAGGTGTTGGGCCTTAATGTAGCTGCGCTTTTACAGGGCATGACAGGAAAATAGCACTATTTTTTTGTTGACTCTCTATCCACAGCTGGTATAGATTTCAAAATTAACCTGAAATTGTTATTTTAAAAAGGAGGCCTTATATGAAAAAGAATTTTATTATTTTGATGGTTTACCTTTTAAGCAGCTTTTTATTGATTAGCTGCGCTGGAGTTTCTGACATGATGGAAAAGAAAACCAAACCTACAGCTAAGGTTGACACAACCCTTGCAGATGAGCTTGGTCCGTACAGTGGCCCCAGGGCGCGATTGGCGGTTGCGAAGTTTGAGTGGAAAGTGAGGAGAAAGGGAAGTCGAGTTACCATAAAAGGTCTGCCTGGTACCCAGGGGATCACTATCAGTCGAGAGGAATCGGGATATATGGATGGACTTCGAGATATGCTCACAACAGCCTTATTCCAATCTAAGAGGTACAGGGTAGTTGAGAGACAGGAATTAGGTGAGGTAATGCAAGAACAAAAACTTGGGCAGGCTGGAGTAGTCAGCAAAGAGACAGCAGCCAAGTCAGGGGCTGTGAAAGGAGCTGATATCCTTGTTGTAGCAGCAATTACTGGATGGGAGCCGGGCACTTCTGGTGCCTCTGCTGGCGGAGGCGGCGGTCTTATTGGTGGTAAATTAGGAAAGGTGTTCGCTATCGGTGGGGCTCTTGGAGGGGCAATGAAAAAGTCTTCCATGGCAATGGATATAAGACTTATTGATTCTTCAACCAGCGAGGTATTGGCTGCTACCAATGTAGATGGTGTGGCAAAGGATATTAATTTTGGTGTCCTGGCCGGGGGTTTTATGAGTGCTGCTGGAATGGGGGGTGGTTTGTCTGGATTTGCGAAGACTCCCATGGAAAAGGCGATTAGAACATGTATATATGAGTCGGTAAAATTTCTTGTAAAGGAGACACCGAAAGAGTATTTCAAATATTAACATAAGCAATATTACATCTCTGATTTCAATAAAAGAGCAATTCCTTCTAAGAGAGACAGGAAAGAGGTACAATAAAAAGCCACATTCAATATAAACATTGGTGTGGCTTTTGTATAAATAAACAATTTGACAAGGCAATAATCATGGAGTAATAGATAGCAACTGCAACTATGTATTTAAGGGAGATCTGCTTCTATGGACTGTACTATCAGCCTAGACGATAGAGTCATACCTTACCATCCGATTGAGCATAGTGATACCATTCATATCTTAAAAAAACTCTATTTTACCCCAATTTTCTATCCTAAGGATATTAAGAGCTTGAGTCAAGCCAGAGCCCATCTCTGGCAGGAAGCGTACGATTACCTATCGACAATCCCCCAGCCTAATCCGGCAGTAAAGCGTGCATCATTACCAAATCTTTTTTAATAGAAGGGAGGTGAAAAAGAGGATTAAAGAAAAAGGGTATAGATAAACCTTAAAAGGAGGCAGAGTCATGAAAACAAAGTTTTTTGCAACTATTGTCATGCTGTTAGCAATTTTGGTGATATTACCGACCTCTTCTGCCTTGGCAGCTGAACCCATTGTTTTAGGATGCCCACTGTCTACAGCCTTTCTTTATGGCTGGGATGCAGAGAGGGCAATCACCCTGGCTGTTGAGGAGATCAATGCAGCAGGTGGTGTTAATGTCGCAGGCGAGAAAAGGCCATTTAAAGTGGAGGTCATTGATACTAGGGATCTTGAACCCGGAGTACCAGTAAGCGAGGCCCTTTTAGTGGTGGAAAGGCTTATTCTCGGAAAGAAGGCAGATTTCATTATAGGAGGTCCTGTTAGGTCCGAGGCAGCAATGGCGGCTATGGATCTTCTATCAAAATACAAAAAGGTCTCAATACTGACAACTGGCGTCTTAACTCCCAAGTACCATAAAAGGGTTGCCAAGGAGTATGATAAGTTTAAGTACTGTTTCAGGATAACTGGTGAGGCGGTTTGGATGGTCACGGGGGAGATTATCCCCTGCCTGGTAGATATTGGAAAAAGGTTTCAAGTAGATAGATTGTTTATCATGATCCAGGATGTGGCCCATGCCAGGGGAGGAGGAGGCTTAATCGCAAAGATTATGGCCAAGAAAGGATGGCATGTTATTGGTAAGACGGAGATATACCCTACAGGTACCACAGACTTTTCCATGGGGCTCATTAAGGCCAAGAGGGAAAAGGCTCAGGTCATTCTCATCTGGATGGATATGCCTGAGACATCAATTCTCCTTAAACAATGGTATGATATGAAAATACCTGCCCTTCCTTTTGGTTCCATCATTGCGGCTGCTGAACAACCCGGTTTCTGGAAGGCTACTGAGGGAAAGGGAGAATACTGCCTGGCCAATGTAGTCAATGCAGGCAACGCCCCATCCGAGGCCACGCCATGGACAATGAAATTTGTTAAGGCGTATCAAAAAAGGTGGAATATAGAACCTGAAGGATATGGCACGTCAACGAGTTATATGGCCCCTTATGTTTTAAAGGATGCTATTGAGAGGGCTGGTTCACTAAAATCAGATGCTGTAGTAAAGGCCCTTGAAGAGATCGATATGATGGGTGTGTATGGCAGGATCAGGTTTGATCCAAAGAAAAATGACCATCAGGTCATCCCCAGTGT
>Ga0180438_10003090_pt1 | contig 25723 bp, 22 predicted proteins | sample SS_ome_12_FD_132455 | JGI IMG/M metagenome (GOLD analysis project Ga0180438, IMG submission 132455) | Hypersaline lake sediment archaeal communities from the Salton Sea, California, USA - SS_3_D_2 metaG | ecosystem: Environmental > Aquatic > Non-marine Saline and Alkaline > Hypersaline >... | reverse complement strand
GAATCTGACGCCAGAGGGACGCGCCTTGGAGAACGAGGTGGCGCCGCTCCGTGCAAAGGGCCTGAGCCAGGCGACACAGGGCCTGAGCGAAGAGGAGGTGAGCGAGCTAAAGCGAATGCTGAACCAGATCTTCTACCACATCAGTGCCGAGGATTCCTAGACTAAGCCTGAGTAGTAACGACTAAGCCATCGAAAGGAGAGCGCAGTATGCTTGAGCAGGAAAAGGAAAAGGGCAAGGCCATTGCACATATGCCGCCTCCGGAACGAAACAAGCTGACGGCACGCATGATGTTCGGCGAGGGCGCCGAGCGGGCGCAGGGGGCGATGTTCATGTTGATGGGTATGTGGGGTATCGCACCCGGTCCACCCCCGGGTGCTGGCGGCCCTCCGGGCCCGGGTGGTCCCCCCGCTGGCGGGCCTCCGCCGGGCGTTCCCTCCGATTCTCACGGCGTATGACGATCACTGGGAGAACAATCAATGAGTGACATGCAACAATTGACGGAATTGCTCGTCGATATGGACGAGAGCGCTGTCCTCGAAGGGGTCAAGCGTGGCCTGGAGGCGGGCGACAAGGCCCAGGACATTCTCGAGGCGCTCAGCGAGGGTATGAACCTGGTCGGCGAGAAGTACGGAGCCAAAGAATACTTCCTGGCCGATCTGGTGATGGCCGCTGAGATCTTCAAGGAGTCCATGGAAATCCTCGAACCCCGGCTCGGGGAGGGGGATGGCCTGGCGCGCGAGGTCTGTGGCAGGATGGTCATCGGCACGGTGAAGGGGGACCTCCACGACATCGGCAAGAACATCTTCGTCGCCCTGGCGCGCAACGCCGGGTTCGCCGTGACGGACCTGGGCATCGACGTGGCCCCCGAGGCCTTCATTGAGCAGGTCAAGAAGGACAATGCCAACGTCCTGGGTCTTTCCGGCATCCTCACCTTCTCCCTGGACGCCATGGCCAAGACGGTGGATCTGCTCAAGGAAGCCGGCCTGCGGGATCAGGTCAAGGTCATCGTCGGCGGGCTGCCGGTGGATGAACGGTGGTGCGAGCTGGCGGGTGCCGATGCCCACAGCGACGACGCCTACGAGGGGCTCCAGAAGCTGCTGGCCCTGTTGGAGGTGAACTGATGTCCGAGATGACGGCGATTGAGCGTGTGAATACGCACATCAACCTGGAGGAGCCGGACCGCGTGGGCATCGCCCCCATGGGCGAGTTCTACTACGCCCAACTGCTCGATATGAGCATCGAAGACGTGCTGGTGGATCCCGTGAAGGCGGATCAGGCCTTCGAGGAGGGCTTCAAGAGGCACGGCGGCCTCGATATGGCGGAGACGGCGTTCCTGCTGGCCTCCTACATGAGCGTCGTGCCGGATGGGTTCTCCACCTACTACCTGGACTGGCACCTGCCAGGCCGGGAGCGGGACCCGTACGATATCCCGAACCTGAACGAGCGGGCGAAGGAAGACCCGATCATGACCGAGGACGACTACGACCTGGTCCTCAAGCATGGGTGGCACCGGCTGTTCAGTTTCCGCCGGGCGGGCCTGGAGGATCTGAACCTCCTGGCCAGCATCGGCCCCGCGGTGGCGCCCCTGGCGCAGAAGTGGTGGGGCCAGTACCAGGTCCCGACGATGATCGACGGCGGGTTCGGGCAGCCGGTCGGGGTGCTGGCCCGTATGCGGGGCACCACCAACTTCCTGCTGGACCTGCGCCGGCGCCCGCAGAAGATGCTGGAGGTGATGGACGTGCTGTGCGATGGACTCATCGCCTTCAGCCTGGCCCAGGCGGAGATGCTCCACGCCAGGACCTTGATATTGGGGGCTGGCACGGCGGCCGACTTCATCTCCCCCCAGATGTTTGAGAAGTTCGTGTTGCCCTTCCTGATCCGGTGTGCGCACGCTGCGGTGGAGGCCGGCTACCGGCTGCAGTACCACTTCGACACCAACTGGACGCCGATGTTGCCCTATCTGAAGGAACTGCCGCCCAAGTCCGGCTACCTGCACCTGGACGAGCGGACGGACATCATCGAGGCCAAGAAGGTCCTGGGCGACCACCTGTGCCTGTTCGGCAACCTCAAGCCGGCGCTGTTCCGCTTCGGCACGGAGGAGGAGGTGGAGCGCCGGGTCAAGGAGATCATCGACGGCTGCGCGCCCGGCGGCGGATTGATCATCAGCGCCGAGCTGACGGCCGACTCGCGGTTTGAGCTGGTGGACAAGATGGTGCAGGTGACCAAGACCTATGGCGCGTACTAGACGGGTCGGTCAGGCAGCGTGGCGCTGATTGACTGATAAGACGCTGTAGCCGCGGTTTCCAACCGCGCGATTCGGAAATCGCGGCTACAGAGCACTGTTTTCCGGCAGGAATGGTGCAGATTGTATAACGTCCAGTTTGAGCCGATCGGCAGGAAGGTGACCTATAGCAGGCCCCTGACCGTCCTGGAGGCTGCGCAGAAGGCCGGCGTCGAGATCCTGGCCCTGTGTGGAGGGCTGGGTGCCTGTGGGCGCTGCCGGGTGAAGGTGCAGGGGGATGGCCTTTCGCCCCTGTCGGACAGGGAAAAAGACGTCCTCTCCGAGGATGAGATCACGGCGGGGTACCGCCTGGCTTGCCGGGCGCTGCTCGGCAGCGACGTGATCGTCTACATCCCCGAGATGTCCCGCCCGCGCGAGCAGCGACTCCAGGTCACCGGGCGCGAAGAGCCGGTGACCTGCTGCCCCTCCGTGCGCAAGTTCCTGCTCGATCTTCCGGCGCCGACGCTGGAGGACACCCGCGCTGACCTGGCGCGCATCGGCGACGCGCTGGCCGCGGACCACGGCGTCTCCCTGGCCGATGTGGACCTCGGCCTGCTGCCTGCCATCGGGCCGGTGCTGCGCGAGGGAGGCTGGCGGGTGACGGTCTCGATGTACGATGGCGAGTTGATCCAGGTGGAGCCGGGCGACAGGACCGGGTGCGCCTGCGGCGTGGCCGTCGATCTGGGCAGCACCAAGATCGCCGCCTACCTGGTGGACCTGAAGACGGGCGCCACCATCGAGGCCCGCGGGATGATGAACCCCCAGATCGCCTATGGCGAGGACATCATGTCCCGCATCACAACCGCTGTCCGCCACACCGACGGCGCACGTCGCCTGCAGGAGGCGGTGGTCGAGGCGATCGGCCGTCTCATCCGCTCCCTGTGCCAGGACAATGGTCTCTGCCCGTCTGATGTGCTGGAGATCACGCTGGTGGGCAACACGGCGATGCACCATCTCTTGCTGGGACTGCCCACCAGGCAGTTAGCGGGGTCGCCCTTCGTGCCGGCCGTCGCGCGCCCGTTGAGGATCAAGGCCCGGGATCTGGGTCTCCCTGCCGCGCCCGGGGCGGCCGTGTACTGCCCGCCCCCCATCGCCGGTTTCGTGGGTTCCGACCACCTGGCGATGGTGCTCGCCTCGCGGCTCCACCGGAAGGCAGGGACCTGGCTGGGCATCGATATCGGCACCAACACGGAGATCTCGCTCAAGAGTGGGGGCCGGATCACGGCCGTTTCCTGCGCCTCGGGGCCTGCGTTCGAGGGCGCGGCCGTCTGCTGGGGGATGAAGGCCGCCCCTGGGGCCATCGAGCGGGTGTGGATCGCCCCCCGCTCCCAGGAGGTGCAGTTCTCCACCATCGAGGGCCAGCCCCCCGTCGGGATCTGCGGGTCGGGCATTCTCGACTGCGTGGCGGGCATGCTGGGAGCGGGGATGCTGAACGGGCGGGGCCGGATCCAGACCGGGGCCCGGGGTGTGCGCACCGGCGCCGACGGCCTGTTGGAGTTGGTGCTGGCCGAGGACGCTGCCGGTGGGGCGATCACGGTCACCCAGCGGGACGTGGAGCGCATCCAGTTGGCCAAGGGCGCGATCCGCTCCGGCATCGAGGTGCTGATGGACGCCGCGGGCGTCGACGCGCCGGAGATCGACGGCATCATACTGGCCGGTGCCTTTGGCACCTTCATCGACCCACTCTCGGCTGTTCGGATCGGTATGCTGCCCGCCGTGGACGTGGAGCGGATCGTCCAGGTGGGCAACGCGGCCGGCATCGGGGCCAAGGAAGTGCTCGTATCGGACGAGCAGCGCCGGGCCGCGGAGAGCCTGGCCACGAGCATCCAGTACCTGGAGCTGACGGTCTATCCACGCTACTCCCGGTTCTTCGCACATGCCCTTCGGTTCTGAGACTCGTGGCCTGCAATCCAAACTCTTGAAACCTTGCGAAGGTTGGATGTACCTTCTGGCTTCAAAACGCTCGCCTTGACTAGGGATTCTCACCTTTGGAAGACAACCCGTAACCCTCGCAAGGTTGGCTCCAACTCATCGGAGAAAATTCCCAGACCCTTTCGATCCTTATTCAGGAGGCTTACGATGGAACAGCAAGAATACCAGGTTTCCGGTTACCGCTGGGTGAACCTGGTCGTATACACGTTGATTACGTTTATGGCCGGAATGGGATTTCTGGCTATGGCTCCCGTGCTCGACATGATGGCCGAGCGGTGGTCGATCAGCTTCGGCGCGGCCAGCATACTGATGTCGGTCATCGGCCTGTTTCAATTGTTGCTTTCCATACCCACGGGATGGCTCTCGGCCAAGGTGGGCTTCAAGCTGCCCATCGCCATCGGGGCATCCCTCCTGGCATTGGGGTTTCTGCTGCGCAGCACGGCCGACAGCTACGGCGCATTCATGCTGTTCACGGTGGTCGCCGGGCTGGGGTGGGGCATCATCTGGAGCCCGTTGGGCATTCTGGTGGCCACCTGGTTCCCCGGCCGGGAGATCGGACTGGCGAACAGCCTGTGGCCGGTGGGGTTCCTGGCCGGGCAGGCGTTTGGCTCGCTGACCAGCATCCCTTTCATGATGTCGCTGGGATGGTCGCGGATGTGGCTGGTCTATGGCATCATCTCGGTGGTCGTGGCGGTACTGGGCTGGTTCCTGCTGCGGCCGCGGCCCCCCGTGCCTCCTGAGCCCCGGCCGCCGATCGAGCCGGCCGGGCTGGGGCAGGGCATCCGGCAGACGATGAATCGCACCAATACGGCGCTGCAGTACACGGTGTTTGCGTCGGTGGGCTCGCTGTCGACGGCTCCCGCCCTCGTCCCGCCAATGCTGATCGCCCGGGGCGTGGCACCGGCCCTGGCGGGCGTGGTGGCGGGGCTGGCGTTGGTGGGCGCTACGCTGGGTTCGCTGGTGATCCCTTCACTCGCCTTCCGCAAGGGCCGGGTGAGGCCCCTGGTCCTGATCTGCGCCCTCCTGGCTCCGGTCTTTTTCGTCGCGATCTTCTACGCGCCGGTGGCGCCGGGGAGCCTGGGACTGGCCATCGTGCTGAACTTGCTTTTTGGGTTCACGATGGCCCCGGTGATGGCGATCTCCATGGGCGTTGGGCAGATGCAGCCCGGCGTCAATCCGGGAAACGCCGGAATCCTGGCCGGGGTGTTCTTGACCTCGATCGGGCTGGGAGCCGCGGTCTTCCCTCCGCTTGTGGGCCAGGTCGTGGACGCGGCAGGCGTGCAGGGCGGGGCGTGGATGCTGGCCGGATTGGCAGCCATATCCTTCGTCCTCCTGGCCATCTTTGTCCCGGAGCCCAAGATGCCCGAGACACCTCATCCGTAGCCGGCGATTCGTTGCTTCAGGTTTGTAGTCGGCGATTTATCGCCTCTTGTTAGAGGAGCGTACATTGTTCAAGTTTGAGAGCCCCCAGCAGGTCTTCCGTATCGGAGACGTCGAGATTGGTGGCCATCCAGGCCAACGCCCGACCGTGATGGTCGGCAGCATCTTCTTCCAGAAACACCGCATCGTGAGCGATCCCAGAAAGGGGATATTCGACGCGGAAAAAGCGCGGGCACTGCTGGACCGGGAGGCGGAGGTCTCGAAGCGGACCGGGAATCCGCGCATCATCGACGTGGTCGGCGACACCGGCGAGGCGTTGATCCGGTACCTGGAGTTCGTCGCCGCCTCCTGTGACGCGCCGCTGCTCGTCGATTCCTCCGTGCCCGATGCGCGCATCGCGGCAGTCCGCCACTTCAAGAGCAGCCACGTCCTCCCCCGCCTGATCTATAACGCGATCGACCCGCATTTCAGCGAGGAAGAGCTGGCGTGTCTAAAAGAATGTGGGGTGAAGACCGCCGTTGTCCAGGCCTTCAGCAGCCGGGCGGTGCGTCCCCGGGACCGGATACGGTTGCTGGAGGAGGAATTGCTGCCCGCGGCGCGACGGGGTGGCGTGGAGAACTTCATCGTGGACGTGGGCGTGCTGGATATCCCGAGCGTGAGCTGGGCGGCGCAGACGATCCGGGAGATCAAAGATCGCCTGGGACTTGCCTGCGGCTGTGCCTCGGCCAACGCGCTATACCAGTGTGACTTCCTGCGAGAGGGCGGCAGGCCGGTCTTTGAGGCCGGTTCTGCCGCCGTGCTTACCCTGCCACAGAGCTTCGGGGCGGACTACGTCTTCTACGGGCCGATACGCAACGCGCGCTGGGCCTACGCGGCCTGCGGCGTGATGGATGCCATGCTGGCCTACAACAGCCGGAACCTGGGGTACCGGCTGGCGTGCGACACCCACCCGCTGCACCAGGTGATGTGACGCCTGGAGCGGTATCGGATGACACGCTTGAGCCGCGATTTCTTCGCCCGCGACACGCTGGCCGTCGCCCGTGATCTGCTCGGGCAGCGGCTGGTGCGGGTCTTATCAGACGGGCGGCGCCTGACGGGGCGCATCGTCGAGGTCGAGGCCTACGTCGGGGAAGATGACCAGGCCTCGCATGCCAGTTGCGGCCCCACGCGCCGCAACGCCCCCATGTACGGCCCGCCCGGCCACGCCTACGTCTACCTCATCTACGGAATGCACAACTGCCTGAACGTCGTCAGCGAGCGGGAGGGGTACCCGGCGGCCATACTCATCCGCGCGCTGGAGCCGCTGGAGGGGATCGAGGAGATGCGGGCGCGGCGGGGCGGCCGGCCCGACCTCCCCCTGACCAGCGGCCCGGCCCGCCTGTGCCAGTCGCTGGGCGTCGATCGGCGCTTCGACGGAGCCGATCTATGCGCGCCGGACGCCCTCCTGTTCCTGGAAGAAGATGCCGTCGTGCCTGACGGGGCCGTCGCCACCGGCCCCCGCGTGGGCGTGCGCGGGGACGAGGCGGCCCTGACCGCCCCGTGGCGATTCCACGTCCGGGACAATCCCCACGTCTCCCGATAACCTTCAGGGGATAGAGAAGAAACCGGGTTTTTGAGTATTCCACAGGCGAAGATTGTCGATCACAGGTGCTTTTTCGCCTTTGAGGATGTCTCCCTATACGAAAAACCCGGTTTCTTAGTCACCAGCCGGGACAAATACCACGTGCGCGTTTGGATGGGCGTACAGGCTGTACGCCAGCCAGGTCGTCTTGTCCGGGTCGCGTGCCCTCAGCTCCCGCCGGGCTTTCCGCATCGCCATCCCCAGCGTGGCACCGGGCTCCTCCAAGGCGCTGTAGAACGACTCGGCGAACCACTGGGCCAGCGTGTCGTTCACCGACCACATGGGGGCCAGCAGCGCGCCCACGTGGCAGTCCTGCACCAGCTTCTTGGCCCAGCCGCCCAGGCCGGTCAGCGACAGCCCCGCCTGTCCAACCCGGCAGGCGTTGAGGAACACCAGCGGGCGGTCGCTGCGCAGGCGGGTCTGCGCCGGCCCCACCAGGTCGTTCGGTCGCAGGCGGCGTCCGTGCTGCAGGAAGAGGGGCGAGTTGCCGGGCGCCCCCGCGTCGAAGTCGCCGTGGCAGGCGAAGTGCCAAAGCTGGACAGGCGCGTCCCCCTCCAACAGCGCCCGCACGGAACCCCGGTCCGGGGTGTCGGGCGAGCGGTTGGCCATGCCTCGCTTTTCGGCCAGCTCGCGCACGACCGCATGTTCCAAGATCGCGCTGGACAACTTCGAGTCGGTGGGGGCCACGCAGACCAGGCTGTCCACCCCAATCTCGGCGGTCGGCGCCGGCGAACCGCTGACCCAGCGGCTCAGCTCGAACTGCAGGCACAGGAAGTCGTCGTCCACGACGTCGTCGTAGGGCTTGACCAGCTCCCAGGGGATCCAGGGCTCGTCGGAGATCAAGTAGAGCGTGCGCACGCCCTTCTCTCGGATGCGGTGGTATTCCCGCTGCATCTCCTCGCTGAAGAGCTCGCCGTAGATCCGCTGGCCGATCCGCGCCAGGTGGCGGGTCAGATCCTCGGGCGACGGCCGTTGGCCGGGCACGTCGGAGATCGGGTCGCCGTCGACGTCCTTACCCCGCGCCAGGTTCTCGATCTCGTGGATGAGCGCGTAGCGGTACGATTCGGGGTCGGCGCGCAACGGCCGGCCCTCGATGTGCCGCTCCTCCATGTCCCGATAGAGCACGCTGTAGCTGAGGTGGTTGCCCTGCGTGCTGACGCGCAGAATCGCGTCCGGGAAGGGCGCCCGGTAGTCGCCGATCGTGACTGCGCCCGGCGTCGATTGGTTGAACTGCATGGGCTCGGGCTCCGGCACGGCCTGGAAGACGCGCGTGGTGCTGGTCAGCAGCTCGCTTTCGAACCAGAAGTCGACCATCACACGCTGTCGCCCGTCCTCCACCGCTTTGAGGAAGAAGACCACCGGCTCGCTGTCCTCCTCGGTCACCCGCAGCTCCTTGGCGCGCTCGCTCAGCAGTTCGGGGCCGAGTGGCGTCACGACCACGCGGATCCGTTGTTCGAGCTCGACCTGGATGGCCGCCCCCTCCTCCCCGGCGTCTGTGGGTGCGCGGGTCAGGCCGACGATGATGGGGAAGCGCTGCCCCACCTGGACCCGGTCCGGGGCGTAGATGTCGGTGTACCGGGTGACGGTGGGCGGGTGCAGGACGGCGTCCAACGCGGGCGTCGCGCCGGACAGCGGAGGGAACAGGGCCTCTGGGGTGAACAGGCCCTTGCTGCCCCCTTCTCCGCGCAGAGGCCCTAAGGGCTCTTCCCCACGCAGCGGCCCCGTGCGATCTTCCCAGTGTAGGACCTCCGGCGGCTGGGCTGCCCGGAGCGCCTCGATGCCCCCCGGCAGCGTGCGCACCACCCGCAGGACGTCGAGGGCGACAGTGGCTTTTTCCTCCTCGTCCGCGGCCCGCTCGAAGCGGCGCAGCAGGTCCAACAGTTGCCAGTACAGGCTCGGCCAGGCCTGGCCCATCTCCTGGGGCAGATCCGGCCACAAATGGAGCAAAGCAGTGATCGATGCGTACGGGTTCACAATGCACTCTCCCCGGCGCCGTGGAAGGTGAACGGCGCCCAGCCGTAGTGTACTCTCTTTTGCTCAAAATGCAAAATTCGCATGCAAGGCCCGTCGTCTCTTCCCTCGGGGGAGGAGAATACCACAGCGGTGCGCCGGCGCAACAACCGCCGGGTGCGTCAGGACCGCAAGGAGAAGAAGCTAGAACGGCGTCGTAAGGGAAGGTAAGCGAACCTATGCCAGAAGGACGATTGCTGTTCTCGGCACGGGCGCCGCCCGTCGCCGAGTGATTTGGCTATTCAAATTTTTGGGGTTCAACTGCTTGACAAGACTTAGAGCATCTTTGCGTTAGGAATTCAACGCAGAGACGCAAGGACGCAAAGACGCAGAGAAGACAGAAAAAATCCTTTGCGCCCTTGCGCCTTGTGTCTCCATGGTGAGACCCCTCCGCCCCCTTGCTCTTGACCGCCATCGCACGTATAATAGCAGATAACATATCTGCGGCCGCTGCCTTCGCGATGGAATCCAAGCCATAATCGGAAAGGAGGGAGACGATGCTACAGGGTAAAGGCATATGGGCCTATCGGCTCACGGAGCTGGATCGGGCGGTTGAGATCGCCGCTCAGGTTGGCGCGACCCACATCATCTACAAGGTCGGGCAGGGCTCGGTCTACTATCCAGGTATGTCCCAGGCGCTCCGCACGATCGGTGAGGCGGGCCTGATTCCCTTCGCCTGGATGTTCCTGCTGCTGGACGATCCCCGGCTGGAGGCCCAGATCGCCGTGCGCGCCTTCCAGGACGGCTTCCAGGGCTTCGTGTTCGACACCGAGGCCGACCGGTGCCGCAATCGTTTCGACCAGGCCACCCAACTGGGTCAGTACCTGCGCATCGCCGGGCTCGACCTGGAGAGCATCTACAACTGCTCCTTCCCGAACATCTCCCACCACCGCGACCTGCCCTACGACCAGATGAACGAGTTCTGCCAGGGCGGCCTGATGCCGATGTCCTACGGTACTTACTTCGCCCCCGGCAGCACCGTCCCCCCGGCCCAGCAGGCCGAGCGCGTGATCGACGAGTGGACCTACGGCCACTACGAGTACTGGACCCGCCGGTGGGGATACCGTCCGCCCCTCTATCCGGTGTTGGGCCCCTATCACGATGAGTACGGCCGGGTGCGCATGAGCCCCGCGGAGTTCCAAGTCTGGCTCGACCGGCTGGAGGCGCGCAGCCCGACCTTCTTCAGCCTCTTCACCGCTGCGGTCATCAACGACGATCTCCTGCCGCTCATCCGTGCCTTCGAGCTGGGCGAACTGCCCAGGCAGGAGCCCGCCGGCCTCCAGGTGGAGGTGGTCAGCCCGGAGGTGGGGTTCCTGAACGTCCGCCCGCTGCCCTCGACCGCTCGCCTGCCCATCGCGCGCGTGGACGATGGCGCTGTGTTGTCGGTGCTGGAGCCGGAGGCCCTCGCGCGGCCGAAGGTGGGCCAGGAGGGCGAGTGGCTGCGCGTGCGCACCCCCGGCGGGGACGAGGGATACGTCGCTGCCTGGTACGTGCGCGAATATGAGCCCCCGATCGAGGCGGGCCTGCGCGTGGTGGTGGTGAGTCCGGAGGTGGGTTTCCTGAACGTCCGCCTGACCGATTCTACCGATCAGCCGCCGATCACGCGGGTGGACGACGGGGCCATGCTGCAGTCCCTGGAGCCGGAAGCGCTCACCCGGGCCAAGGTGGGCAAGGAGAACCGGTGGCTGCGCGTGCGCACCCCCAGCGGCATCGATGGGTACGTCGCGGCCTGGTATCTGCGCCTGCATAAGGAGGGTGGCGAGCCGATCCCGTACGTGGTCGTCCAAAGCGCGGTGGGGCTGAACGTGCGCCGCTTGCCGGGGACCGGCATCCCGCCCGTCTGGCGCGTGGTGGATGGGACGGTGCTCGAAGTCCGCGAGGACCCGGCCCAGGTGGGGGACAAGCTGGGCAAGGACCAGTGGCTCCAGATCCGCACGCCCAGCTTGCACGAGGGATACGTGAACGGCCTCTACGTGCGGGCCCGGACCCAGGTCGATGAGCGGAAGCCGGTGGACGACGCCGGGCTGCCGTTTGGGGATTGCGCCTGGATCTTCGGAATCCACGCGGCCGGCGCCACGACCCCGGCCAACTTTCGAGGCCTCTTCCACGGCACGCAGAAGACCGGCTGGGTGCTGTTCACCGAGGCGATCGGCGCCGAACCCGGCCACGGCGGCGGCCACGACTACAGCCCCTGGTCGCGCGATGGCTATGGCGTCATCGTGCGTCTCAATCATCGCTACGAGCCCGGCGGCACACTGCCGGTGCGGAGCAAATACGACGACTTCGCCCGCGCCTGCGCCCACTACGTAGAGAACTCGCGGGGATGTCGTATCTGGATCATCGGCAACGAACAGAACAACGTGCGCGAGCACCCCGGCGGGGCCGAGAACCCCATCGAACACATCACCCCGGTGATGTACGCCCGGGCTTTCAACCTGGCCCGGCGGCGCATCAAGGACGTGCAGCCGGAGGCCGTCGTCGTGCCGGGCGCGGTGGATCCCTACAACACCTATCCCTGGGAACGGATGGGGAACCGGCGCAACCGCCCGCTGGAATACTTCCAGGAGATGCTCGATCACATCGAAGACCTGGACGGCATCGCGCTCCATACCTACACCCATTGGCTGGACGTCGACCTGATCACCCGGCCGACGGTCTTTCAGGATCCGTTTCTCCAGCCTGGCACGCCCCAGGAGCACTACTACGACTTCCAGGCCTACCGGCCCTTCGCCGAGGCCATCCCGGACAAGTGGCGGGATCGACCGATCTACATCACCGAGTCCAACCACTGGCTGGCGCTGGAGCACCAGCCCCGCACCCCGCAGGAGCAGTCCAGGGTGGGGTGGGTCAACAAGAACAGGGGCTGGATCCAGGCGGCCTACGCGGAGATCGACCGCTGGAACAACACCCCCTATGCCCAGCAGATCCGCTGCCTGCTGATCTACCGCTGGACCGGCGACGCCTGGGCCATCGAAGGCTTGCGAGAGATCCACGAGGATTTCAAACAAGCCCTGGACCACGACTACCGCTGGCGGCGCTAACGGACATTCGTCGGGCTTTGTAGGGCGGGTTTCTTACCCGCCGTCCGGTCTGTATAGACAAGTTTTGCTATTTATTGTATAATCTATAGCAAGACTATATTTACTGTGGAGGTATGGGAGAATGACCGTCGATACAAGATCGGAGATGGTAGATGCGACGAAAGCGCGGGCGAGCCTGGGCGAGATCTTGGCACGTGCTCGTTACGGCGGATGGCGTTTTGTAATCCAGCAACGTGGCGATCCGGCGGCTGTGGTGATGGGCTACGAGGATTACCTGGAACTGATGGCACTTCTGGAGGACCTCGAAGACATCCGGGATATGCTGGAGTCCGAGGGAGAGCCAACTCGCTCACTGCGCGACTACCTCGCCGAGCGAGGACAGGCCGGTGCCTGAGTATGAGGTACTGCTGCGGCGAAAAGCGGAGAAACAGCTCGATCGCGTGCCGTACGCTGATCACCCTCGCATAATGATCAGGGCAAGGAGGTTGTGGTAGGCAAAGTCGCTCGACGCCGTGAGGACACCTACCGGGCGATAGAGGATTTGTTCTAGCTGTCCTTCGCTGGTTTCTGTAGGGCGGGTTTGCTACCCGCCGACCCGCCGTCTTGCTTGACCTTATCAATGGTTATGGTATAATGTCACTCGCGCCGGCGTAGCTCAACCGGCAGAGCAACTGACTTGTAATCAGTAGGTTATGGGTTCAAGTCCCATCGCCGGCTTGAGCAGCACTGTTGGCTGTTTGCGATTGGTCATTAGACGGACAAACGAATATTGGCTAATGGGCATTCGCTAGCAGCTAACTGCTAGATGGGTCGGTGTCCCGAGTGGCAAAGGGGGCGGACTGTAAATCCGCTGGCTCAGCCTTCGCTGGTTCGAGTCCAGCCCGGCCCACTGGATGTAGCAGCGCCCGGCGGAAGAGTGATCCGCCGGGCGCTTGCTTTGTGGTTACTGAGGTGCCTGGCACCTGGCTTGAGACTACAACCAGATTCTTGGAGGTGCAGCGTGGGCTTACAGGAAGGCTTACAGATCGAACGGACGGAATTTCACGGCTGGCGCGATGCCTACCACCTTCGCCTGGGAGAGGCCCAGATGGTCGTCGTGACCGAGATCGGCCCGCGCGTCGTGTCCCTCTCGGCCGGCGGGGGCCCGAATCTCCTGTTCCTGGACGAGGAAACGCTGGGGCGGGGCCAGGAGGACGCTGCCTGGCACATCTATGGTGGGCACCGGCTTTGGGTGGCGCCGGAGACGGCGGACACCTACGCTCCGGACAACGTGCGCTGCACGGTCGACGTCTCGGACGGGCGCCTGACGGTGACCGCGCCCGTCACCCCCCAGACCGGTCTGCAGAAGCGGGTGACCATCACCGCGCGTGAGGGCCGCTTCCTCGTCGAGCACGGCGTGCGCAACACCGGCGACGCGCTGTACACCGGGGCCGTGTGGGCGCTCACCTGCGTCCGCCCCGAGGGCGTCGTCGTCTTCCCCTGGGGCCGGGGCGGTGCGTGGGATCTGAAGAAGATCGTCTACTGGAACCGATGGATGGATCACGGCTCGGACGTGAACAGCCCGCAGTGGCGCCCGGGGCCGGATCTGTTCACCGTCGTCCCGACCGGCGAGGAGGGCAAGGTCGGCACCAACTCGCCCGAGGGATGGGTCGCCCTGTGCCGGGAGGATGCCACGTTTGTCAAGTCCCGCTCCTGGGTGGCGGGCGCCCGGTACCCGGACGACGACTGCTCGCTCCAGATCTACACTTGTGCGCAGTTCATCGAGCTGGAGACGTTGAGCCCCTTGACCGTCTTCTACCCCGGTGCAGAGGTCGTGCACCAGGAAACCTGGACCGTGACGTCCGAGGCCGTCGACCCCGCCGATGGGGCGGCCCTGCGGCGGCTGTTGTCCTAGCGCGGCGATCGAGGATCGCGGTAGGATCCGCGTCTACTGATTCCGCTGCAGCAGCGTCTGTACCAGCGCTCGGAGCGCCTGCGCGGCTGGGCCCTCCAGGCCGGCTTCGTCCAGTGCGGCCAGCGCCTGCGCGTGGTGTTCTCGCGCCAGTTGGTCCGCATACGCGCGGCTGTTCGCCTCCTCCAGCAATTCGGTCGCCCGGCGAACTTCGGCCGCGGAGAGCGTCTCCTGTGCCAGCAGCCTGGACAGGGCCGCGCTGTGCACCAGTCCGTGGATGATGGGCAGCGACTTCTTGCGCCGGACGAGATCGGAACCGACCGGCTTGCCTGTGTGGGCCGGGTCGCCCCAGATGCCCAGGATGTCATCCTGCATCTGGAAGGCCATCCCCAGGTGATGCCCGAACGCGCGCAGGTGCTCGCGCCGGGCGTCCGGGGCAGCGGCGATGAGCGCCCCCATCTCGCAGGCACAGGCGATCAACGCTGCGGTCTTTCCTTCGACCATGGTCAGGTATTCCGACATAGTGACGTCGTCGCGGCTCTCGAACCCGATGTCGAGATGCTGGCCGCAGGTGAGCGCCAGGCAGGTGCGATTGAACAGCCGCACCGCGGCCACGACCGTCGCCGCGGGCACGCCCCGCTCGGCGATCCCCACGAGCGTCAGTTGGGCCAGTGCGAACAGCGCGTCCCCGGTGTTGATCCCCTGGGCCTGTCCCCAGAGGGCCCAGACGGTGGGGCGACCGCGGCGCGTCTGATCCTGATCCTCGATGTCGTCGTGGATCAGGGAGAAGTTGTGCAGGAGCTCGATGGCCGCTGCCGCGGGCAGCGCTCGCTCCCAGTTGGCGCCGCAGGCCTGGCAGGCCAGCAGGCACAGCACCGGCCGCACCCGTTTGCCGGCCTTTGCCCGGCAGGGCTGGAACGCCGCGTCGGCCCAGCCCAGGTGGTAGTGCAGCATGCCGAAAAGTGCACGATGATCCGGTTCGGGGGAGTGGACGACCGTGCGCATCTCGGTCTCCAGCGGTGGCAGATATCGTTCGCGTAGCGTCGTGAGTGACGTTGGGTTTTGTAGAGTCACGGACTAGCCTTTCTTGTAGATGGGTGTGTGCTGCAACGCATAGATGTCCGCGGCGCCGGTGGCGAACATGGCGACGCGCAACTGGTCCATCAGCACTGTGATGAGTTCGGCCACCGCGGCGGTGGATCTGACGGCGGCGTGCAGAAAAGGCCCGGCGATGGAGCACGCCGCGGCGCCAAGCGCGATGGCCTTGGCCATCTCGATGCCGTCGCGGATGCCGCCGCTGGCGACGATGGGCAGCCCGGGTGCGCCTCGACGGGCCATCCGCAGGCTCTCGGCCGTGGGAATGCCCCAGTCCGCAAATGCCGCCGCTACCTGCCGCTGCCGCTCCGTCGTGGCCCGGTGCATCTCCACCTGGCTCCAGGAACTGCCGCCGGCCCCGGCGACGTCCAGCGCCGCCGCGCCGGCGTCTGCCAGTTGGCGCGCTGTCTCCTCCGAGAGCCCCCAGCCGACTTCCTTCACGACGACCGGCACGTCCAGCGCCCGGCAGACCGCTTCGATCTGGGGCAGCAATCCGGCGAACCGGGTGTCTCCCTCGGGCTGTAGCGCTTCCTGCAGCGGGTTGAGGTGCAGGATCAGGGCATCTGCCTCCACCATCTCGACGGCACGGCGGCATTCGTCCGCGCCGTAGCCATAGTTCAGTTGCACCGCCCCCAGATTGGCCATCAGCAGGACGTCGGGGGCGACGTGGCGCACCCGGAACGTATCGGCCAGGGTGGGGTCCTCGATGGCAGCGCGCTGCGAGCCCAGCCCCATGCCGATCCCGGCCGCCTGGGCGGCCTCCGCCAGCCGCCGGTTGAGCGCCGTGGCCTCCGGCGTGCCGCCGGTCATCGAGGCGATGATCAGCGGGGCGGCCAGGCGCTTGCCCAGCAGCATCGTCGAGGTGTCCACGTCCTCAAGATTGCACTTCGGGAGTGCGCGGTGGGTGAGGCGATAATCCTCAAAACCGGTGGTGACGTTGGGGAAGCTGACGTCTTCCTGTAGATTGATCTGGATGTGGTCGGACTTGCGTTGCTGGTGCATAGATCCTTCGTAGCTTGCCTCGCGCGTAACTTGCATTGCGAATCGGTGTTCTCTAAGGCAGGACCATATCATACTGGCAGTGGCACTTGTTGTCAACCTGGGCGCGGGGTTTGACAAACCTCTCGTTGCAGGTACAATATGGCCATCCATTGCCTGGGACATCAAAGGGAGGTAAAGCGAATGGCAGATACGTTCGAGCAGGTCAAGAAGGTTATTGTTGATCTCTTGGGAGTGGAACCCGACAAGGTCACGCGAGATGCGAACTTCCGGGATGATCTGGGAGCGGATTCTCTCGACCTCGTAGAACTGATCATGGAGTTTGAGGAGCAGTTCGGCGGGACAATTTCCGACGAAGATGCCCAACAGCTCAAGACAGTCGGCCAGGCAATCGACTACGTCGAGCAGCGCATGTCCGGCGGGGCATAGACGCTGCACGGACTGGCGCAGCGCATAGGGCTACCGGTGCGTGCCGGTGGCCTTTTGCTTGGACGTCCCGACGATACTCTCCAAGGTGAGGAATATGGAGTGCAGAATTGAAGAAAACCTGGCGAAGTGCACCTGCACCTATGAGCCCTGCTCGCGAAAGGGCAAGTGTTGCGAGTGCATTCGCTACCACTGGCGCATGGGCGAGCTGCCGGGCTGTCTTTTCCCTCCGGAGGCTGAGCGCACCTACGACCGCTCCATCGCCAATTTCATCCGCATCTACAGCCAGCGTTAAATCCGGTTTGCATCAGACTTCGGCCCTCACCTGACTGAACCCAACTGAGGCTGGGGCATGTTTGAATCGGTGACGCAACGACTGGCCTGGGCCTGCGCGGGGGTGATCGTCGCGTGCATGGCCCTGGCCAGTCTTCTGGCGATCCTCGCGCCCACAGCACGTGCCGCATCCCCGCCTCCCCCCCACCTCGGCTACGGCATGAACGTCCGCAACCTCGCTTTCGTCGAGTCTGACTTCGCTCCGCTGGGCTTCGAGTGGCTCAAGTTGTGGGAGGAGTACGGAACGGCGGAGAACCCCACACTCCCTCAACAGCGCTATCCGTATCAAGTCCTGTTCCTCATCGACTGCACGCTCAAGCCAAACGACCTGGACGCGTGGGGAGAGGCGGTTGAGGAGATCGCCGTCGCCGGCCAAGGCCTGGTCGAGGCCTACGAGATTTGCAACGAGCCCAACCGCTTTCGCTGGTTGGACCGGGATGCGTCCCCGCCGGTGCCACCCGACCCCGGCCTGTACGTCGACATGCTTCAGATCGCCTACGACCGTATCAAGGCAGTGGACCCGGCCGCCGTCGTCGTCAGCGCCGGATTGGCGCCGGTGGGCCGCATCCAGGGCGCGTGCAACGGTTGGAGCAACAACGACTGCGGCGCCATGGACGAGCGGGAGTACGCCCGCCAGATGCTTCTCCTGGGCGCAGGCGACTATCTCGACGCCTTCGGCTATCACCCCTACGGCTTTGCGTACGAGCCGGAGCGCGGGCTGGACGAGTTGCCACCCGCCGACAACGGCAACGGCTTCGCATTCCGTGGCGTCGAGGTCATGCACGACCTGTTGGAGACGCACGACCTGGGAGACGTGCCCGTCTGGGCCACCGAGTTCAGTTGGCTGCGCGACCCGAGCGAAGATGGCGCCACCCCGGGCTGGTGTCACCGCATCGATGAATACGAGAACAACTTCGGCTGGATAGACGTGCCTGAGGTGCAGCAGGCCAACTACATCACGCGCGCCTTCCAGTACGCCGACGAGCACTGGCCGTGGATGGGGCCGATGTTCGTCTGGAACCTCGACTGGCACGACTATGACTGGCTGTGCCTGCCTGCGCGCTATTTCTCCGTCCTGAAGGTGGATTACACCCGGTACACCCCACCGCTGGACCTCGCGGATGTCGATCAGATGGTTCTCAGCACGGGTCGCTCGACGCCCCTCTCCTGGGAACCTCCCTCACAACCGGGCTGCGTGGACGGCGGAGGCTGTGACCTGTCTGCGAAAGCGGAGCCCGTTCCGTACACGACGACGCTGGCCTACCAGGCGCTGATCGCGATGGAGAAGCGGCCTGCCGGCCTGGGGCCGCGGCTGGCGGTTGTGCCCTCATCCCTGACGTTCCTGGCGGACGTGGACGCGCCACGCGTCTTCACGGGGTCGGTCGTGCCGCTGAACACGGGTTTCGGTGTGCTCACCTGGACGGCGACGGTGGCGGTTGGGATGCGGCCAGTGGGGACCGGTACCGTGGGTGTGCAGGTGACACCCACGCTGGCGATCACCACCGGCGTCCAGGGGACGCCGGTGACGGTCACGCTCGACAGCGCCGGCTACAGCACCGGCACCTTCACCGCGGTCATCTCCGTGACCGGGGCGACGACCGGCGTGCTGGATGCGCCGCAGGCGGTCCCGGTGACGCTCCTCGTCGTGCCAGAGGTGTTCCACCTCTATCTCCCGGCCACACTCCGCTCTTCGCCCTGACCGGCAGGGGGCCCCGGGCGTCGCAATTCGGCTTTCCTTTTCGCAATACTTACGCTATAATGGCTCAGTGCCGCCAGCAGCACGAGGAGTCTTCGTCTATGCGCCGTTCTTGCTCGCTCTTCTTCCTGACCCTGATCATATCCCTGGCGTGGGCTGCTCCGATCCAGGCTCAGAGCCAGTCGCTCTACTGGGAGCGCTTCGACGTGAACGTCACCGTCCTGCCCAACGGCGATTTCGTCGTTGAGGAGGTACAGGAGATCGAGTTCACCAGTGGAGAGTTCCATTTCGGCTATCGTAACATTCCGATGGACCGGCTGGAGCGTATCACAGGCGTCGAGGTGTGGGAGGGAGACCGGCAGTACCAGCCAGGCAATGGCGACGCATATACGTTCCAGGCAACCGAGGACGGGGGTGACTTCGTCATCCGGTGGTATTTCCCCTACACGTCCAACTCCTCTCATACATTTGTCCTCCGCTACGTCGTCCAGGGGGGGCTGCGCTACTACGAAGATGGCGATCAACTCTTTTGGAAAGCGGTCTATGCCGACCGGGACTTCCCCGTCTATCACTCCACCGTCACGGTCCAACTGCCGGAGGGCACGACGGCCGATCCTGTCGCTGCCTACGGCGCCGAGGCGGCGATACAGGGGCAAGGCCGCAGCACCGTCGTATTCACTGCTCAGGAGACGCTCGACTCGGGCCAGGAGCTGGAGGTGCGCGTGCAGTTCCCGCATGGGATCGTGGCGGGCACCAGTCCTGGCTGGCAGGCGGCCTTCGACCGGAAGGCGGAGTGGGAGGAGAGCTACAAGCCGGCGGTGGACCTGGGTCTGATCGTGCTCGGCTTGTTGTTGCTGATGGGTGGTCCGCTCGCGCTGCTGCTGCTGTGGTACCTGCGGGGGCGCGATCCCAGGGTCGCTCTCCCGGCGGCCTATCTGACCGAACCGCCCTCTGACGATCCTCCGGGTGTGGCGGGCACATTGGTCGACGAGAAGGCCGATATGCCGGACATCCTGGCCACGCTGGTCGACCTGGCCCGCCGCGGGTACCTCACGATTGAGGAGGAGCAGAAGTCCGGTCTGTTCGGCTCCCGCAACTTTGAGTTCACGTTCCGCCGCACCGGGAAGCCGGCCGATAGCTTGCTGCACTACGAGCGGAAGTTGCTGAGCGGGGTGTTCGGCCGGAGCACGGACCGCCGGTTGTCCGACCTGCGCAATCGCTTCTACAAGCACGTACCCAAGATCAAGCGGTATCTGTACGAGGAAATCGTCAAGCTGGGCTACTTCCGTACCAGCCCGGAAAAGATGCGCCACCGGTACACCGGCGTGGGGGTGGGCCTGCTGGTGGGCATTGTGGTCCTCGGCATATGTCTGCTCATCGCGCTTATGGACTACACCGCTATGACCATCTGCCCGGCGATTGGCATCGCCGTCACGGCTGTGGGAATCATCGTCATCGGGCAGGTCATGCCGTCCAAGTCGCGCCAGGGAGCCGAGCAGGCAGCCCGCTGGAAGGCCTTCAAGCGGTATCTCCAGGAGATCGAGCGGTACACTGAGCTGGACCAGGCCACCGACCAGTTCGAGCGGTACCTGCCCTACGCCATCGCCTTCGGGCTGGACAAGAGCTGGGTGCGCAAGTTCTCGCGCCTGGAGACGGCGCAGGTGCCGATGCCGACGTGGTATACGCCGACGCCGGTCCACACGGGCGGCGGTGGGCGGGCGCCAGGTTTAGGCGAGATGGCGAGGACCGGCGGCGCCGCGCCCTCGCTTCAGCGCATGTCCGACGGCCTGGCAGGGGGACTGCAGAGCATGTCCGATGGGCTCACCTCTATGCTCAACTCGGCCGGCAGCACGTTTTCCAGCTCGCCCAGCAGTTCGGGCAGCGGCGGCGGCGGCTTCTCCGGCGGCGGTGGTGGTGGCGGTGGAGGTGGCGGTGGAGGTGGTGGGTTTGGTTAGTGGAGAGGAGATTACGCTACGTGAATACAGGCAAGATCATCGGGCTCATCCTTATCATCGTCGGTATCGGTGTGTGCCTGCTGAGTGGCGCGTGGGTGGGCGTGGGCTACGTCTCGGACAGCTATACCAACGCTGCCGCCCCTGTGTTGGGGCTGGCAATCGCGTTCGTCATCGCTGCACCCATCGTGGGCGTGGGGGCCTTTCTACTCATCCGCGGCCAGCGCGAGGCCTCCGAATTCGCCCAGGTCGATAAGGAGCGCAAACTGCTCGGGATGGTGCAGGCGCAGGGGCAGGTCAGTATCGCTGACGTGGCCCTCGAACTGGATGCCAGCCGGGATCAGGTCCAGGAGTGGGTCTATGACCTGGTGCATAAGGGGCTGTTCGCTGGTTATACCAACTGGGATGAGGGAACGCTCTACTCCCGCGACGCGGCCCAACTGCGGGGCAACAAGTGCCCCAACTGCGGCGGCGAAGTCAAACTCGCCGGCAAGGGCGTGGTCAAGTGTCCCTACTGTGGGGCAGAGATATTCTTGACGGATTGAGGTAAGATATAGGAAGCACGTCTCGTGGGTATGCAACCAGACGGGCGTTGGTTGCGTAGTATATGTCGGTCGTGTAAAATTCGGTTGTGCTGTATCGTGTTGCGCAAGCCAGGCTGGCAGGGAGGCCGGCCACCAAGATCAAGGAGGTTTTAGGGAATGGGGGACATCTACGAGAAGGTAACAGGTGACCGCTCGGCTTTGGAGAAACTGCTCGATGTCATCCCGGGCTGGGGCGGGTATCAGGAGCGCCAGAACCGGCGCAAGGCCGATCAAGTCCTGCGCCAGACGTTGGCCGAAAAGCTGGCCGATTCGCGCCGCAAGCTCGACGTGGCCCAGCAGGACCTGATCAGCCACGGTCGTGTGGATCTGGTGGATGACGTCGGCGTCGCCGTCACACAGCTCCAGACCTTTATCGACCGCGTCCGTTTCGCCAGCTACGGCTACTCCGGGCTGTTGGACGCCGTGAGGATCAACCAGGCCGAGCTGGAGCAGATGTACAACTTCGACATGGCGCTGTTCGAGTACGTCGACCGTCTGAATGAGGCGAGTGGCCGCCTGCGCGAGGCGATCCCGAGTGGCCAGGGGCTGATCGAGACGATCCGCATCGTCCAGGACATCTGCCGCGAGGCCAACAGTACGTTCGATCAGCGCGAGCACTTGATGCTGGGCAGTGTGTAGGGGCTCCTGTCGGCCCCATCGGATTGACCTGATTGAGGAGGTGAGAGACAATGGCACGGATCTTTGATATCGTACAGTTTGTAGACGAGGCTGGCACGGAGATGGTGCACCGTATCCCCGAACGGGGGTCCGGCGATTTTCGCATTGGCTCGCAGGTGATCGTTCGTGACAGCCAGGCGGCCGTCTTCTTCCGCGACGGCCGGGCGCTGGACGTTTTCGGTCCAGGCCCCCACACCATCACCACCGCCAACATCCCGTATCTGGTCGACGTGATCGGCAAGGCCTTCTCCGGTGAGACGCCCTTCAAGGCGGAGGTCTACTTCGTCAGCCTGCGCGAGTTCACCGACCTGAAGTGGGGTACCCCGACCCCGATCACGATCTCCGATCCCGTCCTGCGCATGGCCCGCGTCCAGGCGCGCGGCTCCTACGGCGTGCAGATCGTGGATCCGCAGCTCTTCGTCAACAAGATCGTCGGCACGCAGAACATCTACCGTACCCTGGATATTCAGGGCTTCTTGCGCTCCATGATCCTGACCAAGCTGACCGACCTGGTGGGCGAGATGGGCAAGTCGATCCTCGAACTGGCCGGGATGGCGGAAGAGCTGACGATGGGGGTGCGGGCCAAGACGGCGGATGAGTTCGCCGCCCGCGGCCTGAACCTGACCTCGGTCTTCGTCGAGTACATCGGCCCGACCGAGGAGACGGCCAAGGCGATCGACGAGGCTGCCTCGATGGGCGCGCTGGGTGACATGAGCGCCTACATGCAGTTCCAGGCCGCGCGGGCGATGCGCGACGCGGCCCAGCAGCCCGGCGGCGAGGCCGGCACGGGGGTGGGGTTGGGCGCAGGCATCGGCATGGGCGCGACGATGGCCCAGATGCTGACCCAGTCCATGCAACAGCCCGGTGGACAACCGGCGCAGCCCGCTGCCCCTGTTGTCCCCAAGACGGCCGCGGAGATCCAGGCGACGCTGGACAACCTGGACATGCGGCTGGCCGCTGGCGAGATCAGCGAGGCGACCTACAACAAACTGTATGCCAAGTGGGAGGCCCGCCTGAAGGATTTGGGCGGCTAGTCTGGCACGTCAAGAGCCCCAGCATCACGACCAGGTGCTGGGGCTCTTCTGAATCGCATATTCGTACAGCCGACTTCAGTCGCTCCCACCCGATGCGGCGTCGATGATTTCCTCCAGGCGACGGCGCGTCGCGTCCGGGAGTGGTTTGAGCTTGCCCGGTCCCCGCAGCCAGGCCTTGACCTTCTTGCCGTAGAAGGTGGGCACCGGCGGGTCCGTGGCATCTAGTTGCACCTCGGGGTTGACGAAGACGATGGCCGCCCGCACGGGGACTTCCTCCACGTCGTGCTCCTTCGCCAGCCAGCGCTCCAGTTTGCTCACCTGGCTCTCGGCCTCCATCTGGGGCACTCCCACGGCCTCCTGGCCCGCGAACTGCCGGAAGAACTTGCCCCGCTGGCGGTGTTTCCACCGCCCGTCGTCGTAGGTCACCTGGCCCCCCTGTGGCTTGACGACGAAGACGGTGCAGCCTCCCGGTTCCACCAGGACGTGTGAGACCGGGAGCACATAGTGCAGCAGTGTGTATTGGTCATCCAGGCCCTTGAGGACTTTGGCCAGTGTATCGTGGCGGGCCATTGGGCCGGCGTATCGGTCGGCGAAGAAGCCGCCTACCACCGAAAGCATGACGCCCAACAGCACGCAGATGAACATCACCGTCAGCCATTCGGGCCTGACGAAGGAAATGATCAAGCCCGCCAGCAGTACCAGCATTCCTCCCAGCGTCGCGTACTGACCGATGAAACCCAGCGTGCGGATCCGGCGTTCGTTCTGAACGATACGCATGGCTATTCTCCTTGCGTGGTAGCCAGCCCGTCGCGGATCGCCTCCACGACGCCGCCCTGCACGGCCTTGCGCGCCTGCCCGATGGCGTTCTTGATCGCGCGGGCGTTGGAGCGCCCATGGGCCACGATCACCACCCCGTTGACGCCCAGCAGAGGCCCCCCGCCGACCTCGAACGGGTCCACCCGGCGCGCGACCCGCCCGAACGCCGGTTTCGCCAGCAGACCGCCGACCGCGGTCACCGGGCTGGCCTTGATCTCGTCGCGGAGGACGGTGGTCAGCATCTTGGCCGTGGCCTCCAGCGTCTTGATGAACACGTTGCCGGTGAAGCCGTCGGTGACGACGACGTCGGCGTGGTGCTCGATGGCCTCCTTGGGCTCGAAGTTGCCGATGAAGTTGAGGCCGGAGTCGGCCAGCAACTCGTGGGTATCCTTGACCAGCGTGTTCCCCTTGCCCTGCTCCTCTCCGTTGGAGAGGAGCGCCACGCGGGGGCGGTCACAGCCCAGCACGGCCCGGGCGTAGATGTCGCCCATGAGCGCGAACTGGAGCAGGTACTCGGGCCGGCAGTCCGCGTTGGCCCCGATGTCCAGGGCAACGACGTGGCCGGCGGGCAGGGGCAGGATCGCCGTCATCGCCGGGCGTTTCACGCCCCGGATGCGCCGCAGCGTGTGCAGCGTGGCCACCGCCAGCACGCCGCCCGTGTTGCCCGCCGTCACGTAGGCGTCGGCCTTGCCATCGCGCACCAGGTTCATCCCCACGTGCATTGATGAGCCCTTCTTCGCGCGGGCCGCCTGGGCCGGCTTGTCGTCCATCTCGATCACCTCGGGGGCGTGGACGACCTCCAGCCTGAGCCCGGCCGTGTCGTGGCCGGCTAGTTGCTGCCGGATGGACTCCTCCCGTCCGACGAGGATGATCTCGTCGGCGACCCATTCCCGTGCTGCCAGCACCGCCCCTGCGACGTCGGGGGCGGGGTATTCGTCGGACCCCATTGCATCGAGGACAATTCTCATTCTTTTGCTCTCCTGTTCCCTTGATCTCGGTCGGTCATCGGTTGGAGGATTGTACACTGAGTGCCCACGCTGTGCAAGTTCCCATCTCTGTGGGGGTCGGTCCACGTTGGTGGTGACAGAGGATTGTGATACAATACGCCACATTCGGTACAGCATTGGGCTCGTCACGATCGCTGCGCATACGGGAGGGTATACAGTGGCTCATTTTGACGTTGAGGCGAATCGAGAGGAACGGCAGGGGAAACGCACCTACGCGAAGCTTATGCTGAAGGGGATACTCTCGGTGAGCAAGCTGCTGCTGACCAGTGCGGGCGACGTGAAGCGGCTTAGGCGGCCCCGGCCTTCTGAGGACCGCTACGTCCGGCCGCCGCGGCGGTACGACCTGCCACCCTACACCGACAGGATGCAGTACTGCCGCGCCAACGAGAGATACCTCCGGCCGACCCGCTACTGCAACCCGCGGGCGCCGGAGGTGGTCGCATTGGCCCGCGCGCTGGGCGCCTACCAGAAGCCCGACCACGAGTTTACCCGGGCTGCCTTTGAGTTCGTCAAGGAGAAGACCACGCTGGAGATCCTCCCGATTGACAGCGTGGAGGATACACTGCGAAGGGGCACCGGCACCTGTTTCGAGCTCATCTCCGTGTTCATCGCCCTATGCCGTGCGGCTGGGATCAAAGCCCGGTACAAGATCTACGCCACCAACATGATCGAGGCCTGGCGGGAGGCGACGATCGACGTCGACCCGCTGGTGAAGAAGTGGTATGACTCGCTGGGCTACTTCCTGCTCGAGGGGGAGGGGGAGGCGTACGTGGATGGCCGGTGGGTGGTGGCGCACGTCGGTCCCACGGCCGAACGGCAGGCGGCCGGCGGCATCCCGATCACCCGGTTTGGGGAGGATGCGCTCGGCATCTGGTTCTTCGCCCGGCCCGGCACGATTATGCGGCTCGAGTCGCTGCCCCTGGGGCTCGCCGCGGGCACTCGGCTG